>JAABUW010008715.1_pt1 | contig 11765 bp, 16 predicted proteins | sample 5560081 | NCBI WGS metagenome assembly JAABUW01 (sample SAMN10711882, study PRJNA513363) | rock metagenome | isolation source: Antarctica rocks | place: Antarctica: Victoria Land, Knobhead sud | reverse complement strand
ACCCCCCCCCCCCCCCCCCCCCCCCCCCCCCCCCCCCCCCCCCCCCCCCCCCCCCCCCCCCCCCCCCCCCCCCCCCCCCCCCGCCCCCCGCCCCCCCCCCCCCCCCCCCCCCCCCCCCCCCCCCCCCACAGGGTGTCTCAGAGAGGTTCGCTGTGCAGGAGTTGGTGGAACTCGAAATCCACGATCTTTACACAAAAAACAAAGTAGCATTCGCGATGGAAAAGAAAGGAAAGGTGCTGCAGGCTCGGCCATTAGTAAAGTCGGCAGCATCAACACACTTCTTACAGAGAGGAACGAAATTCAGAGGAAAAGTGCTGTGACGGTGGCGCACAAGCTGATGGAGGCATACGGCAGACAAAAAATTCGGTCCAAACCAAGCGGTGCAGATGTCCACGTGCTCAGTGCGAGTGTCGCAGGATACTCAATGGATCCCTGTACTGGTGCTGCCTAGCAATGTCTACCCTAATGCGGGACAATCGACATGAGAGTATGACGGAGCTGGCGGGAGGTGACCGATCCGAGCATGTCCCCACGCCTCCGAAGCAAGATGCGGCGAGTGCCACACAGCTGCGCTACCGCAGCTGCTGCAGGCCGCCTTGTGTACAGAGGAGATGTCCTGTGCGTCCTGGTACGGACAGCTCCCTGCCAAACGAAAGGACGGTGCCGCGAAGCCGTGGTGAGAGATAGGAACAGATTCGACGCTGGAGGTGCCGTCCGACTTCTGCCGAGCACAGGGCGGCAGCGGCGCACAGCCGTAGCATGAGGCAACGCCGCCCGTGCGCGCAGCGCGCAGCGTCAGGTGACAACTCGCTCCGGTCCTCAGTTGTCCCTGGACGTCCAGAGGATGTCTGCGTGCAGGCAGGTGAAACGGGGAGGAAAGGAACAAGGTCGAACATGGAGCCGGAGCCTTGACGCCCACGCCCTGCCATGCAGCTCAGGCGGCACTACGGCAGCCGCGTCATGCGCTGCAGCCATGCGGGGTGGCATTCTGCTCTGGCGTCTTCTCCTTGATGTCAGTGCTCGCTGCCGCACGGCCGGCCACTGCCACGGGCGACGGCCGCCGGCGCGCCGCTGCGGCGGCGCGACGACGGCCGAGTGTCCGCTAGCAGGGTTTCTCGAGGCGGGCGGGTGGCTCACTCCGCCGCTGACTTGATCACGTGGCGGCCGTTGGCCGGTGAGGGCGCCACATCGCAGCCACCGACGTTGCTGAGCCACCCTGTAGTGCCGCCGCCGTCAGCCATCTCGTAGGTGTGGTAGCCGGCTGACGAGTAGGCCTGGCTGCTGACGCCTAGCCTGCAGAGAGCAGGAGGAGACAGGTTGCTGTCTTTTGTAGGTTCAGCTGCAGCTGCATGCCTTGCTGATGACTACGCCTAGACCGTTCTCCACGCCTGGGCGTTCTCTACATGACAGCATGAAGGACACCACAACCCTGCACGGAGGAAGACCCTTTGACGAGTTGTACACAAGGGTTGTGTGGTGTGCACCGGGAGGAAGCGCGCGGCGGCGCGCCCGGAACTGCCAAACCGCGGCCATTGCCCCACGCCGTCTCGGAAGCGGCGGCGTCGGCGAAGGCGCGCCGCTCCTCCTCCTCCGCCACGGCGCTCTGCCAGCGCTGCAACGACGCCGCCTGCGCATCAGGCACGCGGCAGGTGAGGGACGAAGGAGTTTCAGCTTGCAGGAAGTCTGCCTCTGGCGCGCGTCGCTCGTCCTCCGCCACGGCGCTCTGCCAGCGCTGCGCCGACGCCGCCCTCGCAGGGGAGATGTAACCTTTTATAGGACGCTGGTTTTGGATTTTGTGGAGGAGCCATCGTACGGAGGATGGCCCACCAGCCATGATTTACCTCTGCTCCCATGCGCGGTGTGCACAGCGGGTGAGACTTTTGCTGAAGACTTTTGCTGAAGACTTTTGCTGGGCAGCACCCCTGGGGAGCAACGAGAGACCCACCTGCACCGAACATCAGACAGGACGTCGGACAGGAAACCCACCATGTACTGCGCCTCCAGCTCCTGCTTCGCTGCAACCACCGCCTGGCGCGCCTCCAGGGCTTCAAGGGTGCAAGGCAGCAAATTCTGGCAGCGGAAAGGGAGAAACCCCAGGGAACCACCCTAGTTTAAGGCAGTAAATTCTGGTCGCACATCGAGGTGAAACAATCCACCGTTGGTTTGAGCACCCCCTGCCCTGTACTGTACTTCCAGAACCTGCTGCGAAGCGACCATCTCCGCTCGGCGCGTCTCCATGGCAATCAGAATCAAGCCCCGAACGATGTGGCACGCTAGAAACCCACCCTGTATTGAATTTCCAGCTCCTGCTGCGCCGCGACGACCTCCGCTCGACGCGTCTCCAGCGCGCTGCACTCCGCCTCCATTGCCGCGGCCTCGTGTGCGGCGCGCGCCGCGGCGTGCAGCGTCGCGGCGTCGTGCTCGGCAATGGAGGCGCCCTGGTCGCCCCACCGCGAGTCCGGCGCCAACTGCGCGGCGAAGCTGCCGCTGCAGACGCACGGATGAAGGTTCTCCGGCATGTTTGGTTGACATCACCTTGGCTTGGCTTGCTTGTCACTGACTCCTGTGTTTGCATGTGGAGCATGCAGTGCTGGACTGCAGCTCGTTGGACTTGCGGGATCAGCCTCAGGGGTCGGCACCAGCATGTGTGCTGGATGAACATGCAGCCTGGGAGTCTCAGCTCTACACCTGGGCTGCGGCTGCTGACCGGGCGGCGCGGCGATGACGCCGCTGCGGCCCACGCCGGCGGCAGACGCGGGATCGTGCGGCCAGCTCTGGGACCTCAAGACACGCCCGTAGCTGTACAGCGGGCGGACCTCATCCCGGATGTGCGACCCTACCAGCTGCTGCGCCAGCCATAGCGGCTCTGGCGCCTGCCGTACAGAAAAGATGTGGGCACATCAGTTGAAGCATCCTGCATCAGAACTTGATGTAACATTCGAATGCATGCAGATGGATGGTTGTACGCGCACACCAGCTGCTGCGCCAGCCACAGAGTCGCCAACATCTGTAGCATAACATCAAGGAGTTGCACTGTTCGTCTGTTCATTGTTTGTCTTATTGTGCTGTGTTCAATGTCTTGCCGTGCTGGAGGCACATTTTGCAATCCGCACACATGGCCTCCACACTGATCAGGCACAACTATTGCACGTGCTATGTCCCTGGAGCTGCTGCCATGGCTGCAAAGGGCATAAGACAGGCGCAGAGTCTGCCAGCTGCCACACACATGAGGCCTGCAGAGCAGCTACAGCTTTGTACGACCTGCCTTCGCCTGTGCCTGCTCGCCGTCCGTCCCACCGGCATATCCTCCTGCTACTTGCCAGGCTGAAGACTCCCCAACCAAGGTTTTGATACAAGGGAACTACACCTGGCCGGTGAAGGCATGCGCCTCTTCATCATCTGCGAAGCCCAGCTCCTGAGGCGTCAGCACGCCCACTGCCGCGCGGCGATGCAGTCGCGCCGTCGCCGCCATCACCTGCGAGCATGCAGTTCCATGGTTGCGGGGGTCTAGGAAGGGCTGCATTGCTGAGGCGTCCAGGCTGTGCACTTCGCTGGGCACCCATGCTGCACATACTGGCAAAGCGCAGCGCATGCAGCGCCTACAAAGAGGCCAGTTTGCTGCATCATTGTATGGCTTCATGTAGACATGCAGTCTGTCGTCAACGGGCCCTGCGCCTCAGGCTTTGCTCAGGCTTCGACAGGTTTTGGGTTGACACACCTCGGGACCCTGTTGCGCCTCCGGCGCGTCGGCCCCCTGCCAGGGTAGCACGGAAGCATGGCTGGCTGCGGACATGCCGTCGGGAGAGGGGCCGTCCCACGGCTTGGTGCCGTTGGGCGAGGCGCGGCATGAGCTGTGCGCTAGGCCCAGCGGCCGGCAGACGCCGCCGTCGCCGCCGCTGTACGCCGCCGCGGCCGGCTCGTAGATGGCGCCCTGCTGCTGCTGCTGCTGCTGCTGCTGCTGCTGCTGCTGCTCGTGCGCCTGCGCATGCTGGCGGCGTTCCAGGTGCTGCTGATGCGACTGCTGCTGTGGTAGCTGCTGTTCCAGGTCCCGCGTATCCAGCGCCTGCATTCCGCGCTGCGCCGCCAGCGCCGCCTCCTGCTGCTGCAGCTGCGCCAGGTGGTGGCCACCATACTGCTGCTGCTGGAGCTGCTGCTGCTGCTGCTGCTCCTGCTTCTCCGCCATGAGGTAGCCCTCGACATGGGGCGGCAGCAGCTCTGCCCAAGGGTCCGCCTCGGCGGCCAGCAGCGAAGACAGCGTGCTCATGCTGCGGCGCTTGGTGGGGCGCCGCCCCCAATTCACGGCCTGGGCATGTCAAATGTCAAATTTCAGATGTCAAAGCTCCATTTCCTCAGCTGTTGTGCAACATGTCGGTGCATCACCAGGCTGTCGTCAAAGCTGCACTCATGACCGTACCAAGAGGATCCGCGATGTGGGCGGGAAAAGCGGAGTCAGGCTGGTTTACGAGCACACATAGCGTTTCGGCCTGAGGGGTTGATGAAGAATGCATCGTTCTGCGTCCAGTACAAGCAGCAGCAGAGGCACCACCTCGTGGTGCACCATGTTGCCGCTGTACACGCGGTGCAGGTGCGGCGACGGCGGCTCACTGTCTTTCAGCCACTGCGGCAGGGACGAACCCAGCATCTTGGCCTGCAGTTCAAACATATATATGGTCATGGAATGGCGCAGTTTGCTTGCAGGGGGCTGTGAACGGACAGCTGCAAATGTCAGCCGGGCTGGGCCAGTCATGACGCTGCAGCATCCACTCTTGCTGGTTCGAACAGTGAGTGCTTGTAAAGGGCGCTACAGGATGAGTTTCCTGAACACACAGCCTCAAAACTGCCTCGCCCATCGCACCTGGGCATGGCTCATGGACGCCGAGCGGCGGCTGCGCACGCGTGCCTCGGTGAGCGCATCGCTGTGCGTGCGCATGTCGCGGCGCATGAGCCCCGACGCCACCCCACAGGCCGCCGTCGGCTCAGCTCTGCCGCCGCAGGTGAGGTTGGTGGCGCTGCTGCTCAGACGCTTCAGGGAGGAGGTCATGCCACCGCCGGCGGAAGGCGACGCGCGCTTCAAAGTTGGCGGAGTAGCGCCGCCAGCGCTGCCGCTGGCGGAGGAGCCGCCGCCACCGTCGCCGCCGATGGGCGCCCGCCGCATGAGGCTGGGGCGGCGCGCCGTGCGGCCGGCGCGGGTGGTGAAGGACGTCGTTGCGCCGTCGCCGCCCGCGGCTGTTGCCAGGGCCTCCTCGTCTTCCTCGTCTGAAGACGTGGAGCTGCTGCCGCGGCGCCCGTGCGCCGCCTGCCACTTGCGCCGCTGCCGGTCCTTGTGCGCCGCCAGCCGCTCGCGGCAGCTCCTGCAGTTTTTGGGGTGAGATCATCAGCACCGGACACCAGAAGAGATGAATCAGTAAAGCCGGGCGCGTGTTTTGAGCCGACCCAGCTAGGTGCCATTAGGTGCATACCTGCCCCTGTGGCCTGGCATGCATCATGCAACGCGGTGTTGGTCGGGACCACGCTGCCCATGCCCGCACCGCGCCGCACATCAATTAGTTGCAGGTCAGAGCGACACGCAGGCATGTGGCCAACAAATCAGCACCTGCGGGGCCCATCAAAGGCGGTGACATCGTGGAAGCCGCAGCACTGCTGGCAAAAGCGCTTTGCCTCGCCGCTGAGCAACACCTGCATGGGCAGCATGGCACGCTGCGTGAAGCGCCAGGCGAGCTCGGCGCAGCTCAAGTGATCGACATGCCCGCTGACGGTGCGGCGTTGTACCGAAGGGCCAAAGGTACTCGGACCGTGTCAAACGGCAGGTATCCTAGGAAACCTCGCGCCCTCACGGCCGAGCACCGACGCTCGTTCTGCACGGGCAGGACCCACCTGGACAGCGAGGGCGTGCGTCTTGCAGCACCGGGAGCGGCGGTAGAAGCGCTTCTCGTGCGCCAGGGCTTGCCCACAGCCGTCCACCTGTACGGAGGAAGTTGAACCGATTCAGGCCTTGCCCGGGTACCCAGTTGCGGAGCAGAGAAATAAAAGCAGCGCGCCGATCACTGTTTCCGCACCCGGCAGGTGGGCACGCTGGAGGCGAGTTGCTGGTTTAGCCCTAATTTCGTCGGCTGATCCTCGCTGCTGGTCGCGGGTTCCGCGGCCACCGCAGGCGCAACGACACTCATGGGGAGCTCTATGGCGCGACACTGGCTGTGAGGTGGAACTCAGGCCGCGAGCGACCTGCAGGGACACATGTGGGCGTGCTCAGAAGAAGTGCAGGTCAGTCGGAAGGCCTTATCACATACGAGCGATGGCCGGATATTTGGCGATCAAAATACCAAGTTTTGAAGCCATCGCACTTGCCGCCGCCTGGACGTGGCCGCCTGCGGCCCGGAGCCTTCCTTGGTGTACGAAACTTGCCGTGCACTGGCAATGGGTAGTCGCGGGGCAGACCACCCAGGTATTGTGTCTAACTGCTCCGCAACAGGGCGTTGCGAGCTGCTGGAGCGTCCTCATAAGCACGTAAACACGCGCACGCCGTGACGCATCAATCCGAGTGATAAGTGGCATCGGTCACCACATATCGGCAAATCGTCCAGCCAGTGCACTTGATGCCTATGTTGATCGGGGTGTCCCAGAATGCGAGCGACGGATCCAGCTGCAACTGGGACGTAACCATAACATGCAAGAAGCTGACTGTGAGTGAACTGTGAGTTGCCAAAGCGGTGGACTCCCGTCTTTGGGGTGCTGTCTGCCGCCGATCGATCGAAACAAGACCGCAGCGTGCTATCGCTAGACCATTGACGCCCCCTCCAGTGTTTGAGTAACCACAGCCTCAAGCCACCATACTCCTATACGGTCTGCCGTGGTGCCCGAGGTGGACGCAGGGATCGTGCCGCCGGCTCCGGATTCATTGCACGTTCTACACAGCCAGCAGCTGTGGCCGCTATTGATTCCAGGCCGCCAAGCTCGTCAGCACTATTTGAGAGGGGCATGAGTGCGGGCGACGCGGCAACGCTTACATTTGACTGTACGTTGCGGGTACTCACCGAACGCGCTGGTAACGAGGCTCCACAGAGCCTCGGTAGTGCCAGGTACTCCCGTTAGCGGTAGGTCCCTAGGCATAGGTGTGCACAAGCGCGACGCTGAGCGCGGACGTCTGTGGGCCTCCGCGATCAGAGACACAACAGATCAGGACTGCGGCAGACGCGTTGAAAGACGGGCTACAAGCTGTGAGAGTCTGGCAACGTCGTGCAGACGTGTGTAGTAGTAGTCCAAAACTGCCACGCAGTCGGGGGGATGCTACAAGCGGGGAAGGTTCGGTACCTTGCTGACGTAGGTTGTGACGTAGTAATTGAAGCCTGCTGATGCAGCACGCAACTGACACCGCCCCTGTTGCTTGGCCGCAAACACAGCATTGAAGATGTATAAAGGAGCACCTGCACAATATGCTCAGATATATTGATCAATGACGCATCGCATCAACAGGTCAGCGTGACTCACGGGGAGAATTGGTAGCGTGGGAAAAAACGCTTCAATGTATTCGCAACACCTACAGAGCACACCGCGCTGTGCGCCTTCAAACATATACAGAGCACACCGCACCGTGCGCGAACGAGGCACTGCTCAGTTGGTGCAGCTACCACACGAATACGTGCCGCTGTCATGCGGCGGCGGCGGCAACACTCTTGAGAGCACGTCTCTAGGTTTGGCGTCTCGCAGGGCCGCGAGGTGCCTCGGCCGCACGAAATCGTGCGTGTTTTGTCAGCGCTGCCTCCCGCGGCAAGCTTGTCGCGGCAGTGTTTTCCGAACACCGTTTTTTCGTGACTCGTGACTCAGCACGGAGCTGGGCGGATACCTTCGCCGCGCAGGTTCGCGAGAGTACCAAGCTACGCGGAGCAGTGGCACTGCGGCTCATCGCAGCTCAGCGTGGCGCGATAGGAGGAGCGAAATCGTGCAGGTGCCGCTGCAACGCCGGCCTGCGGAAGCCGGGGTGCAGCTTGGCTACGTGCAGCTACTTGGAGCGTGCTGCTTCGAGTAAAAGTCAGCAAAGCAGCAACGGTAGTGATGCGTGCAGTTCCGTTTGAATGCGGTGCTGCGCGATGCAACGAGGCTGGTGGGTACCGGTACACCCACGTCAGCTCTGCGTGGCTGTACGGTGACTTCAGGGGGTGGCATTTGGAGGGAACATGCCAGTTGTGGTGCCTTCGGACATGAATGTAGCGAGCTATCCAGTGTGATGTACGATTGGAACATGCGGCGCATACAACGAAGCCCTCTCATCGTATGCCGCTTTAGCAATCCAAAGGTATTATTGCTGGCAGCCGCTGTCGCTGCCAGCAGTGCAGTGCAGTGCAGTGGCAGCAGTGCAGTGCAGTGGCTGCACCCAACGAAAGCATGATAATCGTCTGTGCCGAGGACTCCCCTAGGGATCGAAACGGAAATCTCTCCACGCTGCTGAAGCTATGCAAGTGCAGGGCTGGGGATTGCTGCAGAGTGCTCAGTCTGGGCACTCGACCAGACATGCTGCTGCTCCGAACCGCGGCCGCCGCGGACGGCGCTCCAGCCTTAGAGCCCTACTTGCCGGCGACTCCAATGCCAGAGTCGGCAGCCTATCAGACAACGTGCCGCTACCTGGCGGTAGCAACGACGGACAGCGCGGCTATACGAATCAGACGACCAATGCCCATGGCAAAGCCCTAATCAAGTTCTGCCAGCGGACCGGCCTGGCGCTGTGCACAGGCCGCATCCGCGGCGACGAACGAGGCAAGCCGACCTTCAAGCGGCGCGAGACCACGCAGCCGTCGCGGCTCGACCACCTGCCGGCGACGCCCGCGGCGTTTGATCAGCTCAGCAGCAGCAGCGTTGACGGAAAGCAGGAGGATCACAGCACTGGCCGCTGACGGCCTCGTGCACGATGGCCTTCACAGTCAAGACTCCGCCGCCGCCGGCAGCCCAGTGATGCGGCGACGCTGGTGCCCACAACAGCGGCAGCAGTGTGCGCAGCACCTCAGCGACGACAGCGGTCTGGCGGATGTCGTGGCGAGGAATGAGCAGCAAACTGTGCAGCAAGCTTCGGAACTGGTCTTCGGAGCTGTGGCGGACGTCGTGACAGCCAGCAGCATGCCGCTCCGTTGGATGCGGCCAGGGGCACCCTGCAGCGCCAAGCAGTTCTCGGACCCTGAGTTGACGCCCTCCGGTCTCAGATGTGGTGGCTGCGCCACCAGCCTGGACAAAGCATGCGGCTGAGGGTCCTGGAGAGCGAATGCAGGAGCCTTGTGCGGCGGAAGATGAGAGCGCTACAATCAGACAATCTACGAACGGTGATGCAGCAGATCCAGCGGGAGCCGCATGCAGCCTACGGCACGCTGAAGGGCCCTTCAGCGAGCCCCGGGGCGTCCAAAGCCGCTGCCGCTGTTGACGCAGACAACTGACCTGTAGTAGTCATATGTAAAGAAGCTGGCGGCCTGTGACCACGAAGATGACCTGCAGCCGCTGAATCCAGCAGCCGCAGCCTTCCAGCCATCGGCTGCCGCCGCCGCCGCCAACATCCCGCCTGCAGCAGAGGCCGCCTTCCAGTGGCTGGACGACCGGCGCTCAGAAGCAGAAATGCTCAACGAGGCGTTCACGCCCGCGGAGGTGCAGCAGGCATTGCGAAAGCTGAACAATGGCAAAGCAGCTGGGCTGAGCGGCGAGCCGGCAGAGTTGCTGCGCTATGCGACGCTCAAGGCGCCAGATGGCAAGGTGAAAAATGTGCAGCTGCCCGCCCTGACGACGATGCTCAATGCCGCCTTCCTGTCGGGCGAGATCCCGGACCAGTGGAACACAAGCATGGTGACGCCGATATATAAGAAGGAAGATGCAACAGACACAACGAACTATCGCCCCATCGCCCCATCGCGGTGGGCGAGCCTGTCATGCGGTTGTTGGGCATCCTGCTCATGAGCTCATGAGCAGGATGCCCAATCTGTGAATTCCACCAAGCGGTCATTGATCAATTCACAATCACGCACGACCTGCGATCGCTGGTCCAGGCTGGCTTTCGCCCAGCGCTGTCCTGCCGCCATCTGCTCATGACGCTACAAATCTTCATCGTCAGCAAGTACAGCACAAGAAAGGGCAGCTGTTCTGCTGCTTTGTGGATCTGAAGGGCGCCTACGACGGTGTACCTCGCAAGCAGCTTTGGCAGACGCTGGCTGGGCTGGGTATTCATGGCAACATGCTGAAGGGCATCAAGGCGATGTATAATAACAGTCAGGTAGCTGCCAAGGTGGCAGGCCACCATGGTAACATGCACAAGTTGAAAAGTTGAAAAAGTTGAAAGAAGCTGACAGTTTGACGCCGTCTGCGCCTAGAAGGGCGTTAGGCGTGAACCAAGCGACAGGATTCCCAATTCCTTAGTTGCACAAGTCCTGCTCCAGCGGGTGTCGGCGCTCATGTACGCAGACGACATAGTCCTGATGTTGACGACGGCAGAGGGGCTGCAGCGTCTGATCAATGCGACGGCGCAGTACTGCCGTGGCATCAGCCAGGCAAAGACGGCAGTGGTGGTGTTCCGCAGCAAGTCGCACAAGGCGGCGTGGGAGCACACCTGGACATGTGACGGCGATCCACTGCAGCAGGGCGACGCCTGTAAGTATCTCGGCCTCGTCTTCACAGCGACCCGCGGCGTCGCCGGCGGCATGTTGGAGATGCAGCGGCGGCAAAACGCGGCAGCCGGGCTGCTGCGCCGGTGCTTCAAGCGGCTGAACTGTCACTATAGCATTGACGTCATGATGCAACTGTACCTGACGACAGTAGCGTCCACAGCATCCTACGGCTGTGAAGTTTGGGGTCTGCTGCATATGGTGGCGGAGTGTCGAACCGGGCGAAACAAATCGTTTGTTGAACTGGAGCCAGCTACGTACAGACGATGAGGGAGCTGTGCGGCGTTCGGCGCTCTGTCCCTACTGCAGTGCTCCTGCAGGAGCTTGGCGAGCTGCCGCTGGCGGTGGAATGGAAGCGGCAGGCGCTGCGGGAGTGCGCTGACCGCTCTGCCAGAAACCTCCATCTTCAAGCAGGTGGCCATGGACGATCTTGCGGCGGCGCAACAGTCCAACATAAAAAACTGGGCAGCTGGAATGTTGGCATGTGCGAAGCAGCATGGCATGGCGCTGACAGGCGCTGATGGCAGCATGATGGCAGCAGCAGATGAGGGCGCCATCGCAGCCGCGGCGGCTGCCGCGGCCGCGCTGGAGCAGCAGTAGTTTATGGACATGAACCCGAGGACAGCGCTGTCAGGCGGCATGAAGCGAACGACATACGCAGCATGGTTTTGGCGCCCTGGCTGGGCTCAGGGAGGCGAGTTCTGGCAGCTGGAGTTGTCGGCGCCACAGTTGCGCGCTGTTCAGAGCCTCCGCTTGGGATCGCACTCGTTGCCGGTTGAGACCGGCAGGTTTGCAAAGATAGACAGGCAGGACCGCTGCTGCACATTTTGTGACTGTGGGGCGGTCGGGGACGAGAAGTATTTGCTGATGCAATGTCCCGCGACACACGTTGTGCGGCAGCGCTTTTCTTGCCTGTTTGATCTGGCGGTGCCGCCGTGCATGCGTCAGCTGGTGTGGGGAGGCGACAGAATGATGGTTGCCAGATTCATGTTGGCATGCTTGGGGGAGGTGGGTCTCATCGGCTCATTTGAGATTTTCAGTGAGTGTCATCAACAATTTGCGACATGATGACACATGATGGTTTATTGGTGATTTGATGCCCTATCAGCCTGGGTGAGGCTGGCGGGTGTAATCTAT
>JAABUW010008711.1_pt1 | contig 11767 bp, 2 predicted proteins | sample 5560081 | NCBI WGS metagenome assembly JAABUW01 (sample SAMN10711882, study PRJNA513363) | rock metagenome | isolation source: Antarctica rocks | place: Antarctica: Victoria Land, Knobhead sud | reverse complement strand
AATATTAATTATATTATAAATAAAAGTAATATTTAATTGTTGTAAATATTATTAATATAGTATTTTAAATATTGTTTAAAACTTTTTTTTGTTTTTTTTGTTTAACTATTTATAATTAAGTAATAAATAGTAGATATTCGAAGTCTTGTATCTAATATTAAGAGAAATATTTTTTAATAATTAGATATAAAGAGTTTGTCTCTATTATTAATTAGTTTTTTAAGTATATTGTAATATTATATAAGTCGATTTAATATAATATATTTTAGTTGTTTTGCGATAAACTTCTCTTTGCATACAATAATATATAAATATTTAATAAGTTTATTAACTATTATTAGTATTAAATTATATCTATCTTTAATTGCTAAGTTTGTTAACTTTAACAACTTAATAATAAAATTTATTATTATTTGTTGTCTAAATTTGTTACTAAGTAAAAATATAATATTTTTAATTGTTTTGCTTTTATAGTTTTGTTAAGTATTTAATCAATTTTCTATATAAATATAGATATTTTGTCTAATAATATTTTATCTAGAACTTTTTATAACTAATTTAGATTTTCTATTGAATAGTAGTTGTTGTTTAATTTAATTTTAAGAATATTTGTTTCTATATTAATTTGTTTTCTAATATTGTTCTAATTATTAAATATTTCTTTTAATATAGTATTAATCTATTAACAATTTATTAAATTCTATAATTAATAATTTTTTGCAAAGTAATTCGATTTATTATATAAATAGTACGTTTTTTAAAATTTGTTATTTTGCTTTTTTCTAATTTTTTTTTTTATATTGTTAAGTAAAATTTAATTTTATAGATACAAATTTACAATAGTTAAAATTACTATATTTCTAATTAAAACAAATTTTTTTTGCTAATATTTAATTGTTAATTTAAAGAAGATTTTTGCTTTTTTTCGAAATTAATTGTATTTTTTTTTTATAATTTTTTTATATAGTTTATTGTCGAAATTGATAATTACTTCGATAAAATTAAATATATTACTAAGAATTCTCTTATTATATATAATTTTGTTTTTTAGATTGTTTTTAAAATTTTGTCGAAATATTGTTATAAATACAATATTGTTTTATTTAATTAAATTAATATATTTTTAAAATCTAGCAATATAATTTGTTGCAAAAATTTGTTAAGTTAGATACTAAACTACTCTTTTTGTAATTTGGTTTTTATTAAATATTTTAAAGATTTTTCGAAACTCTTTTTTAAAGTTATTGAAGTCTATAAATATTATACAAAAATTTTTGTTATTATTTTTCAAATATTTTTGTAAATTTAATTTGAGTCAATATTAAGTTCTTTTTTTAAAAAATATTAATACAAAAATTGTTTTCTAATTTGCTAAAACAAAATAAAAAATAAAATAGATATTTATTTGTATAAATTAGTTTTTTAAATCAATATAATCTTTATAGTAGATATCGAGTTTGTTAATTTTGATTTTGTTGTTTTCTATAATCGATAGTCGACGTAGTATCAATAAGTTAGTATTCGAAATAGAAGTGCGTTAATCTAATACAAATATTTATAAAATATTCAAAATATTACGTTAATACTTTCTTCGAAAATATTAGAATAGATTATGTTGTTAAAAAGATTTGTAGACATTTTTAGACAATATAAACAATTATTTAATAACAAGAGTTTGTAGCTATAGATAGTTTCTATATTTAATAAATCTTAAAAGAAATTCAATAAATTAAAATAATAATAAGTAAAAATCTATAATAAATTGAACACAATTTATAAGAGAGTTATGTCTAGAAAATCTATATATTAAAAAAGATTTTTTTTGCTTGCTATATTTGTTGTTAAATATATCGAGTTTTGCTTGCTTTATTTGTTGTTAAGTATATCGAATTTGTTTACTAGCGTGTCGAGCAATACTTGTCTATTAAATTGTCGAGCATGCAAATAATTGTACTATATGCTACAAACTGCTTTGTAGAATATATATTAGCTATAACGAGCTAAGGTTGTAACATATATAAAGAACAAAAATAAAATATATTTAATAAATTTTTTTTTTGTTTTAGATTTTAAAGTTAATCTTTTGTTTAATAAATATATATATTAGAAAAATCTATATAAAGATCTTAACAAATACAATATATAGATATAAAATAAATAAAAAGATATATTTTTATTATTAATTAGTAGAAAAATATATATATAATAAACAAAATAGTATCGAACTTAAACAAGTTTGCTTTTATTGCTATTATATAATAGAAATCTTTTAAAGTATTTTTAACAATTAATAATATATTTAATTAGAAAATTTAAATACAAATTAATATTAACAAAGCAATTATTAGCAACTTTAAAATAAAATTCTATAGTTTTTAATATTATTTATTTGTTTATTTAGATACAATTAAGTTATAAAAACTATATAAAATTATTATACTCTTAAAGTTTGTTTCTATTATTAGAAATATAGAAAATTTCTATAAAGTATATATATTAATTAAGCTTTATAATAAAAGAAATTATTATATTAATAAATATAAAATAATTATTTTAGTTTTTATTTTAATTAATATTTGCAAACTACTATTAGTTTTAAGATTTAAATACAAGTACTTTTTTAAAATTCTTAACAACTACTTTTCTAAAATATAAATATTAACAATAACTAAACAAAAACAAACTATAGATATTTTTTGTTAATAACAAATACAAATAGAATTTTAAAATAAAATTAAAATACTTGCAATTTATAGCAATAACAATACAAAATTTAAGTTAATAGTTAATAAATAGTATTTATTCTTTAATATTATATTCAACTATACTTTGCTATACAATTCTCTATAAAATAATATTGCTAAATAAAATATACAAATTATCGAAAACTTTATAAAAATTATAATTAAAGAGACAAAACTTTCTCTTAAATTCTAGTTAAAAATTGTATATACAAATATATATTTGCGAAATTATATAGCAATTAAATTGTTTATTAACAATAAACTTATTATATTTATATAGACTGACCGTCTCGGGTCGATTAATCGAGTTCGGATCGATTAATCGATCCGAATTTTGACAATTCGGATCAATTCGATTCGAAAGTCTTGGCGGATCGATTTCTAAAGTTGAAATCGAAAATCGATTCGAAAAAATCGATTCGAATTGTCAAGAGATAAAGTTATTTAGTAACAAATTTGATAAACAAAAATTAGATTTTGAATCTTATTATTCTTTTATCTAAATATTCTATAATAATGCAGTAAAGTAATGCATGTAAACTATTTGATGTTTATATAGTAAATAGATTACAACTATTATAGTCTCTCGATAAACTTCGATTTTATATTTTATCGAAAAGTGTATAATAATGCATTTAGATAATACATTTAAGCTTATTGATACTATTAACTAGTTCGAGATCTCTACAATCTTGTAATCAACTTTATTCTTAGCATTATTATTATTGTCTTTACTCTTGTTATTATTATTACTGTCTTTGTACTCTGTATCTCTATATTTGTTATCTATTATTTCCGCATTATTCTCTGTCTTCTTCTATCTTATTTTTACTTTATTATTATCAATCTCAATCAAATCTTCAGTATTGTTATCTGTCGATCTCAAAGAATTAGATATTTCGCGATCTGCAGCATTTTTATCGTTTGCAAAAGTGTCTTTGAATCTTCCAAATTCGTTAATTGCATCTAGATTGTGCGCTTTCTTCAATTTATCAAATTCTTTATAATATAGAATGTGTTGTTGAATTATTTCGATAATTGATATTATATATTTGATTATATTTTCGCTCAATTCGGACTGATTAGAATCAGACTAATATATAAATTAGTTATTTTATTTATATTAGACTCTATATATACTTGAATATTGAGAGATTGTATTGTATCTACGTCTTTACTCTCTAAGACTGTTTGTATAGCAATTGTATTAATTTCAGTCTGTTCTGCAATATTCTTGTTTCTGATTTTTTTATTAGTTCGGTCTCAAAATATTGCACTACAATATAATTAGCTTTTTAAATATATATATATTATCCAAATACATTACTATACAGTTCTTTTTCTACTTTTTTATCAGCTACTATATTTCTGACGTTTTCTTCTATATCGATTTGGATCTGTTCAGAGACTTCTTTGAAAACAGTTGTTGCTTGCAATTTGATTAGATACTTGTAAAGCGTTATACAATTAATATTTTGTTTTTTGTAAAGCAGCTTTTTATTTTCGATTTATATTGCAGCACGATTTCTACTGACAATAGTCTGCGGAAAAGTTGATAAAATAGATATTTTGCACTTTGAATTAGTTTTAAAAATAATATATATAGATAATGCAGAGCAAGTCTTTTACTTGATAATATTGTATTAGCTACTCAGCAATATTCGAATTTCTGAATAAGAAGAAATCCGATTTCAAAAAATCTATTTTTTTGATTAGTCTTGATAATAATGTATGCAGATAATACAAAACAAATCTGTATATCGACTATATAGATTGAGACAATAGACAGTATTGAATGTATTAATTAATGTATAGTGTTTGGACAGAAAAGTTGTCGCAATTATAAGATAAATTTACGCGCCCGGTATTAGAATTAGAATCCAAATATTACTTTTATTCAATATTATTACGACTGAAAATTATTATCTCTATTACGTCAATTATCGCATAATATATACTTTTTAACTATCGAAATCGAACACAAGCATATATATCTGCTGCATATTACTCTATTGCATTATCTATCAAATACTTAATTGCAAGATTTGTCAATTCTTGCATTCTGTATTGTTAATTCTCTTATTCAGTATTAAAAATTCTTAATTTAACAATACGTTTTGCTCTAAAACTCTAATAGCTCGAATCAAACAAGTTGATAATGTATCCGGATAATACATTTAATGTATTATGTATTGCTAATATACTTAATTTAGCTTGTAAGACAGAAGACAGAAAATTGCGAGAAAATATAACAACGCAAATTAATTGTAACAAAGAAAAGAAATCGATCAAAACAGTTTCTGATATACAAAAAATAATACAAAAAAATAATACATCAAGCTATTATCAGCTAAATGTTTGTAATATAGAAGAAGCGCAAATACAAATTCGAAACAATAGTTCTATATAAAATTTGCAGATATCAGAAGACTGATAATCTGTTGATTTCGAAAATGTTTTTTGCAAAATTGATTCGAAAAATCTTGCAAAATAAAGCTGTCAGCAAAGAAGACAATAAAGAATATCGAATTTAAATATCGATCTTGTTAGTTTTTCAGAAAACTATTAAAATTTTTATAATCGATTTCTTTTCTAGTAAATATATTATCTATTTGTATTACTATTGTTTCTATACAGTATATACTGATGTTCTGCTTTATATATTTAGATAGCAATCTTTTTGCTATTTATATCAATCGCAAGACTATTAAGTCTAAAAATTTGCAGTTGTTGAAGCAGTTAATGCAGAATCTGGAACTTCACTATAGTAAGTAGTAATAAAATTGACGTTCAAATATCTTCGTTATATCGGAAATCGGAATAGTTAGCAAGAAATTAAGAATTCAAGCTATTTTACTTATTGCACTTTATTATTCGCATTATCTTGTTGTATTATCTATCAAACGCATTGTCTTGCTATATGCATTTTTTGTGTTCTTTTCTACCAAATATGGTAATCAAAAAGTGCATTATAATTATGCATTTAAATTATCTAGATAATTAGAGTTAAATTATTGACTTGATTTCTCTAATTAAAGAGCTTGACAATTTTGTTCTATATAATCTTATAGAAGATTGCACAAAAAGAAAATTATTGTATCTCGAGAGAGATTCGAACTCTCGTTCTTTCAATTTCTTGTGCTAATAATATACAATCTACAATATAATCTTCGATAGCATCATAATGCTACCCCAAACAATATTATAGATTGCGCGTTATTATTACAAGAAACTGAACGCGCTATCACTGAGTTACCGAGATTTGATTATTTATTTTTATTATGTTTAAACATATAATTAAATTAGAGATAATATAATTCTCAAAAAGTCAAAAACATTAATTTAATGCGATTTTTAGTATCTAGTTATTTTAAATGCATTATCTATCTGCATTACCGCTGATAACATTCGTTTGTTTATAACAATATTATAAATATAAAATCTTCTGTACAATAATCTAGCTATAAATAAATTCTATTCAAAACAATCTCGAACTCCATTCGAAAAGAATTCTTATTTTTATTAACTTGCTGATTATTATCTTGTACTCTGCAATATATATTTTACGATTCGACAATAGTCTTCTCTGAATTCAAATCTATAGTACGATTATAGTACTTGATTATTATAATTTGCTCGACCGTTTGCGAACTTATTTAAAATCGATTCTATCGATATACTTTTCGAGCAAAACTGAAAATTTGTTCAATATCTATTAATAATACTGGACAAGAAAGAATATCTCTGATTATTTGCGTCAACTTGAGATAGTTCGAAGTATTATTTTTTCAATATTTCTATATTGAATATTTATTCTCTATAATATCAGCGCAAAGATATCGATTGTCTTTGTCTTGAGTCAAACAAGAGCGTTAAAATTGTCGAAATAAAAATTTTACAACATTTGCGCCAGACTATAAAAAAAGTTAACTAAAAATCAAATATATTACTATATTGCATTATTTTTTCAACAGTATTTGCTCTTTGTGCTTCCGCTCTTAAAGCAGCAGCTGAATTATAGTAATGTCGAAAATAGATTTTGAATTCTGTCTGATATTTTGTCTCGTAGTTTACAGAACTATTATTATTCTTTTTGTTCTATATCTTGTAAAGACTCAATTTCTGCGTAGAATTCAAAATATTGACAAAATTGTATAATATTTTATCAAGTTTTTCTGTTTTCGAATAATATTTGACAAGCTTTGTCGAAGCTTTTTTACAAGCTTTTAGTATAATCTCTTTTGAAAAACAACTATAATTTGTTATAGTTTTCTCTATATAATTAAGATAATTGAATACTGTATCGAATACTCGAAATCCCAAATAAATGTCAGCATTAGTTGTTCGAGAAACTATAAGAGTGCATTTATAGAAAGAATTTAATATATTGTCAAGCAGTTAAATCGATTGCCACTCGCTTTTGTCTAATCAAATACGCTGAATTTTTTAATCTTCTAGATATTTCTCTATTCAAAAATCAATATAGTTATGTAGTTGATACGCACGACAAAGCATCAGATAGATAGAATTTCAACAAATACAAATATTTTGTATCAGTTTTCGAGATTTTTTATTTTTTTGCTCTTGAAAGACTCTAAAACGAATCAAGCGCTGAGACAAGCTATTAATAGCAACGGTAAAAGCGCGAATCTAAATAAGATTCAGCAAATATATTATCTTTTTGCATTATTACACAAACAAATATTTTTTTGATTACAACAGACAAGTCTGTACTTCTTGCAATATTCTGAACTTGTTTATTTTCTAATTGAAAAACAATATTGTCGACAATTGTTTCTGATTCAAAAGTTGCAATAAAGTCTTGAGCTATCAAATTAATAATATAGATTAAACAAAAAATAGAATTTTGTTGTCTGTTCTATTAAGATTCTTGTCGATTCAAGACTCTGTCAAGTTTGTTTTTAAGAGTGCCGTTATTGCTTGTATTATCAGTAACAACTTCAAGAAATTTGTTTTTGATTTTAAAGAATTTCAATATCTTTATAAGCTCTAATATTAATTGTCGATCTGTATATTCGATATCAAGAGAAGTAAATTCAATAAAATGTTTGCAATATTGAAATATAATATCGATTCAATATATCAATACTTCAAGATAGACAACTCTTTGAAAACTAGACTATATATCTAAAACAATAGAAATATATTGAGACTCTTTTAGATCTGATTTGATTTTGTTACAAATTTGATCGAAATTTGTAAAAATCAATTTCGATAGTTTAATACAATTTAGAAATACTAGATCTGATTGAAGTATTTCTAGTAGTTTTCGAAAATTCGAATTATCAATAATTCGAAAAAGTAGATTCAAATCAACAAATATTTTATATAGTTGATTTTCCCAATTATCTTGACTGAAGAATAACAGATCGATATAGCTTTTTTTCTATTAATATATTAATTTTGTATTACTTATTTGTATTATTAACAATAACTTACGCAAATAAAGACTAGATCGATTACTGATTGTAATTGAAATTTTTTTTGTTTTAAGCAAAAGACAAATTAAAAATGTTTCTTTATATTCGATATATTTGAATAATTGTATACAGTAGAATAATTCAATATCTTTTAACAACTTTTGCAAACAATTTTTGACAAGCTATCAATAGTCGAGACTATTTAAATATATTTGTTTCAAAGCTCAGATTGTGCTTCAGTATCAATCTTTTTGACTCAATATAAATAAACAAATCTATTTTAAGTCTTGTGCAAGATACTTTTACCAACTGTAGTATATAATTACTATTTTTCAAACTGAATCTTAGTATTTGTATTTTATTCGATATATTCGTTTTCGTCTCTTAGTTTGAGTAATAGAAAATTACTTAAAATCTTATTCGATATTTCTTGAAACTCTTTTTTTCTAGTATCAAATGTACGATTAAAATTCCAATCGGATTGACTCGCGGATTGATTGAAATATAAAATATTAGATAACAAATTGCGAGAAATAGATTTACTAGAATTATCTTCGAATAAAAACAACTGTTAACTAGAAGTTCTTGAAGAATCAGACATTTTGCAATCGAGAATAGTATAAACAATATTTTTGAGTAGTTCAAAAAAAAAAATTCTAAAATAGAACAGTAATACAAAAGAATAATGCAAATATAAAATAAATCAAGCAGAATTTTATACTAACAAATAATTATAATATAATAATATAGCAAACTGTAATTCCGATAACATATTATAATTACACAGATCTTAAAATAGTAATTCTTGATATAATAATGTAATTTTCGATTTCTTGATAATTCGATTCGATTTCTAATATTGAAATCGAAAATCGACTCGAATCGAATCGAATCGGTTTCAAAAAAATAGAAACCGACTTGAGTTTCGGTTCGATTTCTAATATTGGAATTGTCGAATCGGATCGATTCCAATAGTTGGAATTGAAATCCGATCCGACGGTCAGTCTATATTTATAGAAATAGTTATTAATGTTAAACTATTTATTAATTATTTATATATATAGAATTGCAAATACTATTTTTATATAAATTTTAAATCTTTTTTTGTCGAAAACAAAAAAAATAAATTTATAGATAAAAAATAAATAAAAGTATTTCTTAAATATATTAATAAAACAAATATATTTATCAAAATATAAGTATTAAACTTTAATAAAATTATTGAATATAATATTATTAAATATATTAAAAGCAAAAAAAGAAAATATATTAATTTTAAAATATATATTAAGATAATTAATATTTTGTTAAAAAAGACAATTAGTAAATAGATTTTCCAAAAATATAATTAGAAATAAATCTAACTTAGATCTTATTTATACTAGTTTAGATCTTATTTATATTAACTTAAATTTTGTCTATATTAATTTAAATTTTACTTAAATTATTTTAGATTTTGTTTAGAATAATTTAGATTTTATTTAGATTATTTTAGATCTTTTTTAAATAATTTTAAATAATTTTGTTCTATTTAAATATTATATATAGATTTTTTTATATATTGCTATTCTAAAAAAAAAGCAAATTAATAATAATACAAAGAACTTAAAAAAACATCGAAGCAAAATTGTGTTACTATAATATTTATAACTTAAAATATAATTAATAAGACTATAGATTTAAAATACAACTTTGCAATTATTAATAAAAAAGACAATAATACTAATAGAAACAAGTTTGTTATATTTGTATTAAAATTATAAAATAAGATTGTAAACAATTTTATCTAAAAGAAAATATAGAAAAATGCTATACAAAAAGAATTATTTACTTTTGCTACTAATAATATATAAAAGATTGTTACTTTTTTACAAAATATTAATATTGTAACAAGCAAATAGATATTTAAAGTAAATATATATATAGATAGAATACTAAGAAAACTTAAAGCAAAATTAATTGCAAAAGACTTTATATAAATTTTCGAAATTAACTACAAAAATAATTTTGTTTCGATTATTAAGTTTAATATCTTACAAGTATTTCTTATTATTATTATACTAAAAAATCTAGAATACTATTAGATAGATATTAACAACTTTTTTATTAATTTTTTTTTAAGAAGAAAATCTATATAGTATCTTTATTCAAAATAAATATATTTTTTGTAAGATACAAGTGCGTCTGCTTCTCGCTAACACACTAGAATATAAAAGATATAAAATATAATAGACTTGTATTACTATATCTTAACTATATAGAATAGATAGTAGTAGAACTAATTATTAAAGAACAACAAAAAACAATTTTTTTTTCTATCTAATACTTGCTATAATGTGCAAGTCTATTTCTTACTATCTAATTAGAAAGAGATATTGTGCTATTTGAGATTTCTATAAATATTCGAAATTATATGCTTTACTATACTCTAAGATGCTAGCGCGTCGAAAGTACTATAATATTATAGTTTTTTTTTTTCAAAGTACTAATTTTTAGTAATATAAAAAGCTGTATTAGTCTTATTAAAACAAAAATATTTGCTAAATATTAATATTGCAAAAGTTTGTTAAAAATTTTCTTAAATCTTTTTAAAAATTAAAAGAAAAAAAGTCTTCTATTTGATAAAAGTAAATCTATACTTTAATTTAATATAATTTGTAAAATAATATAATAGTAACAATAGCAATTTGTAATATATTATTGCTCTATTATTTATTGTTATTAGAATTCTAAACAAAATTTAAAGTAAAGTTAGTATTACGTAGACGCTAAATAAACTATAAATATAGATATTGTTTTTTTTCTTTCTTTTTCTTCTTTTTTTAATATATTTTTTAATTGCAATTGTTTTATTGCTATAAGTAAACTGTTGCAAAAACAACAATATAAAAAACTTATATATATAGTATAAATTTTAAATTAATATATCTTTTGTTTCTTTTTTCTTTTTAACTATATTTTTTGAGAAATCGAAAAAATAAAAAAGTAAACAATCTCGATATTTTATTGTTTACAAAACTAATATATTATAGTCTATAATAATCTTTTGTATATAATTTGTATAGACAAATATATATATATTTGCAAGAAAAAAAGTATTTATACTTATTGCAAAATTCTTTACTGCAAATTAAATTACTATATTGTAATAAATTTTATTTGCGTTTACAATATAATAGTTGCTAATATTTATTAATTTATTAAATACTTTTAAAACAATATAGAAAATCTTATTATTAATTATTGCAAAAAACTTAAGATAGAGAATACAATTTTCAGATATATAAAATATATATAAAAGAGTATAGTTTGCGCAATAAAGAGCTAACAATACAATAGAGAGTTTACTCTATTTACAATAAATTAAGCTCAATTTTGTATTTAACAATTTAAGTAAAATTTAACTTTTGTTTAAAAGTATTAAATTAAGTTTAAGCAAAAATTTGCAAAAACAAAAATAACTTAAAATAAAACTCTTGCTAAAATACAATAGCTAATTAATTTATTTTCTAAAAAAATATAAAAAATAAGTATTTTTGTCTGTTTTTTAATACTTTACTAATATATATTTAGAATTTAGAG
>JAABUW010008707.1_pt1 | contig 11769 bp, 11 predicted proteins | sample 5560081 | NCBI WGS metagenome assembly JAABUW01 (sample SAMN10711882, study PRJNA513363) | rock metagenome | isolation source: Antarctica rocks | place: Antarctica: Victoria Land, Knobhead sud | reverse complement strand
TTTTTAACCCTTGCCTCCGTTCACCTACATCAAGGAAGAAGCTCCTTCTGATCAATTCTTCTAATACACATCATAAGGGTATCTTCGCCATCGCTTCCCATTCAGTTCATTGCTCTTGAATATCACTGTATCTCGAGAACCCCGTATTTGTTGCTTCGCTCGTCCTGGATCAATGTATTGATCATGATGTTTGCCTCAACGTATTCGTTAAGAGCGATTTCTTATGGTTTTCGATCTTTTCAATACTCTTTGGCATCGTTATTTCCCTGAACTTGATCATGAAATCACTCTCATCAGTGGCTAGACAGTGATCAGCGATAGTACTCTCCAAATCAGTGCATAATACTTACCATCAGCGTCCACATTGACGGGTTTCGGCATTCCCCGTGTCTGAGTCACAGCCCGCTTCTTCGGAGCAGGCGCTATGGTAACCATTAGCCAGGGAACCGCCAATCAGGGATATTTGTACGGACCGTCGGAATCAACCCCCTTACGCTTCTTGTTGGATACCTTCGTGGTATTTGCGGTTACCTGATGCCGCTTCGGCTCCGTATCGGCCATCGCGGCGTGATTCTCTTGATCCAATTCTTTTTTCACTACCGCAATATTAATTGAAGTCCAATGTTGCGAGAACGGTAATTACCATCTATAAGATCTTGCATCAGTCCGGGAAAATCCCCACGCTCCTGAAGGGCAGCCTTAGCCAAACGTCGAAACTATTCCCTCGTTAGATGATCCGATCGCTTTGCGGGGGAGAATACGAACGGTCTCGCGATCTCCCATAGCATGCAGTTGTCCATCAAACTCGTTGGAAGCCATATCTCTACTCTCGCAAGTTGCAAATGTTTGAGGAAAGGGGATGTTGTTTTCGAAAAGAAGGAGGAAGTGTTGTTTAGGGAGCGGCAAACCTTTCGCCCGGTTACCTAGGCGCCCAGCCCTGAAATCGGCAAGTAACTATCTGGATCTGAGTAGGCGATATGCAATCGTTTGAGCTATGATGCCACCACAGTACGGAAGCGGATGTCCAGAGCGCCTCTTCCGGCGTAGTACAAGTAGTAGATTGAGCGCTTGCATACTTTATCGGGCTTGGAAGCCGCGTCGGATAATCCAACAAGAAGGTCAAACGAATGATAATGTTAACTCTTACCAAAGGACTGCAAGATCAATCCAATCCGCCGCGTTATCATCGTCTTCTCCACCTTTTCCCGGCCTGTATAGGACCCTCCCTTCTTCCAAATCATCCGGGAATATGACCAAAATATATGAAATCATCATATCGACGTCAGCTAACTTTACCAGACGAAATATCCCGCAGGTCAGGCTCAAGTACAGGAGCATTTGACTCTCGTACACAGAGAGCATGTTGGGTAACGCCAGTGGTAGCACGCTGTGTGCCGAATAGATTGCTCAGCGAGCAGTATCTACATCCTGGGCCTCGGACATTGATTAAACCAAAGCCGACGTGTACTACCTCACCAATTCCCCACCCCTACAAGCACCCTCATACAGCACGGTATGCGGTTGCACAATGCCCCCAGCAGTCGGCACCTGCATTAGCACAGTCTCCTCGGTAAATGTTGTAATATGTCCGTTTTGGCTCAACGCGGCGGTATCTGCAGCGAACAACAGCACGTTCTTACCAGCGAAGACATGTGCTGATTGGGGGGATTCAGGGATGGTGATCCTCGCTGCGCCGGCTACGAAGACGACGTATCTAACGCGTAGATGGTCAGGAATCCTGCATGCCAATGAATGTAATTGCGTTAATGGGACGAAACAGCATTCGAATACAAAAGTGGCATCTTCCGAACATGTCAGATCATCACGAGAAAGACAGGCTACCTACTGTGGGTAGGGAGCATTGTGGGCGCCACCGTTGGTTCCAGCGGGGATAATGCTGTAAGTTGCATTGGAAAGATCACCTAGTTGCGCTACCATAGAGCCTTGAGTGCCGGGCTGGATCGAAGCGTTGATCGGAGTTGAGAGTTGCCAGCACTGTAGGACGGAGTTTCCGAGCGCGGCTGCTGTAGTAGTGATGTTGAAGTGGGTAGCTGCCGTTGTTCGTTGCAGCACCAAAGCGAAGACGGCGATGATGCAGAAATCTAAGGTAGAAAAGCGGGACAGGGTCGAAGTCCTCTTTGGTAAAGGGTGGAATGCGTGTACCAGTCAGAGATTGATGTTGGTAACATCAGGAGTATTGCGAGTTGACTGAAGATCGATACTTGCGGGAATCCATAATGTATTACGGCATCAATGGCATTCATCCCATCTACTATATGTGCCGAGCTATTGCTGAAGGATTCGAGTCTATACTATATCATAATGACCGCATCTTCCTGCACTAGGAGGCTTTTGGACATCGATTGGAGAAGAATTTTTCGTTGAATCCTACAGCATGGGCTCCAGGAAGTCAACCCACGGGAATCTATGTTCTCGGCAAGGAAGCTTTGTGTTGACCAGACATGCAGGTCGCTTCCACAACACAGACTATTGGTAGTCACGGTATGAAAGAATCCTACAGGAGCGTCCTTTAGCATGATCGTGCTCTTATCAAACTCGGACTTGACAGACTCATTCAGCTAGCTCTAATCATTCACCATAGATTAAACAGTCGCCGTAAACGTGGAATCCGTACTTAATAAGTAACGAGATAGAAGAGGATAGAAGTATGCTACTATATAATCATGTTATCATTCTATCTATCATAGAGGTTGTAAAAGAGCACCCCACTAAATATAAGTCGTTAGCGCCAAGAAATTAGACGACCCCGACCCCACCCACACAAGGCTAGAAAACGAACGATGAGACCGCACAAAAATCACCCTGAAATGTATCTAACTAATGACAAATAGACGCCACCAGCTTACATCAAGTCTCCGTGGCGCAGTAAGTCACGTCGCATTCCAAATGCGAACACACTTGATCCTAATCCTCAATTATAGATTGGTTAGCGCGTCCGACTGTTATCCCATTATGGTGTCAATTATCGGGAGGTTGACAGTTCAATCCTGTCCGGGGACGTTTTTTTTGCAGTTCTTTGGTTGGGATTTTTGGTGTGGTTGTGGTTTTGTAGACTGCAGTTTTTGGAGTTGAATTGGTTATGGGATGGACAGACTGCTAGGGGGGTATTTCTGGTGGTTGAAGTTGGAGATGTCGGGGGTTTGTGGGGTTTAGTTATGATAATTCGCGTGGCTGAATATATGCTTCCGAATTGCTTGCACCATGTGGTGTGCGACAAGCCAAAGGTTACTCGCATTATGGGGTATCTATGCTACATAGCAAAAAATGAATCCATAGCCAATAAGAGTCCTAGCAACGAACACATTGGCGCACAATATCTCAGTATCGTCAGACTACCACTTCCTCAGGAGTTCCCCTTGCCAACAGACAAGATGCCCTTGACCCCACCCTCCATCTTCCTCCTCTGCTTTCCCTCCTTCCTGGCCTCAGCCTCCACATCCCAGTCACCCAAAAAGCTTCCAGCGTCTTCAATCGCAGCATTCAAATCCCAACTGCCATTTGCTTGATCGCCGTTTCCTTTCGCAGTAGCGAATGGACTTCCGAACGGGTCAACAGGGAGACTGATTTCGAAGTCGTGCTGTGACTGTTGTCCATCTTGGAGGATGCTCGACGATTCGGTCATTGTGCCATTACGAAGGATGGAGAAAGAGGTCAGCGTTGACAGGGGCTTCGAGATTGTTGTGGGGCGGGAGGAGGGTATTGGTGGAGTGGGTTTTGGTGGAGATGGGGGTTTTTGAGAGGTTGAGGGGGTAGTGGACATGCTCAGTGGTTTGTGGAAAGAGTGGGTAGGGGAAGGACAGGGCGACACGATCTTTGCAGCACTTGGTGATTTGGCAATAGTTGGAGACGGAGCAAAGCCAGCTCCTTTCTGTGATGCAGGAGGGCGCTTCTTGATCGTTGTAACAGCGAAAGGTGATATAGCGTCTGCCATTGCCTGGGTGCTCATGGGCTCTTCATCTTCAGGTTCCGGCCTGACGAACTTGCTATCAGCAGCTCGGATTGGACGACCATGGGCGCTGAGATGGATATTTGCTCTAGAAGCCCTGGAGAACTCAGGGCTTCTATTTGAAGACGGCGAGACCTTGCTTTTGACAGGCGAGATAATATCATCCTTGAAAGAGCGTTGAGCTTTCTGCATAGCGGCTTGGGTCGACAGGTCAAGATACGAGTCCTCGTCATCAAGGCTTATAAACTTGGGCGACTGCTTGTCTGTCTCCAATAGATTTGTCGATGAACCGGAAGGCAGCTGAGCAGGTTTCACAGGTACATCGGAGACGACTTGGGCTTCTGGAAGCACGGCGGAATCATGAGAAACGTTGCCGTTCGTGAGCGGTACGTCTGACGACTTTTTGGATTCTTTTCTGATCGGAGCTTTCTCTCTGGGCACTTGAGACTTACTTCCTCCACGTTTCGGCGAGGGACCTGATGGGACTGCTGCTGCTGATCTTGCGCTCGGTCTTGAGGACTGGCAAGAATCAGCTATCCTCGGTTCCCCTGAGGCAGTAAATGTGAGTCTTCTCATAGCTTGAGTGTTCTTCTTGACACTAGTAGTCTCCTGTCGTTCCTTGATAGGGCTGGAGGAATATGAAGAACCAAACGATTTAGATCCCGCTTTGGCTTGAGCAGCCTCGAACTCTTTCACAAATTCACTGCTGTCGGATGAAGATGTGGAATGAGATCTTCTTCGCAAAGGAGGTCCTGCACCTGCAGGTGCTGGTATAAATGATCGCATCGACTTGGATGCGCTCGACTGCGATTCTCTGCTGGCATACCGATATTGAAATTCCGGCAAATTGGTAGACGGAGGCACTGCGTGAGGCGAAGGTCTGGGGGTCGGAGCCTTCTTTACGACTTTGAGTCCAGCAGAGGTAGCAGCATCATTCTTGAGATCCAGTTCAGAGACGTAAGGCGCCAACCGGCTCGCGGCTGGCTTTCCCTTGTTCTGAGATGCCCCCGATACTGCGTCTTGAGATAGTCTGCTCGAGTCGATATGTCTGTCCTGACGTCTGGTGACCGCTTCCTGAGATAAGCGTCTGACAGCCGCGTATCCGTTCTTCGTGTGACTGTCTGCCTTGGAGAGACTAATCGTTCTCACGCGTGTTTGAGGGCTCTGGTGTGGCGCATTGTGAGTATCACCTTTAGGCGCAGGCTTTGGGAGTAACCTTGAGTTTTGCGGTCGAGATTCTTCTTTATCTCTTGATGTCGAACGTTCATACAAGGACCTAGATTTCAACGCCTGAACGTCTGTAGGTTGTCTTGCCTCAACATCTTGAGCCTGTGGTGACTCGAACGCTGTAACCGGAGGTTCCTCATGAGGGATGGTCGTTTCTCGCGGTTTGCTTTGGGGTCTGACAATCGGCGTTGGCGTGGATGATGGGAAGTCGTCAGTGGGGCGTAGTTGTAGAAATTTGGGGTCTGTCTTGAGCCAGGGAGCTCCATAACTTCCCTCCTCTCCTGCGAAGGGAGCTCTTGCTTCTGGACTTGGTGCTTTCGCTTCTGGAAATGTGGCCTTCGGATACTCTTGAGCATTTTCCCGCATTGGCCGGCCGGCATCCTCCAGCTTTCTTCTTTTGATTCTGGGGTCTTCTAAGATCACCGCACTCGCCAGACTGTCCGTTGATGACCTCATTCCGCCATCCGTTATCGACCTCCTCTTAGCCCTGGGTATGATCGTTTCGGTCTCGGCCTGATTGTGGACCCCAGTCCCCGCAGCTTTCGGAGCAGCATTGGATCTGAGGTCAACTTCTTCAAATCCCCTCTTTTTTCGCGCCCATGGGTTGACCCAGCCTTGGTCAAAGGGTCCTCGTAGTCCAGCACTTTGAATGAACAGCGGTCTTCCATCAAGGTACTGCCTGCCCAAGTCCTCGATCCGCACCCTCTTTTTCTCACGCTCGCCCTCATCTGCCTCGTCGTTCGATCCAGGGTAGAGAATGTCTTCAGGTGGAATATCAAGAGGTTCGAAGTGGAGCGGAGATGTTGGTCTCTTGACGAAAGTCTGCACCATGACGCCGCAAGGCTACAGCTCCGATGAAAGGAAGAGTTGTAGAGAAACGAGTGGGAGCTAAGCCTGGAATTAGTACGAAGTTTATGGGGTGAATGCGAAGATGCCAGATTACCATGAGGATCTTGGTGCTTGGACACACTCATAGCCAGCTCCAGGATGAGTCAAAGACATCTAGCCTTTTGCCTGTTTGCTGGACAACGGTGCCTGGTTGCTGTCGTGACGATTTCGCGCCCATTTCTAGCGTCATGCAGGCACTTAACTAGTAGTCAGCCCTACGATACCACCGTCCGAGGAAGAAATTGCTCATCACTCTTCCTCATGTCATCACCTTTCTACATCCTTACCTAGAACGACGGCTACGGCCAGGTTCAGTGACATTATATCGGCATCGGCGCGGTCTTTACGTTGGCATTATCGAGACCCTGTATAAACGGCTTCGGCGCGGTCTTCTACATTCTCACCTACGGCTACGGCCATGTTGATTTCAGCGTTTGGGTCATGTATTTCAGCGTTTGGGTCATGTCTAGAGAATTCATGTTATGAGAAGCGGCCCCATCAATCGCTTGCTCTACGTAAGCGATTGAAGGGGCCTGATGGGGCGGAGTGCGATCTTGTGATCCAAGCCTCGACAGGCTCCCTGTGTAGAGAAAAAGAATTTTTAACTCCAGCGTCCTACATCCAGTCTAGTATTCAAGAAGACCTGCCATTTACCCGAGAATGCGTGTCATATCTCCCAGTGGCCATTGTTTTCCCAAGCCGTTCCCTATGTGGCCCCTATAACGCCCTAGCAAACTCCATTCCTAGTGACCCTGCATGCGGAGCCTTGCTAGCTTTCTGCCCCCAACGACCCAATTGGGAGATCTTACTCTGCACGGACCAACCCTCCGTCTTCATATATGCCATGCTTTCCAATGCCCGCTCTAGAAACCTCCTCCACAACCATCCCGTCGGCGTGATACTGAACGATCAGGGGCGGCGTCCACTTTCATTTGCTACTTGTTTGTGACTTCAAAGGCTTTGTCGTTTCTATTATTCGATGAAGAGATGGACGCTGATGGTTGCAGCATTAGCAGTCTTTCGATAAAGCATGAACATAATGAATAGAATTGACTTTGGAATTCCCACCCACCCCATTTGCCAGACGAGTCTCGCCTGAAAGAATGTTGTGGTCCGGCGGACACGCATGGGCTGGCAGACGTCGTTGATGTTGGTGGAGCTTACGATTCATTTGAAAGGGCTTGAGATGATGTGGTCTCTGGTGATTGGTCTTGGGATGAGGTGAATGAGTGGGTGAGGTCTGAGAAATGAGTCCCTTGATGGGTGACATTTGGTAGATTTTGTCGTACACTGCTGTTTTATCTCAGTATAAATGTCCACATTATAGACAAACCAGACGACGGACCATAACTATGGAGAACATACAATGAATCAATCTGCCAAAGTACGGGAGATTCACGATCTTCGGTAAGAGCGAGACTCGGTATTCAATCCTGCCGGCAGCGCAGTCAGTTACTTCACCCTTGTGACAGTGGATAGGGGACTTATAAAAAAAAAAGAGCGTCGCCACCCCTACCCCCATTACCCCCAAGAAGATCAAGGGGCAGAGACAGCGACGCAACCTCCTCGGCCCTCCGCCGCTACTTCCCCACCCTACGAAACCCGTTGCCACCACCCACTCCCCTATTCCCACAATTACATCCACCACGTCAACCCAGACATCTGTCTCCACCCAGCGTCGTCCCAGCACCTTGATTCAAGCCGTCATCATTGCCCCAAACCGCACAGCAACCCGCCACTCATCTTCGACATCTTGACATCCCAAACCCATCGCTACAACCACCCTGCCACCAGGAAACCCAACTAAGCATCGCAAAAGGCAGACATCAGGGACAGACAAGCCTAAACTTTGATCCTCACTCTAGAGAGGTCCCGCCCTGACGTCCGTGATCCTGATGCTCAACCCAGCCAGATTCCGCAAGCAGAAACGCAGAAATACTTCAAGTCTCAGAAAGCCGCCATGTCTCGTCAGAGCAGTGATGAGCGCGCGCGTGTTTGTGACTCGACAGGCTTGACGAAAAGTGGCTGCGGTGGATTCTCCGGAGTGTGCTAGTAGGAGTAGATGCTGGACGTCGGCAATGTCTGCGAGAGTGTTCGTATGGAAGTGCTAGCTCAGACTAAGGGTCTCGCATCACCACCGAAAGCGTGCCCGCGCCAGTCAGCCGTTCCCTTCGTAGATGATCATACTTCTCGTATCAAAAACCGTCATCCCCCCATCTGGCTTCCTCGCCGACTACACCGCCCCCTCGACACCCTCCATACCTAAGCAATCACCACCAGTCTCTCTCCCGAATCTCTCTTTATGTATTGCAGTACCCTCAGAGACAAGTCTTTGATTTCCGCTCCCAGTCTTTGCAAAGTAGGAGGGCATTAAAGAAGCGAACAAAGTACATCTCCAAAAATCGCTTCCATCTCCAATTGGAGGTATTTGCGTCCAATACGACCAGAGAAGACCGTATGGACGACTTGATATCGGCGCTCATCGATCGACGCGTGGGCTGAACGCACGAGGAGATGACTGACACGACTGGTCGGGATAAGCGTAGTGCTACTCAATCGCTGGCTGGTGCCTTGATTTAGGTCTTGTGAGCTAATATGTGGCGGGAGATGAAGTGGACAGTGGGTTTCTTAGGCCTTCTGAGGGGCTTGAGGTGTCGGGGATGTATGCAGGACGTCTTCATAGAAGTATCGGAGCTGTCTGGAGCGTGACGTCTTGCCATGAGCTCTACAAAGCCAGTACTGAGGACAGTAGGGGCCATGAGAGCGGCCACAGAACACAATACATTTCTTTTGTAAGCAGGGAGGCTTCGCTGTGCAATCCGTCCATGTTCTAGGTGGAACCTATGTGAACGTATAGAGGAGCGCACTTCCGGCGAGTGAGCCTTTGCTAAAGCACGAACCGAAGGTCCTGCAGAAATGCATGCGGATTGCAACCTTTTGTAGGCGATACCACCAGTGGTAGTAAAGACATGCTCATAACCCTTTCTACCAAGCCGATGAAGATCCCAAAGACAGTCCTCAAAAAGAGGTGCCCGAGACATCCCACCCACTGTCTTCCAACTTCTTGCCACGGCAGCATCAACAAAACATCCCATAGGTGACCAGAGCATAATGTCCAGCGGAAAATACGAAAGCGCGTCTCCAATATAGAGATCTTCCCAATTTCGGCGCTTTGTAAATCCCCTCACTGTCCTTACAGACTCTGGACGTCGACAACCCGCTTTCACTCCCATCTGCCCCTCACGTCCGAAGACGGCGAATCAGCATCAGCGAGCTAATCACGAACCCGACAGCTATAATATCGTGAGACTAAAACCAACGAACACTTAGGGTTAAGTTCCGAAACCCATCCTCCCCGCACTACCCTTCCCAACTCTCGAAAGAGATTGGAGCGCACGATCCGACACTCCAACACCAGTAATGCTCATGTGAGACCGTGCTGTGAGGCTCGAGGATTGGAGGGTAGAGGTGGGCGCGCAGGTGCGTGTGGGGGGCATTGATGCATTCCGCGAGCGGAAGATAGGCCTCGGGAAACTGTGGGGAAGGTGCGCTGCGTGTTTTGTGGAAGCTCCGAAGAGCGAGAGAACGGAAGGTGGAGACTTTGGACGTGGTGGAGCTGTTGGTGATGAGAGAAGTGCGTTGGGTTTGGTGTAGTTGATGGTGAGGGAGGTTCTAGATGACAGTAGGCAATTGATGAATGGTATGAGTGTTCAAGCGTGGAAGGCAAGTATTGCTGGTCGACAATGCTTCTTGAGACGAGTCGGAAGGAGAAGGGAGGTCGGGACCTGGAAGGTTTCGGACGCGATGCATCTTAGCGCGTTTTGAGTGGCGCACAATGATCACGTGACATGGCATCGTTGGCCAGAAGTACGTACCTGATGAGAGGACACATGTCTTGACGCCGTCAGCATGCTTAGGTAATTAGGGCCTTGGCGTAGTACTTCTTTATATAAAAGTTTATAAAACTATTTCAGTATTATTAATATATATCTTATCTACTTATAAAGTATATATAAATAGTAATTTAAAGTATATAAAATCCTTTTTAACTCTGAATTATATATATCTAGTTACTTGTTTTTTAAGCCTGATATCGTTAATATTATTAGATTTTTATTATTTTTATTACTATTTAACGTCGTACCTACCTTCTAACTAATTAGATCTATTTAAATAGCTTATAATAAGACTACTACTACTAAGAAGGCCGCTACTACTAAAAAGGTAGTATCTAGATACTTTACACGTACCTCTATTAAGTAGTCTACTAATAAATTTACTACTAACTAGGCTACTATTACTAAGAAAGGTATAATAAGTACGACTACTTATAAGGTAATAAATAGATATATTATTAAGGAGGACCTTAACCTTACTAATAACCCCGTTATTAATATTAATACTAGTGAAGATATTAAAGAAAGTAACTCCCTAAAAACCTTATAAGTAAAAGTAGCTAAAAAGAAGGTAGAGTAATAACTAAAATATAGTAAAAAGATAGAGAACTTATAAGATAATATAAATATAATAATAATTTATAGTTAGAACCTAAGCCTATTTATATTAGGGGTATAAGTAAATACTAGCGTAACTATTATTATTATTATATAGTTATATCTATATAATCTTACTAGCGCCTTATAACCTTCTTAGTATAGTATCCTTATAAGATAGCTATTCTAATAGTAATAGTAATATCTTTATCTACCTTAAATAAATTAATACTAGTACTTATTATTAGGTAATATACCTTAAATATAAATTAATAACCTTATATAAGAGTAGTTCTAGTCTAGGACCCTATTAATTAAATCTTTTATATATTATAGTCTTACTTTAAGTAATAAACCCTCTATTATTCTTCTTACTACCCGTTTTCTAGCCTTAAATTCTAAGTAGATTTATAAAATCTATTATAAGAGTTTTAATCCTAATAATATAAATAAGCTTATTAATACTACCTTCTAAAAAGCTATTAACCTAAATAATAAGAATAATATAAAGAGTCTAAGGGACTTTTAATAATCCTTCTTAATATATAATTAAATTATAACCTTTTTTACTTACCCTTATATATAGGCTAGCCTTTAAAGTACCTTTATTAATTATTAACTCCTTCTTATTAAAAAGTCTATTATTTATATATTTATATCTATTAAGGCCTTCCACCTAGCCTTTATTTAAGCCTAAATTTATAAAGGCTAGGATCTACCTAATAATTAAAAGAAGAAGGATTACGCTCTTATAAAGTTAATACTTATTAAGTATAATTAAATACTTATAATATTATTAACTCTAAGATAATAACATCCTAATATATTAGTATCTATCCTATTATATATTTATAGAAATTTTAATAAGAATAAGTATAAGAATATTACTAGTTATAAATACTCTTATATCTATTTAATTATTATAAGGTATATATATAAACTAACTATTATAATATTATCATAACCTTAGTAAATATAATATCCCTTAATAACTATATCTTAAAACCTAGATATTAACCTTACTAGTAGACTACTAATATTATAATCCCTATATATAATTTTTAAGGGCTTTCCTTATATCCTTATATTAATTAATAAGCTATTATTACTTTAATTAAAATTATTATTAATAAATAATTAAAGATTTTAATTAAGGTCTTATCTTAATAAAATATTTATCTTAACTTTAATCCT
>JAABUW010008704.1_pt1 | contig 11772 bp, 15 predicted proteins | sample 5560081 | NCBI WGS metagenome assembly JAABUW01 (sample SAMN10711882, study PRJNA513363) | rock metagenome | isolation source: Antarctica rocks | place: Antarctica: Victoria Land, Knobhead sud | reverse complement strand
GGTGCACAGTGTCACGAGATAGCTGTTGACCTCACCTCTCCAACTGCTGGTGCCTTTCACGCCACGCTTGCCATCCACGGCACGCGTCCCAATGCTTCTATGATGTTCATGATCACCGAAGCCGACGCCGATGCCATCCGCGCCGTCTATCACGAACACGGGGAGCTATCGGCCGCAATCGAACTGCGCCGTCGCTTCCCGGGGATCACGGACAATGCGGAAGCGCGGACGTGCGCGCGGACGATCGCCGGATGGAAGTCCCTGCCCTCACCACCAGGCTCCGTGACGCGATTGGAGCCGGGCAAGCGACGCCGTTAGCTATACCGGCGAGCAATAATGAAGGCTGGTAGTCCCGAAGGACCAGGATACCAGTCTGGAATTCTTCCATCAAACGGCATGTTCATGATCCTTCGCGCGAGTAGGCAGGGTGCCAGGGTGCTCACTCCGGTCAAGGTCCAGTGCTCGCCATCCTCCCCATGCTCGCGCCGAAGCCGGCGCTGCGCGTGGGTCCGGGTGGCTCCGCGCTTCCCTTGACCTGCGTTGCGCGCCCCGGCGGACGCAGGGGCGTCGGGACGGGGAACGTCCCGACCCATCGACCCCTCCGGGGAGTCGAACAAGGAACTGGAATCAGGCCACCTCCTTAATCCTGATTTCCAGGATGAGGCCGGCCGCTGCTGTGAGGTTCACCAGCGCATCGAGAGAGAACTTGCCGAGCTTGCCCCGCAGCAGATCGTTCAACCGGGGGCGCGTGATCGACAGCCGTTCGGCCGCGGCCTTTTGCGATACTCCCCAGGACTTGACCCGCTCAACCAGGACCGCAAGCAGATCGGCACGCGCCTGCATATTGGCAGCTTCGGCCGGACTATCGGCCAAGACATCAAACACGTCCCTAAAGATTTGAGCTTCCATTTTAGCTCCATGCCTAACAAGAACAGTGCAATTATTTCTAGGTATATGATTATACTACTGACATATCACAATTAGTTTATATCTCAACTGCATTTCCCTCTATGACCATAGCAGGTCGTAGTACATACTCTTTTCCAGAGGCAAGGCGTGGTGCCGAGCCCAAACGGAAAGGACAAAGGCAAGTAACGGTCTCTTGGGACCGCAATGAATGCGCTCCCGCCCGGTGCGTCCAACACCGAACGGGAGCTAACCCTAAACAGATGGTGCTCACATGTCTCAGGCTCAGACCAACATCGGTCCTGTCAAAGCTTCCTGCAAGATCACGCCTCAGTCGCCGCAAGGGCGGACCGCCCAAAGCGCCGAGCGGAGGGCGCGCCCGACAACCAGCGCAGACCAGCGCGCCAAGTTGTCGGCAGCACAGCTCGCATACATCGCTAATGATCCACGCTGGATTGAGCATCGGCGCAAGTTGGCAGCAGCGCAGGAAGCCCGTCGCATGACGTTGTTCGAGAACGAAGTCACGGCGATCGTCGAAATGCGCAAGAAGGGCCGGACGTTCTCTTATATCGCGGAAGAAATCGGCATCTGCCACGACGTCATAAGGCGGGAACTTGCCGCAATCGGCGTTGCAACCAAGCGGGTCAAGTCGGATCGGCGGGCGCAACAAGGCAAGGGCTTCTGGCGCAGTTTCGACTAGCCCAAGCGCGTAGTTCGCCAGCCCGGCAAGAGGCCGGGCTGGCGTTCAACGCCCTCGCTGTCGTGAACCGCAACCATCCGAAATGCTGGGATGATCACCATGGACCAAGCGTTCGCCGTATACTGGCGTGCAGCACCACGTCAGCTCTTCAGCTTTCGCCAGAGCGTCAAAGCCGCTTCGCCCCAGGAGGCCCGCAGCGTCGTGAAAGGAGCCTTGCAGCGGCAGCATCCCGTCATTGTCGGGGTCAAAAGCCTCGCGGCGTGCGGGCGGCGCTGCACACAGCATGGCCGGTGGGTTGGCTGAAAGTGGCCGACCCGTTTGCACCGCTATGGTATGGGCTTGAAAGCATTCTGTTATGACCGGCCAGTGTGGTAAGGGGAACGTGTCCAATGTTCGGAGGCGCCTCCATGACACAAGTTCTCTCTGCGTCGGGCCGTCGCGTGACGCCCGGCGCGGTCGACCGTCGGCCGATCGCGAGCAACATCGAGTTGCCGATCTACGTTCGGCAGGGCGTGGAAGACTACATGATCGCCCACGAGGGTTCGACCTTCCGAACTGTCGTGATGGAAGGGCTGCGCGCCGTCGGTATCGCTATCGACGACGAGGATATGATCCCCGAGCGCGCGATGCGGACGCCGCGCAAGCGGAACGTGCAGCCAAGCGACACCCCCGCAACGCTGAAACCAACGTCGACCCGCCTGCCGCGATATGTTCGGGTCCGCGCGGAGGAGTACCTGCTGGACCATCCGCAGATGCGGTTCCGGCACCTGGTCATGGCGGGCTTCAAAAAGCTCGGGATCAAGGTCGACAAGGACGACCTGGTGACCGAGCGTCAGAACGTGCTCGCCGCAGCTCCATTGCGGTCCGAAGCCCGATAAAGGCGGTCTCTTGTGCAACTCACCGTAGCCTTGACGGCCAGCACTGCAACGTTCTGTTATGAAGTCCATAGCACCGCAATGCACCCACCGGCCTACCATCCCGACCATCGACTGTCCGACTGGCCCGAGTGCAGCCTGGAGGTGCATCGCCCATGCTCGGAGCGGGTCGCGCTCCTTCCGATCCGGCATCTGATCGAGCAGCGGGGGGACCGGACAATTTCGGCCGTGCTCGCCAGCCTGCGATGCTCGTCCTGCAACGGCATGCCGGGGCCGGTCCATCTGGTCGCCGGTCAGAGCAGGACGTTCAACCACGGACCGCCGCCGGTCTGGACGCTGGAGCTGATCCCTCCCCCGCCCACGCCGGCCCGGACGTGATGCCCAACATGGGAATGCTGGGTGCTGCGGCCGGCAAGGATCGCGCCACCGTCGTGATACTGGTTCCAACCGTCCGAACCCGCCATAAACGTTGTTCAGGGTCCGGTGAAAGATGTCGCGCGACAATCAAAACCGTGTCGAATGGCAGGGCTAGATTGTCGCGCTACAGAAAGAAGCCTTCCGATCAGACCGCCAACTGCCGATACTGGAAGCTGCAAGGGAGAAGCCTATGGGTGAACTCTATGACGCCGACATCTTGGAATGGTCCGAGCACCAGGCCCGGCTGCTGCGCCAGCACGCGGCGGGCGAAGCCGGCAACGAGGCGCCCGATTGGGCCAACATCATTGAGGAAGTCGAGAGCGTGGGCAGCAGCCAGCTATCCGCCGTGAAATCGCTGCTGCGGCAAGCGCTGCTGCACGATCTCAAGTGCGAGGCATGGCCGCTTTCCCGAGAGGTGCCGCATTGGCGGTCTGAGGCCCGGCGGTTCCGTGCGGACGCTGCCGACAGCTTCTCGCCCTCGATGCGGCAGCGCATTGACGTGGCGAAGCTCTACGAGAAGGCGCTTTACTTGATGCCTGAGAGCATGGACGGGCAACCGCCTTTGCCAGTGCCAGATACCTGCCCCGTCACACTGGACGAGCTGCTGGGCGACTAGCGGGCCTGGATTGCCGTTGGATAGGATACCTGACCCACCACGGCCGGTGATGCGGCTTTAATCCAAGGAGCGCACCTTGCTACCTTGACCCCAAAGCACCTTAATGTCTTGGCATCTTGCTACTCTGACAGCTTAATACCATTGACGGCCAGAATGTGACGCCCCCCTTCAATCAGGAGGTCGTGCATCGTCACTCGCCGTCCGGTCTCGATCCGCTTGCGTGTAGCCAGGTCATTCAGGGCGGCCCACATCACCGGGTCAAGCCGGATAGAGGTTTGAATGCGCGGGGCCTGTTCCTGTCCCCCTGGCGTTGGATCAGCCGGGGCAGGAGCCGGCGCCTCGGTTGCCGGTTTAGTCTTCTTCAGCGCGCCGAACGTCGGGCGTTGGGCCATAAGTTCCTCTCCACTAGTTTCCACAATCTCGTCATCTCCACCGCGGCTTTGCTGGTGGGGTCGAACTCGTTGACGGCGCGACCGTCCACCAAGGCGTGAGCCAAGGCAGCTCGCAGGCCGATGGAGACGGGCGCAACCGGAACGTCGTAGTCAGCCAAGACCCGGCGTGCATCAGCCGTGGTCGGGGCTTCACCGATCCCGCGGGACGACGGCGTGCCGTTCAAAACAATGAAGGCCGGGACCTTGGCCGCCACAACGATGTCCACCGTCGCCCCAATGGCCTTCAAGTCGAAGATTGCCGGCCGGGTCGGGATCAGGACGAGATCGGCCAGCGCTGCGGCGGCAGCAGCATCGGCGCCAGCGCTCGGGCGGGTGTCAACCACACAGAGGACTACGCCATCCGCTCGGGCTGCCTCCAGGACAGTGCGTAAGTCGCCAGGCACGGTCTCCACCATCTCGGGCGTTTCTGCCGTGCGGGTTTCCCACCACCCCGCCGTACTGCGCTGTGGGTCCAGGTCGAGAAGGACCGTCCGCAGCCCAGCCGCTTGCGCGATGACGCCCAGGTGCACGCTTAGTGTGGACTTTCCTGACCCGCCCTTTTGCGACAGCAGCGCCAGCGTTTTCATTCAAGCCCTCTTGCTACTAAGAAAGCATGAATGTTTAGTGCCTTGGTAGCAACATACTTATTTCCCATGCCTGATTTGTATCACCCCGACCATGCCCAACAGGTTCGTGCCGAACGCCAGGAGATCACCGTTCGCCTAGACATGGAGAAGTTTTCCATAAGCTCGGCCCAAGCAGCTGCCACATCAGGCCCGTCTGCAAACGCCGCCACAAGACGCCTGTCAGCTCAGTAGCGCGGCCCGTAGTAGCCAGGCGGCGGCACCAGCACGTAGCCTGGCGGCGCGTAATAGACCGGCGGGGGTGGCTGATAGACGACCGGCGGCGGGGCGTAATAGACCGGCGGTGGTGCGTAATATGCAGGCCGTTCGTAATAGGGCTGCGGCTGCGGGTAGTAGCTTTGTTGGCCGTAGGATTGCCCATAGGACGGCTGGCTTGCGTAGTTTCCGCCCAGGAACCCCAGCGCACCGCCAAGTAACCCAGCGGCAGCCAGAGCGCCGTTGTCGTTATGGACCTTGGCTTGTGCGCTCCCGATGGTGGCGATGGACAGCGCAGTGAATAGAAGCACTGGTCGTGTGTTCATGGTCAGTTCCCCCTGTCAGCGATGCGCGACCGGCGCAGGCTGCACCGGTAGTTCTGGATAGTATTGAACGCCAGCCGGCCGTTCAGGGCCGGGCTTGTGCCCTTCAAGAGCAGTCATGCGATGGATGCCGTTCGCACAGTTGGCGAGCCGGACTGACACGCTCATCGCGCTGCCTGGGATGGAACGGGTCGCGTTGGCGGTTCCACATAGACCGGCAGGTAACATGCCTTACGCCCCGTCCGGTCAGTAAAAGCCCGCGGTCCCGTGCATTGCGCCAGAGCACCGGGAAGATTGTTCAGCTCCATCAGTTTCACCCACCCCGCGGCAGCATCAGGCCCATCACGGAAGGCTAGGGCCAGGCGTTCGTCTGTCTGTTGTATATCATCGGCCGCCGCAGCTTGACCTAGCCAAAAGCCACCGCCGGCAGCCAGCACAACAGCCGTCACGAACGCACCGCCATAGATCAGCAGGGTGCGCAGGTTGTGAGCGCGGGCCAGGTCCGCCGCGCGCCGGTCGGCGCCGCGAATGATCGTCGCCTGCAGCCGGTTCAGCTCGTCGTCGCTGATCGGGCGTTTCATCCCCGCCGCAATGGCCTCAATGCGTTCCACGAGCGGAGGGAACACGCCGATCGTCGTGGACAGCGCCGCCATCGGGTGACGCAGGGGATCGTCGCGCCACCCCGCGCGTTCAACCCCTTGCGCTATGTCAGCCTGCGCCGCGCGCACCCTGGCGGCGAAGTCCCCGTCCGCCTGACCAGGCGACGGGCCTTGTGATCCGCTCACGGCATCCACGAGGCGATGGGTCCGAACTCTTGCACCATCGCGTCCAGCCAACGACGCACCATGCTGCGCTTGAAGCCGCCGATCGGCGCGAACTTTGCGCCAGGCGGCACTTGCCCGTCGCGAGCCTGGCCGAACGTGAGACGCTTGCCCTCGATCTCTGCCGCGACTTCCGGCTCTAGCCGCGGCATCCAAAGCACCACGGCACCGCGCGCGACCGCACGGGTGAACGCCCCATGCCGCGACACCCGGGCAAAGGCTTCCTCGCGGGAGAGCGTCGAATCGACGCGGCCCTCGTTCAGCACGATCACCGTCGCGGCCGGCTGGAACCCGGCCCGCTCCAGCGCATCGAGCGACGCCAGATCCTCGACGCGCGGCCCGATCATGTAGCAGGCAACGGCATTGACGCCGGTCGACGCCAGCACGGCATCGAGGTCAGGAGCCTCGTTCACCAGCTTGGCAAGGGCGGTGTCGCCGCCGCCGAAGTCGAGGATTGCAGATTCCATGCGATCCATCGCGTGCTCCAGGAAGTCGCGAAGCCAACGCGCCGTCTGCGTCCCGTCATTATTATCGGGCTGCATTACGCCCGAGAACCAGGTGGCCAGCGAGCGGTTCTGCGGGTCCAGCGCAGCCATTAGGACGCTTCTGCCTTCCCCGGCGACGTTCCAACCGATCCAGCGGGCTAGCGCCGTCTTGCCACTACCGTTGGGACCGATCAGAAACCAGACCTTCGGCTTGCCGGTCAGGTCGAGAGCAACAGGACCGAGCCGATCGCGATCAGCCGGAGCTACGGAGCTAGACGCGGATGCCAGTGGGATTTCAGTCTCGTCATCCAGGCTTGCCCCGCGACGGAATGGGATGATGTCGGCTTTCTGTTTCACAGCCATGGCGTGTTCTTTCCTTGGGTTATTTGGGTTGAGGCTTGTTCCGAGGCTTCCCCATGAGCCGCGCGACCACTTCGTCAACGTCCTGCACAGGCGGGCGAGGGGCAGGCTCTGGCGGCTCGGCAGGAGGCGGTGCCGGTGTGTGTCCGCGAAGGGTGGCATGGCCGCCGAAGCGGAACTTGCCCGGCTCAGCATCCATTGCGGGCTCATCGTCTACGACTGGCAAAACGCCGGCTGCGATCTCACGGCCGCGCGCTTCGGGAATGGACTTGGGCACGGGCCGGGAAGATCGCTTCGCCTCAAAGGACTTATGCGCCCGCCACCAAGTTAGCCGCGCGTACGACGCTGTGATCGGCGTCCCGTCTTTCATCGCCAGCCCTTCAGCCGAAAGCTCGTTCGCGATCGACTGCCAGCCTGGACGGGAAATCTTGGCCAGGACCGCCGCAAACTGGTCGTGATGTTGAAGAAACCATTGGTAGAGTGGGGACTGGTTTCCCTTCAACCGCGCTTCCGTCGCGAGCCTGGCAAAGATCGGCTTGCGTGTCATATAGCGTTCATGTCCCGTTTCTGTTTTCGTATAAGATCATGTCAGTTTCCGAAGGTGTTTGCAATAGTCGTAGCAAAAGCGTCTGTGGAAGACAGAGCAGGAATACACCATTGCATGGCTATGCTATGCACCTTAGACACAAATCAGGCTCGGGAGGATGACGATGAATGACGCTCTAGCTACAAAGATGCTGGCTGCAATCGCCCAAATCGAGCAACGGCAAAAGGTCTGCGAGGTCGTGATGGGGCGCGTTCTGGACAGCCTCGATGTGCAGCTTGAAATGACCAATAGGCTGATTGCGGAGGTCCGGGGCGAAAATGGGGGCAACGCGATCACGTCGGCGATTACTGAAATCCGGGACAGCTCTAACCGGCAGGTTGAACTTCTGGAGAGAATTTACGAGGACACGCTTGTGCCGGGTGACAGCGACGACCGGCTGGCAGCCGCGGAGGAACTGGCGGACGAGGCCGATATGGCCGCGGCTGGCATCCCCTTGCCCGTGAGGTGATCTGTGCTCAGCTTCCGCAAGGGCTCGTCCGGGGCGACCAGCGCGGCGGCTGCGATGTCGTCCTACCTCTCCGAGCAGGCGATGCCGGCCGAGATGCGGCAGATGGCCGACTACTACCTCCGCGGGGTCCAGCGGTCGGAGGCCGAGGGGACGGCCGCGATCCCGCGCCAGGACATGCCGATCCACATCGCCGAGGCGTTGGGCCTGGACTTAAACCGGACAGCGACACGCGACCAAGTGACGAACCTGCTGCGCGGGTTGCGCGCCGACGGCGCGGAGATCAAGGGCAAGCCGCACTACAAAGCGCAGGCGGGCAAGGATCGCATCTCGTATGTCGATTTCACCTTCTCCGCGCCCAAGTCGGTCAGCGTGGCGATGGCGTTGGCTCCAACGGAGGCCGAACGCTACATCATCGTCGGCGCGCACCGGGACGCCTGGATGGCCGGGATGGCGCACCTGGAAAGCATCATCGGGCATGCCAGGAAAGGCGACGGCGGGTCTAAAGGCAGCGTCCCCGGCAAGCTGGCCTGGATCAGCTTCGACCACTACACCGCGCGCCCGACGATCGAGATCCCGCACACCGAGGCGGACGGCACGAAGACGACGCTGCTGACGACTGTCCACAACCCGAAGGTCGCGGCGGACATGCAGCTCCATACCCATGTCGCAACGCCCAACGTCGTCTTTGCTAACGACGGCAGCGTGGGCAGCATGGACATGCTGGCGCTGCACGACCGGGTGCACGAGGTCGGGGCCTACTACCAGGCTCACCTTGCGACGAACCTCCGGGCACACGGCATCAACGTGGTGCTCGATGAAAAGACGGAGGCCGCGCGCCTGACCGTTGTTCCCGAGGCGATGTCCGAGCTGTTCAGCAAGCGATCCAGGGACGGCGAGGTCGAGGCGCGCAAGATGGTCGCCGGCATGGGCCTCGATTGGAACGCGCTGCACCCGCTGGAGCTGGCCGGCATTATGACCCGGGGCACGAAGTCAGTCCGTCAGAGCAAGGCGTTGAGCGGGGCAGAAACCGGCGTATCCGACATGGCGGCATGGCGAGCGCAGGCCAGCGCCGCGGGCTACGAGCACCGCAGCGTCATAGACCCGGCGATGAAGGGCAAGCCGCCGTTGTCCGAGCAGGAGCGGCTGTTGCAAGGCTACCAGGCGGCGTTGCCGGTTCTGGAGCGGCAGCTCACCAGCCGGGCGACGATGTATGGGACCGTCGCGCGGACAGCAGCGGCGCGCGGCCTGATCGCGTCAGGCGTCGAGAGCGCGGCCGACATCGACCGGATCACTGCGGCAATGCGCGAGCATGGGGTCAAGCATGACGGCCAGGTCGTGCCGCTGGTATGGGCCAACGTCGCCACGGTGAACGAGAACGGCGCGGGGCCGGGACGCACCAGCCGGGTCAAGATCACGACGACGCTGCACCTTGAGCAGGAACGCGAGGCGATGGGGCTCGCGGCCAAGGCTGCGGCCGACACGAGCGGGGCGTTGGCGCCGGGACAGATCGACCGTGCCGTGCGCGATGTGACGGCGCGCGACGGATTGGACTTTACCAGCGAGCACGGCCTGCAGCAGCGCGCGATCATCGACATGCTCGGCACATCCGGCCGGCTGGCAGTCGCGATCGGCGTTGCTGGCGCGGGCAAGAGCACCCTGCTGCGCCCGCTGGTCGAGGCGTGGACTGCGCCGACCGAGCACCAGGGCGACGAGCGCACGGTATACGGGACGGCGCTGGCGACCCGGCAGGCGGTTGCGCTGGCAGACGCCGGCATTGAACCGCGCAACACGATGCCGATGGCGGCCCTTCTGGCGCGCGCGGCGGACGGGAGGATCGCCCTCGACGAGCGCAGCGTCGTGGTGGTGGACGAGCTGGGGCAGATCGGGACGAAGCAGGTATTGGGACTGCTGCGCCTGCAAGAGGAGCGTAGCTTTTCCATAGTGGGAATCGGCGACGATCGGCAAGGGCAGGCGATCGACGCGGGCAGCTCGATCCATCTCGTGCAGAGGGCGCTGGGCGACGGCGCGGTGCCGGAACTCGGCAGCACCGTGCGCCAGCTCCGCGAGCGGGACCGGGCCACATCGCTGTTGTTCCGCGAGGGGAAAGCGGCGGCGGGGATCGACCGGTTAAACGAGGACGGGCACACCGTTCTCGTCCAGGGCGGCAGGCGGCAGGCGGTCGAGGCGACGGCTGACCTTTGGGAGAAGCGGCACGCGGCCAACGCCGGCCGGGACGGCTATACGCTGACCGTCAGTGCGCCGACCAACGAGGACGCGCGGGCGATCGGCGCCGCCATTCGGGAGCGGAGGCGGGAGGCGGGCCAGGTCGGGCCGGACAAGGTCGTCATCCAAGCGTCCGACCAGAATGGGGCACAGTACGAGCTGCCGTTGGCAGTCGGGGATCGCATCAGGCTGTTCGCCAGCACGCGGGCGAGCTTCGCTGGCAAGAAGGCGGGGAACCTCGGAAACAACGGGTCGGTCGTAGAGGTCGAGCGGATCGAGGACGGCGGGCTGCAGCTCCGCAACCATCTTGGCAACTCCGGGTTCGTCCGCTGGGACACGTTGCGGGATAAGGAGACCAACCGCATCCGGTTGACCTATGGCGATGTGCTGTCCATCGACGCGATCCAGGGCAACACCAGCACCGAGCATATCGACGCGATGCCGAGCGGGTCGAGCGCCGTCAACAGCTTCAAGAGCTACGTCGCCAAGTCAAGATCGCGAGAAACGACTTGGCTCGTGGTGGCAGACGGCCAGGAGCGCCGCGAGATCACGGATCACCGGGCGCTGGGCACCACCCTGCCGATCACCGAGGCGGACGTATGGGCGAACGTCGCGCGCAACCTGTCCAGGCAACCGGAAAAGGAGCTGGCGACTGACTTGATCGAACGTTCGGACGGATCGAATACCGGATGGGTGCGGTCATTGGCGACGGCCTTCCAGCCGGCCGAGCAGCGCCAGGCGGACCCACGGACAGCGCACCCGAACGCCACGACCGCCCGTTCCCCGGGCAGTCCTGTCACACCACGCCTCCCCGGGCCCGGCCGCAACGAGACGCGCCAGGCAGTCCAGGCAGCGCGGCGGTCAACCCGTGCGGCCTCCCAGCGACCCAAGCAGCAGGCGCGCGCGGTGATAACTTCTGCCGCCTCAAATGAGGCCGCGAAAATTCATAAGCCGCCCGCGCTGTCCGCTACCGAGGTCCAGACCGAGTTCGCCGAGGCGCTGCACCGCGCCGGTCTGCGGCCCAAGGGTGCGCCGATCATGGACGGGCAGTTCCACAGGACCGAGGTTGACGGAGCCAAGCGGGGCAGGATGTCCGGGAGCTATGTCGGGCATTTGGACGGGATGCCGGCCGGCTTCATCCACAACCGCAAGACCGGGCACAAAGAGACATGGCGCGCATCCAGCTCGCCGCGTGTGCAGACTTCGGCCGAGCGCGACCAGGAGCGGGCGCGTGTCACCGAGGCGACGCTGGCCCGGATCGCGGAGCGCAACGTAAAGCAGGCCGGGGCCGCGGCGAAGGCGGTCATCGCGTGGGACCGCGCGTCACCAGCGCCGGCATCGCATCCCTACCTCGAGCGCAAAAGGATCGGCGCACACGGCGCGCGGCGGGACGGAAAGGATCTGGCCGTCCCGATGCGCGACATCGAGGGCAAGTTGTGGGGCGTCCAGACGATCAAGCCGGACGGCGGCAAACTGTTCATGCCGGGCGGGCGGGTCCAGGGGACGTTCGCGGCCATGGGCACGCTGCGGCCCGGTGAGCCGGTGGTCATCGCGGAGGGGTTCGCGACCGCGGCTACGATGCGTGAGGCAACGGGGTGGCGTTGGTGCACTCGACAGATCCAGGGCGAGATGGCCCCAAGTCCCAAGCTGCTACGCGATGACCGGCTGGCGACGGACGGAATCCGGGCGCCCGGCCGCCAACATCCGGTTCAGCACCGCCA
>JAABUW010008703.1_pt1 | contig 11773 bp, 19 predicted proteins | sample 5560081 | NCBI WGS metagenome assembly JAABUW01 (sample SAMN10711882, study PRJNA513363) | rock metagenome | isolation source: Antarctica rocks | place: Antarctica: Victoria Land, Knobhead sud | reverse complement strand
CACTTGTGCTTTTTAGCATGTCTGTGGGTCAGACCTGCAAGGGCATGAATGCAGCCAAGAACATGACCATCTCTCTTCATGATACGGCCTTTGCAGAACACTGACATGCTCCTGCGAATGGAGTCGCCTCCATTTGAACATCCACCCACTCCCTTCCTGGCACGCGTCTTTCTAGCCATCAGACGGTTCAGATTCCAGAAAAGCATGAAACATGATTCTGGCTCTTATGAAAGTTGACACAGTATACAAAGGGCCTACCTCTGGTGCCATGTAGTCCAGGGTACCAACACGTGAGTAGGCTTTCTCCTGCAGCTGGTTGATGGCGAGACCCCAGTCTCCCAGCTTCACCACACCTGCCTCACTCAGCAACAAGTTCTCTGGCTTGATGTCTCGGTGTATCACCCCTCGCTGATGCACGACTTCTAGCGTTTGTAACAAAGGAGCTATCACCTGTCGCACAAAGGAGAGGTGGAGCTTGCGTCGAGTGTGTGAAAGAGGCTCTACAAGTCTTGAAGTGAGATGAATGGGTGCGATGTGATGTTGATGTGATGACTGCTGGTGTTTTGTGCTTGAGCCATGATCTCAGAATACTGCTGGTTCACATGGCCGACTGAGATTCTGAGCTAGAAATTACCTTTTGGTCCAAGCCTCGAAGCACAGTCACCTGCTCAAGGTCCCAAACAAGCAAGAGTTGCTGCAGAGATCACTGTGTGGTCAACGACAGTGGTCAACAACAGTGGTCAACCACAGTGGTCGACAACAGTTGCCTGACATCAGCTGACATTGGGGGCATGGGAAAGCAATCAGCAGTGCATCTGATGCTTGCTGAATGTATCTTGATGGCATTTGACACAGGCCTTGATCCACTGACTGACCTGGCGAGCTATCCATTGCTCAGACAGGCAGCCTTTGCACTTGTGCATTGTAGCAAATAAGTCACCACATGAGCAGTGCTCCTGCACAATGTAGATTGCTTCCTTGTCTTCAAAGCTGCCCAGAAAGCCAACTATGCCAGTGCACCTGCAATTGTGTTCTTTTGCGTCAGTTGACTTATATGCTTATGAGCAGCTGTGCTGTACAAGCATCTTGATTGCAGCAATTGCTACGAGGTCTGCCTATGTTGTGTGTTGGCAACTGTGCATCACCAAATGCCTACCAAATGCCTACATACCCAGGCAAATCTGTGCAATGACCTGTACTTGTTTCAAGCTCACTTTGAGCATGTTTCAGATCATGGCACGACCAGCTGCCAGTGATGCCAGACCTTGATATTTTTTCTTCAGTGTCGTGGATCTCGTTGAAGGCAACAGCATGTTTTGCTGTCTGTGGTGTAGAAGATTGCAACAGCATGCTGCCGAGCTTGCCCTATGCCCTCAGGTGACACAAACTGTTTGAAGCACTGCGCGCACAGAATCCTAGCTGCTATATACCTGAGTTTGCGCAGATCGCCCAGGATGTCAAGCTCACGGCGCACATTCTCCAAATGGCGTGGGCGCATCTTTGATTTTAAGTATGCCTTGAGCACCACCTGTGATGTCTCCTCTTGCCATTTGCAAGCCCATACCTTGCTGTACCTGTACAGAACAGGGAGAACCCTATCTAAGACGGGCAGTAATCCATATGCGAGATAGGCTTACACGATTGCTCTGACTTGCGCGCTAAATGTGTGAGGACATGCTAAGCTGGCCGTTGCACCCTGCATCTGCAAGAATATAGCGGCAATCATGACAGGAACCAAACTTCAGACTGCTCATGGCAGCTTGCGCTGTGTGCAAGTTGCGCTTGCACCAATTTTTTCTCATGCATGTCACCCTATACGATGTTTGAGGTGTCTCATCAGTGCTGCAGTGTATTGCACACCACCTGTCTGTAGGCGGATTGCATAATCGCCCGCAGCAGTAAGTGCAGAGAGGTTCTGCGTTTGAGCTATTCACAAAACTTGCAGCTGTACAGGCACAGAATGCAATCAAGCTGCTGACCTGCTATGATACAGCTCTATTTTATGCTTGAATTGAGCGGCTGCTGTGTAACGTTGTTGCTGCATCTTAAGAAACCACCTGATGAAGTCAACGCAATTCTGACTGCTGTACGTCTTTTCGGCAGAAGAGTGAGGGTGGTTGGAGCGCCAGCCTGCATGACGACGTCTCTGTCAACCTTGCACATGCGACGCATCGTGCGATCAAGGACATATATACGCCGCTCAAAGTGTAGCCTGCAGCGTGTCAAGCTTGCGCGGGAGCCGACGCATTATACGGCGGGCATATGCAGGATAAGGCACTCTGCGCTATTGCTCCACCTGCAAACCTACGTCTAGCTGGTTAGGCGTCACATCGTACGATGATGCCGATGTTTGAATACGCGCGAATCGCTTGCGCAGGCGCAGACCGCACGATGGTGCCTGCGGCTGGTCTATGTCCGCTGGTCATTCTGCTTCGCAGCTCAACATCAACGACCAAGTGAACAGGCAGACTGCGCATTCTTACTTGGTTTGTTCATCACATGAAAGGATTTGCATGGCCAGGTCGGCAGGGTCGGTGCACCCAAGCTTGGTTGAATGTTTGACCCAACCCAGGAATTCCAAGATCAGTCACCATAGCGATAGCGTCGTACGACGAGCGCGAAAACGTAAGCGCCCAGCGCGCAGGCAGGCGCGATCCCTCCGTAGGCTTACCTGTATCTTGAAAGTCGTAGTTGACCTCGCGAATGCTTGATCGCGAAGGCTAGTGTGTTGAACCAGGATTTCGCCACCTTGACGCATCCCATCCTGCAGTATGCTGCAAAGCAGTACCTGCCCCTCGAATGCTCGGCTAGCATCTGGCAGGTCTGCCATGTTTGTGCGACCCAAAGTGCTGGACTCATAGGCTTTTTCAGCCCACAGCATGCAAACATGCTGTCTGTTGTGCAGGAGACTCCAGCATGCAGCGTTCACAGGCAATCAAATTCCAATCACGAAGGAATGCCACCGACTGCCACATAGACGTAGGGAGCAACTACAGGCGTGTTTATTGGTCTGCTTTTATCTGCAGCTACACATCGAAAAAACCCCCGTGCGTGAAGCTGCACATCCCCCTCATTATACCTCGTTGCTTCTGCAGACCTGCGCTGCTAAAGGCAAAGGCAAGCAAGGCATGCGGCAGGGCATGGGCAGCCAAAGAACAGGACCGCAGATGCCACCCACTCCAGCTGTAGACCCTGAAAACGTAGAGTTTGTGCTGTTTGTCCAGAATCCCAAGGTCAGTCCACAATTTATGAGTTTCTGTTCCATCACTTTGTCATGTCAGGGTCTTGAGCAGCCAGAATGATCTTGGGCTGCAGCTACCACAGTGGCTGCCAGTCAGCATCGTGAAAGGAGGCCGCCCAGCAAACTTGCTCGTTGGCACAATGGAAAGCGAGTGGGGCAAAAAGCTGTTTGGCAAAGCTCTGATACGCAGCATAGCACAACCACTTTGGAAGGTCAGCCACGTTTCAGCATCTCCTTTTTGTTTTCAGATCAAGCATCTGCTGTTACTGTACACAATGTGCAATTGCAATGCTGCAGCATGAGCTTGTTAATGCGTACTTAAAAGAGTTTCTGACACTCAGATTGCTGCATGTCAGCTGCATCTTTACCTGTGAGCATCATTCCCTTGGGCAGAACGCTGTTTCAGGTTCAGGGCTTAGGTGCTGCAAATGGATTGTATTGCATTCAAAGCAGGCAAACATGTTTTCCAATCAGCTTGCTAGGCTTGACGGCTGGCTTGAGGTTCAATGCAATCATTGCTGCACCTATATCATCAATGACTGGCAGCATCAGTAGCTCTAGATGCTGCAGAGCAAGACTGCTTGGAAATAGGCTTGCATAAGGCATTCTCTAAGCAAATTAGTGCTTGTGCACTTCATCAAACAGCATGTTGCCCTTAATTCAGGACCAGAAAAAGATTGAGCAGAAGATGAAGAAAGACTATCCCCCACTGAAGAATGCAGGAAAACTGCAGTGGAGCTTCAAAGTCAGGTGCAAATTCATTTCGCTGTTGTGCTTTGCATGGATATGCTGCTTTGTATACAGAAATACATGGCAATATGTGCAAGCTGAAATTCATCAGATCTCAGCTAGTGATGTTTGCAGAGACAAGACAAGACCTAAGGCATGGTATGAGCCTGAGGACCTCACAATACTGCCTGAAGCAAATGCGCTTGACCCCAGTCTTGGTGAGAAGGTGCAAACCTGGTTCCAGAATCTAAGGAAATGAGATGGCCTACACAAGGCACCTGCCTTGCCCGCATGACAGTCCCGACATAAGCCAACAGCCAGGCAAACCTTGCTTGTTGCAGCGCGTAGCTTTGTTGGTGACCCTGCCATTCCAGTGTACTACTTTCATTGCAAAACTAGTGCCAGTGTTCACAATGAACGACTGACAGGGTCATTGTCAGTGGGTGCTGTTGTTGAACTGTTTTATTGACTAACAAAATATTGTCAAACATGGTTGAGAGCTCTCAAGGCCAAGTGTATCATCCCTTTGTAAACAAGTATGCACTGCAACTCACTCAGAACCTTCAATGTTGTCTATGCAAAAATTGACATGATCATATCTTGATTAGCTCATCCTGCTTGGCTTTCGCCAATTTGTCTATTTGTTTTACGTAGTCATCAGTCAGCTCCTGTATACTGTCTGCTAAGCTTTTCTTCTCATCTTCTGAGATGTCCCCGTCCTTTTCATGTTTGTCAACCTGTTTCATGGCATCGCGCCTCACATTCCTGCGCCAGAAGAACACCTTTTCTTAATAGATTGGATCTCAGATAGATTCTCCAAAGGATTGCAGAGTTTGGTAAAGTGCCTGGATCATTCCACGAAGACACCTTTAGCACAAGCTTGAACTCCTCCAACAAGACACTGCATAACCCATGCGCTGTTCTTGTCACAACTGTACCTGATAGAAACCTTGCCATCTTCTCCCAGCTTTGCAACACTTTTGGTCATCTCCTTTCGTCGGTCCTGCATACAGACATTCCAGCATGGAAGGCTTTTGACCACAGGTACAACGTTTGCACAAACAGACATGATGTTGCTGAAGAGCATGACAGGAACGAACTGTCCAAGCGGTATGCATGTCCCAAGCAAGTGATGTACGTTGTCCACAGGCATCCAAGAAGCCGAGCTGATCAGTGAAATCATCCACACGAGTGGCAAGAGGTCAGTCATTGATACATGCATCTACTATGAAGACAGACATGTGAAAGTCACAGACCAGATGATCACATCAGATGATCACATGATAGATGCTAGGCATCCACACCACATGCTTACCGCTGTGAGGGCCGGGATGTTGATTCGAATCAGGTTGCCATCATTGCTTGGTGTCGCACCAATGTCCGACTGCATTATAGCTTTCTCAATGGCTTGCATGGCAGACTTGTCATAAGGCTGCACAACCAGCATGGTTGATTCTGGAGCAGATATGCCAGCCAGCGTCTTCAAAGGCGTCGGCGCACCATAATAGTCGACCTACATGGTCACCCAGCATTTGAGATCTAGGATGCGCACACAATGAAGCTGGCAGGTTTTATTGGCTTTGACAACATGCAGCTTGGCCCTCTTGGCAATAATCTGCCAGAGTATAAATAGAAGATCATGTCAGATGCAAGGCAGTCATACAGAATGCTGCCAGCTGAAGCACAACAGGTTTGGCTCATCTTGGAGGTCACAAAGAGTCTTGGAGGTCACGAAACACATTTGAGACATCTCATAAGCAGCAAGCCTGGTCACGTGGGATAGTGGACAATGTTGGCCAAGGCTGCTTTACTGCTGACATGTCTAGCCACTTGTAGCTGCACAATACAGCCACTATTGACTGCTCTTCAAGCAGCTTGTGAATTCAGCAATTGCACAGCAAGTGTCAGGGGTGCACCTTCACTCTATCAAGCATTGTGGGGGTAGCACGACCTGTCCTGATACTGGCAAAATTGCTTGTTACACTCTCCAGGGACCTCTCCATTCGCTCCATCTGCACACAATGATGGCTTAAGTGAGCAGTGAGCGAACATATGATGCACAGCATGCCTCTCAAGTGGGTCACTTACTGTATCTTCCTCGACTGTTATCTCTGTTTCAGCTGTGGCAGCAAGAGTGTGGCAGCTTCTTCTGTTGTGCGTCCTGAATGCATGATGCCACATGTCTACGCTAGTTTGATCCTCGCAGAACATGAGTGGTAAAACACATGTACCGTCTATAGCTCTGAAGGTCCGTTCTCCAGTCTGTTGTTGACCGGAAGGACTGTATAGATAGCTTGCTGCGTTGGAAGGCTCGTCTTGCAACACATAGTCCACGTGGATTTGCTGACAAGCTGTGATGGCAGCACGCACGCAAGCCGTGCATGGTGCAGGTGCCGGAGCTTGCCATGTCTACCACTTTGCAAAACCGATCGCTGACCGAGTGTGTAAACGGTCACCACGTAGGCTGTTCTCAGCGGCAAACCAACGACCTTAAACTAAAACTAAATAGACGATATGAGAGTTCCAGCATGGCGCATGGCAGTGAGGCAAATGGTCCATCACGATCATACGGCGAGGACTGCGCCGAGGACACGCTCAGCGCTTGAGAATGGAATAATAATTCTTTAGCGCTCCCCAGAAACAATATTTTTTTCTGGGGAGCTGATTTCTAAGACCAAGATAATTAAATCCAAACCAGTGCTGCGATTCCCCAAAGATGTGTCGCAAAGCTGTTTCCGAAAAAGACTCATGCGCGAGCGCAATATATGGGTTCCAAAACAAAGTTGTCATGTTCAACTCTGTTTAATGCAAGTCTGTTTATGCATGTATACTGATGCAAGTGTAATGCTGCAAAGTGTATTGAGAACAAACTAACTCACAATATAGAGCTGAAGCAGACCCAAGCAACATTACGAAGTTATGTGACAGGAAGTCAAGATGGTGAAGTCAGTGTGCTCCAGCTTAATTAAGCATCATGACGTTGTACCTCAGCCTGCAAATTATTTAGCTAAAGGCAGGCACGACATTTGACTGCACCAACATGAGTACTGAAACTACAGAGTCAGACAGTCATCAGCTACCTTCACTTGGTAGACATTGAGGCCATGGCAGATGGTGACACGTAAACTGATTCTTACAGTCCGTGTCCAGGTGAGCAAGCTTGCATGATCTGTATGCTGCATCTGATGGAATTAGAAGTAAACCAGCCTGGAAAGCATGTGAACTTTGCTGCTTACGTGCGTATCAGTGGGATATATCTATGTTACAACGCATGATGCTTTTCATGGCAGCTCCTGTGAGAGCAGAGCATGACATCAGCAGTCATGATATTCAAGCATGATCATGGCCTCTCATGATGCTGTGTGATCATAAATGTCGACAGTAAAGCAGACAATGTTCAATAGGTCTCGCTGGCAAGCTTGATGATGATGAACATCATCACCGTTGGTATGCGGCATTCTGAAATGGAAACCGAGAAAAGCTGTGTCAGCTTCTGGCAAATAGTGACCGCTACAAGTTGTTTCACTCCTTCTGCTTTTCCAATCGTGCTAGAGTGGTGTAGTATTCAGCTTGTTTTCTCTTCTCGTTCCAGTGGTACACCTGAACAAGCAGCAGTCTTTCTCTATCAGAATTGAGAGTAACTGATACCTCCAAATTTGTCTGCGACGGCTACGACGCCTACTCCAGTGCCAAGCATACCTTCCAGGTCAGGCCCACACCAATACCAAGAGTCAGTCCCATAGCCATCTCAGCCTTCAGATTTACACCCTTGGAAGCACCAGCCCCTTGCTTCACAAACATCTGAGCAGCTCTAATGACCTGACCGTTCGACATGTTGCTGGTCTTGCAGCAACAGTCCGACAAAACGTTCGTAAAGATGCACACACAACAACATACATAGAGTATGCAGCACCGGCTCTGCCTTGGCCGGGATCCATCGTTCCGAGTAGCGTCCCGAGCAGATTCGAATGCCTTGGCCTGCTCTGTTGACTTCTACCAAACAAGCCATAGAGCCGCTCAATGCTGCCTCAGTCAAATCTGCATATCTGTGCTGTGCGTGACCAATATTCCGAGACGGCACAGGTTGCTCTTGAGCTGTGCTTTGGCCTGCAATGACAGAGCAGCAACAGCTTTTCAGGCAAGGAGCCCTTCACGCCTGGTATGAGGCTGCGAAGCCAGCATTGTATGTCAACAAGACAATACGGGAATGGCTTCAGACATACGCTGAAACGCATAGACCAGAAGCCGTCAAGCTTGCCCTGCTGTACGGCATTATCTGCCTGCGCAAAAGCGTTGGTAACAAAGCACTGAACGTTGAGGAGCTGAGACAAACAATCGAGAATGGACATCAAGTTGTTACCCTCAGTGAAGAACTCCCGGTGCTGAAAGAGGGCGTGGCAGGGATCCAGGAAATGCTGAAAGACTTTGATCAACAGCTGCTGTTAGCCAATCTGGTAGAGTCCTAGTATGTTCCTGTAACTCGGAGTCTTTTGGGATGTTGCATGTTTACAATGTTCTGTAACCAAGCAAAATGCAGTTGGCACATGGTTTAGAAAGTGTTTATTGCAGGACAATAGGTCTGAGCCAAAGATGACGGTGGGGAAGGAACATGCTAGAATGCACAAGCGTAACCCGCATACAGCAGCGTGTGACCCACTCCAGGTTTCAGACAAACACGTCATGAGCATACAGCAGCCGGTGAGCTACCCTTTGCCCCAGTGCACATGTCGGAGGGACCCATACTCTTGCACATGGCTGTACATGAAACCAGCCTTGCACAACTGCTATACTGAGTGACAATCCCAGTTGAATGCGCAGCCAGCCCAAAATGCACACCAGACTCCACAGGCTTGTGTCTGTCTGCACAGCATGACACCTCTACCTTGAGCATTACATTTGTATGATGGCCCAGTGTAACCTTCAGGACTTGCCAAAAGTTTGTCGACTCCCTCCAGGCGATGTCACCATGTGGGTCTCACAAACCCTCGAAAGCTCAGCTACTCTAGCTCTGTCTCCCGCATCTTGTTCTAATGTCATTGTGACTGCCTGCCAGATCTACCCATCCTGGTGGGGCGAGCATCCAACGCAGCCGCCTTGTCAGCCTGTCAAGGGCCCTGAGCAGCAGCCCCGGCCACCCCCACGCCTGGCTTACTCCATGCAGCAGGGGGTCAAGGGGGACCCACCCCTACACAGCAATGATCTGATCACTACAAACTATCTGGAAGTACCCAGCTCTGGCTATGGTGTACATCACACAGCACAGCCTGCCAGGCGTGCTCTTGTCTGGGAGCAATCTGAGGGCAAAGATGTGAGCACGCCTTGTGATGCACAGCTTGAGTCAGGGAAGGAGAACCATGCAGGTATGCATCTTGTTCATCTTGAGCTTGTTGCACAACAGATGCTTTGGCAGCTGGCAATACAGCTAGCAATCGACCAATGCTTTTGTGGCCCTGGATCGTTTTCAGCAACTAGCAAACAACTTGGTTTTGCATACAGAGTGGCAACGATATCTCCCTTGCATATACCTTGTGCAAGTGTAGGCCAATCCCAATGAGTGGATCCAGGGTCTGCATTGACAACATGATGTTGCTTGCAAGTGCAGGGCAGGGCCAGAGGAAGCCACTTAAGCTGAAACAGCACATCCCTGTCAAGTCCAAGGTCAAGCAGCAGCTGCAGCAAGCTCAAACATTGCATGCGCAAAGGGGCAAGGCACGCCAGCACCGCTTACAGACTGCTCTTGGACCCAGGTCAGCCCTCCTGCTCCAGATTCTGTATTGCCACAGCCCTTGCTGCTGGCCAGTTCTCCACACTGCAGCGTCATGTGGTCTACCACATGGGCCTGACTCAACTTTTCTGCTGAAGCATGTACCCATGCTGCCTGCCTGCTGTCTTGATTCACATAATGCTGCTCTTTAGGAGGCTCCCGTTATGATCGCTGAAAAGCGTTAAATTTGTCCGCCTCTTTTCTTTTCACATAATGCTAATTGCCATGCTCTGCCTGTAGGCCTCCACTGCCACCTCAGAGGTTCCACATTCTACCCATCGCACGCAGCAGTGACAGCCGATACAGCAGCGATCAGCCAGCCACAGACATTGCTGACAGCATCCTGACAAACCCATGGACTGCAGCCCTGGTTCAGGATGATGCTGACATGCCACAGCTGTACTGCAACAGCACAGCTCTGACGCGTGTCGGCCTCGGTAGCTGGGCTCCTGATGAGCCATCCATGCAGAAGTGTCTGCAGAACGCTCACAAAGGCGGCCCTGCACCTGAAGGTGCTGCGCCAGAGGTGCAAGGTGCCAGGCCGACAGAGGGGGGTTCTATCTGCTCCATGTCTGAGTCTGGCAGTAGGGGAAGCAGACACAGTGGACAATGTACAGAAGCAGGGCCGAGTGGTGGTGATTCCAATTGTGACAGCCCAGGCAGTGTAGTAGATGACAGTGCAAGATCACAGGCAGGAGGCAGTGCTGATCCTATTGCTGGTCAAGAGCATGGCAGCTGCAGTCCCCACAAGACTAGACTCAGACACACAGACCAGCTACTGTGTGACCCCTCATCCTCAGGCGAACAGCATCAAGCCATGTCTGTGTCAGATCAGGATGATTCAGATACAGATAGAGCTGCTGCACAGCAGAACAAAGCCGCAGGCGTTGATCACTGGGCTGCTGCTTTCACAAGTAAGGATGGAAGACAACAGCAAGGAGCCGGCCCACAGGCTGCAGCCCAACAGGGGAGGGGTGGTAGCAGCAGTGGGCAGGGGCCAGCTAAGCAGAGGGGGTTTACAAGCTGGATAGGGGACTTTGGTCATCTTGATGGGCCCAGATTTAACAAGCAGCAGGGCAGGGCATGGCAGGCCCACATACGCAGTCAGCCAGATCAGCCCGATGCTCAGTCTCAGCCTGAGGATGATCCTGAGCCTACGTTGCAGGTTTGTAGGGCATTTATTGACATCACCTTTAAACAGTGCACATGTCTCATGCTTGAGCAACACAAGCATAGTCCTGCTGCCAGGTGTACATTCTATTTAGAGTTTCATGTTCCGTTGTAGCACTGAACATGATGATGCACGCAAACACAGGGTCTGCATGCTGTTTCCTTGACAGGTTGGATCTCAGGTGCATGCTGTTTGTGCCGGGAATAGTCAGCCCAAAATGACCCTTGTAGATTGGTGTCTTGATTGTGTTACCTCAAGTAGTGCCTGTGCAGGCAAGAATGTACCTTTGCAAAGTCAATTGTGTATTTTGCAGCAGGAGACTCAGCTTCACAGCAAGGAGGAGGGTGAAGAAGGCTTAGAGAGACTTGACAAAGCAGATGGTAGATGGGACTTTGCCAAAATCTTGGCTCAAGATGCATAGCAGGCTGAAGACCGATCATGTCACCAAAGACTGCAGCACTAAGTGCATGACAGGCAGCAGTATGTGAAACAGCCACACATGTCATGCTTATACTCTTGAGCTTTCACATCCATAGCTTACAAGGATCATCATCACTTGGCTGACGCTGCTACAGCACTTTCACTAACTTGCAGTCAGGCACTATGCTGCATGCTAAAGATGTTGCTGCAGAGATTTCAGCTGCCTCGTCTATGTGTTGGAAACGCTGCCAATAATCATCATACACAGCAGTGTCACTTTGCAGTTGATGCTCTTCAGAATCATCCGACAAACCTGCAGACCATGCTACTTGCTGTGGCAAAGCATCAAGGGCAATTGCTGCCTGAATAGGGTGATCAACAGCTTGACTGGGGTTTGCTGAATGCATCGCAAATGCCATAGGACTTGCATGAGGTTTGCTGGCTGCTT
>JAABUW010008702.1_pt1 | contig 11773 bp, 3 predicted proteins | sample 5560081 | NCBI WGS metagenome assembly JAABUW01 (sample SAMN10711882, study PRJNA513363) | rock metagenome | isolation source: Antarctica rocks | place: Antarctica: Victoria Land, Knobhead sud | reverse complement strand
ACAATAATCTACTATAAATCATTATTGTTATTATTACGTTATTTTATAAATTGTGTTAAACTAAAATATAAATTAATTTCTATTAAGGAGAAAAATCTCTTCTTTTAAATTTTAAAAAAATATGAATTTTTTTTAAACAAACTTTTGTAACGTTAACGCTTAATAGACATCTTTGTTTTATATAAAATTAATATAACTTCTTACATTATTAAAAATCAATATTTTAAAAGAGAAGATAATTGTAATTTTATAGTGTTATCGATACTCTAACGTCTCAAAATATAGCAGAATATATAATTCTAACTTTTTATAGAAATCTCGAATAGCACAACTTTCCTTTTTGATTAGATAGCAAGAAGTAGACTCGAACGTTATAACAAGTATTAAATAGAGAGAAAGCCTGTTTTTTGTTATTTTTTAACAATTAGTTTTACTATTATCTATTTTATATAGTTAAGACATAGTAATACAAAGTCTATTATATCTTACGTCTTTTATATTTTAGTGCGTCGTAAATAGCAAATACATTCGTATTTTACAGTTTTCTAATCTTAATAAAGAGTTCTTTCTCTTTAATGTCTCTTATAGCTTGTTAGTTATTATTTAAATAAATAAAATAAACATAAATCTTTTTTAGAGATTTAGATTATAGATTAATTTATACTACTTATAGACGAGAATTTATTTTGTTCTTAAGATTAACTATTAATTGTTTTTATAATATTTTAAATAAAAGATCAATTGTCGAAAAGCTATATAAAATTTGTTGAATTTATCAAAGTCTTATTAAAGAGTAAGATATTCTCTTCGAAAGTTGTTTTTCTTATCTAAATTACAATATAATTGAGCTAATTTATCTAACAAGTTATCGACTATCTTATAAAGATTTATTGAATTATGCTAATATTTAACGTAGATAATCTTAGCTATATTTTCAATAAGTCTAAAGTGTATGTAGACTAGTATTACTCTATTGTTGTTAAAGTAATTAATATTAATTTTTAACTTGTTACGAATCTTTCTATATTAGTTATTTTATATAAGTTTTTTTTTCATCAATAAATAAAAGTGGATTCAAAAGCTTCTAAAGTTATTTCATAGAATAAAAATTGATAAAACTCGAAGAAGTAATGTTTTTAATAGATAGTAATTTACATTTTAACTTTCAATTCTTCTCTTAAATTCTTCTGCTAACTTTATCAAATATCTATTTAGTTCGATTGACTTTCTCGTAGCGAGTCTTTCACATTTGTTTACTAAATATCTTGTTAAATAATTTATAAGTCTTTTATATTTAGATCTCATTAAATTCAAAGATTATAAAGATCTTCTAGAAAATATTTTGAATTATCTTTAGCTTATTGTTGTAGTTGCTCTATAGTCTTTATATTTTAGAAAATAGTAATCTTAATAGATTTATCGAAAGTACTAAAATTAGACAAAGATTAATGTTTATTTCATATGAAGTCGATTCTAAGATAAACTAATATGTGTAAAAGAAGCTCAAAATATATAACTAAATCTAAAGTAACAAAAGAGTAAAAGTTCTAATTATTGTCAAATTGATCTTTTATAGATAAATGAGTTATAATAAATATTTGATCGATTAAGCGAAGAACGAAGCTTGGCAACAATAAGTAGTAATATCAATATTCTCGTGTTTAGTCTTTAGAGAAGAATATTATTGACTTGAAAGAATATTTTCTGTTTTGATTCTTAAGCAGTTAATAAAGATTTTTTATTGTTGATTCTCTTAATTGATTCGAATAATATCTACTTAATAATCTTTGCATTCTCTAGCAACTTAACAATTTTTTATCTTTATTAATTTTATTAATTTCTTAATATTGTTCTATCTTTCAATTGCGTCGATTATTGGATATATAAATTTCTTAATATTTATTTTATTATTTGTTGAGTTGATTTAAATAAGTAATGAAATTAATATTGTATAATAGACAAATTCTTAAAGTAATATTCAAATTATGTCTAGATATTTAATCTAATAAAATCAAGAGTAAAATAATTGATTCGATAAAGATAACTATAACTAAGACTTTAAGAATATAGAAGAAAGAAGATGTTTAAAACATTATTTATGTAGATTTAAAAACTTGAGATTTGCGCTAGACTTAAAGAAAACATATTGTAACACACAAAGATATTCTATCTAGAAGATAAGAGAAGTATCAATTAGAGTGTGTTAAAACTTTGCATATAATAAGTTCAATCTAGCTTTAATTATTACGCAAAATATGCGCTAAAATACTTTGTAAATTAATTGAAGTTAGATTTAATTTTAAAACACTTGTAACACAATTTTATTAAGTTTAATCTTCTCGATTTTTGAATCTTTTCAATATTTCTTTGTTTAAAGATTAATAAATTTATATAGTTAATATTTTTAACAAAGCATTAAGTAAGTAGAGTTTCAACAAATGTAAATATCTTATATTACTTTTTCAAATCTTTTGTTATTTTACTCTTGAAAAGCTTTAAAGTAAAGCAAATTCTAAGAAGAATTATTGATAGCTATTGTTAGAGCGTAAATGTAATTTCATAATTAGTAAATATATTATCTTTTTTCTTTATAATTTAAAGCAATATTATTTTAATAACAATAGATAAATCTTTACTTACTTTAATATTTTGCATTTGCTTATTCTTTAATTGCATGTTATAATATTAGATTAGTAATTCGTCAACTATATTTGTCAATTGAATCAATCTTTGTTTTAATCTCGCTTAATTCTCTTGATTAAATCTTAATTAAATTTGAATTAAACTAGATTAAATTTGAATTGATTTTTGCTAAACATAAAGCTTGCAATTTTATATAATTAATGTTGTCTTATTTTTCTTTTTTCTCTTTTGCCTTTTGTTCTATACATTCAATCTAGTATAGATCTAAATTCTATCTAGTTATTGATCTAGATATCTCTTTAAATAGTAATGTCGAGTCTAGTTTATAAAATTGCATAATAACATTATTAATTGTTGCTCTTAATTTGAGAGTTTATTTATACTCTTAAATTAAGAGCAATAATATAAATTAAGTAGTTAATTGAATTCTATGTTCTATCTTATTAGCATTCACGACACTTTATAGTCTTTTTAAACTTATTTTTCAAGATATTATTATTGCTTGCTTTATTAATAACAACATCAAAAAGCTTATTCTTAATAGTATAGTTCTTCAAGATTTTTATAAACTTTAGCATCAATTAATAATCTATAAACTTAACATCAAGAAATATAAATTTAATAAAATATTTATAAAATTAAAATTTAGTATTAATTTAATATATGAAATCTTTAAAGTATACTATTCTTTGAAAACAAAATTACACTTTTAAAGTAATAAAAAAACATTATAATTCTTTAAGATTTAACTTGATCTTATTATATATCTTGTTATAATATAAGAGAATTATATTATTTGGTTTTATGCAATATATAATCTGCAAATCTAAATAAAGCATTTATAATAGTTTTCGAAAATTCTTATTATTAACAATTCAAAAGAATTAGTTTAAGTTAATAAAGATTTTGCATAGTTAATTTTCTTAACTCTTAAGTAATAATAAATATTAATATTTTAATTTATAACAAATTTATAAAATTAAGTTATAAAATATTAAACAAGACATATAATATTTATACAAAGAAAGTTTGAATTTATAACATTATGTTTACTTTAGAGAAATATAAACTTATATACTTCACTTGAAAATAAAAAAATTTGATATAATAATTAGTTTGTGTATAGAAAATGCAATAGTAAAATTAAAGTTAGATATACAAGTTCTTGAAGTTTAACTAAATATAAAACTATAATAAAGTTTATATCTTTAATAGATAAAAGCAAATTATATCTTATAAATGTTAATATTTAATTGTTTTGAAGTCTTTATATAAAAGACAATGTTTGCAAAATTGAAACAAGTGTATTTAGTAATAATAAGATTAGAATTAATATTTCAAGCATTAATATAACATTAGTATAATAAAGAGAAATATTTATTAAGAAATAAAAATTAAAAGTTCTTTAAAATTAGACATTACATTATGTTGTAGATGTTTTTAAAAAAATAAACATTGAAACACTAGAAATTAAAACATAAATATTTTGACTATATATCTATTCAAATAAACTATAGAGTTAGATTACGTTATATAGTTAGAATATTAATAAAACATGAAAAACTTAATAAATATGCAAACTTATCTTATTTTCTAGAAACTAATTATCTTATTGTTTACTTTTTAATTATTAAGAAAATAATGCTTCTAAATATCTTTATTTACAAAGACACAAGAATATAGTTTAAATACAAATAATAAAATCTTTTAATATATATTACAATAAGCAATTATATTATAGTTACAGAATATTACATAAGTTAATATAATTCTTAAAAAAAAAAAAAAAAATATATATTGTAGACTTTAATACAACGTTAACTTAGTAATCTTATTTGTTCAAAAAGACAATAAAAATGCGTAATAATCTTTAGAAAGTTAAAAGTACTCTTGCAACTTACATTAAAATTAAACGAATAAATTTAAAGAACTATTTATACTTAAGAAATATTTCAAGTGCAAATAACATTTAATGCAACTATAAATAAAACTATCAAATTGTTAAATATATTTTAATATATTGTTAAACTAAATGTATCTTTAACTAAGAATATTTTAAACTTTAATACTATAGACTATTAAGTTATTATTTTAATTATAAAAAGTCTTGAAATAATAGTAAGACTAAAAATAAAAATAAAGCTTTTGAAGCAGTTTAAAGTAATAAAAAAACTTACTCTTTTTTATGCAATTATTATAAACAAATTTAATACATAGTCTTAGCTTTATTGCTTCAATTACGTATAACAATTGCATAAACAATTAGTAATTTTCTATCTTAAAGAGTTTTATTTACTTAATAGACATAGTATAATTATTTCTTATTAGTCGATTTAATTGATATTATAAAAGTATATAAATTTAGTATTATTATTTTATTTTATATTAATCTTCTTTTAAATTTAAAGATATAAATATAATAAAATAAAATTATAATTATAAAATATTATAAATTAGCTTAATGTAGAAAAATAATTAAAGAATTGCAATAATTTATTAATTTATTATAAACATTATAAAACTATTTTCTAATACTTTATAAATTAACATAACTTTAATATAATTAAAAAGAATTATAGAACTTTGTTAAGATAGATTTTGTGCTACAATTAATGCTAATTTTAATTAAACTAATAAATAATATTGCAATATTGCAATAATTATATTTTTAATTTAACAATTACTTCTTTTACTTTATTACAAGTCTAGTAGTATATAAACTACGTAGAAATATAATATAGAAAACAAATATCTACATATATTCTACTAGCTTTATTAGAGAGGCATAGAAAGCAATGCTCTATTAGCTTTGCTAAAAGAGTAGAAAAAACATTAAGAATCTTTTAATATATAGATCTCGAATACAACATTCTTATAATTCGTGTTTAATTTATCTTAAGTTTTAATCTATTATTACGACTATTTATAGTTGCAAACTCTTATTACTAAGTAATTGCTTGCATTGTCTAAAGACGTCTACAAATTTCTTCAATAATATAACTTTCTTTAATATTTCCGTAAAATATATTAACGTAATACTTTGAACATTTTAAGAATGTCTATATTAGATTAACAAGCTTTTATCTCAAATATTAGCTTTATAGCAATATAATATCTTACGATTTCGCTAGAAGATGTAACAACAATCAAAAAGATATTAGAAAGAACTTCTTAATATTACAACGAAATTAACAAATCAAATATCTATTATAAAAATCAAACAAGTCTCGAAAACTAGCTTACGTAAATAAAAATTTATCTTATCTTTTATTTTGTTTTCTTAAAGCAAAAGACACTATTTGCTTTAACGTTTCTTAAAGAGAGAGTTTAACATCAACTTAAGTCTAATTTACGCAAATACTTGAATAATAACAACAAAGACAAGAAAAGAATCTTTTCTAACTTTAACAAGTTTAAGAAGAAATTACAACATATCTTCGAAACATTTAATAAGAAACAGATAGCGAAATAAGTAACTTAGCACTTATATTAGAAAATCTTTATATTAGATTACGCAATTAGATTTCAAAAAGTATAGTAATCTTAATTATCAAGAATCTATATCTATAAAATTAGATTTTACTTAACAACGCAAGAAGAAGAATTTTAGAGAAAAGTAAGATAACAAATTTTAAAAAGCATTCTATACATGTAACAAATCGAATCACTTCGCAAAAGATTGTTGTTTGCGAAATTTAATAAATCGCTAGCAAATCAATGCTATGTTAAGAAAGATATCTAATAGCTAAAATAATATTAAGAAGCAAGTTAACACAAAGACAAACATTCTTAAGATTAAATCAAACAACAACTACTATTTAGTAAAGAACTTAAATCTATTATAGAAAGTTATAAATAAAATATTATCGAACAAAACATTTGTATTTACGTAAAAATTTAATTAAATACTTAACGAAATTATAAGAACAAAACAATCAAAAATCTTATATTCTTATCTAGTAACAAACTTAGATATCAAATATAATTAAAAGAATTTTCACAAATGCTTAAACAATATTATAAAATTCTTTGATACTTTAGTTAACTTATTAAAGAAGAGATAAATCAATAATATTATAAACAAATATAAGAAAGCGCTAGAAAGCAACGTTACTAGAAAGAAAAAAAATTCTAAATAAATTAAATAACAATTAAATAATGTTAGCTTATCTTAATAGAAGATAAAGAAAGCAAAGAGATATAAGAAACTTAGTTAAACAATATGTTACAACGACTTATGCTAGACTTATCTAAAAAACAAGAAAGAAACTAGATAATTTTTTAGAAAGTTATCAACATTTAACTAGCAATAGAAGAAAGCTTAGCACAAATAAATGCTCGAAGTAGCAATTGCAACACAAAAAAAGAGAAAAATTCAAATTCCTTAGTAAAGAATATACTAGAGAAATGTAATATGTTAGTTTAATAATAGCAACCAAACTTAATAATATATATACGATATTTTATTACATTAATTAAGATTAATAATTGTTAACTTATTGCAATAATTAATTTTGATACAACAAGTAGTTTTATAATTAGAACTTTTATTAAAAGAGAAGATTACTTTACTTAGAAGAAGTCTAACGCATACAATCTAATAGTTGTAAATAGAAACTTATTATCTAACAAGAATAAAAGAGTAAATAAAGAAACAAGATTATTATTAATAGCTATTTAACAATATTACAAGAAATTAATCTTTAATATAGTAAAAATAATTACTTATAATATTGTGCTAGTATAACGAGATAGAGATAGAATTCTAGTTAGTAGACAATTATAACAACAAAGACTTATCGCGATATATATATAAATCGCACTATACAATTTAATAATGTATTAAGTAGCTAAGATTCTAAGATCTAAGTAAGAGAGATTATATATATATTGCAAATAAATCGCTAATATTAATAACAAACATCTTTAAATTTATAGCTTAATATTATTTAATTATTTAACTACATACAATTCTTTTTCTTTTAGTAATTGTCTCTTAATTATTAAATTAAGAAGCTTTTGTTCTTGTTTGTGCAAAAGTTGTAATAAAAAAATAAAAAAATTGCTCTTATTTTTTCAAGATTGTTAAATTAAATTTTTTGTTTCTTTTGTTACTTAAGTTGATTGCGTAAAGAACGTAATAAATTAGTTCGCATAAAATTTTTTCTAAAGTTAAAAAAATTATTTAAGCGAAATTAAGTATTTGACAAAATTAATTATCGTAAATCTTGCTTATCTTCTAAAGATAATAACAATAATAATAAGCTTTTTTGACGTAAATTTAAAAAATTAGTTCGAAAAAAAAGTAACAATAATAAAGTAAGTTGTTGTTGTTGTATTTGCGTTAAACTCTTTGAAACAAAAGATAAACATATAATTTTAGAAATTATTTTTAGTTTCGAAATATTCGATCTAAATTGCTAACTTAATTTTGATTTATAATCTTTTTTTCTAGTTTTAAATCAAAATAATAAAAAAATTTCTTCTTTGCTAAAACAAACAATCGAAGACTTAAATCTTATTATTTTTTTATAATTAATTAAATAAGAATCTAAATTGTTTTAGATATTAAATTAATAAATATTAAGTATTTTAAAAATTTTAAATCTTATAAATTGCATTTACAAATATAATTCAAATACTTTACTTTTTATTTTTTGATTTTATTTTTATATAAGTTTTACGTAACATATTGCATATTTTTAAGTTTGCTTTATTAGACAATTAAATTTCTTTATATCTTTAAACAATATTCTTAATTTCTTTATTACTTTTGTTAAGTTTTAAAACGTACATTTTATAATTATATTCTTAATATCAAGTGTAAAAAAGAAGTTAACAACAATTTTAAAACAATAAGATATATTAGTTAAAAATAAATTTAACAAAGTTAAGTTTTAATAAATTGTAACAATATTGTTTCTTATATTTTATTTAAAAATTCTTTAAAGTTTCTTTATCTTTTAATAGAGTTACGTAAACAAAAAATATTTTAATTTTTGTATTAATTTCGATTCTTAATTTGCAATAAAAGATTTAAAATTGCGCAATTTGTATATCTTTAAATTAATAAAACATATTCGCTTCACGCAATTCTTATTTTAACAAATTCTTTTTTGTTAATTTAGTTTCTAGTTTTTTTTTTTTTTTTTTGTTTTTTGTTTTTTGCAATTATACGTTAATCTTAATATAAAAATTCTTTAACAAATACTTTTCGCAAAACAAATTATTTTGTACAATAAAAAAAATAATCGATTGCAATTGCTAAAACTCTTAATAAATGTTTTAATTTACATTAAAATTAAAGTAATATTTCGATATTTAATTTTTATGTTTTTTAAAGACTAATAAATACAATATTGTTAACAATTTATGCTTGTAATTATCTCGTAAAAGTATATACGTTATATAAGAATTTAAATTTATTTGTATTATTATTTGCAATATAGAGAACAAACAATTAAGAAGTTACTTTTTTTGTTAGTTGTTATTTTTTTGTTAATAATGTAATATTATTTGCAATGCGCTTTGAAATTGCAATTATATTTAATACTTCGAATTAACAATTAAATAAGCGAATAAATTTTAACAAACAATTATTTTATATTAATTTTATTTTGTTAAATTAATACTATTTATTACTTGAGGTTAAATATTAACTTACTAAAAATTATTAAATAAAAAGATTAGCTTTTTTCTTTTATAAACATATTATTTTAAAAGATCTTTAAAGACAAACAAACAAATATTAAATTTAAAAGTTTAATCTATTTTGTTTTACAAATACTAAAAAATTGTTTTGTTTCTTGTAACATTAAATTATTTGTCTTTTAATTTAATTATTAAAGATTCGATTTATTTTTAATAGAAATTTTAGCTTTTTTTAATAAGCTATATAAACGATCGATTTTAACATAATTGTAATTAAATTTTTTTTTGCTTCTTTGTTAATATAGTTAGTTTAATTAGTTAAAAGACTTTAATTAATATTGTCGAATAATAGTTAATTTAATATTGTAAATTTATGCTTATTTTTATACATAAATAGTTTTTTGCGTTGTTCTTCTTGTTTGTTAAAATAAAGATAGCTATTATCTTTAAAAAAATTCTTGCGATTTTAATAATTAAAGTACGTAATTTTGTTGTGTTAACAACTTTAAATAATTTAAAATTTAAAAAAGATAATCTTAATATTAAATCTCGCAATTGTAATAACAAAGAACAAACTTTTTTAAAAGAATTTAAATTTAAATTTTCTTTTCTTTTGCTTTGTCTTTTATAAATTTTGTTATCTTTAAATTTTAACTTCGACTTTAATTTTAAAGCTAACAATTTAAATTCTTTTTATTTGTTGTTTTAAGTCTATGTTTTTTTTATTTTTTTTGCAAAAGAAAACAAAATTGTTTGAACTTTTGTTCGATAAATCTTCTTTAACTTTGCGTCTAAAATTCTTATTAAATTATATTTTTAAAAATAATTTTTTATTTCAATTTTTAAAAGCTTTTGTTCAATAGACGCTATTGTATTTTTGAACTTTTGAATATTTATTTTGTTCTAGTTGCTAATTATATAATTAGCAACGTATTTTGATTTTATAATGCGATATTTAAGTCGATTGCACATAACTTAATTTAATTTCTTCAAAATTCTTTGCAAATTTTAGTACTTCTTTGTTATTTGCAATATTGTTTTAATAATTAATTGATTTATATTTTTAAACAACATATTCGCAATCTTTAATAATTATAATTTGCGAAATTAAATTTAATTATTTTAAATTTGTAGTCTTTTGTTTTAATTAATTCTTTATACTACATTCTTCAATTTTTGTTATAATAAGTTACTTATTAGTATTTAAGCGTCTTTATAAATTGTTTGTTTGTTACAAATTTCGCGTTTAATTCTTAATTATTTTTAAGATATTTAAAATTATGTTTCGAAAAATTTTCAAACATTCTTTTTTCTTATTGTTAATAGTTTTATTACATTAAAGTAAAATGTTAACTACTTAAATATAGACGCAATTTCTAATAATTAAATCCTCTTTTATAAATTAAAAAATTATCTTTTGCAATTTAATTTAAGTTTAAGTTTAAAAAGTTTAACGCTACAACGTTTATAATTGCTAAAATAATACTTATTAACTTTGTGTTTAAAATAATTTAATCGAAAAAATTGATCTTTAATTACGAAGAAAATATGTTAACGTTATTAAATTTTAACTTGTATCTTGTTTAACAAATGCAAGTTGTTATTCTTTACGAAATTTTTTTGTTAACATAAATAATAATTCTTGTCGTTAATTTTGATTTCTTAATAAAGATTAAAAAGTTTCTTTTGTAAAAAATTGTTTATATCTAGTATCTTGTAATTGTTGTTTTAAATTTGTTATAACACAAGTTTAATAAAGAAAGATTTATGCAAAAATAATAGATCAAAAAAAAGAATTTTGCAAACAAAAAATCAAATTATTAAGTTACTATATTTTAATAAATAAAGCAATAACTTGTTTGAAATATCTAACAAACATAAAGCTCTAAATGTAAAAAATCTTAACTTATAAACTTAATTGTTGTTTGCAACATTTATATTATTAATTACGCAAAAAAGTTGTGTTAATATTTATTTGTATATTAATTTGCAAACAAATATAAAGCTAATATAATTAACGTGTAATTTTGCTATCTTTATTGTTAAAGAATATTGCGTAAAAAATAATTAAAATTTGTTCTCTATAATTTGAAAAAATTCTTAAAATTTTAGAACTTTAAATCAAAATTTGCTATTAATACTTTTAGATCGCTTTCTAGTTGTTAATTTTAATTAATTAAAGTAAACAAACAAACACTAATACTATTTGCTTGCTCTTAATTAATCAAAATTGTTAATATTTTAACTTTTTAAATTTTTTGTCTTTCTACTTGTTTTTTTTTGAATGTTCGAAATTATAATATCTTGTAAATTACTTTGCGTAATTAAATTACTTCTTAATACTTATAAATTAATAAACTCTATATTACTATAACGAGTGCTTTAAGATTTAAAATTGCTTTAATTTTTATTTATTTTGTTAAATTATTTTGAGCAATTATTAAATTTATTTTAGCAAACGTTTTTGCAATTAATATAT
>JAABUW010008700.1_pt1 | contig 11778 bp, 19 predicted proteins | sample 5560081 | NCBI WGS metagenome assembly JAABUW01 (sample SAMN10711882, study PRJNA513363) | rock metagenome | isolation source: Antarctica rocks | place: Antarctica: Victoria Land, Knobhead sud | reverse complement strand
TGAGCTTGAGAAGCCTCTCACCTCCTCGTTATAGTATTATCGCTGGGCCAGTTGCACCATGGCTATGGCCTGCAACCTAGCCTGCGACCCGCTGGCAATGCGCTAGTTCAGACTTAAAGTCCTAGTAACGTTCGCTAGCTTTCCTGAAGTCACTTTGGAGTCACCTGCGTTTTGACTGTGCGGTCTTTCGTATTGCTCAACCTCAAGGCTGCCCATGGATGGCCTGAAGGCTCTTTTGGCCAAGAAGCGGAAAGCTGCCGAGCAAGAGTTTGGTGGCAGAACTCAGGTCAAGCGTGTTGAGATCGAACAAGCTCGGATACAGCAGCTTCGGAATGAAGAGAACATCGAAAACGATGTCAAGGTACAGCATTACCTGTCCTGTAAATGCACATCAATGTTGGAATGCCATGGTCCTGTTTTGGAAGGTGCTATTGCCAAACAGGAAGCAAAGCGTGCCCTGAAAAGGGCAGCAGACGGCAGCGGAGAGCTGCAAAGATTAGACTCTGGTGCCAGAACTAACTCAGAAGAGGCCCTGCCTAGAGAGGAGGTGGTCAGAAGGCTCAGACTGCTTGGACAGCCAGCGACCTTGTTTGGAGAGGTAATGTCTGCCTGCAGTGATGTTGGCCATGCATCTGTACATGTGTGACCATGCGGGCCTGTCCCTGCAGCATCTAGCTGCCTACCCCAACAGCTACAAAATTTTCAACATGTTACGTGTGTCTGAAGGCCCCCATGCTTTTGCTTTGCTAAGATGGTATCAGCATTGAACAAACCTGTTGCAGCAGCTGCAGCAATCACAGCCCTGATTGGTCTTGCTTTGGATGATAGGAAGAGCTTGAGCGCTCTCAGCGCCTGCGCAAGGCTCAGCAGGAGTTTGAGATAGATGATGACATGATCGGTGGTCAACAAGGCAACTCTCTGCTGGAGCTCATTAAGCAGGGCAAGCTGCAGAAGAAGGCACCAGCTAAAAAGGAGGAGAAAGCTGCTGCTGCTGCAGCTGCTGCAGCGGCACCCAATGCAGCTGCAGCCGCAAGTAGACCGGTCTCCGCTGGACCTGCAACCTCAGAGGTGCGCAATAGTGCAAATTATCCCCCTCGCTTCCTTGTGCAATGAGTACATGCCCAACCCAACCAGGTCTGCCTTACTTTCACAGGTGCATGAGTACATCTGCTGCAATACTTGAAGCCCTACTGTTGCTTGTGCACAGGCCCCATCAACATCTGGTCAGGACGGGGATGCCACTCAGGCAGACCTTGATGGCAATGGAGAGATGGAGGCTTCCTTCAGTGAAGCAGCTGAAAGGCTGCGTCAGAAGCTTCAAGAAGATCAGATGCCCATAGAAGACAGGATCAATTTGTAAGCCTTGTCTTGCCTTTGCACCGTTCCCTCAATTTGTCTGTCAGGCAACAGTGCTCTGCGCGTGCATTGACAACAGCCTTGCAGTTCTGTTGCTTCATTGTTGCAGAGCCAGCAATGCTTCTATATGGTCTAACTTCCTGTGATGTACCAACAAGCCAATTGTGTTGCTTTGATTGCAGCAGCCGCTGCTTGCAACAACAAGAGACCATGTGTAACTGTATCACACGTCTTGGAAATCCTTCAAAGCTATCATATTGTGCAAAAGAGCTTGCAAACTCATGCTGTCACTCTGCAGCTACTTAAAGCGGTGGACATCTGAATGGGAGGCAGACCTGGAAGCTCGACCGGAAGAAGCTAAAGACTCCTCCTCTGGCACTGTGGCTACCACACAGTTTGCACAGACCATGTCCTTCTTCAAGCCCCTATTTAAACAGCTGAAGCGACGGCAGGTGGGTTGCCTGCATCACTGCAGTGTTGTCTGTCAGTGCAGCATGTGCCATGCCCCACTCAGTCGTTTGCAGCCTGAGCTCTTCTTTTGGTATTCATCTTGCATTGCTTGCATGTATTTGTCCTGCACGTACCTAGCTCATCGTGAGCTGGAAAGCGTTATTATTCTTATTATCATCATCATCATCATTATTATTATTATTATTGCTTGCATAAATTTGCATGCCCAACAAACATAGACAGTAAGAGGGCTGCTGGACAGCATGCTTTCACACATCCAACAGGCAAGCACTTGCATCAAGATAGCTCAGTACTTTACAGTGGCTGGCAAAGCAGCGACAGACGTGACATAAGACTTCAGTGCATCAAAACCAAAGAGTTGTCAGCAGCAGAAGCTGAGTGCACAAGGCAGACCAAGGTTTGATTACAAGTGCAGCTGCTATCACAGATGCAGATCCAGGGACAGAAGACAGTTTCTCTGGGCACAGTCACCCAGACTTAATATGATGCTGCACTGTTGTTAGGAAAGACATAGCTCAGTGCCCTGCAGCTTAACATATAAGCAGTATCACAATCTGTACTCATCTACTTTACAACACAGCTGTAGAATCAAACCTGTCCTCCAAATCCACAGGCCTGCAGCTGTTGCCCACTTCGTTGATACTGGGCTCTCAATACAGACAGGAATCGACAGGTGGTGTTTCCCATCCTGTGTGTCTCAGTAGCAGGTACAGAAAAGGTGGTCACTGTTCACACAGGTTGACCCTGATATGAAGGCTGGGCTTTGGATGATCTGCAAGGCGCTGAAGGAGAGGAACTACCTGGAGTCCTATGACATCTACATGAGGCTTGCAGTAGGTGTGCCTCTTTTCCTCTTTTGCTTCCAATGAAATTAGGCTGTCAGACACGATTGACAGATTTCAGGTGTTGACACAGCTATGTGCTGTGTGCTGTTAAACTTCAGTGTTGACTGCCATCAGCCAGTAAATCAGCCTGCATTTGATGAATTGCTGTTTGAGCATGCACTGGCACTGCCTAGCTTGCTGCCAAGCATGCACTGTATCAACACAGCTGCCCACTGCTGCGCCATCGAGTTTCTGCCATACCTCCAAATGCAATGGCTCTTTCTAGCTACGCTGTTTGAGCAGCACCTACATGTGCAGGAAATAACCCATGGCCAATTGGAGTGACCAGCATTGGCATTCACGAGCGTTCATCTCGAGAGAAGATCTCCCATGTAATGAATGGAGCTGCGCATATCATGAACGATGAAGCGACACGCAAGTATCTGCAAGCCATCAAGCGGCTGCAGACTTTCATGCAGAGAGCTTACCCCACTGACCCCTCAAGGAGTGTGGACTTTGATGGGTTCAGAGATGCGGGGCTGGGCGCCAAGGGAGCGGGAAGTGACAAAGCTGTAAGTTGCTTCCAGCCTTGCATTCTATATGTTGCTGGCTCTTGCAAAACCAGCAACATATAGCAATTTACAGCAATGTCACTACCAGCCTTGCATTCTATACGTTGCTGATTCTGCTAGAGCCTGTGCCAGCAAGGCATGTGGTTGGAATTTTTTGTGTCCTGCACCTATGCATGGCAACATTGTAAATATGCACCAAGTTGAAGACAATGATTTGCAGAGCATTGCCCTGCGATCTTCACCACACTGAGAATTTCAAGCTTTGAATTAGTACATAACACAGCACATAACACCGTGCAGAGCATGGCAAGGCAAGTATGCCTGGTGGAGTGTATGCAGGACGACCACATTGTTCATTTGTTGAACTGCTGTTCTGAATTCGTTCATGCTGTTTGCTTTGCAGGCGTTGATAGAAGCCGAAAGGAAGGGAGAGACATGGAAGCAATTGGGCTTGCTGCCAGCACCCCATCATGTGGGTGCAGATGGTGTCGTGCAAGTCCCACCCAAGTGGGAGAATATGGTGCTGCATTCAGAAGCGTTCAAGCAGCACCAAGCTGCAGAGAAGGGGCAGGCGGGCAAGCCCAGCCCTGTGAAAGCAAAGTAGCAGGACACTCAGATTCTGGTTCATGTTTGCTGTTGCGCCTGTTTTGCATCTTCGTTTTGTATCTTAAGCCTCTGCATGTTAAGGGCAAGGATGTGCTTGCCTCACTAGGAAGGTCGCTTGAATTGAAAGTCTTGTTTTACATAGTTTCTGTTGTCTGTATACTGTTGATTGTTAGGCAGGGTGAACCCTGCTGCACAGCTCAAGCCATGCTTGAAAGACTCATGCCCTTGATGCCATTGCACCTTTCACTGCTGCTTGAACTGATTAAATATGGGAGATCTTGGCTGTGTCAAGGTGTCACCTAGCTGTGTTGAAGGTGCCTTTCGGGCTTACTGCTATAGAGCTCTTGAGCAGTAATTGTGCAAGGTCAGTCGAATGGGACAGCAACCTATGACACCATTGACAATCCTTGGTCTTGTTGATTTTCATGCCTGATACAATGAGAAACTAGCCATTCAAGCTGCTGTCGTCAGTCAAGGCTCTCTTGATGCTTCGTTATCGCTCTGTCCAGCTTCCCAATATGCATCCGTACAGCCGATTAAGTCAGCAAAAGCCTCTCATTTCAACAACCAGGTGACCTGGTCGAGCTCAGAACTCTAAATGCTACAGGTCAACGTCTGACATGGACGTCCAGGTCAGACGTTGACCTGTAGCATTTAGAGTTCTTTTGTTTGCCACACTCGGTCCTTGTTTGCCTCGCTCGAGCGGCAGCCCTGCCCTTGCAAGTGCGCCGTGTCTACGCTTGGCACGATGCTCAGGTGTGAGTGATAGGTGTTGATGGCAAGCGCAGGGGATGAACTGAGAGAGGCACCTTACGGCCTCATCAACGAGACTTTCCAAAACAAGTACGTCTAGCTTTGTCACCATTATAGGATGCATTGTCAGTTCAGTTTCACTACGTAGAGCATCCTATGACATGGTGCATGCGCTGCAGGTGCTATTGTAACTCGCTGGTGAATGTCTTGGTGCGAGACCCCCATCTGAGTCAGTATCTGGTCGACTCTGTCAATACTGGCAGGGTTCCCACCAGTGCACCGGTGAACAGCGACAACTGGCTGACAGAGTTGCTGCGTTTGTGCGCTGATGTTCTCCAGGGTCTTGGACCCTGTAACGTTGAGGCCTTGCTCGACAAAGTCAGGGATGTTCACCCTGAGCTGGTGGAGCGAGACGTCATTGGTGTGAAGAAGGCTGAGCAACTTCAGCAGGACTGGGCGCTGCCTCTACAATATCTGCTGGATGAACTCAGAGGACACAATCCAGTGGCAGGGCTGCAGCCCACTCCCCAGGCAGACAGCGTGAGTCACTGCTGGTTCAGTCAGCACTATTACTGATACAACCTTGGGAACTGCTGAACTCAATTTTGCTCTCAATTCAGCATGTCTAGTAAGTCTTGTTATGATGCTACATTTGTTTGAAAATGCTTGCAGGATGTCTTCCGCTTGGTCTTCGACTCAGCTCTCCAGTACTACAAAGTCTGCGAGAAGCGAGGTCATATACAGGCTTCAGGACCACTAGTCCAAGACAGTGTGCTCAAGCTATCTGTCTTCGCCACATTAGAGGCCTCTCTGGAGGACCACTTCTTTGCTGAGAAGTCGGAGGATTTCATATGCGTTGAGGGATGCTTTGGATGTACAGGAGTTCGTGCCTGCAGGATGCTCAGGCTGCCGCCAACCCTGATCATCAGCTTGAAAAGGAATCACGTAAGTGCTTCAGTCATGCTTTGCTGAAATCTCCAGAAAATGCACATATTGTTAACATGGCGCAAAGATGCAGCCCCACATCACTTTGGCTAACTGTGTGCTGCTGTGTCACCCACAATGACATGCGCCAACCTCTCCTAAGTCAGTGCATGTGACTGCTGAATGCAACCTCCGGTCCACAGGCATACACGTCTACATGCCATTCAGACAAAAGTCCGTTGCATCCCGCGTTGTTACAAAGGGGCTTGCGGGAGTGGAGCTGTTGTCAACATTAGTAATGTTCTGCTCTCCGGCACATAATGAGCTAGGTATGTGCAAGGCAAGTCTTGTTTCTCGAAAGCAGTCTGTTCTGAATAGTTCTGCAAAGGTCTACTGACTTGCTGGTTTTGACGGTCAACATCATCAGATCTAGGGTAATCAGGTGAGCACAGTCCCGTGACTTCCCTGGAAAACAGCTGAGGCAATTCATCATGAGGAGTCCCAACAAAGTAATCTAGCTGACTGAGTCCTTTGCTTTGCAGCTGAGACTGCATAACAGTGAGGTCTGAACGCATACCATGCCAACCGGTGCTGTGTGCAGGGTTTACAGAGATTTGCGATGTGCCCCATCTTGTCTGCTTTATCATAGGCCATTTACCAAACGAGACTCTCTTGAAACCCCCAGTGGAACACAAGTTGCATCAGTGCACTCTGTATGTATTTACTAGATTACCTTGCATTTGGATGCTACAATGGTGATTCTTGAACTTGCGGTCTCCTCAAAACCAATCCGAAGACAAACCAACATGTACTCTATGTAACCAGCAGCTCTGCAAGGCAGCAGCCTTTTGCATTCAGCTGAGCAGGCCAGGGAGCAACAAAGTTTTGCCTGTCACAGCCCGTCTCAGACTTTTCCTCTCAACTCCCTTCACAGCAGTCCAATGATTGTTGTCAGCTGCCTCCCTGAGTTGCTGAAGGGTTTTGTACCTGGGTGTAGCATTCCAGCTTCCACTGTTGTGCTTGCTTTTGTTAGTTGCTGCTCATTCAAGCCCAGTCACCTTTGGTGGTTGCAGTGGGATGTAAATGCCAGGATCAACACGGCAGTGGAGTACGGCCACAGGCTGGACATGACCAGGTTCTGCACCCTGGACGCCTGTTCTGATGGGTGGGGCGCTGGGTATGAGCTGGGCAGCGTGGTGATGCACCATGGCTACACCGCTAAAGGCGGCCATTATACGTATGCGCACAAGTGGAGGAATGGCAATTGGTATTGGCGAAACGACGATCAGCCACTGCAGCGCATGCCTGACCCACTGGATGCGCGCACGCTTGTTGTTGGGCTGGTGTTCCACAGAGTGCCACCTCAGGGGTAAGCAGCTTGTGAAACCACAATGCTGTACTATACTTGTTGCATGCTGATGCCATCTCATGCATTTGGACTTTGGCACTGACATGGCACTTCAGCACTGTACAGCCTTCTGTCTGTGTGTCTGCTGTCAACCCCTAGGGCGCCATGTGGGCAGCGTACACACCTTCTGCGCATGTTTTGTTTGTTTTTTCTTTTTCTTGTGGGCGGGAAAGCTATTGTTGATACATGCACACAACAAAAGAAACCACAAGCGTCAAATGGAAGGCCATCTGCAGCCAAAGCTGCAAGTTACCGTCACAACCCGGAAGGAGGCAAACACTAAAGCCTGCGAGAAGTCAGCATGTCAAGCAAGGCAAGCCAAGCACACGTCAGCTGTTCACCAACTCAAAGCATAGCTTGTTCATATTCACTGAGCAACGGTCAAAGAAGGCTCAGATCCATCCAACAGAGGCATAGTAAGTTTCTGAGACCAGAAATGCATCAAGGTCGCAAAATCAAAGAACCAAGTATTGACAGCTGCACTCTTGCTTCTTGCTGCAGGTAGCATTTGCTTCAGCACAAGCTGCAGTTTGACCGAAAGTGCTGTCGACAGCTGGGAACGAGCACTTGCATCCACATGTGTGCTGACGCCAAGTGATGCTGACTCTTCTGTTTGCATTCTTGCAGCATGGAGTCTGGGCTGTCTTATAGAGACCTCCCACCCTGCACCATCACCGAGCTGCCACCTGATGCTGCTGTGCATGCATGCCATGTTCCTCTGACCACTGTCAGTCCTCATGAAAGGGCCCCCTCCTACTCGCCCCCAGAGCAGGACACCCATCGGCAGCAGCAGCAGCAGCAGCAGCAGGCTGCCAGAGCCCGTAGGATTGAGGAGGCACAAGCTGCTGCCAGCAGGGCCCAAGAGTCGGCAAGAGCAGGCGCAAGGGCTGCAAAGAAGGCACTGGCCCTTGCTCAGCGTCAGAAAGAGGTGGACAGGCAGCAGGAAGAGGAGCGAATTCAATGCCTAACAGAGCGTGCAGCAATGCTGGAGAAGAGGAAACTCCAAGCAATGGAGGACAGGCTGCAACAGGAGCGCATGGAGGAGCAGCAGAGAAAGGCTGCAGCAAAGTGAGTTCTGTTCTGTCTTTCCTCCTTTCATGCTTTCAACAGACAGTGGCATGTTTTTGAAGAGACCACAGCATTTGTTCATGCATGTGCAAAGGGTTTGTTGATCTCCTCCGTATGTATTGTGGATAGAATGCTCATTTGAGCCAAGACACACCTCTGCTGTGCAGGTTTTGGAAAGTGTGAATCTGCAGCATTTGCAGAAGGAAGGCCAGACAACAGTTGCTTTTGCCCTATCCTGCATAGAACAACTTCAAAGCCACATCAGGCGTGCTCTGATCATTGCAATGCTTTTGCAGGAATGAGGGACTGCGTAGTATGGCTGCTGTGCCTGCCATGGAGGAAGTGCCGGTTGTCCCTACTAAGAGGGAGCAGGTACAAGCCAGGCTGGCCGCCAAGAAGGGGAAGGGCGATGGTGGCGCTGTTGCTGCCAAAAGGGCTCAGGAGAAGTATGCCCTTCGACAGGCCAAGAAAGCTGGACAGGTTGCTCCTGCTGCTTCTTCAGCCTCAGTGGTAGACAGGTGAGCATGGAAGTCTTGTGCTTGCCACTTGTCTTGCTTAGTTTTGTGTGCTCACGTTGGCTTTGTTTCAACAGCCCATTGCAGTGTTTTCAATCTTCCAAGCTTTGTGTAACCACACAGACTGATAAGCGGTGATGTGTCACCACACTTTTGCTGACACATAACTTGTTTGGTGGCAACTGTCTGTATGTTGTGCAGCACTTGGGCCATTTTCTTCAGTGCCTCTCTGCTGTTGACATCAGTGTTGTGAGAGTCTGCAGTATGCAGCAGTTGGCTTCTGCAATAGCAAAACATCTGCCCTGCTCAGATGTGCCTTCTTTGACATGATGATTCCGACATGTACAACTTCGAGTGCAGAGCCGACAGCGGCGATGTCATTGCTGAGGTGACCAGTGCCGACGAGAGGCTTGTGGACGCTGTCAAAGCCGTCGGACAAGATGCCTTGGCCGCGGCCGCACTATCGAAAGCTCAGCAAGAGGCCTCGGCTGCCGCTGCCGCAGAAACGGCCGCGCAGGAGGAGGAGGCTGCAAGAGCGGCTGCGGAGAGAGGGATAGACAGGTGAGCTTGAAAGTCTTTGGCCTCTCACTTATGTTGCTTACTTTTGTGTGCTCATGTTTGCTTTGTTTCAACAGCCCATTGAAGTGTCTTCCAAGCTTGTCTAACTACACAGGCTGATAAGTGTTGACCACTACTGTTCTGCTGACATGTAACTTGTTTGATAGCAGCATGACTGTCTGTATGTTGTGGACTTATTCCAACTTGTTCTTCTTCAGTGCCTCTCTGCTGTTAACATCAGTGTTTTGGGACTCTGCAGTATGCAGCAGTTGGCTTCTGCAGTAGCAAAATATCTGCCCTGCTCAGATGTGCCTCCTTTGACACAATCACACTGACACATAAGTTCAAATGCAGGGCTGACAGCAGCGATGTCACTCCCGAGGTGACCAGTGCTGACGAGATGCTTGTGGACGTAGCCAAGATTGCCAGACAGGATGTCCCGGCTGCTGCTGTAGCTGCCATCCAGCAGACCAAGCAGCAAAGAAAGGCTGCAACAAAGTGAGTCCTGTTCTGTCTTTCCTCCTTTGATGCTTTCAACAGACGATGGCATGTTTTGAAGCGACCGCAGAATTTGTTCATGCTTGTGCAAATGATTTGCTGAGCTCTTCCATCCACATGGTGAATAGCATGCTCGCTTGAGCCAAGACCTCACCTCTGATGTGCAGGTTTTGTTGTGTGCTCTTGTTTGCTTCGTTTCAACAGCCCGTCTTCTATGCTTGCCTAACCACACAGGCTGATAACCGCACAGGCTGATGACCACACAGGCTGATAAGTGCTGACCTTCCGCTACTGTTTTGCTGACATGTAAAATGTTTGGTAGCAACATGACTGTCTGTATGTCAGTCAGTCAGTCAGAGATTTAACAGATGTTGGGGGCCAGCTAGCCCATTTGACTTAATTGCAGTTTTTCATGTTGTGGACTCTACAATGTGGAGTACTTATGGCAACTTGTTCTTCTTCAGTGCCTCTCTGCTGTTACATGAGTGTTGTGAGAGTCTGCATTATGTAGTAGTTGGCCTCTGCAGTAGCAAAACATCTGCCTTGCTCAGATATGCCCCCTTTGACACATTTTTCCTGACACATACAAGTTCAAATGCAGGGCCAACAGCAGCGACGTCACTCCCGAGGTGACCAGTGCCAACGAGATGCTTGTGGACGCTGTCAGAATTGCCAGACAGGATGCCCGGGCTGCTGCTGTAGCTGCCATCCAGCAGACTGAGCAGCACAGAAAGGCTGCAACAAAGTGAGTCCTGTTCTGTCTTTCTTGAACGTCTTGTGCCTCTCACTTCTCTTGCATAGACTTGTGTGCTCATGTTTGCTTTGTCTCAACAACCCATTGCAGTGTCTTCCAAGCTTGATTCACCACACAGGCTGATGAACAAACAGACTGATAAGTGTTGACTTGTCACTACACTTGGCTAACATATACCTTATTTGGTGGCAACATCACTGTCTACGTGTTGTGGAGTACTTATGCCAACTTGTTTTTCAGTGCCTCTCTGCTATTGACATCAGTGTTGTGAGAATCTGCAGTATGCAGCAGTTGGCTTCTTTGCTGGCTGGCTAAAGCATTCCAATCTTCATTTCTCTCTGCAGCAGCAAAATATCTGACCTGCTCAGATGAACCTCCTTTGACACAATTATTTTGACATATACAAGTTGGGATGCAGGGCCGACAGCAGCGATGTCACTCCTGAGGTGACCATTGTTGACCAGGGACTTGTGGACTCGGCCGCTGCTGCTGCTTGTCTTCTGACTGAGCAGGCGGCTGCGGAAAGGGAGGCTGCAGGAAGGCAGGCTGCAGCAGCTGCTGCTCAGGTGGCCAGAGAGAAGGCTGCTATCATTCTCTCTAGAGCTGAGCAGGGCACTGGTGCTGCCGAGGAGGCTGCGCTGCCTAGCTCTGCTGAGTCAGTTGACAAGGGTCCTGATGCACAGCAGGCAGCTGAACAGTCAGCCCCCGTCATGCGGTAAGCATTCACATCACAGCTTGCTGACATGTCTTTTGGACTATTGCCCTACGTGGTGGCTGACTTCATTGACTTGCTCCATGCTCAATGTCTTGTCACAGTAACCATTGGGATGAGGCCAAATGCAACATGCTGTGGCAAAAACTCTACATCTAGTTCTAACAATAACAATAACATGTCGATCAAACTATGACAATACAACATTGATCATCACAATCAACAGAACAAAAATGAGATCAAAATGCTGGCTAAGCCAACAGGCATCAGGTGTGCGCGACACAAGTCAGCTCCCTGCACACAGCCTTGCTCAGAGTACCATAAATGTAGTGGTCAGCCTGTCAACTTGTGGGCATCAGACGATGCAGCATCAATGATGTTGAGTGACATTCAACACAGTCTTGGTGTTACTGGACTGGCAACAGATCTGGCCGACATCTGCAGCAAGCCTGTTGAGTCTTTGTACAGACTGCCCTCTGATGCATTGTATATACTCATGCAATTGTCCTCACTTAGCTGTCTTTTGGTGGCATTGTGATGCGTCACGGCTGCCAATACACTGTTCACAGAAATCATAATTGGGTCCAGTCTCTCTACCGCAAAATCAAAAGTTGAAACCACCAGGTCTCAAGCAAGCGTCATCAGCGTTTGTTCTCACCAGCCCTTGTTTGCATGACCTTGGGCTACAAGCCAACTGTCCAAAATGCTCTTCCTGTGCTGCAGGCCTAGCGTGAGCAACAAGGCAGACTTGGTGTCACA
>JAABUW010008696.1_pt1 | contig 11782 bp, 9 predicted proteins | sample 5560081 | NCBI WGS metagenome assembly JAABUW01 (sample SAMN10711882, study PRJNA513363) | rock metagenome | isolation source: Antarctica rocks | place: Antarctica: Victoria Land, Knobhead sud | reverse complement strand
TCTTATCTTATATCTCCTTTTATAAGATAGAGTATAAGAATATTCTATTAATTATATCTAAGTAGTTATTATAAAATAGTATATTATTGTTACAGTTCACTCCGTCCGTGGATAGGGTAGACCTATGATTGGTTCTCGTGAAGAGGAGTGTCAAGGAAGCAGGGCAAGCAGGCTTAGGTCTACCCCATCCACGGACGGAGTGAACCGTAACACTTTGAGCACCTCAGGAACTGCAAGAACCTTCTGCAGCAGTTTCGTCAGAGAACGGACCAGAGGGCAACCAGTTGAGTGTCTCCAGAGACATATTGGCGTTCAGGAAGTCGTCTATCGACGACGCTCCTGCGGTACGCCTCTGGACCTCCTGCACCTTCTCCAGATCCTCAAGTCTCTCTAACTCTTCAACATCACTTAAACCATTATCAAACATTCGTTATTCCTTCTCTTTAAGGAAACGCTTCTGCGCCCGCAGGCGCTTAAGCTTCGACTGCTTAACACGAGTAACTTCGTGGGCAACGCGAGCGGTCTCGTTAGCGGCCTCCCAGGAAGCCTCCGTCTCGACCTCCTCCCGTTTAAGCTTTTCCATAGCCCTATCAATACTGCTGAAATTGACTACCGGCTCAGCCGGTTCGCACTTCTTTCCAGTACGAATACACTCGCTACACTTCTAAGATAAAGAAGAAAGTCGACACTCCCTCTACGATCGAGCACAGCGAACGTAAGCAACCATGGCTAAGACACCCGTGGAAAGAACCCGCTCTGCCAAGGTCAGACGCTGAGAAGTCTTCTACGAAGGCATAGGTACATCTTTGAGGACAAAGAAAGAAAAGGAAGGAGGGGTAGTATTACGATCGTGGGTTTTACCAAGCAGAGGCTTGGCACGGCTTAGTAATATAGGTCGACGGGTCGACATTAGCCAAGAAGTGTTGACCCGGTAAGCAGGTCGTTAGAACGACAGGAACGCACGGAGGGCGATCCAGTCGATCCGGTAAGAGGTCGCCGGAACGACAGGAGCGTACGACGAGCGATCCAGGCGACCTGGCGAGCATACGGATTTCCTATGTCTATATAGATGGCGATATTTCCTAGTAGATAGGAGCTCCGTGCTTAACTCATGTTATGATTCTAGTAATCTCCTAAGCACTGAATATAATACCTTGTACTAGACCTGTTTAATATAAGCCTGCTTGCCCTGCTTCCTTAACACTCCTCTTCATAAGAACCAATCATAGGTCTATCCTATCCACGGACGGAGTGAACCGTAACAATTATTTATCTTAATTAATTAGGGATAGTAGTTCCTAGTACCCTTAAAGTTAATAAAGTCTAGTATTATACTATTATTAGAGGATAATTTTAATATATTTAGATATAAATATTTAACTATTTATATATATAATTAATAAGTTTAGGAGACTTTAGGAAAAGATTAGGATTTTAGTAGATTATTTATATATTAATAGTATAGATATCTTTATAAAAATCTTTATAAGCTAAGACCTTACTACTTTCCTTAATAAGTATAATATCTACTAATAGGAATAAATTAATATAGCTACGGCGTTATACTAGGCTTATAACCTATTAAAGATATAGCCGGATTAGCCTACTTATTACTAATAAGTATATTAATTAATTAATACTAAGAGATAGGAGGTCTACGTGTCTAGACTATTTATATGCTAAGCATGCCAAGCATACTAAGCATAAGGCTGATTTCTAACATCTTCAACCAAAGCTTACACAGCATTTAGATAGAGTAGCAAGCGAGGAGGCTGGGCCATCAATCGGTAGCAACGATTGGCAAAATTTCAAGCCTCCAATGTAACAACCTTCACATCACATGCAGTTGTGATGACACCCCCCTACTAGATATGGCTTGGGGCTGTCGGGTAACCCCTCGGCGTGGCCCCCAGAGTGAATCTGGGACCGCCTGGAAGACTCTCCCCTCGAATTCAGTGCGCTTAGCGCTACCTTAGCAGGCGCTAGAGCTTACCTAAGGTACTTATGGTAGCCCTTGATCAAGGATGGCTATGTACTGACAGTCTGTAGCCCACAAGGGATGTTTGTATGGCCATGTAGTAACACACATGACTCGCCCTTTCAGATAACCCTAGGCTAGACTAATTCTCACTTGTGCATGTTCGCTCCCCTTTCCAGTCTTTGTAAACTTGAGATCGGGTACTAATCTGCTCACTAGTTGCCTAGGACTAACGATTCTTCCCAGCTCACTACAACGGTGTGAGGCAAGAGCAGCGATTTTCCAATTGGATCAGAATGACTGTACTTCGATTAAATTACAGACTGACAAAATCAGTCTACAGCGCAATAACGAGCGACGCTTTCTAGACTCTGTGAAATTACACCCCTATCTCACAAACAAAAGAAATGAGGCAAAGCAAACATGTCAAGCCACTGCAATGCCATACAACATAGGCCTAAAGGGATGCTCCATATTCATCGTTAGGCACCACCTTCTTGTACCCAAGCGGCATCTTCTTCCCAAACACCAGCTGCAGCTCTTCTCTTCCATTCTCAGCACCTTGTCCTTCATCAACAGCAACGACCCTAACATTCTTCTCGAAAACGCCAAGGCCATAGATCCCAGTACTGGTGCTGTGGAACTCATTGAGGCCTTTGTCAGGCTGTGGTGAGACCAAAGCCAGCGTCGTTAGTTCCCAAACAGACCGCCAAGGAGATGAAGTGCGGCCCATTACCAGACTATACAGCGAGTACAGAACGACGATGGCGGCATATACCAGGAGCACGACGATGTAGAACTTGATGACGATCCCCTCACTAGAGTAGGCGAGACCCTGGACGGAATGCTTGACCTGCCATTCATTCCAACCTAGTGGCTTGGCTTCAGAGGGTGTCTTGAAATAAGCGGGATCAGAAGAGTAGAGTTTGGACCAATCGCAAGGTTCGTCTGGATCGGTCACGGCACATAGTGCGGCAACTACAAGGTCACCTTGCAAAGTCGAGTCGATATAGACGTTTGCCAGTCCATTGGTCACAAGAGCCGCCAAGATACTCTCGTACGCATATCTAAGTTGAAACCTGGTCTGATCTCCCGGATCCATTTGAGCCAGACGTTGATTGAGATCGCCGTTGAAGAATGAGGAAAGCGATGCGAAGACCCTGTTGCCCGAACTATCGGTGACGGGATTCAAATACTCGGCCCAACTTGGTGAGATCTCGATGGTGCGATTAAATAGAGTACTGATATTACTCGGACTCTCTACAGACCCGGTCGATAGGTTCAGGTAAGTCGAGGCCCAGCCAGCATGTACGATGCACGTGGAGAAGCTGGTGTTGCTTTCCGATATCACTGCACCAACTGTAATATCGTTGAGGAAAGGATCTGACCAGTGCAGGCTCTTAAGGTCAAGAAAAAGAAGACTTGGCTTTGTTTCGTTCTCCTGTGTCTGCAACAGCCCAGAGCGATTCGTTGTCATCAGGTCTGAGCCATAGGTGGAGCCGTAAGGATGTACGAAGGGAATTGGCCGCGTATCGCTCGCATTGTCGATGGTGTAGTTGGAAGAGCAGAAGACCGCAGAATACGGCTGCCAAGCACTCAAGGTGTGGGACGAGGCTCCTGCAAGGTACGCGTTAGTAGTCGATTGAGTTATTAGGTTCCACATCTGGCTAATCACGAAGAGAGCCTCGGCGAGAGCAGCGTGTTGGGTCGTCATCAGTGGGGACGCCTCGTCGTTGAACCATGTCCGATACATTGAGCGCGTGGCGTAAGAGCCTAGAAGATCGATCACATTGTCTGAAGAGCTGCTATTAATGAAATTATCAACCGAGTCTCCGTTCCAATTAGAACCAGGCGGTCCTTGAAGTCCAGCAGCACGGGAGAGGCTTGCAAATCCAGCAAGCGCTTCCCAGCCACTTGACGGGCAAGAATTCAAGCTGGGCTGGCCTGAGATGTTCGCACAGGACGAGCGAACCAAGGTGTCATTGAGAGTGGATGGGAAAAGATTGCTGTCGGTAGCATTGAGCCAGAAGGGCGTGCTGCCGACGTCGGAGAGCTTTAGCCTTGGGACCATCAAGCCGCCGCTTGCAGGCCCAACTGCCACAGCAAGTATACCAGCGCCAAATATAACGAGCGCGAGCTTTGCTCTGTGCAGCCTAGGTGTCTCGTTAGATTTGAGCAATCCCCAGGTCTCCTGTGACCACATAATGCTTGGCTGCCTGATTTGAAAACCCGAGAACACAGCACCGTATGGCAGACCGTCGCGACAGCACAGCTCAGAGCACATGACAGAAAATACAAAGCTTGTCAAAGAGGCAAGCATAAAAAGGTCGTGTAGCTTTGCGGCTATAAATAGGACCGGAAGCCAGTTCGAAGACGAATCCAAATAGTCCACAACGAAGAAGCCGAATAGATGTCCCTTGATATTCAAAGTCACTACGACAGCAACGCCAGCAACCGGGATGAGATGTATGATGGTGCCGAGCAAGGCGTACAGCCGACTTTCTTGGATGGCAACTTTCTTGGGCTCCTGAAGACCGTGTTTGTGCATGAATAGGCCTGGTATGCTGTTCAAACCTATTGCTCGAAAGATATTGCCCCATATGGATTGGTAAGGCTGGTCTCTGGACTTCTCTGGATAAGAAAAAGCAGTTTCGCCACTGGGGCTATAGGTTTAGTGTCAGCCAGCGCCAGCCATCAATTGTTCACGTATATCGAAGTGTGGACTTTGCCAATATGGCATTCTCATAACTCTTATTGCAACGGCTTGGGAAATGGTGCAGCGTACCTATGAGAAACTGTCTCGAAGCAAACATGCTCGCTGTCGGCTCCAGTGTTTGCTAACAGCCGAGATTCTTCCATTATTCGTCTTTAGCGTAGTCCTAGCTGAATAAACAATGTGCAACATGGAGACTCCTGATCCAGGAGGGAGATTTATGGATGCAAAAGAATAGCCAAGCGCAGGATGAAAAGAAGGTCATGGGTGACTGGATGTCTATTTCCCTTGACGCACCTAAATATGGTGTACTGCGCTCGGCGCTGAAGCTTCGAGGGTAGTCTTGCGAGGCTTTCCCGTGACGTAGTGACATAACACTAATGTAAGATGATGGACATGCGGGGGGCGCAGTTGCGGTTTGAAGGAAGCCCTGCATCATTGCTTCAGAACTCTAACCAATTGGTCACACGGAGAGTATGCAGTAATGCAGGCCAGCCGCAGAGGGATTCCGAAAGATTTCCGAGTCTGTGCATGACAGCTGTTATTTCCACTCTAATATTGGGCGTTCGTCACGGCTCGTACGCATTCGCTGCAAGACCCCAGGCTGGCATTTCCGCTTGGATCTTTCTGTGCTGACCATTTGATTGATACCACGTCAGTGAAAGGTACACGGCCTGAGGCGACAATGGTGTACGGTAATCGTCGAGAAGTCTGGGCTATAGCAGTCCACAGGAAGATAGAGGTCTCTAGGCAACCAATGATAACTTTCGATGAAAAGGATAGCCACCGCGACAAGTTGCAGGTTGCCGTCCGAAAGACGCTAGGGAAACGTCGAGAGGCAGGGACGATTGTCCATGCAAAAGTCTTGGGGAGGCACCCTTCAATTGCTTGAACAAGACTGCAGAAGCAGCTAGCAAGATGTAGATGTATGTCGAAAATTCTTTCCGAACGATAGGAGGCCCGGGACTCCTCCAAGTACTCGGGGTACGCCTCGACGTGCCCAGAATTTCTGAATGCGCTGCAGACGCTTGTCGCATCCTTGCTATGTACGAAGTATAGTAGGTCTGCCACTCTTGACCAACCAGAGTATCATCTCTTCAGTAAGTTACCTATGATGCTGCCTCCCGAGTCACGGGCTGATAGCAGCGGTAGAAGAGACCTGTATGGACCAAGGTGCATGCATTATGAATGGAGATGGCCACACGATCCAATGAATTGCACAGCCTTCAAAACATGTGTCAATCCAAAACTTTGCTGCATGTCTCGTAGTGCGGCTGTCTCCTAACCAGCTTATTTGACCAACATGAGAGGTCCGATAACCTAGTCGTTGTCTCAGTGTCAGGGACGCGGATGACAGCGAGCCGAAGAAATCAGCACATGGTGTGTACACGGAGCCTGGGGGGCACTCTAGGAGGTTGTGGGTCAGGATCTGAATATTGTGGCGGGATTCGTTCGACATTCGAGGCTTGGTGTCTGATTTTCGACTCTTCCTAGGAGGTTCATTCAAGATCCTAAGTGCCTTCCAACTCAACCTTGGATCCCCTCAAAAGCGCTGATTTCGTTGATGATAGGCTTCTTCCTTCTCAACATGACCTGCAGCCGAGTATCTTGTGGCCCTTGAGCGCGTCATTGGCGACATTGTCTGATACAAGGGTTCACACCAAATCTCAGATCAAGAAGGCAGAAGCTTTAGACACATTTCCATACTGTAGGCTGAAATGACCCGACGTCGCATTGCGTGAGTCCCTGGTAACGGTGGGAGTCGTGAATTCATCAACACATTAATGTGGCTTGAGAGTACACCTTTGAATGTTGTCACCCAAAGCCTTTATCCATCCCACTCAACAGTCGTGCATTACAACATCAGTCAGACCCTACACGATTGGCACAGTGTACGACTGCCACGATTTCTTGCCCGAACTTGCTGAGGTATTCAGATTAAGGCAGCTACCATATGAATACTTCGACCAACGATGCGTGACGCCACTGATCGTTCTAATAGAAGGCTGCCACTTCCAAGAAGGAAAATAATCAAGTACGAGACCTGGAAACCTTGCTCTTAGTTGGTCCGTCCCAGTCATCCAGGCGTGCCATTCATCATATGAAGGAAGGCTTCCAGGGCAATGATACCGCTAGGAGATACCACATACAACAGTGAATGCGGCCGCTGGTTTCATGGGTCGGCCACACTAGCCTCCGTGGTCTTGGCAGACGGAGTCCCTCCCGGTGAACCCTGAAACTCTCAATTAACGCCCGTCAATCTCAGCATTCTTCCACGTTACACCTTCCCTCACAGCCCAAGTCAATTTCAACCTAACCCTTTCCCTTTCAGTCCAGCCATCGCTCTCGATGCGCCATCTATCTCTGTCGATGTGACCTGGTCGTCTACAGCATCAACATTCGCTTCAATCCATCCCATTCATACAGCACACTCGTTTGCGATGAGGACCGTCTTAATCTTCTTCCCCGCTCTCTTCGCGGCTCTTACCACAGCACAAGTCGCAACCACTTTACCCAACACACTTCCGGCCTGCGCTCAACAATGTACAATACTTACCAGTGCTCAGCAATCGTGTGCTTCCAACGCCGCAGCGTACCAGTCATGTTTCTGTCAATCGGCCTTGCTCAGTCAGCTATACACCAGTCAACCAGTTCAGCTATGCACGCAATGTTCGGCCACGGATATGGCTTCCATACAGACATGGTACAAGGCATCCTGTCAGAACGGTGTGCCCGTAGCAGGAGCAAACCAGCCGACGACTCCGTCAGCAACCACGACCTCGCCTTCAACGGCTACATCAACTCCGAAAACTGCTCCCACAGCGGGCACCACTGTGACCAATCAGCAAGACTCCAATAGCGCACAGAATAATCCAACCGGGCCATGGTACGTCGTCATATCTCGTCATATCGTGGATACCCCCTCACTTCCGATCAAGACCAATGCCCAAGCTAACCACTCGTTTCAATAGGATGTCCACCCACTACAAATGGGTCATAATGCTGGTCGTCCTCTTCTTCGGCCTCATTGGTCTCGCTTTCGTCTTCTGGTTTCTCCACCGCCGCTATCACCGCCGTCGCGAAGCTCAATGGGGTCAGGCTACTGGAGGCTCGATGCCGAACATCAATACCTGGGGACCTAATCAGAGTGTGCACGATCTGGGATATACGCCCGGAGCGGGTACGAATATTGAGAAGGGGAAAGGAAGGGAACAGGTGCGAGGTATCAATGAACCGCCGCCGGCAAGGATGAGGGAAAATCGACTGTCAAAATTCTAACAGGTAGCGAAATTGGGAAGACGAAATTGGCGTTCGGATCATTCGGCTGGAGAAATTTTTAGGATATCAGGCTCGACGACTGACACTTGGCTGGCGTTTGGGAGATGGTAATGATAACGAAGCATCCCGGAGGGTTGGATCTATCTAGGCCAACGGTGGAGTCCGGGCACTTAGGTTCGGAGCTCTGTGGTATGTGCAACAGGTAAATCACCCTCCTTTTTAAAACGAAATCACCCACTAGCGAGAACCATGAATGTTCGCCGTGAGCAGAGATCTTCCATGCAAGGTGTGAAGATTCAGCCAAGTCAACGGCCGTACAGCCGACATTGAGTAGTGCAGTCCGCTACCGTGCGGCCAAACATTGTGCTACAGCGCAGGAGCGGTCCATCCAAGGCTACAATTTTGGAAGCATCTTCTGAATGGTCCTTCATGCCATTAAATCTTCTCTTGAGTGGAGTTGACCAGGCCGGATCATTCTCTTGCTACACGTCCAATTCCCACCAGGCGATGAACGACGTTGCTATAATATACACGTGGCGTATACTCCTCCCACTAATGTCCACCCAAATGAATATATCTGGTATCCACTTAGCTTATAAGTTTCTCCTCGATAGCGGCGGTCCTCTCCAGATGGCTTCCCCCATGCAAAGTCGTGCGTCGTTATATCAGCACCCACTTGAAAACAATATTTAAGTGAGGCACAGATATTGCATTGGCTACGAAGATACATAAAGTATGGGTGGGACTGGCACTACGCTTCCCTCTTCGCTGCTTGAGCGTAACCATGAAGCAGGCAGTATGCCACGGAGGGATGATCACCAGAAATATTGAATGGACTAAGTAAATGGAGTTGATTATATACGGACAAAGCTGCATTGTACACTACTGCCAACCCATAGTGGAGGGTCGTCACTGTATGCAATGCCTGAAACCTGACTCTCTGCTATGATGGGAGATATTGAAGAAGAGCACTATATATGAGCCAAGGCGCGGGGTGCTTGATTTAGGATTGTGCTAGAGCATGTGGGTCTTTGGACCTTGGCGGTCTTTAGGTAGAGTGGGTGATTTGGCAGGGGGAGAGGGAGTAAGTAGATCATTGCATGCATGGGGTAACGTAACTCCTTATCTCTAGATAGATCATTGCCGAGTAGGCGCCTAGAATAGTGCTCGGTATGCATAACCACGACTTATCACTTTTCTTCTGCCCATCATTAAGCAAACATTTGCCCGCTATGGTGACGGCTTACGTCTTCGCTTTCTCTGATGTGATAATATAGTGGAAGAGTATCAGGGTTAGACTTGGTAGATCTCAGCTAATTTTCACGGATACTGGAGGTGCAAGTATGCTGCGTATAAGTAGATTGGAGGCTGCGAAGCCATAACAGATGTAGTGATGCCAAGCCCAGTGCCGCTACTCTAGAGCTAGATCTACAAATCCGCAACGGCCCGAAACGTTATCAAAGGATTGGGGTTTCAACTTCCAGATGACCACGGTTGGTCTTTTTCACACCTGACATCATCACGAGCATATGATATTTCAATAAGAGGGCCTATACACAGTTTTATCAGCCTGTGCTCAAAGACTGCATGAAGAGCCAGCGATAGCCTCCTCATTGGAGCGCCAGCTTGTGAAATGCCGGCTTATCATGCCATCAATGGCGACGCAGAGCACAGTCCGGGCCGACCGGCCAGCGCCAATTCTTCTCGATCGCGGTATGCGCACTCATGTCCCTTTGTCTCACAATACAAGTCCAAATGCCCACGACTGACAATGAACAGGCCGCGCTCCGCTCGAGGCAGGAAAGAGGTGGGCATGATCGGCCAAGCCAGCTGGATCAGTAGCGTTATCAACTTGGTCAATACTAGTACGGATGCTCAATACATGGATGACAATCGAAAGCTGAGATCTGGACAGTTGTTGGAGCTGGGGTCCTTGCCATGCCCCTTGCCCTTTCCCGCATGGGAATCCTGCTCGGCATTGTCGTCATTCTCTGGTCAGGTCTGACCGCAGGCTTCGGTCTCTACCTACAAACGAGATGCGCCAGATATCTCGATAGAGGGGCTTCATCCTTCTTTGCCCTTTCACAGATCACATACCCGAACGCGGCGGTCATCTTTGATGCGGCAATTGCGATAAAGTGCTTTGGGGTCGGAGTGAGCTATCTGATCATTATTGGGGACCTGATGCCAGGTGTTGTGAGAGGTTTCAGTGAGGAGGCTGGAGGCGTAGGGTTTCTAGTCGATAGGCATTTTTGGGTCACTGCATTCATGTGAGCTTTGCCACTCCAACATCATGAAAAGTCGTCTGGGAGTGGGCTAATGGGTGCCATACCAGGCTCATCGTTATTCCATTATCATTCCTACGGCGTCTCGACTCACTGAAATATACCAGCGTCGTTGCGTTGATATCTATCGGCTATCTGGTCATTCTAGTGTTTGCGCATTTTGTTATGGGGGATACAATGGCGGATAGAGGCGCTATTAGAATGGTCCAGCCACAGGGCGCCGTTGCATTTCTGAGCAGCTTGCCTGTCATCGTCTTTGCATTTACTTGTCATCAGAACGTAAGAGACCTTCTATATTCAGGACTTCTGCTTGCTGATAAGATCTCCAGATGTTCTCGATCCTCAACGAGATCGCTGAGAACTCGCACTTCATGACGACCGCTGTCGTGTTTGCTAGCATTGGCACTGCGGCTTTCATTTACTGCCTGGTCGCTATAACCGGCTACTTATCCTTCGGCAACGCAGTTGGAGGCAATGTTGTAGCCATGTGTAGGTTTTCCCCTGTTTGTTGTGTGTCATATCTAGGGAACTCACAGTATAATAGATGCACCGTCAATTACCTCGACAATCGGCAAAGCTGCCATCGTGATCCTCGTTATGTTCTCCTACCCTCTGCAAGTGCACCCTTGCCGAGCTTCCGTCGACGCAGTACTCAAATGGCGACCACGAGGAAGAAGCGACTCAAATGACTCTCCAAGCCGATCCAATCTACTGCCAGGTGGTAAGCCAGGCGCAAGGCCAAAAGGTGACGGAATAGGTGATGTTCGCTTCGCAGCCATCACGACCGGAATTATCGTGCTAAGCTATATTGTCGCCATGACAGTGTCATCACTAGAGAAAGTGCTTGCTTATGTGGGCAGCACGGGAAGCACGAGTATCAGCTTTATTCTCCCTGGCTTGTTCTACTACAAGATCTCGTCGCCAGAGTCGTCGCACCATCAAAGGTTGATGAAGGAAGACGATGATGAGGAAGACGGATCTGACAGTAGTGACAATGATACATTGCTTGGTGGAGGTGGCTTGAAAGGTAGTGCATGGCGACGAAGACTGCTGAGAAGGTGCAGTCTTGCGCTGGCGATCTATGGCGCCGTTGTGATGGTTACTTGCTTGGTGACGAATACCATGTTTGTGGTCGTGGCGCATTGAATGGGATTTAGACGGTCTTTGCATAGCCTGTGTTCGGCGTCCTTTGTACGTAGACATACAGCGTTACTGCAAAGATAGCAACTATCAACCAATCGCGGCCACAACCTCTTAGCTGGAGACCGCTGCAGCAGCTTCGTAACCAAGCCCCGCATCGTCCTTTGTAAATGCAGCCGAATATTCCTACAACGCCCTGTCAATGCCCTCTAATCTCCCTCTCACAATCCAATACCCCCAAACCAACCCCCTATATCACCGACCCTCCACCGCCTCCTCACCCCCCGCCGCCTCCCTCTGCGCTACCTCCATCTCCTGCATCTTCTGCACATGGTACCTCGGCTCCAACAATCCAATCTAGTCCCTCTTGTCAGCCCAAATCCATCT
>JAABUW010008693.1_pt1 | contig 11784 bp, 11 predicted proteins | sample 5560081 | NCBI WGS metagenome assembly JAABUW01 (sample SAMN10711882, study PRJNA513363) | rock metagenome | isolation source: Antarctica rocks | place: Antarctica: Victoria Land, Knobhead sud | reverse complement strand
CCGGGGCCGTGTCCCGCCCCTGGCCGCGCGTCGATCACACGCGCCTACGGGCGGCGCACTCCATCCCGGCGGCGGAACTCCGGTCACGGACAGCATCACGTCGTTCTCTCCGACAGACTGCTAGAGGCTGGCGGCCTGTTCGATAAGCGCGTTATTATCGCACTGTTTTCATTGGATCGGCGGCGGACGCGCCGGGTGTGGGCGTGTCGTGACCATGCGTTAAGCCCCCTTTCCCGCGGTTGTGCCCATCGTACGAGCGCCGCACGAGTCGCGGCCGACGAGGCGGCACGGCAGGCGGACGACGCCCGATTCCCGCTCGCCGTCGATCATCGCCCGTAGCCGCAGCCCGGCCGCCCGGCCCAGGTCGTGCAACTGCATGTCCACCGTGGTGAGCGCGGGCCTCGTCGCCGCCGCGATAATCTCCCAATTGTCGAACCCCACGACCGCGACATCGTCTGGCACGCGCGCGCCCCGCTCGCGCAACGCGTCGACCACCCCGCGCGCGATCAGGTCGCTCCCACAAAAAATGCCATCGATATGCCCATTAGCATCGAAGAGGCGCGCGACCGCTTCGCGGCCCCACAACTCCTGCCAGGGACCTGAGAGAACGCGCTCCATTGGTAGGTCTACGTCGTGCGCGGCAAGCTCCTGGTACAGGCCCGCGCGGCGCAACCGTACCGACTCGAACCGCTCGGGTCCCGTGATGTGGGCGAGGCGGCGCCGCCCGGCGCGCACGAGTTGTGCGGCGGCGAGGCCTCCCCCCTGCGCGTCGTCGGGCAGCAAACAGAGCGCGTCGCCCTCGGTCACTTGCGTCAAGGCATAGACGACGGGGATGCGCGCCGCCCCAAGGTCGATCGGGGGGCGCGGATCGATGCGCCGCGCCGTGACGATGATGCCGTCGACCTTTTTGGACAGTAGGGTCTCGATATAGTGGCGCTCGCGGGCCGGGTCGTCGCGGGCGTCGCACAGGAAGACGGCGATGCGCGCCGCGCCAAGGGCGTCCTCGATGCCCTGCATCAGTGGAATGCTGAAGCGGCGGTAGCTGTCGGTGGTGAGCAAACCGACGGTGAAGCTGCGCCCACGCAGCAGGCTCTGCGCGAGGTCGTTGGGCCGGAACCCCAGGCGCTCCGCCGCGTCCTGCACGCGTGCGCGCGTTTCGGGCCGGAGTTTGCCTTGGCGGTTGAGCGCCTTCGACGCGGTCCCGATCGCGACGCCGGCGGCACGAGCTACGTCGTAGATCGTCGGCGACGTGAGCTGTCGTTGTGAGGACGCGACGGCGTGTGTAGACGGCGCCGTTAGATCACCATCACCCATATCGGTTCATGCTCCCCACGCTCGCTAGGCTCATGCCTATTCGTCAATTCCCAATCAAGCACGGTTTAGGAAAGGCTTTTCCTTCGTTGTTTTCTATGCTACACTCTTGATCATGCGACGTCAAGAGCCTAGGCGCTCTCGCCACGGACGAGACGGCTGTCGCCAGTGAGGAGGGGGATTCGCGATGACACTCGCCATCGATCAGCCCGTGAACGCGGGGACGACCCACGCGGCGGTCGTCGTGGATACGCGCCACAGCCCATTCTGCCGCCTGCGTCCCCTGAGCCTGGACGCGGTGACGATCGACGACACCTTCTGGGCGCCGCGCCGCCGCGTCAACCACGCCGTTACCTTGCCCGAACAGTACGAACAACTCGAACAGACCGGCCGCCTGCACAACCTGCGCCGCGCCGCCGGTCAGGAGCAGGGCGCCTTCGAGGGGCGTTTCTTCAACGACTCCGACGTCTACAAGTGGCTCGAGGCCGCCGCCTGGGTCCTGGCTACGGAACATGACGAGCGGCTGCACGCCCGCGTCGACAGCCTGATCGCCTTGATCGCCGCGGCGCAGGACACCGACGGCTACCTGGATACCTACTTCACCTTCGACCGCGTGGCCGAGCGCTGGACCGACCTCGCCGTCATGCACGAACTCTATTGCGCCGGCCACCTGATCCAGGGCGCGGTCGCCCACCATCGCGCGACGGGCGCCCATACTCTGCTCGACGTCGCCATCCGCCTGGCCGATCACATCGTCGCGACCTTCAGCCCCGAGGGACTCCAGGGCGCGGACGGACACCCCGAGATCGAGCTGGCGCTGGTCGAGTTGGCGCGCGACACCGGCGACGAGCGCTACCTTCGGCAGGCCGCGTTCTTCGTCGACCAGCGCGGGCAGCGTCCGCCGACGATCAGTGGCAAGGAGTATCATCAGGACCACGCGCCCGTCCGCGCGCAACGCGAGGTGGTCGGCCATGCCGTCCGCGCGCTCTATCTCTATGCGGGGATGACCGACGTCTACGCCGAGACGGGCGAGCGGGCGCTGTGGGAGGCGCTCGACGCGCTGTGGCGCAACCTGCAGGACCGCAAGATCTACATCACCGGCGGGGCGGGCGCGCGCCACGAGGGCGAAGCGTTCGGCGATGACTACGAGTTGCCCAACCGGCCCGCCTACGCCGAGACGTGCGCCGCTATTGCCCATGTGATGTGAGCCTGGCGCATGCTGCTGGTGACGGGCGAGGCGCGCTACGCCGACGCCGTGGAGACCGCCCTCTACAACGGCGTCCTCTCCGGCGTCTCGCTCGACGGCGCGACGTATTTCTACGAGAACCCCCTGTCCGACCGCGGCGATCATCGCCGCCAGCCCTGGTTCGGCACGGCCTGCTGCCCCCCTAACATCGCTCGACTACTGGCCTCGTTGCCCGGCTATGTCTACACGACATCGGACGAAGGACTGTGGGTCCACCTGTACGCGACGGGGACGGCGACGGCCCCGCTCCCATCGGTGGGTGCGGTGACCGTACGCCAGCGGACTGATTACCCGTGGGACGGTCGGGTCGCGCTGGATGTCGAGCCGGCGTCCCCGGCCCCGTTCAGCCTGTTCCTGCGCATCCCTAGCTGGACAGAGGGAGCGACGGTGGAGGTCAACGGCGCGCCGGTCCCCGACCCAGTCGAATCGGGGAGCTACCTGGAGGTGCGGCGTCGTTGGCAGAGCGGCGATACGGTCAACGTCGCGCTGCCGATGGCCGTGCGCTTGATGGAGAGCCATGCGTTGGTCGCGAACAACCGTGGGCGCGTCGCGATCACACGAGGCCCGCTCGTGTACTGTGTCGAGGCGGCAGATCATGCGGGCACGGATGTGTGGGACCTGACGCTGCCGCGGCCGCCCCACTGGCGGACGGCGTGGGAGCCAGAGTTGCTCGGCGGCGTCGTAGTTCTGCGCACGGAGGCGCATGCGTCCGACAGCGCAACGGGAACGGCGCTATATCGTCCCCACCGCGCGGGCGCGCCGCGTGACGCCGGCAGGCCGATCGAACTGACGGCTATCCCCTACTACGCGTGGGCGAACCGCGCGCCCGGCCCCATGCAGGTCTGGATACCGCTGGCAGGCGATCCGGTGTAACCCCTAGCCGCACTGGAAACGACAGTTCACGCGGCGGTTGTTAGCGTGCGATTGGTGCGGTGGTGAGGCGTAGGTCGTATGGCAATACAATTTTGTCCACCTCGAATGCGATGAACGCGAGGGCCTGGGGATAGAGGCAATATTCACAGCGCCCACCGGCGCGCTCCAACACGGCGCGCCGTAACTCTACCGGCACGTATGTCCGGCTCATCCCCGCGCCGCGAGCCTCTTGTGGGCATGGGCTTTTGCCAGGCGCACCAAGTGCTCGACGGCCAGATATCGCCCCAGCTCGGCCTCATCCGCGGGCGAGAGTTCGCCGCGCTTACTCAGATCTAGGAGATCGGCGACGCGCGCCTGGAGTTGCGCGGACGGGTGTAGCGCGAGTACCTGATCCGGCGCCGGTTCGCTGACCAGCACCTCCAGAACCCCGCTCTCGTCCTGAAACGCGCCGGTACCCTCGTCCGCGACTTCGCGCAGACCACGTTCCAGCACCTCCGGCAAGCGTTCCTGATATCGCCGCAGCCGCTGCCCGAGTGCGTCGGGCACCTGTACCGTTATTTCCATCATGCCGCTATTCCTAATTTCCATGTCAAGGCGTGATACGATCACGAGCTTCCTTATGTAGGATACCATCGAGCGCTGCTACGTTGAGATGATTAATCGGGTAGGATTGCACGTTCGATCACCCACGTCCGCGCGCCGGGTCCGATGTCGTGAGCAGCCACGCGCCGATCGCCCATGTAGGCGACCCAACGTTGTCCGCGTAACGCTCGTCGGCGACACGTACCGCCGGCGGTAACTCCGCACGGCGCTCCCGCTCGAGCGGACCCTCGACATGGACATGCACGGTTTCCTCAAGCCGGTTGTCGATGGTGACGGTCTCTTCCGCCTGTTGGTACGCCAGCCGCTCACCCACCGGCGTGAGCCCGAGCTTGGTGGCGAGGGCGACGGAAGCGGGATAGGTCGCTTCCCAACAGTACTCAATGTTGTGGTCGAAGCAGTGGGCCACGAGGCGCGCCGCCACGACCGTGGCGAAGCCACGCCCACGATAGTCCGGGTGCGTCTGCACGCTGCCCTTGAGTTGGCCGTTGTAGACGCCCATCGCGTTGATGACGCTGACGATGTCGTCGCCCCATATGAGGCAATAGCCGACGCCCTCGTGGGCGAAGCGCTCGGGGGAGCGACCATACGTGCGGAAGACGAGGACGCCGTCGTCGTACAGGCGGCGCGCCAGCGCGTGGTCGATGCGCTCCACGCGGCAGCCGTCCGGCGCCCGCATCAGGCGCTCCAGTCGATCACGCTTGACCTGCCGCGAACTGAGCAAGGTCCAGCGCTGGAGCGCGAAGCGGTCGCCGTGCACGGCGCGCAGCAGGATCCCCCAATCTTCCGACGGCGCGATGACGCTCTCGGAGAGCGGGGCGGCCAGCGTCACGGCCTCGCGCGCTGATGGCGCCGTGGGGTCCCCAGCGAGGTAGACGAACGCGTGGAGCAGCAGCGCCACGCGCGGCTCGTGGGGACTGTCCACCCAGGCGGCGCCCCAGTGGCCGTCGAGGCAGCCGTCGATGAAGACGCGCTCGTGCGCGTAGGGCGCATAGAGCGGGCGTAAGCAGGCGCGAGCGTCCGCATCGACGGGTGTCACGGATAGCGCGCGCCGAGCGGCTGGACCAATTCCAGTTCGTTGCCGTCGGGGTCGCGGAAGAAGGCGATGCGCACCGAGGGGGCCTCCTCGGGGAAGTTGTTGGGCAGGACGTGGAAGGGGACGCCACGCGCGGACAATTCGGCGTAGGCGGCGTCCACGTCCGGTACCTCCAGCGCGAGGTGCGCCCAACCGCCCACTCCCTCGCCCCTATTGGTGTTCTCGACGATCTCGATCGCCGTGCTGCCAGCGTCGGCGAACACAATGTTGCGTTCGGGGAACGCGCCACTGAGCGGAAAGCCCAGGACATCGGTGTAGAAATCGCGGATACGTGCGAAATTGGCGGTATATAGGGCGGCGTGGTGCGTATGCGTGACGCGCATGGATGGGACCTCCTGCGAACGGTTTCTCGCCGCGATGATTCGGGCAATCCGGTTCGCGGCGCTCGACCTTGATTGTCGCACAACGTGCGGGCCTGGCGCCAGCTATCTCCTGGGACTGCCGGTGGGCCAGCGCGGCTATCGCTATCCTCTCTGGCAGTTCGTCCCGTCGGGCGTCTTACCTCGACTCGCCCCCGTCTTGCGGCAACTGGCGGCGGATGGGCCATGGTTTAGCGCCGCGTGGCTGCTCGGCCCCAATAGCCGGTTGGGGACGCGGCCACTGGATATCCTGAGAAACGGCGATAGCGACGCCGTCATACAAGCGGCCCGCGCCTATGGCGAGGAGGGTGCATGAGTTCCGACATTGGAGCACTGCCCGTGCCCACCGACCTCGACGCCCGCGACCTTCCTACTCGGGAGACCGCAGGTTCTTTTGTGCGCATCCACCAGTGCCGCTACAACGTCCTGTACTTCGGCAAGAGCGGCGTTCACCGCTTCGATGCTTCACATCACGACTACGGCGTGGTGTACGTGGCCGATCATGCCGCCGCGCATTTGTCGAAACGTTCGGCGACGTATGGGATGTGCAAGCGCGATACAAGTCGCGTTAATGTAAATCGCTACCGCTGCTTGCTGTCGGCGCGCCAAGCCGTGACCATCGCGCGCAGGTCCGCCAGCTCGGACTCCACGCCCGCCTGTGTGGACGGCGCGTAGACCGGCAGGATGGCGTCGAGCGTCTTTAGCCCCCAGCGCCCCACGTACTGGCTGCGGATCAAGGCGTACCAGGCGGCGATCCCGGCCTGCCATGTCGGGTAGACGCGGTAGCCATCGAGCGCCGCTTCTCCGGCCGTGGCGCGGACGTGCCCGATGTTGTGCGCCTCCGCCGGCAAGGGTGTGTGTAGGTCGAAGTGCGAAACGAACGCCAGCAAGAACACGGGATCGACGCCGGCGCGCCGCCCCTCGGTGACGATGGACGCGCCCTGGCCGGCCAACGGCGAGTCTTCGCGCGCCAGCGCCGCGTCGATCAGCGCGGCGGACACGCTGGGCGGCCCGACGACGGGCATGGCGCCGTCGCCGGTAGGCGCTGTGGGCTGTACAATTGTTGCTGTCGCCGTTGAAGTCGCGGCAGGTGGTGTAGCCGGCCCAATCATGACGCCACGGCCGGTATGTGGCGGAGGCAGGGGCCGCGCCAGGGTCTCATGCGGCAACGAAGCGAGGAGGGCGCGCCCAACCACCAGCAACGTCAGCAGCAGACCGGCCGCCGCCACTACCCGCCGCGCTGTCATGGGCGATCGCGCCAGCGCCCCATGTAGGTTGAGCCGCCGGCGTTGGGGCGCGCGACGGGTGGCCATAGGCCGCCTGTGGGGATGTCTCGTGCGTTGCGTCGTCATGACGCGCCGTCCAGGACCTGCGTGGCGGCCATGCGCTCTTGCGGCGAGATCGGCCGGAACGAGCCCTGACGCGGCTGGTCGATCCACACGACTTGCTGGTGGTCGACTCTGAGCACGATGTCGGGGTAGCCGTCGCCGTTGACGTCGACCAGCCGCAGTGTCACGGGCGAATACTCCTCGTCGCTACCGAAGAGATAGGGACCTTTGAGCGTGATCGTGTGCGACGGGTCGTCGCTGGAGGTGACGAGCACGACGATCTGCCGGTGCAGGTTCAATGCGACGAAGTGCGTGGGCGTCCCGTTCGACTCACCGAAGCCGACGAAGCCGTCGAGTTGGTACGAGCGCGGATAGCCGTAGCGTATATCGTCGACCTTAACGCGCGCCCAGAACATCGCTCCCGAGAGGATCTGATAGGCGACGAGCACCGCGATGGCGCCCAGCAACGCCGTCAGTAGAGGGTGATTCCACATGCTGGGACGATGCTCACGCATCCGCACCGTCCCGCTCGGCAATTCGCGCCGCATGACCGCCATTGTACCCGCTCCAATCCGTTTGTCGTGAGAGTATAGTTACCGCTTATAGCCTCGCACTTGCGAGTATAGAACTTTTGTTCTAATTTTGTCAATAGCTTATGCGACGCCCGGAGGATACCGTCATGTGGACGGTTTGTCATGTAACAGACCTCCTTTGACGGAACTGTCGGTCGTAGAGGCGCCATTGGTCATAACCGCGCTGGCGGCGCTGTGTATTCTGAAGACAGATGGACCTGACGTCCATCCAACAATGACGGGTGTGTGGGGATATATGGGGCGTCCCCGCACGCCCGTCATTATTTTCACGCGAGGCCGACCAATGTGTCACACAATGTGGAAGGCCGCTTCATAGCGTGTGTCCTTGTGGGAATATCGTCATGGTGGCGAGCGTCCTTTGCATGTCTTCGATGAGCCACGCGGCGTGTTGGAGCCGTTGCGCCCACACCGGCGGCCCTAGTACGACGAGACTGACGAGGTAGTAGCCGCCATGTGCGGTAGCGATGGCTTGCGCTTCACACTGCAGTTCGACGTGGTTCCTGTTGACAAGCACCGTATCTACGACGCGTACCTCGTGGCCGTGCATGGTCGTTTTACCCAGGACCATGGGGTCGACGGGCTCACCGAACCTGCGGACGAGCGACGGCAGCGACGCCGCGTCCGTGGGGCTTCCGAACTGAGCTTCGGAATAGCGTCCGATCACTATGGCCGCGTTGCCGTCGCTTGTCGCCGCTTCAAAGCCGCCGCTTGTTAGGGGTTGGGCCTGCCACGTCGCGGGATAGGCGATGCTGAAGCCCAGCGTGGCGTCCCTGTAGGTCTTACTCCGCTCAGGGGCCTGGAGTGGTTGTGCCTGGCCGGCTCGTATAGATAGCAATTGCATCGTCGTACGCGAGACCTGGTGTGTCGTCGCCGCTCTCGTTTTGTGAGACACATGCATGGTTCCCGTGACGTCGATCGTCTGCTGCAGGTCTTCGTCGGTGAATACGCCCGTATCAACCGCGAAGCGCCAGGTTCCGTCGATGCGGCCCTGCAGCGCCCCCGTTATTTTTTCGCCTTCACGCGCGCCGGTCGTCCCCCGCACGGTCCCGGTCGTCGTCAAGGCGGCGACGCGGCCCGTTGGTCCTGTGGACAGGGCGCGTAGCGTGTTGTGGAGATACACTGGGTCGCGCGTGTCGACGGCCCAGGTGTTGTCGATGCGCGACATCCACGACTCGCCAATGGCGACGGGGCGGGGGATACTTGCCCGATGTCGTTTTGACCGAACGCGCCGCGATAGCTACAGTATTGGGTGCCGGACACCTCCTGATAGCACGCGTCCGTCGGTGAGCTAAACGTGGCGCCGGCGGGCGCGTCGCGCGTGACTTTTCCGTTGTGGACTATCACAGCGTGGGGCTGCCCGAAGGTGACCGACATCAAGGCATCACCACCTGGGGTCACCGCGCGCACGATTACCCGTGCTTGATAGTCCTCGGTTGCCGTGCCCGTGTCGACGGTTTTCCCCGCGACGATGGTGCGCGCCGTTTCGGTCAAGGTTTGCCGGTACGTTAGAATCTCGCCAGGGGTGAACGTGTACCGCAAAGTGACGGGCGTGCCACTTATCGCGTACACGCCACGCCCGGTGGTAGGCGTCGCGGACGCGGCAACGATGGCTAGCAACAAAGCAGCGGGTATATACTTGGGCGCACTCATAGAAGCAGTCATTCCTTTCTTGACGGGGCTGCTGTACGCGATATCATATGCTGCCTACGACTGGTGGTACAATAGCCTGATTACCATCTCGTCATCCCCCAGATAGCGCGCCGTATCATGGCACGGTCTATGCGCGCTGTCTGGTATGCTACTCTGACTTACACACTCATAGTTGAAGGACATGACATGACCTACCAGATACGCCGGGTAGCCGTGCTCGGCGCGGGGACGATGGGCGCGGCCATCGCCGCCCTCGTCGTCAACGCCGGCCTTGACGCGGACCTCCTCGACATCGCGCCGTCTGACCTGACGCCCGACGAGGAGCGCAAGGGCCTCTCGCTCCAGGCCCCCGCCGTGCGCAATCGCATCGTCAAGGCCGGCTTCGACCGCTTGCTCAAGGCCAAGCCCGCCGCCCTGATGAGCCCCCAGCTGGCGAGCCGCATCCGCCTCGGCAACTTCGAGGATGACTTTGACCGCCTGCGCCAGGCCGACTGGATCGTCGAGGCCATCGTGGAGCGGCTGGAGCCCAAGCGCGCGCTGATGGAGCGCGTCGAGGGCGTGTGCAAAAACACGGCTATCGTGTCGTCCAATACCTCGGGCATCCCGCTGCACAGCATCGTGGAGGGGCGCTCGGACTCTTTCAAGCGCCGCTTCCTGGGTACGCACTTTTTCAATCCGCCGCGCTACCTTAAGCTGATGGAGTTGATCCCCACGCCCGACACCGACCCCGAACTCGTCGCGTTCATGCGCCGCTTCGGTGAGGGCGCGCTCGGCAAAGGCGCCGTCATCGCCAAGGATACGCCCAACTTCATCGCCAACCGCCTGGGCAGCTATGCGGGGATGCAGGCGATGCGCTACGCCTTCGACCACGGCTACGGTATCGAAGAGGTCGATGCTGTCACCGGCCCCTTGATCGGCCGCCCCTCCACCGCAACCTTCCGCCTCTCCGACCAGGTCGGGCTCGACATCATGGTCGGGGTGGCGCAGAACCTCTACGACGCCGTCCCCGACGACGAGTCGCGCGCGGAGTTGCGGCCGCCCGCGCCGCTGTTGCGCATGCAGGAGGCCGGCATCCTGGGCATCAAGACGGGCGGCGGCTTCTACAAGCGTACGACGCGCGACGGCAAGACGGTCTTCGACGTCGTCGACATGGATTCTTTCGACTACCACCCGGCCCAGGCGCCCACTGTGCCCATCGCCGACGCGGCGCGCAAGCAGGGCGATCTCGCGGCGCGTCTGCGCTTCCTGGTCGCGCGCGCCGGCGACGACAAGGACGCGCGCTACGTACGCGACACACTGCTGCCCTCGCTGGCCTATGCCGCGCGCCGCGTTCCCGCGATCGCTGACTCGCTCGTGGACATCGACCACGCCATGGAGTGGGGCTTTGGCCAGCAGGCTGGTCCCTTCCGTACCTGGGATATGCTGGGCGTGCGCGAAACGGCCGACCTGATGGACCGGCAGGGTATCGCGGTGGCTCCGTGGGTGCGCGAGATGCTCGACGCCGGTATCTTCTCTTTCTACACGACGCGCGACGGTCAGGCCGTGGTCTACAGTCCCGTTTCCAAGACGTACGAGCCGGTCCCTGTTGATCCCGAGGCGATTAGCCTCGACGCCCTGCGCGCCGATGGCAAGGAGGTCGCGCGCAACGACTCGGCCAGCCTGCTCGACCTCGGTGACGATGTGCTGCTGCTGGAGATCCACTCCAAAGCGAGCGCCATCGACAGCCTGCTTGTGGAGATGGGCGGCCGCGCGCTGCAGGAGTTGGAGGGCGGGCGCTGGGCTGGGCTGGTCATCGCCAATCAATCGCCGAACTTCTGCGTCGGGGCCAACCTGTACGAGGTCGCCGGCGGCGCGCAACAGGGCGTGTTCGACCAGATCGGCGGCGCGGTGGCCGCGTTGCAGAACCTGCTGATGGGTTTTCGCTTCAGTCCCAAGCCGGTCGTGGCCGCCCCGCACGGGCAGACGCTCGGCGGCGGCGCCGAGATCGCCATGAGCGCGGCGCGCATCGTCGCGGCGGGCGAAACATACATGGGCTTGGTCGAGACCGGCGTGGGGCTGATCCCTGCCGGCGGCGGCTGCAAAGAGTTGCTGCGCCGCGTCGTCTCGCCCGCGCTGAGCGTGCCGGGCGCGCCGCCGCTGCCGTTCGTGCGCAAGGTCTTCGAGACCATCGCCATGGCTAAGGTGTCGGTCAGCGCCATCGAGGCGCGCGAACTGGGCTTCCTCTCCGACGACGACCTGATCGTGATGAACCCCGACCACCTGATCGCGGCAGCCAAGCGCCAGGTCTTGGACCTCACCGAGGGTTACCAGCGTCCGGCCGGCGGAGCCACCGTCTACGCGGCGGGCAATGCCGTACGCGCCGCGCTCCAGATTGGCGTGCAGGAGTTGCAGTGGGGCAATTTCGCCAGCGCATACGATGGCGTCGTCGCGGGTCAACTCGCGCGTGTGATGACCGGCGGCGATCTCTCGGCCGCGCAGTGGGTCCCGGAGCAGTATATCCTGGACCTGGAGCGGGACGCTTTCCTGACCCTGCTGCACAACGAGAAAACCATGCAGCGCATCGAAGCGATGCTCAAGACGGGCAAGCCGCTGCGAAATTAGCTAAGGGCTCGTTAAACAATAACTTCCCGTTTTGGTGCGAGCGCAGCCGGATCGCCTGTCGCACCGGAACGAGGTTGGATGGTGTAGTTCCAGGAGGGGCAGACGTCATGGGGCGTCAGATTGAGCG
>JAABUW010008691.1_pt1 | contig 11787 bp, 9 predicted proteins | sample 5560081 | NCBI WGS metagenome assembly JAABUW01 (sample SAMN10711882, study PRJNA513363) | rock metagenome | isolation source: Antarctica rocks | place: Antarctica: Victoria Land, Knobhead sud | reverse complement strand
CGTAACGGACGCACATGACGAACCTGATCAGTCTTTGTATTTGCAGCGGATGGCGGGTGAAGAATGGACGTAGACAACGCCAGTATGGGGTTTCAAGAATGCTCTCGTTGAAATTCTGAGCCAACTCGTACAACGTTGATATATTAGGTAAGTAGCCAAGAATCTGAAAGAGAATCTCATCCGGAAGGTGTGGAGCTCGCATTACTTCCGGGTTCAGAACTGACATGTTGTAGTATCAAGAGCTGTTTTAAGCAGAGAGAGGTAGAGCGGTATCAAAGATAATGTTAATGAATGCGCCCCAATTACACAAACCCCTAACGCCAAGGTTTGGGAATTGATGAATGCGCTGTAGGAACGTCGGTGAGCGATTGTGCTGACCGTCTTTATGTAGAGGAGAAGGTTTGGTAAGGCTGTATTGATGTTTTGAGTCATACCTGGCAACCTAATGCCCCAATGAAATTCTGTTGGGAAACTGGCTCGACTCGGTCAAACTTGCCTTTGCGACTGTTGAACCGCCCATATGATCGCCGAACTCTTATTTCCCTTCTCGAGAGCTCCATATACATGGTCGGAGCCGGATTGCGATATGCTCTGACTGTCCGCATCTTGGGCTATGGGTCATTACAAGTCGATCAGTCCCTGATCGGTTCGTCAACAGTTCAGGAGAGGAGTGCCAAGCAAGATGTGAGCCTAGGAGTGTGCACCCTAGGGGCGCCTCGGAATTTTTGGCTTGGTTTTGACCCTTTCATCAGCGGCCGATTACTGTTCTCTTTAGAGAGCCACCCCTTCCCACTGGTTTGATTTTGCGAAACATTCACCACCAAGTACTGGAACATAGATGCATTTTGTCGCTGTGTCCAGCTTTCGATATAATTGGAAAAACAGGTTCTATGAAGATCTTTGCTCACTGTTTTACAGGGACAGTGTTCATTTTAGGGCGCAAAGCCTGTCGTAATAGCTGCGAAGCCTGGCATGTCTTTCTTCGCGTCAATGGTTGCGATTTTTGAGAGCGCAGAAGGCCTGCTCTATTGATCTCGGGGTATGTTTGAACAAGCCCGTGAAATTGTGTACATGATATATTGTCTATGCATGGTGTCGTAAAGCCTTGACGGCGCATACGAACTGTGTGCTTGTGAGGTGCTGTTCTTCGTGCGATAACGATTCGTTCCAATCCAACTGTGACGATTGAGTGCTCGACTTGGCATCAACACATCCTCAGGTTGCCCCAGAAAGCTTCCGATGCGATTCGCTATACTGTGCGCATCTGTGCAAAAGTCGATACGCGATACATCCCACACGGAATCACCATCGCTATTTGCTTTGTTTTACACTGCAAGACCTCACTGATCCAGATCATTTGGTCGCTTCGTTGAATTTTGCGTCCTGACCTGTTCGTAAGGATTTGTGCTCAATTGCTGGCGCGGCTGCTCCCATCATTTTGCTGGGATTTGAGGGCGTTGAGAGAGGGGGAAAATGGTTAAAGCGATGCATGATTGCAGGGTCAGAGGCAGCAACAACGTCGCTTGAAGGTCACTGAAAGTCTTGGAAGGGTTTAATGTTGCAGCATGGTTCGCTACCGTTTGAGCAAAGTATTCTCTCTTGTTGTTCTCAGCCTCACTCTCGCACTTCTAGCGACTTCATATTAGTACGAGGTGGAAGATGGAAAGCTGATTAACGGGATCTCGCGCCCTCTCGTGGTGTCCAAATTTTCAAAGACACTTGCACCACCACCGAGCTTTCAACTAATGAGAATGTAATCCTTGACGCCAGCTACCTTGCGGGAGCCGACGTCAACACAGGGAAGAACTTCACTCTTTTGCCGTTCAGATTCGTTTCCTAGGGGATGCCGTTACCGCTGACAGGGTGGTAAGGTATACAACCGCGGGCTCCAAGCCCAACAAAGGAAGGGTCCCCTGATCTTCGACGGCTGTCAGGATAACTACAACAGTTGCAGCGCGTCCACCAACCCATACGGATATCCCAGTTACACTGTGCCGCATCCAACCGAACATAGATCGCCAGATGCTATCGTGTGTCCTCTTGGCCTCGCATTGAATCGAAATCCTATGCCTTGTACGAGAAACCCCGGTGGCAGCTTCCTTGGATGGCTGATGCTGCGTTTGATAATTCATCCCCATGGGATCTCTGGTCCCGGGCTGACAGCGGACGATAGAAAAAGTGCAACGGCGGCGCAAAAGGACAAAACCCCGTTCAGGACGTGAACGCCTATGCCTTTCTTGGAAGCCGGGACATGGGCTTCGGAAGGCCGCCATGGAACCAGCAGAGCAAGTGCCTGGATCTATTCTCTGAGGGTACTCTCGACGCGAGTCTGAAGTCTTTCCGAGACTATTTCGGGTAATCGAGGTACTTACATCTCGCTCTGGTAGTAAACACGCACTTGACTGTATGGAGGCCGTAGGATCTCCAATTGGAGAGCAAGATGGCATCGCCTTGTTCCATATGGGTGCAGGCGTGAGTTTCAGACTCGTTGGATCGTACCAACTATAGTATAGCTTCAGCAAAATCGAAGCTTGACGGGTAGGGACGATGCTAATTATAATCAACCGGAGACAGCCTCGACGCATGCCTCCAAGGCCTTAACTTTCAAGTCCGACGGCCAAGCCGCTTTTTTATAACCAAGCCGGCGAAAGTATCAGTCCGACTTGCAGAACCGCATTTCCTCTAGAAAAGCTCTAGGAAATAGCAACAGCCGCTATCAGAGCGTCAAGTGCGGAGCTCTGAGTTGACGCGGTTGCCGATTTGTAAGGGCCTGACCAGACCAAGTCGAGCTTGTCCCCAGTACCCCGAGCATTGATCCATATGCTATCGGCATTATCTTCAATGAATTTTGCAAATATTGGATTTGGCATGGCCTGCTGCAAAACCTGGAGATTACGCATGAAGATCCCTTTGAACTGCGGTCCGTCGTTCCCACAATCAGGTTCACAAACGTCGTGGAGGATGCCACTGTTGTCAGAAAGCTTCTTGATAGCAGCCGTGGCGATGTTCTGAGCGGTGATTAGCAGGTGCTTATCCGGCTGGGCCTTGTCGAGTTCAATCAGGCCTCCAAGTATGACTCCGGCGTTGTACGACCATACGAGCCCCCCGTTGTTCAAACAGGTTTTCAGATCCAGTCCATCGTTGATATTATGCTCAGCATTGATCAGTCCACTATTAAAAAACCACCTCCACTGCTTCACCGCCCAACCGAGGTAAAAAGCCTTGGCTGCCTTGGTCTGCGCTCGGTTGGCCAATTGAGCAGCGACAGCCAGGAAGAGCCCGTTGGAGATGGCAACATTTGCCTCATGGGCCTTGTTCCACCAGATCCCTCCGCAAGTGGCACCCCACCCTTTGACCATGTCGTCAAAGATATCTATGGCCGTGTTCAGGTAGGCAGTATCGTTGGTGATATCGTAGACCTTCAGCCAGCTGAGGGCCCACCATCCTTCGTCATCATAAAACCAATTGAGCCAATCTCCGTTGGATTCAGGCGAAGGTGTCCCTAAGCTGACAGGGACATTTGGCCAGTAGTACGTATCTACGGTGGTGGCATTATGGACCTTGATCTGTCCAATCTTGTGTCCAGGCGCTCTGGTGAATGTATTCTGGAATAGCCCTACTACGGTAGGCCTGAAGTCAGGGTTCATGTAGGCAAAGTCGGCCACCGTCGTCAATTGATTTGCACTCGTCCACCAGCCGCCCCACAAGCCCGTGTCTGGATTATACCATTGTTCCAACGTTTTGAGGCCAGCGAGAGTGTGCGCTAATTGATCAGTGGTACTGACGTTGCCTGTAAATGATACCTCAATTGGAAAGGTTAGACCCAGGAAGAACCAATTTAGCGCCAGAAATAGCCCCAGAACGGACATGACGAGGTTAAAGCGCTGTCTGAGTAGACTGGACGAGGGGAAAGCCCAGAACGGTGGTTCATTGGCTTGATGCTTTGTGTCCGAGCTGTGAAGACGTTGGCAAGGGGGAGAACGGTCAGTCTTGTATAAGCCACCGCAGTGCTCCAACATTGGCAAGCTGTGAATGCCATGCTTACATGCAGGCAACGGATGCGGCAGCTCAGTGGGATGCACGATTGGACTATGGGCTGCCATCACTGTCTATCCGATGTAGGCGCAGAGTGATGCGACAAGCGACGTAGCATCAAGTATGGGATGCGACAGAGGACCGTGCAGCATCCTATCGTGCGGTCGAGAATGCGGAATTCGCGCTCCAACTTCGGAATACCAACTCTAATCCGCACTTCATCCTGGGTAGCTTGCCGGTAACCTCGTCCATGGACGAGGTGTTGCAGCGTCGACGTGAACGCTGACGGTGAGCATCACTCACGCGTGAGGTACCGGCTCAGAATCCCAAAAGGGCTAGCGCCTGAATCTGCGCTGCTCCCGCTGTGTACCTCTAAACCCTCCATACGGCAATTGCTATTAGTTGTAAAGTAGGAAGCGGTGCTGGATTTCTTGCTCGGTTGACATTGATATCAGTAATCGCATTCAGCGGTTCTAGGGGATGTTTCATCAATACAACCTCAACGACGTCTCTCCAGCAGCCTTGCACTATGTAGGGAGGGTATTGAGCCACTACTGGCCCATGTAAACTGTGGCAGAGACTGATACTAGCCACTGTGACGTGTTATACAAACAGAACGAATTACTGAAAAAGGTTCAGGGTGTGGCTGTTCATGCTCGACCCTAAACATGTCGGCTCTAGCGCATTCTCGAAGGCCTTTATGCGATATCATGCGTCTGGATGCGATAACCTGGACGCTGTAGACGCGGAAATGATCCATGACGAAAGAAGGCGGGCGTCATAGGAGATATCTCCGGCCTCTTCTTAAGAATCGAAGTTAAAGGTGATTCAATGTGGCCCGAAGCGACCTCATCCGATCAGCTGCAGGTTCTGACATATCCCCGAGCTTGGCTTGGTAGCAGACACTGCCTGAACGTTTCAGGGGATCCTGCGTTCTACCTTGGATTAAACCTTCATCCAGGTCTAGGACGCGCGCCGTCGGACTTCACTACTCAGAATGCTTTTCTCTCCAATCAAGAAGCTGCCCAGCATCTCGGTGTTGATCATCCTTGCTATATGCACGATCCTCGCAGACACAAGTCCAATCGCTCAGGAACCATTCTCACATGAGATCAAAATTGCTGAAAGAGTGGAACCGGTGGGAAAGTACCTAGCGCGCGATACACCACGTCCGTACTATCGACATTGGGGATCTCTTAACAACGCCTGGAATGTGTAAGACTGATTCGATCTCACTTCCGCCGACCGTGTACTGACGTTGACAGCTACTATACCACCACTTCGATAATTTTTCCCGTACAAGCTGCAGCGTCAGCCTTGGCAAGCTTATATTCTGCACTGTTGTTGGAGATAGGGCCCGGAGGCCGATCGAGCCATGTTCTTCCGACAAAGCACTTCCAATTCATCCTCGGACACTTCTATATCGAGTTCGTTATTGACCGTGGCGTAATTTCTTGGGACTTTATACGACAGGTCTTCAATATACTGGTCGAAGTCATAGAGGCCGGGGGCGCTGGGACATTCACCGCTTCTTTGAGCCATGCTGGTGCAGACGTCACCGTGTACATCCGATTGGGTGTCTTATGAGACAAAGGCTCAATGTGCGTCCGAAGGAAGAGGGGGCGGGGGTCCGTATGATCTTTGGGGCTCACATCGGAGGAGCAACATTCTTTCCATGGGGGCGAACAAAGGCTTGCTGCGGAAAGACTGTCAGCCGCCATTTCTTCGCTGGCGAGCCGAGGCTATCAATAATGTAGTTGACATCTATAGCCAATAATCCTCAAGAGCTTCAGGGCCGGATGAGTAGTCGCAGCGCGTGGGCCATTAGAAACCTCACTAGTGCATCAGGGGCAGGAGGCAAGGTGGACAGGTCTGTGATGTGGTAGTGCGATATCTGGTCTTGCGACGGACGAAAGATAACGTCGGCCGTCGCAGTCGCGCAGTCGATTGAAATCCATAAGCTCCAGGTGTTGTTTCTGCGGACCGAGACTAATTCCTGCAGGGGCATCGCAGCTCCTTAATTCTATGAGAGTCGTTAGATGACTTCGGTAGTCTTGGGCGCGTCCCCAAAAGCATACCCACAGCCTCGCAGACCCGCTTGTTGTTGTGTCTCGTTCGCCATTCCGCATGCATCGTCCACCAGCCACGTCTTGTACTCCTGTTGGAGCAGCCATATCACGGCAACAATCGGTTGTCACCCCACATACGACAACCCTTTCTACTTCCTTCTCTTCCAATTCTCGTCAGATCCGCATAGATGGAGGCATCGTAGGTATTCCCCCCAACACCCGGACAACGAGGAGTCTTTGACGCTATCTTGGGTTGAAATTCCGGTCTCTGCTGCCGACAGCAGTGGAGCTACCAGGACCCCCATTGACGCACAAGTTGATTGTTACGAGGGGGCATCAGTTCTTCCTGGCTATGGCCGTGCTGGGTGAAGGTACGAGGCAGGTTGTGCGTCTTGCAAAGGGATGTTAGCCGGGCGATATGGGGCTTTCGAGATGGTCATCTCGGGGAAGAAGCTGCACGTCAACACGTAGGATCATCGTTTCCCAATGTATGAAGTAAAATGAAGAAAACGGCGAAAGACATGATGCGTGCAGCGTCGGCCGGAAAAACTTTGATCCGCGGTGGCCTCTACTCTAAAGTACTTTAAAGTAGTGTCATCGCGCTTCCTCTACTTTGCAACATCGACGCCGCTATTCCTCGTGTCCAATCGCCAATCGTTCTAGGATTGAGCACTCCACTGGCGCTAGCCTCAGTATCCCATCCCATCCATCCTACGAGGTTTGCCAATACATTTGAACGATGAATACGACCATTTTTCCGGTCTTCACTCCGATCGTTTTCCTGACCGGTGGTTGCTCCCAGTGGCCACAGAAGATGCTTTTCAAAGCATGGATTGTATTGTCTCCTGGTGGAGGCGTTAGCCCCTTGGGATAATGAGCGACTACTGTGCCACACTTTCCAGGTTCTTTGTGCCTCAGCTAGCGTCTTCGTGCATAATGCTCGACAATGCGACTGCACCTGAATGTGAAATTTTGAATGGTTTTTTCAATTTACGTGTAGGGTTATATCCGAATCATTGATTGAGTACCTTCATTGTACTTGGTAAGCCGTGCCCCCGGTACCACCATTTGATACGATGAAGTCAAGCTTACTCGGCGAAAGTGGGTCAAGGCTCGAAGAGAGAGAAGGAAGGTATTGATGCAAGGGGCGGGTTTCGGACACATGTTGACACGCATCGAGGTCCCTCGGTTTTCGTTGGCGCCCGAGGGGATCCTTCGGGTTCATTCGTATCTCTTCTGAAGGCTACCCATGAAGTGTCCCAGGCGTATGCGGCGTATGCGACAGCGTTAGCCATGGTGCTCCGACTGTCTGTTGATCGATGAAAACGCCATGGAGTGAGGGGTATTATTAGATGAGACCGTTCATTCACCTGGCAAATTGGTCGGAGATATTACGTGAGGTTCATCTTGCTCTGCCTTCCATGTTGTTGCCTTTGTCCGTGAAGCGTGCCACGTGAATATGGACAAAGAACATTACGCGCCTCGGTATTTACGGGCTTGTTCGCTCGAAGCCCCCTCGACCATGCTGCTTTGATCTTTTGGCAACCACTTTCATTAGCAAAAGCCAAAGCCGAATCTCGCCCGCTGGAGGGTTGATGCCATCTGTATAAGATCAATCTTAGGCCCAGCTCACTTTTTTAACCACCCATAGTCGGTCTGTCGAATCTGTCTTTACCACTGAATCTCACTTAGCACATCCACTCATTAACATGTATTCCAAAAACCTTTCTACCTTCGCCGTCCTCGTGGGCACCTTGACAGGGCCATCTCTTGCCTTCTGGCGCATGTCCTGTGGGATCATCCAGACGGGACGCATTGACCCTGTCGTATCGCCAGGAAAGATTGCTGGACATGCTCACAAGATTGCTGGAGGTACGTACCATGATACACACAGCTCTTGCGGCACTGTGATGGACTGACCGTTTTAGCTTCAAACATCGGTCTCTCATCAGACTACCAGTCTCTGCAGCAGTCGAACTGTACATCCTGCGAGATAGGAGCCGACAAGTCCGCCTACTGGACCCCAATCCTGTATTATCAACACAGCAATGGTAGCCTCGAAGAAGTCCACAACGAAGGAATGACCGTCTACTACCTCGGCCGCGGCGACAACAAGACCAATATCCAGCCATTCCCGCCCGGCTTCAAAATGCTTTCAGGGGTCGCCACTGCACGCTCATACGACACGCAGATGCTCATCCCTGGGAGCAAGCGCCCGAAAGCTGATCGGGTCAGCTTCGCTTGCTTGGACAAGGACCCAAGCAAAGAGCAACCTGGTATGACACGCACCAGCTGTATCAATGGCTTGAGGGCTCAGATCCATTTTCAATCGTGCTGGGACGGAGTCAACCTATACAAAGAAGACAACAGCCATGTCGAGTACATGTCTGACCTCGACAATGGGTTGTGTCCGACCACCCACCCTGTACCTTTGATACACCTCTTCTACGAAGTTCTCTACAGTGTCAATGATGTCAAGCAAGACGGCGGCAAATTTGTGTTCTCGCAGGGTGACACCACAGGCTACGGCTTCCATGGCGACTTCATGAATGGATGGGATCCAGCGACATTGAAGGCCGCGCTGGACCAAGGTTGTGCCAATACCCCGGGCGGTGTTATTGCCGATTGCGCCGCTTTCCGGCCGTCAGACAACCCCAAGGCGTTTGCGCAAAACTGTCCTGAGCGGCCAGCGCTTGTGGACGAGCCAGTCCACGGCATGATCCCTAAGCTACCTGGCTGTATCAAGATGACCTCAGGTCCCGGGGCTGCCAAAGCGTCAGACATGAGTTGCAGTCCCGGCGCCGACCAAGCTGCCGCAGATCAAGCCAGTATGAATGGTATTGGTGCAATGGGCAACTCTTCTGCGCCGTACACGAACAGTACCGCGTCCTCGGCTGGTTCGTCCAGCAATATGGGTGCTGGTGGTTACGGGAAGCCTAAAATCAGCGCCCAAGCAGCAGCCCCTTCGCTAGCATCTTCCGTGAATAACAACGGCCCATTGACGGACTCTCCTAGCGATATAGAAAGCAAGAGTTATGGCATGGTAGCTCCTAGCGCGCCGATGGAAGTTCCCTCGGCCTCCAGCATAGGCTACGGCAAGGCGTCATCGATGTCACAAGAAATCAAAACGGCAGCTGCGCCAACTCCTTGTTCGGCTACTGGGATGACAGAAAGCGCTACACCCTCCAGCATCAGCTACGGCAAGGGGTTGTCGATGTCGAAAGAGACCAAAGCGGCAGCTGCGCCAACTTCTTACTCGGCTGCTGTGGTGACTGAAAGCGCTACAAAATGCGATGCGAAACCCTCGTCGGCATTGACACCAGAGGTGACCTCAAGCTCGGTTCAGTACGGCGCAGAAGCGTCCTCGTCGGCCATGGCACCAGACTCTGATGATAGCAAGCCCGCGGACTACCCTGGTACCGAGAGAGATTAGATGGTGCCTTTATTTGGAGCAAGGTTCAGACACGCTCAATCAACGGATACGCGGAATCGATGGATACGCGGATGACAGGTGCATATCGTCAGCAAGGAAGGAGAGTGTGGTCTAGCATCCCTTGATGAAGGTTGCTGAAAGTCTCCCATTTCTCCGATTGTTTCAATAATCTTACTGTTTTTTCAGAGCGAGCATTCTCTTCTTCTAGATTATAAGGTGTGTAAATCAAATGCTTAATTCATAATTTGCAGAGTCTTCCAGGCAGAAGACAAATCGGCTTCTCACACTTCTTGCTTGGTGCGAAGGTACCGATGTTCGTGCAAGTGACTTTGTACCACGTCCTGGCGTCAATGCATGTCACCATGTCTGGAAGCTCCATTAGGGAGATTCTTCAGGGGGGGGGTTTTATGGTATTGCTATCCCAGGTTGCCGTTAGAAGTAAAGCAGTTTGAGGAACGCTGTTGCCAAGGACTCGTTCCGGCTAATGTTCGGCGCAGGATTTGGTTAGCGCCGTTATTCTCAATGACTCTCGCTCGCGTTTCTCTTTCAGCTTCATCTTTTCCCTCTTTCCCATGTTACTGTACAACTACGAGCGGAGGACTGATTGTTGAAGATGTGATTGCGATAGTTGCCAGCCCACTGCTCTACCGGTAGACGGAGCTTGCTCGCTAACTCTGGATTTTCTGAGAGTAGCGTACTTTAGGCAACCATGCGGCGCTAGATCAGTCCTTGGCCTCAAAGTGGTTGATGCCTAATCCTTTACGTCCGTCAACGAAAACGACCGTCTTGTGACTCACGCGTAGTAACGCGTATTTAAGTCACGCCTTCACGGGCTACCTAGAGATGCAGAACACTTTGCTACGTTGAGAGTCTTCGCCACTCTCGAGACCTCATTTCTGGCCTCGAAACATCGAGTACAAAAAGGGGGCCTCTGCTCTTCTCTCCTCTGCTCTCCTTCCAACCCGTCTTTTCTTCTTGAATTCATACGATAACCGAACCGTTGGGTGCATTCTTACTCTCTTACCTCGAAGGACTTGCAGGAAGCGAGATGGCTACGGTCAATTCTGCAGCATTTGTGCTGCCCCAAGTCCCAGTGCCTTACAAAGACTTCATCTCATATGTCCAGAGTCGCCAACATGAGCCAGTCCAGCACATTGTCGCTCCGTACAATGAGTATGAGGCCAAACTTCGTGAGGGTTTCGCGCAGTATCGTGACCACCAAGCACTTCGGGACCCCAAGGTCAATGCGGTCTCGATGTTCGAAAGGGATAACGAAGTCCTTCGTGTCAGTTCCAGGGGAATCGATGATCAAGCCCTCAATGAGAGGTACGTAATGCCATTGCAGATTAAGGACCGGAAGCCAGACGGAGCACCTGCAATTGTGGAATCCATGCAAGACTTCAAGAAGAACTTCAACCTGTTTTCAGAGTCTTCACTGGCTGATCTCGATTGGACCAATGTTGTCGCTGCCGGTAGCTCGGTGGTTACAGCACTGCTACCCGTCCCGGACAAATACAACACCTCTAAAAAGACACTCCGGTAAGCTCGATATGGCCTCACAGAGTCGGGTCGTCTGTGTGCTCACTCTTGACCTTCAGAGAGTACTATCACCAGCAGCTTGCACCTTCTAGCGACGTAGATCTTTTCATCTGGGGTCTCGACGAAGCTGCAGCCCTCGAAAAGATCAAGCAGATCGAATCCAGTGTCCGTAACGCTATCCTGGAGGAAGCGACTGTGAGTCTGGAACTTACCGCTGTACTCGCAGCATTTCTGACCCCAGAGCTAGACTGTGCGGACTAAAAACGCAATTACTATTGCAAGCCACTATCCGATCCGCCACGTCCAGATCGTTCTTCGGCTCTACAAGTCAGTGTCCGAAATCCTGACCGGTTTCGACGTAGATTGTTCCTGCTTCGCCTACGATGGCAGCCAAGTCTATGGAACACCTCGAGCCATTGCAGCGTTTATGACCCAAACGAATACCATTGACCTGTCACGCCGCTCCCCAAGCTACGAGAGTCGCCTCAGCAAGTATGCACGTCGTGGCTTCGAGGTTTATTGTCCGGCATTGGATCGCTCTAGGATCGACCCCACGATTTTCGAAAGATCTTTCACCCGAACTGCAGGCCTAGCAAGGCTGCTTGTGCTCGAGCAGCTTCCGAAGCCAATTGATCGCGAAGACTACCTTAATCAGAGAAGAAAGGAAAGAGGCCGACCGTCAGCAGGCAACAACTACTGGCACAGAGGAAA
>JAABUW010008690.1_pt1 | contig 11789 bp, 8 predicted proteins | sample 5560081 | NCBI WGS metagenome assembly JAABUW01 (sample SAMN10711882, study PRJNA513363) | rock metagenome | isolation source: Antarctica rocks | place: Antarctica: Victoria Land, Knobhead sud | reverse complement strand
AACATGGCATGCATCCCGCGACATTGTGCGTGAAATGGGCGGTGCAGCGCGGGCAGGTTCCTATTCCGTTTTCCACAACCCCGCGCAATTATCTCGCTAATTTGCAGGCCGCTGTCGGCGAGCCTCTTTCCGCGCAGGAGATGCAGGAGATCAGTGAACTCGACAAGAACTGCCGTTTGATTAAAGGCCACGTCTTTTTGTGGAAGGACAACCAGACCTGGGAAGACTTATGGGACACAGACGGCGCGATTACGCCGCCTTAGGCACAGAGCAGAAGCAGAGGATAGTATGACAGCAACACGGAAAGGCGCACGCGCCACCATGACCGGGCTGGTCCTGCCCGGCAACAGCACGGTGCAGTATCGCGAGCAGCCAATTCCCTCCCCCGGCGCGGGGCAGGTGCTGGTGCAGATGAAGGCCAGCTCCATTTGCGGCAGTGACATTCGGGCCATCTACCGCGAGCATTTGGGCGTGGGCGACGAGGCTTATCGCAATGTGATTGCGGGGCACGAGCCGTGCGGGCAGATTGTGGAAGTGGGGCCGGACTGCAAGAAGTTCAAAGCAGGCGACCGGGTGGTGCTGTACCATATCAGCGGCTGCGGGGTCTGCGAGGACTGCCGTGCGGGGTACATGATTTCGTGCCATACCCCGCACCGCGCGGCGTATGGCTGGCAGCGCGACGGCGGCCATGCGCCCTATTTGCTGGCCGAGGAAAACACGTGTATCGGCCTGCCGGATAATCTCAGTTATGTGGACGGCGCCCTCGTTGCCTGCGGCTTCGGAACGGCCTGGGAAGCCCTGACCCGCATGGGGGTCAACGGCCAGGATCGCCTGCTGATTACGGGGTTGGGGCCGGTGGGACTGGCGGCGGCGATGCTGGGCAAGGCACTCGGCGCGCACCAAGTCATCGGCGTAGACACCAGCCAGAGCCGCATTGACCTCGCCAAAAGCTTAGGGCTGGCCGATGAAGCATTTCTCAGCGACGGCGATGCCCTGGGCAAAATCAAAGGCCTGACGCAGGGCAAAGGGTGCGAGGCATCCATTGACTGTTCGGGGGCTGCTCCGGCCCGCAAGCTGGCCTTGCAGGGAACACGTCAGTGGGGCCGGTGCGTTCTGGTTGGCGAGGGCGGCACGATGGACTTTGATGTGTCGCCACTGCTTATTCACCCGCAGATTACGCTGTACGGGTCCTGGGTGACAAGCGTCCCGCACATGGAGGAGCTGGTGGAGCGCCTGTCGCGCTGGAACCTGCACCCGGAAGCGACTGTCACGCATCGGTTTACGCTGGAGCAGGCGGCGGAAGCCTACGAGACGGCGGCGGGCGGACAGAGCGGCAAAGTGGTGATTGTGTATGACGGCGCGTGAGAGCGCCTGCCATTGGTGAATAAGAGGCCCCCCCGCCCCAATTATGGGGAGCAATACAGAGAGAAGACCAGGGCTACTGTTCTATCCTGTCCTACTCATGCACCCCAGAACTGGGGCGGGGGGCCTCTTATTCCGTTTCTGCACTGGCTTTCATAGTACGTTCGTGGGGGCAATAAACACAGGCCGTAGGTCAGCATCATTGACCTGCGGCCTTTTTGTTTGCGGCTGTCACAGGGCATAAAACTCAATGCGCAGGCGTCGGGTGCTGCCGACTGGCCTGCCGCCGACCGTGGCAGGCCGGAATGTCCAATGGCTTGCCGTGTCCAGGGCAATCTGGTCCAAACGGGCATTGCCGGTGGAATGGGCCATCTGCGCCGTGGCCGAGCCGTCGCTGCCGATGTGAAACAATGCCTCAAAGTCCCCGTGGATGTCGTCCATGCTCAGGTCGTCGGGCAGTTCGGGGCGGGGCTGCGCCAGGGGAACGGCGGCGACAACCACCGGCGGTGGCGCGGGCGCGACGGGGGCAGGCGCGGGCGGGGGCGCAGCCGGCGCGGGCGAGGCAGCCGGGGCGGGAGACGGCGGCGCGACGGGGGCAGGCGCGGGCGCAGCGGGCGGCGCGGCGGCGGGCAATTGGCCCGGAGCCGCCGTGCCGCTGTTGTCAATGGTCGGTCCGCCGCCCGCGCCGCCGGGGGCAGCGGCGACCACTTTGGGCTGATTGGGATTGGGGCGCGAGACATGGGCCGTGGCCGGGCGTGCCGATGCGCGGGGCTGAGGCCGCGCCTTCGCTTTGGCGGCGCGCTTTTTCGGGGCCGCTTTCTTGGGGAGCGGCGGACGCTTGGGCGGGGGCGGCAGGCTGACCAGCCGAACCGGTGTCAGATGCTGGCCGTGGATGGCCTTGAACGCGCCGAAGTGCGCGAGCAGGGGCAGCAGGACCGCGTTGATGACCACGGCGAGGCCGACCATCTTCGGCAGCAGCGTATTTTTCTTGCGGCGTCGGCTCATAGGCTGTTATTGGGACGAAAGACGACTACGAACGAGTGGCGAAGGCGAATGTCGCGCCGCCGGCTTTGCGAGCGTTGTCCATGACGCTCACCACGGCCCCGTGCGAGACCTGGCTGTCCGCATTGATAATAATCAAAGTGCCGTCGGTGATGTTCAAAGTCTTGAGGGCGGCGGTCTCCTGATCCAAAGTAATAGGCCGGGTGTTGAGATGCAGATCACCCGTCGGCCCCAATGTTAATGTGATATTTTGCGCCGAATGCTTCTCGCCCGTGCCGGCTTTTGGCAGCTTGACCGGCAGGCCATTCTGCACGGCCAATGCCAGCGACGCGACGATAAAGAACATCAGCAGAAACATCATTGTATCAATCATGGGGATGATGATAATCTCGGCTTCTTCGGGCTGTCGCCGGGCGCGCACTTTCATGCCTCGCGTGCTGCGCATGGGTTATGCCACCCTTCCTGTGAGAAAGTTTGTCAGCTCCGTGCCGTAGTATTCCATGTCTTCAATAAAGCGCTTCACCAAGTTGCCGAAGTAGTTGTAGGCAATCAAACCAATCACGGCGATGCCGATCCCGGTGGCCGTAGACACCAACGCCTCGCTGACGCCGCCCATCACCGCGGTGGGCGACGACAAGCCTCCCGCTGCCACCTGCTTGAAGCTCGCGATCATGCCCGCAATCGTCCCCAGCAAGCCGAGCAGGGGCGCGATTGTCACAATGGTGCGCAGGCCGGGCAGGTAGTTTTCCAGCGTCGGAATTTCGTTGGCGGCCTCCTGCGACATGGCAAGCTCAATGGATTCAGGGCCGCGCCCCGCGTTCTTCAGGCCGCGCGCGAAGATGCGGGCATACGGCGTGTGGGCATCGTCCATCAGCTTTGTCGCCGCCGCAACGTCGCCGGGCCGATACGCTTCCTTGATCTCGTCCAGCAGTTCTTCCGGGTCTACGCTGGTTGCTTTGCGAAACGTGTACATGCGCTCCAAGATAATCCCAATCGCCAATATAGAGCACAAAATCAGGGGGTACATCATGAACCCGCCCTGGTGCAGATAAGTCATAAACGCGGCCATCGTTCGTCTCCTTAAAAGTTCTGCGTCCACTTGACGCCGTAAGTCCGTCCCTGCCCCCACTCGGTGTCGGTGAACGGCCCGGCCTGCTTAATCACATAGCCGTGGTTGAGCAGATTGCCCACGGTAAGCGCGACCTGGCTGTGCCCGATCTGCGTGCCCACGCTGGCATTGAGGATGGTATGCACCGGCACGCGCAAAAAGTTGAGGCCAATAGGGCTGCCCTGCGCAGTGTCTATCTCGCCAAACGGAAACCCCGACCCGTATTCGCCGTCCAGCGTGGCAAACGTGCCCCGGCCCTGGTAGGCGAGGCCAAAGCTGGCCGAATGGGTCTGGTCGTGGTCATCGTAGAAATAGGACGATGGGGCGCTGCCCAGCAGCCCGCCGCTGACCGGCCCGGCGGATTTGGCCCAGGAGCGGGCGTAGTTGGCATAGTAGGAGACCGTGCGCGACAGGGGGCCATCCAAAGCGATTTCCAGGCCGCGCGTGTAGCCTTTGGCGAGGTTGAACGGAATGGCGATCTGCGTGCTGCCGTAGGGCTGGTCGTCAATGGTGTTCTTTTCGGCGCGGTAGTAGCCGTCCAAAGACAATGTCGTGCCGCCCAGCTGCCGGGTATATCCCGTTTCAAAAAAGTCGTCCCGCTCGGGCTGAAACGTGGCAGTCGCCCCGGCAATGCCGAGTTTAATCACGTCTTCCACGGCGATAGGCTGGAACAGCCGGTCGTAGTAAGCGTGGAACTTGTTTTGTCCTGCCGTGTAGGTGATATTGAGGCGCGGGGAAACCTGGCTGGTGGTGACATCGGCCTGGTGGACATCGTAGCGCACGCCATAGTCAATCAATGTCCGTCCTGTCGTCCAATCATCCTGCACATAGGCGCTTTTATCGCCGCCGCTCAGGTGCCGGTCATCCAAGATTGCGTCCTGCGCGGGGCCATAGGAATTGAAGAACTGACGCCCTGAGACGGTGTCGGCGTCTAGTCCCAGGCCGATTTTGTGCGCGCGGCCTGCCTGCACCGTGTAGTCCGTGCGCAGGCCGACGTAATTTGCCTTCTGGTTTTCGGTCGTGGTGGTCTGGCCCGACACGTCCGTGGAGCCGGGGTCGGCTAAGAGGTCATGCGCAGGGTCGCCAAAGTAACGCAATTGCGACGCGTGACTGTACAGCGCCACGCGAAGGGTGTCTGCGCCGGACAAATGCCGCCAGATTAAGTTTGCAAAGCGCCCGTCTTCTTTTTGCACATCGTTCTGCCCCAGCATCTGCCGCAGTTGGTTGTTGGGGACTTGAATGGTCGCGCCCGTGTCCGCTGTGTCCAATGTGATGCGGTCAGACGGCCCGCTTTGGTAGTCAAACTTGCCGAAGCCGACATTCTCCAGGCCGTCATCATGCAGCGGGGTCTGCGTGAGCGGGCTGAGCCGGAAGTTGCTGCTGGAACGTATCCCCGAAAGAAAGTACGACACGCGCCCGCCGCTGCCGCCATACTGCGCCGTGGTCTCATAGTCCGCGTAGCTTTGCGCGATCTGCTGCACAAAGCCCCCGGCCCCGCCCACGTGCCCGGCTTTCGCGGTGACATCAAAGATCGCCGCCAATTGTCCGCCGTACTGCGCGGGAAAGCCGCCCGTATAAATCCGCAGGGTTTCAATGTCTTTGGGATTGATGAGATCGGTGAACGACCCTGAAACATTGGTCGGCAGCGGCGCGCCATCTAAGTAATACGAATACTGGCCGTGCGAGCCGCGAATATGGATCTCCCCCGAAGGCGCGGCGGCGACACCCGGCACACTGCTCGCGACCACCGCGCTCAGGCTGGTGGAGTTGGCTTTGTTCTCAATGGCGGCGGCGGAAATAGTCGTGGAGCTGCCGCTGGGGCGCGGCACCAGCACAAGACGCCGCACGCCGATTTTTATGATAATAATCGGCGCAGCGGCGAGTTGGGACGCAGCAGAAGCAGGCACCGGCGTTACGGCGCTGGTGCCCCCCGGCGGAGGCGCAGGCGCGGCGCACACCGGCCCGGACGCGGCGGCAAGGGTCGCCGCCACGCCTGCGAAGGCGCGAAAAGGCTTGCAGATCATGTGTTTTTCCGAAACAAACTGAGAGAAACAGGAACGGCGCGGGAGGGGGGCGTGAGTTACGCGGAAAAACGCACAGGCGGGGCGCGCGGGGAGCGGCAGCGGAGGACGCGCAGAACAAGGGCGGCAGCCAGGGAAACGAGGAGAAGCGCCAGCGCATCAAGCGGCGCGGCAAAGCAAAACACGGCCAGGCTTTGCGACTGCAAGCCCTGTGTCCACTGGCACGCCACGCAGGCATCGGCCAAAACCACTTTGGCCGCGTGGTGGACATCGGCCTGCGCGGACGCCGGCCCACCGACACGCAGAGTGTCCGTATGCCCTGTCGTGCCCACCGTCCCCATCCAAAGACAGATACAGGCAAGGCAGAGGGCCAGAAGTCGCGGCAGGCTCAGTTGTGGGCGGTGGGCGTGGGTCATGGGCAAAGCGGGTTTAGTATACCTGCTTTGGGAACGCAAACAGCGCGCGCAAAAGTTCCCTGCGCGTGGGCACATCGGGGCGCGGGTACGGGGATGCATAGGGGTTGCATAGGCATAGATTAGGCGTAGTCAGCCCGTACCAACGACGGAACGATTTGTTCCGTCGTTGGTATGCCGTAGGAACGCCTATAATCAGCCTTGGGAAAGATGTCCCTCGCCCGTTGAGGAGTCCCTCCCCCGCTATGCCCCGGAGGGCATTACTTCGTATCTGCGTGGCTCGCTTCCCCCTCCCCTGCACTGGTAGACCCAGAGGGCTTCAGGGGAGGGGGAGCCTGAGTTTTACGAAGGTGGGGGAGGGACTCCTCAACGGGCGAGGGACAGGAAGGCGGCGACCATAGGCAGACGCGAAAGATAACCGATGGCTTCTCCACAAAAACGCGGAGCAGGCAGCCTATGACACTCCGGCAGGGGCGGACACTTGCGGCAGGCGGGCAAGGGCGCGGACAGAGATTAACAGGGCGACGGCATCCAAAGCCGATGCCAGAAAGAACGGCGCACCCGGCGCTTTGACCGCTGCCTGCGGGCGCGTAAAATAGGCAAACAAACTCGTGGCGATAATCGGCCCCACAATTCCCGTCAGGCTCGCCAGGCTGGACAAAGCGCCCTGCAAAGTCCCTTGCTGATCGTCGCCCACCTGCCGCGACAGCAGGCCCTGGGTCGCCTGCCCTGTGAGAAAGCTTAATCCCGCCGCAACCATAATCGCATACACCATCCAGCCCTGAGTGGCGAGGGCGTAGGCGGCGTACTCGGCGACGCCAATGGCCAGTCCGATTAGGATTGTTCGGCGCTCGCCAAGCCGGGGCAGCAGGAAACGAGACAGTCCGAGTTGAAAGACCAGCGAGATTGCCCCGAATGCCGCCAGCGACAGGCCGATGTCCCGCACGCCCCAGCCGAAGCGGGCCGAGGTGAACAGCACCCAGGTGCTTTGCAGGCACTGCCCGCCCAGATTGGCGGCTGCCAGCGCGCCCGCCATTGCCCACACGACAGGGTAGCGCCCCAGCACCGTCAGAACGCCCAGCGGGTTGGCCTCGCGCAGCGAGAACGCCCGCCGGTTTTCCGGTTTGAGCGACTCAGGCAGGATCAGCCAGCCGTAAAGGAAGTTGGCGAACGACAGGCCTGCCGCCGCCCAAAACGGCACGCGCGCGCCCAATGCTCCCAGCAGGCCGCCCGCCGCCGGGCCTAAGATGAAGCCGATGCCGAACGCCGCGCCCAGCAAACCGAAGTTCTGCGCCCGCTGCTCCGGCGGGCTGACATCGGCGATATACGCGCTCGCCGCTGTGAACGATGCCCCTGTAATGCCCGACAAAATGCGCCCCACAAACAGCCAGCCGATATTGGGAGCGAGGGCCATAATCACATAATCAATCCCTGTGAACAACAAAGACAAAAGCAAAACGGGCCGACGCCCAAATTGATCGCTGAGTGTACCGAGCAGGGGCGAGAAGAGAAACTGCATGGCCCCATACAAGGCTAAAAGAAAGCCATAATCGCGCGAGCCGCCGCTCAGCCCGGCATGGGACAGCGACGCCACAAACTTGGGCAGGATAGGCACCAGCAGCCCAAAGCCAAGCACATCTATGAGCAAAGTGACGAAGATAAAAGCAAGGCTTGCGTTACGTTTCAATGGGTATTTTTTCTAAAAAGCGGCAAGCCGGGAGTATGTGTCTTTTAGATTGATATAATTAAGCATAGGGGTCGCACTTTCAGTCCAATGCTGTCATAATAACAGCGAATATGTCTTGCCGGCAAAGCAATGAGGCACAGGAGAGACTTTTGACCCACACTTATCGTATTTGGACGCGCCTGGTCGCAGTCGCCCTGGCCGCCGCAGGTCTTGCGGACGCGGCCCATGCGCAGACTGTACCTGGACCCGCCGCGTTTCGCCCGCCCTCGGTGCCTCTCGTTACCAGCGACCCGTTTTTAAGCATCTGGTCGGATGCCGACCACTTGAACGATACGGTGACGCGGCACTGGACACGGACGCCGCACCCGCTGGTCAGCCTGGTGCGCATTGACGGCCAGTCTTATCGCTTAATGGGCGACACCCCCGGCACGGTTCCCGCATTTCCGCAGACCGCCCTCAAAGTCACGCCGACGCGCAGCATTTACGACTTTGACAACAGCCATGTCCATGTCACCCTGACCTTTATGACGGCCGCCCTGCCGCATGACCTGGACATTCTCAGCCGCCCGCTGAGCTATCTCACCTGGCAGGTGCGCTCTGCCGATGGCAAGCCTCATGCCGTCTCGCTGTACGACAGCACAAGCAGCCTGCTCGCGGTCAACACTCCCGATCAGGCGGTCGGCTGGAAGCGGGCGACCGCAGGGCCGCTGACCGCTCTGCGCGCGGGCACGCCCACCCAGAACTATTTTGACATCTCCGGCGACAACGCCCGACTGGACTGGGGCTACGCGTATGCCGCCGCGCCGACCGCCCAGAGCACGTCGGCGATTGGGGCCAGCGCTGCGCTGCAGTCAAGCTTTGTGGCGACCGGCACACTGCCCGCCCATGACGACACCCGCGCGCCGCGCGCCGCCAATGACAATGAACCCGCTCTGGCATTTGCATTCAACCTGGGCACAGTCGGGGCGACACCGGTTTCGCGGCACGCCATAGTCGCGTATGACGAAGTGTACGAAATCAAATACTTCGGCAAGAACCTGCGTCCCTACTGGCGGCGCAACGGCGACACGGCGGAAACCATGCTCGCCAAAGCCGAGCGCGATTATTCAGGCTTGGTCACCCGCTGCACGGAGTTTGACCGCACCCTGACTGCGGACCTGACCCAAGTCGGCGGCGCAAAGTACGCACAGATGACGGCATTGTCGTACCGTCAGGCCCTGGCCGGCTGCGGCCTGGCCGCCGATGCCAACGGGCAGCCGCTGCTGTTTACCAAAGAAAACACCAGCAACGGGGACATCGGCACCGTCGATATTATTTTCCCCATGGACCCCATGCTGCTGATGCTCAGCCCCAACCTTGCCAAAGCGACCATGGTGCCGATCTTCAGCTACGCCGCTTCCAGCCGCTGGAAGTTCCCCAACTCCCCGCATGACCTGGGCACTTACCCGGTCGCCCGGGGCACCGACGACGGCGGCGAACAGATGCCTGTTGAGGAAAGCGGCAATATGCTGATCCTGGCCGATGCGATTGCGCATCAGGAAGGCAACCCGTCATTCGCCTCGCAGTGGTGGCCGCAGCTGACCCAGTGGGCGCAATACCTGAAACAGTACGGCAACGACCCCGGAGATCAGCTTTGCACCGACGACTTCATGGGCCACCTGGCCCACAATGCCAATTTATCCGTGAAAGCCATTGTCGCCCTGGCCGCCTACGGCGACCTGTGCCGTCGGCGCGGAGACATAAGCGGGGCCAATCGCTATCAAACTCTCGCGCGCGGCTATGCCAAGCACTGGATGCAGGTGGCAAACGACGGTGACCATTACCGTTTGGCCTTTGATAAACCCGGCACCTGGAGCCAAAAGTACAACCTGATCTGGGACAGCATCCTCAACCTGCATGTTTTCCCCGCCTCAGTCGCCGCCACCGAAGTGGCCTACTACAAAACCCGTCTGGATAAGTATGGCCTGCCGCTGGACAACCGTACCAAGCTCACCAAAACCGATTGGACCCTTTGGAGCGCCTCAATGGCGACCAGCCAAGCCGACTTTGAAGCGTTGATCGCCCCGCTGGATGTTTATCTCAACCAGACGACGGACCGTATCCCCTTTGCCGATGGCTACCGCACGGACGATCTCGGCTCGGACCTGTTTCATGCGCGCCCGGTGATCGGCGGCGTGTTTGTCCGTGCGCTGACTGTGCCCGCCCTCTGGACCAAGTGGTCGCAGGGCGACACGATCAAAGTCGGCAAGTGGGCCGCTCTGCCTCCGCCGCCAGTCGTTGTTTCGGTGGTGGATACCAGCAAAACCGCCCCGCACACCTGGCGCTATGTCACCGGAGCCACGCCGCCCCCCTCTGATTGGACGGCTGCCAACTTCAACGACGCAGGCTGGAAGCAGGGCGCGGCTCCGTTCGGGCACAGCCTGCCGAGTGGCATTCCGCAAGGCACAGACTGGGCGGACACGCCGGGCGACCTGTGGCTGCGCCGGACAGTCAGTCTGCCCGCCAAGTCGTACCCGAACTTGCAGTTCTTTGCCTACCACGACGAGGACATGGAAGTTTATGTTAACGGCGTGCTGGCGGCGAAAGCGCCCGGCTACAATGGCGGGTACGACCCACTGCCCATCCTGCCCGCCGCCCGCGCCTTGCTGACGCCGGGAGCGACCGTCACCCTCGCCGTTCATGTGCGCCAAACCAAAGGCGGACAGGGCGTGGACATCGGGCTGGTCAGTATCACCGAGCGGTAGTCGTTTCTTGTTCTCTGGGCGGCCCTGCACAGGGCCGCCCCCTTTCTTCCCCAATAGTTCTATGCAAAACACACCCAACCCTTCGTCCGTGATTTCGGACTTTTCACGCAGCCCGCAGGCCCATCTGCGCCAGGCGCCGGTCGGCGCGGTGCAGCTGACAGATACGTTCTGGCAGCCACGCCGTGACGCCAATGTTAACACGACCCTGCCCTCGCAGTACCAGCATTTAGAAGAGACCGGCGCGCTGGACAACTTCCGCCGGGCCGCAGGCGCCAAAGACGTGTCGTTCCAGGGCATGATCTTCAGCGACTCCGACATTTACAAATGGCTGGAAGCCGCCTCCTGGGCGCTTGCGCACCCCCACCCCGACACGCTGGACACATTGGTGGCGGACACGGCCACTCTGATTGAAGCGGCGCAGCAGCCCAACGGCTACCTGCACACCTACTTTACGTTTGACAAAGCCCCCGAACGCTGGGTGACCATTGACCGGGGCCACAACAACAAGCATGAATTATATTGCGCAGGACACTTTTTTCAAGCCGCCGTCGCTCACCACCGAGTGACCGGAAGCACGCAATTGTTGAACGTAGCAACGCGCTTTGCCGACCATATCTGCGAGACGTTTGGGCCTGCCGACACGCAGCGGCATGGTACGGACGGCCACCCCGAAATTGAGATGCCGCTGGTGGAGCTGTACCGTATCACGCGCGACCCAAAGTATCTTGCACAGGCCCAGTATTTCGTAGACGTGCGACTGGGCATGGGGCTGATCAACGATGCCAAGCAAGAGCTGCTTCCCTTCCGCGAGCTGACCCGTATTGATGGGCATGCCGTCTGCGCCGTTTACCTGACTGCCGGGGTGACCGACATCTACGCCGAGACGGGGGAAGCCGCCCTGAAGCAGACTTTGGACAGGCTGTGGGACAACATGACCGAGACGCAGACGTATGTGACCGGCGGCATCGGCTCGCGCTGGGGCGTGGAAAGCTTCGGCGACGACTATGAGCTGCCTGCTCATGCGTATGCCGAGACCTGCGCCGCCATCGGCAATCTGATGTGGCAGGCGCGCCTGCTGGCCCTGAATGGGGAGGCGAAGTACGCCGACGCCATCGAGCAAACGCTGTATAATGGCCTTCTGTCCGGGCTGTCTTTGGACGACACGCACTATTTCTACCAGAACCCCTTAGTGGCGAAAGACAGCTACCGCCGCCAGCCCTGGTTCGGCTGCGCCTGCTGCCCACCGAATGTCGCCCGCCTGCTGGCCCAATTGCCCGGCTACCAATACAGCGTCGGGGAGCAGGCTGCCTGGGCGCATCTGTATATCGCCGGAACCGCCGCCCTGACCCTGCCCGATGGCCGCGCCGTCACCATCACCCAGCAGACCGAGTATCCCTCTGATGGCGACATCACGATTTCGGTAGACGCCGACGGCCCGTTCACTCTGCACCT
>JAABUW010008684.1_pt1 | contig 11795 bp, 19 predicted proteins | sample 5560081 | NCBI WGS metagenome assembly JAABUW01 (sample SAMN10711882, study PRJNA513363) | rock metagenome | isolation source: Antarctica rocks | place: Antarctica: Victoria Land, Knobhead sud | reverse complement strand
TTTTGTGAGCACAGCCATCTCAGAGCTTGTGTTAGCAGCAATGCCACACATGCACGTGCACTCGGCAGAAGCTGCATGAAGATGTCCTGGCTGCACGTATCAACTGTCTGAATGAAGATCAGCAGGAATGTTCTGGGCTGCCGCCTTAGCTAAACTGTAGGAGGCTCCCGTTATGATCGCTGAAAAGCGTAATTTTTTCTTTTCTTTTCTTTCAGCAGGAGTCCTTACACCATCAGCTCTTGCCAGTGAGACGCACAACACATTGCAGTGAATGAACTGCAGGCTACAGCAGCTGTGAACTTGGCCTGCAGAGCCTACACAAGACAGGACAGTGCAATCACAGACCACTGATCATGCTGTTTTGTAAGGCCAAGGGAAGCTTGGGCCCGCTTTGGGATCATCTCAAGCTTCTCTATATTGAACACCTAACGGCGCCGTCTTTTCTTTTCTCCTGCTGTATCCCTGGGCAGCCCCGTATACTTGGCTACTACTTGGCTCCTCATTAATACCAAATTGGCGCCGAAAGGCATAGTCTTTTCTTTTCTTGTCTTTCTCCTGCTGTGCTCATCATCCAAGTGGCATACACTGCTTGCAGAGTGTGAACAACAGCAGCCCCCTGACAGTGTTCCTGGACGATGGCAGCACCCCCCCTGTGTACCCCAGCACCGGCCAGCACATCATCAATCTGGACATTGGGGATGTGGTTGACGTCATCATGACTAATGAGCCAGGGGACAGCTTCAATGGTGATCTTACGTAAGGCTCAGCTTGTGTCAAGATGCAGCTGCAAATTCTCACGAAGCCTCGTTGTGCGATCTGCATTCTATTTCTGCGTTCTGCGTCGTGCATTGGGTTTCCAGTGGGCTGTGCTGCTGACTCATCATATGCACAACTCTGCATGCCATTTGCTTTGCCAGTGGGGACGTCAACAATCTACTTGTACCAGTTGTCTGCAGTACTTGTCCCAGCTGGTTAGTAAATGTGCATCCACATTGCTAACAAGTCATCTGCTCAATGAGATCCATGACATGGCGCAGTATGTGCAACATCCATGCACAGCTGATACTGTGCTTGTGCAGGGTTGCTGACTGCCAGTGTTCATCGCCCAGACTTTCTGGCAGAAACTGCTGCACATGTGCATGCATCCCCCGGCCCTGTCTTGGTCTGCTGGAACACTGTCTTGAAAATGACAACTGCCTTGGTAAAGATGACTCATTGGTGACTTGTTGGTGACACATGAGTCTGCGCTGCCACTACAGCTGAGGCTCCCATTATGTTTGCTCACCAGCACGGAACTCTCTCATCTCATCTTTTCTTGGCGAAGCATGGTGTCAGTGAGACGTGCTGTCACAGGGCTGCTGGTATGCCGGGTGGTCCTGCTGCTCGGAACACCACAGAGCAGCACCCTTTCCACTTACACGGTCACCATTTCTGGGTTCTTGGTAGTGGTTTTGGGCCTTACAACAGCTCTGTAGAGGCCACGTTGAATTTAGTGAATCCTATGTACCGTGACACCCAGATCCTGCCTGAAGGCGGCTGGACTGTCATCCGCTTTGTGGTGAGCTGACACCCGACAAAGCCATCAAGTGTGTCAGCATAATTCTGCATACAACTGCCCTGCCCTGTCCTGCCCTGCCCCGCCTGTGCCCTGACATGAGTCCCAGTGGCACATGTCATCCATAGCTTGGTCTTGAATTGTCTAAAATTGCTACGCTGTGCAACTCAGTGTTGTAAGTGAGAGTTATGGGAAGTATGCAGGCAGCATGCATGCACATATGTGCATGTGTATAAGTGGGGAGTGGCTCGCAATCAGGGATGTTTGTCCAGTTTTGTTTATGCTGCCATGTTGTATGAGATTGATCAGTGGTCATGACCATTGTGACTGGTGTTCAATCTGCTGCTGCCATCTGTGAATGATGGCTACAAGGGCTGTAGTTTATGGTCAATAGCTGACATGCATACCCTTTGCGACGTTGCAGGCTGATAACCCTGGGCTATGGTTCTACCACTGCCATATCATCTGGCATCAGCTGATTGGGCAGGGCTTGATATTCGCTGAGGGTTTAGACCAGATTGGGACTCCGCCTGCTGAGCTCGCTGAGTGTAGCCAGCAGTGCAATTATGACTTTGGGCCTTTTGACCCAGAATGGGTTGCAGAAAACTATGGGAATACAACATATGACCTTCCAGGAATTGCGTCTGCTGTTGCTGCATGATATCTTAGTTTTGCTTTGCAAAATTTGGCCTAATTTGGGTGATTACTGCAAGCCCACACTGCTCTTTACGCATCCGCTCACTCATCACCCTGCTACTTCCTCTACTGTTTTTTGATCTAGCCTGTGCCAGCAAATGATAGCCGGAGGCTGGCTTTTTTCTTCAAGATTTTCTGAAACTGTTCTGATGACTAACAGTCTCCCTCGTCTAGTAGTTAGTCATGGCGCCCACGAGTGCAGACCTCTGAGAAGGTCTCGTTGTGCACTCGCAGCACCGCGAATCCGTCTGCGCTGTTGTTCGCAGAGATTTGTTATCATGATCTCTGCCTGACTTTGCCTTCGGCAAGTTTCCATCCGGTTTTGCTCGTCGAAGTAGTAATCTGTCGCATCTGCTACTTGCGCCTTGCCTCTGTGCTCGAGAGAACTTATACGCAGCTGCGCGTTACAGAGAGACGTGCAAAACTGTCGCACATTCAACTATACGACAGACCGATCGGCACCTTTGGAAGAAGTACTACGCGTTTTGCCTCGCATACAGTGTCAGGTCTTGAATCGCTGAACGTCGAAATGTCACCTCGAACAAGATAGGCTGTCAGCTTGGGGTGCAGCCGACACCCACTGGATGTCGAGATCAAGACATCCGCAAAGCAGCCAAGTTCAAGCTCCAAAGAGTTGGACAAAACATGGCGTGGCTTGTGCTGCCAACGCTTCTGCTGGCAGTGGCCATCAGCATTCCCATCGCACCCTCACCATCTGAAGCTGCAATCACGCAGAGCTTGCTGTCATCAAACACCTCAATGGAATCGATTGCTGCAGTGCTGACTTCGCAGTCTGATCTGGTAAGCAAGCTGTGATGCTGTAGAACAGTGTCAGCTCTTCTGCCAATTGTCCACCACGGCTGCTGAATCACCTCACATGCTGTTGCACAGGTATCATGGGGTGCCATGGTGCAGGCAGCAAATGTGACACAGATGCTGCAAAACAGCGGCAACCTCTTCACTGTATTTGCCCCAGTCAATTCTGCCATTCAAGTGGCCGTCGAAAACGATCTGATCATGTGTCAGGCTGAAGACTATCTGGATCAGCCATGCACATCGCTCCAGGCCCTTTTCAACTCAACCAGTTTACCCCAGCTGGTTCTGAACAACAGTAAGTTACAAAAGCTTTACACCACCTCAAAAGGTCAAGTTTACACCATTGGGCATGCACTGTCCAACTCTGACACAATTGCCCGCTCACATTGCCATCAGGCTTTGCTGCCTGCACGTGATGTGACTTTGGTCTGTCTTGCAGTTGTGCAGGGTCAGTGGGCGTCTACAAACCTCACAAATGGCATGTCACTGCAGACACTTGGTGGTGCTGTCCTACAGGTCAGTACAGTTACCGTGACAGTAAAGTTACAGTGTGTGCAGTGACGATACAGCGCTGCTGACTGCTGCCTGCCTGTCACCCACATTGGCTTACTTGAGCTTGCCTGCATTATGCAACTGCTAAGCCAGGCTTGCAGATGTTTCACCTGCACAGGATCTCCTGGTTCACACTGTAGTAATGCTTGTCAGAGCTGTAGCTGTCAGAGCTGTAGCTGTCAGAGCTGTAGCTGTCAGAGCTTGTAGGCATGCATGCCATCTGCCAGTTATGATGCACAACTGTTTTGCAACAAGAAACAGCTGGAGTGAGTGAGATGGTGCTCAGCAGCACTGAACCTCCAAAATTATCTGGAACAGAGAATGCACTCATCACAATGCACTCAAGTCTCCCAAAACAATCTGTTGTGATGAGCATCAACACTTCACAGTGCATCATTGCTCCTGCAAAGTGCTGCAGGCTTAAGGCTTCACTTTCCCCTCACAGCTGCTGACCAATGCACACAGCATCAGCACCAAGACTGCTGAAACACAAAGCTGTAGCTGTCCTATTTGCCATTGCAGATCGTCAAGACTTCAGCAAGTCTGCAAGTAGGCAACTCCACCGTTCTGCAGCAGAATGTGCTGGCCACAAATGGCGTGCTGCATCTCATAGACTCCTTCCCCTTGCACAATGCTGCCTTCAACACCAGCATGATTGCCTCTCTGGAGTTGGCGGGAGACTTTGGGCCATTCAATGACTCTCAGGTTTGCCTGTGGTGGCTTCATGCTCAATAGCCTTTGATATTGACTACAGTCAATATCGGTTTTGTTCTTGAGCCTGCTGAACCTTGTTTGTGATGCTGTTCAGCGGCTGTACTTCAGCTCATTGCTTATTGTGTCATAGTTGCCGACGAGGCCATTGCAACAGCTGCGATTTGCAGCCGGCAAGCATGCATGCACGCCTGCAACCCTTTTTCCTGTGATAATTATGACATTGAAACATGCATCACTACTGACATGGACATCACTTCCACTGTCACTTTGCCTTGCAAGGAATCTCAGCTGTTGCTGGAAGCCTGCACAGCAATAGTACAAACCTGTGATCTGCTGGTCAGGCAGTTCATTATGTGCTGATTCACCACTGCAGAGCAATTGTAGTCCATTTGCAAACCTCCTTTCTGCTGACTTGCCCCTGCTAACTGTAGAGGCAAGTGATGGTGTCCAATATCACTTCAGTTCTCATCCCATTCTATCAACAGACCCGAGCAGTGGTAGAGCTCCCTGATGGGGGCCTTGCCAACCCCATGCCCCTGCTGTTTGACCCCACCCTTGGTCAAAAACCGATCAACTCCACACGTGGCAACTTCTCATATCCCCTGCTGAGCAACATCACGCGGCCCAGCAATGATACAGATCTAGCGTACATGACGGTGGGTGCTCTTCTGCTTGTTGCACATGCTAATCGTGTCTGCTGCTGTAGAGCTCCTGTCTAGGCAGGCCAAATAGCCACAACAGCAAATGTTTCACAGCGATCATGGCAATGAATCATTGCTGATGCTTGAAGCATGTTGTGGTGCAATCGCGTTGGAGAATGCTTGCTTGAAATATCTAGTGGTCCTTATGGTGAGTCATGCTTGAAAAGTCAACAGGTGTTCATTGGCAATGGTGCACAAAGTGTCTGTTGTTGATCATGGACATGGTGCTTGGAATGCACATGATGACATGCCTGGCTGTGTTGTTACAGGTACTGCAGCTGGGCACACTGATCAGAACCAAGCAGATCACTTCTGTAGAGCTCACTTCTGTATTCCAGCAGAGGCTCAAAATGTGAGTGTCCTGACTCTGACTTGATCACAGTCAGTGTGGCAGTTGCCACATATTTTTTGTTCTGGGTCTGGGTCAAGCTTTAGCGGGGAGCTTAGAGATTTAGGGATCCTGCCCTCTGTTTTGAGTGACACACAGGACAGAATTTGCTGTCGCCGCCGACTGTGCTTGTTGAATAGTACGTCGAGTTGGAACTGTTGCCATTGCAAAGCGACATGGTGCAGCATGTAGACATTGTCATACGTCAAGCAGAGCATGCATTGTATGTCATCATTTCATGTCTTGCACGTACCAGGTGTTGCTTCAAAGCTAGGAGTACTCCAGATCAGTTGTCCCTCACAAGGCTAGACAGCAGCATTGCCATATTGTCTTCCAGAATAAGTGAAAGCTTAACTACAATGCCCTCCTTGTCATGCTTTGCATGCTATGCAGGTATGATCCAACACTGGAATGTGTCATCACATTCACAGATGACCTGGCACAGCAACAAGCAGCAGCAGCCGATGCCCTCCTAGCGAAAGGCACCTACTTAGGGCCCCTGCACGGCATCCCATACGGTCTGAAGGACTTGATGGCAGTTCCGGGGTACTTAACCACGTGGGGTGCTGGCTCATTCAAAACTCAATACCTGAGTCAACCTGCCCAGGTGTACACCAAGTGAGTAATCCCCTCCTTTCCAGACTCAGTACCTGAGTCAACCTGCTCAGGTGTACAATAAGCGAGAGATGCCTTCCTTCCAAGCTGCCCTTGCCAAATGTACATCAGCCTGGTTGTCAAATGTACATCGACGGGCTGAGTTGCTGTGTGAGAATTGTGCGACACAAGTGTGACTAATGTGCAGATGGTACAATCTAGTGGGTACCTTGAATGTTGTATCCTACCAGCAATACGCTTGAGATCACCAAAGCATGCTGCGTACTGTTCTACATTGAATTGTCATGCAGCTTTAGCTAGTGTTGGTACCAGTGTCGCTTCCAGTGTTGGTGCCAACTCTTGCTTACATGCTTTGTTGTACATCAACATGGTCAGCTCTGTTACTCCTGTGAGCTTGCCGCCTTCCGCACATGTCCACCTTGGATGCCGAATGCCTTTTTGCATGCAGGTTGCAAGCAGCAGGTGCCGTGCTTGTGGCCAAACTAGCCACAGGCGAGATGGCCTATGATGATGTCTGGTTTGATGGGTTCACAAAAAACCCATGGAACATTGCAGAAGGCTCCTCTGGCTCTTCAGCAGGTGTGACTGCTTACTCTTCTTGCACTGTGAACCATGCAACTTTTGCTGTTTCAGGCCTTTTCATTGTGCCAAAACAAGGCTCTTGGATCGCCGCTGCATGCCTTTGGGCTCTTCAGCAGGTATGTCTGTGGTGACCTGCTTGCCTTGTGCCTGGGCAGCCTGGTATAATACTTGGCTTCTCAATAAATTGATGCCAAAAGGCATAGTTTTTTCTTTCTCATTTCTTTTTCTTTCTGCTTGCCTTGTATTTTCTCAGCTCTGCTCAGGCATGCATGCATCACCTGGACCACTAAATCTGCAACGCTCAGAATATGCCTGTCTGGAAGTGAGTTAAGCAAGTGAAGTATGGGACTGTAGGTCCAGCAGCTGCAACTTCAGCAGGGCTGGTGCCCTTTGCCCTGGGGACAGAGACAGGGGGGTCCATCATCTACCCCGCCAACACCTGTGGGGTGACTGCCCACCGCACCTCATTTGGCCTGGTGGGCAGAAGCAATATCATGTCTCTATCAGAGTCTCTGGTGTGCCTTCCTGCTTTGTCTTGTTTGTTCATGTACTGCTGCTGCATTCACTGCTGCTGTTGTTGTCATGGTGCTAGTCTGCACCTAAACTGCTCTATCTCCTTGTCTCCAATTGCTGCTGCTGCTGCATGTACTGCTTTGCTGCACTTACTGCTGCTGTTGTCGTTGTCATGGTGCTAACTCTGTACCTGAGCTGCTCTCTCATTTTGACTACTGTCACTGGCTCTGCTGTGGCTGCTGTCTCTGTTGCTGCTACTAATGATCTTGATGCTGCTGTTGCAACCACCAGCAATGCTGCTGATGGGTAATCTCAAAGTTGCTTGCGTGCACTGGCATGCTATCTGCACAAAAAGATCTTCAGTCCAAGCAGAGCTGATGCCTAAGCTTCTTCATTGTGCTCATGCACACAAGTATATGGAGTTGCTCTCTGCTCGCTCAATCTGCTGCATTGCTTGGAACGCAATGCTTGCTGCTTGAGGACAAGGCGGGCATATGCTTGCATTGCTGCTGATGCTGCAGGGGTTTTGAACATTATTATATTATGTTTATATGATTGATACATATACACATACATATACATATACATATACATATACATATACATATACATATACATATACATATACATATACATATACATATACATACATATATATGTGTATCAATCATACAAATGTAATATAATAATGTTCACAACCCGTGCAGCATATATATATATCTATATCTATATGTATATGTGTATCAATCATACAAATGTAATATAATAATGTTCACAACCCGTGCAGCATATATATATATATCTATCTATATATTGTTATAATTATTGTATCAAGTTCGATATTATTAGCCAACTCAATGGAAGATGTTGCATGGCAACATTGGTACATTGCACGCTGAATCACTGATGCTGCACTTCCTGCCCTTGTATCAGACATTCATCTTGGGACAGGACATGCTGATCTCTGAAGCACAAATGTGCCTGTTACAGCTCCAGTTCTCACTGACTCTGTCTCACTTTGTGTTGCTGCTTGCTGAGTCTTGTGGCTGGCTCGCCTTGTACTGCTACTTGCTGAGTCATGTTGTTGACTCAGCCTGTGATGCTGTTACAGGACAAGGTGGGGCCATTTGCACGCAGCGCTGCTGATGCAGCAGTGGTGTTGGATGTCATCAGGGGGCGTGACCCCGGTGACCCCTCCTCCTTTGACACCCACCTGGATGACCCCTTTGGCCTAGATGTTCTGGACCTGACTGTGGGCTACCTGCCAAACACACCTCCCATTGTAAGCTATGCTGCCAAGCATGCATTGCCAACCTTGTTTCTGAACAGTACTTGGTCACCTGCCGACACCCCACTCATTGTAAGCTATACTGTAAAGCATGCACAGTGAACTATGTCCTTAGCTGTCAGCTACCTGCTTGATACCTTGTCGTCGTAAGCTATGGTGCACAGCATACATTGCCAATTTTGTTCTTGGACAGGCAGCTACCGCTAACATGCCTGCCATTGATTTATGAGCTACACAGCAGAGTATACACTGCCGACCTCGGCGCTGGCTGGAGAAGCAACTTGGCTACATGCCAAACACCCTTGCCGTTGTGTGTTGTATGCTGGCAATGATCTAACCTTGCTACTTGCCAAATGCTCCTGTCGTTGCAAGCTGTACCACACAGCATGCATTGTGAACTATGTCCCTAGCTTTTGGCTACCTGCCAAGCAATCCCTGTCACTACGAGCTGCACAAAACAGCTTGCGGTGTTTGAACCTTTCCATGTTGCTAGAGTGCTGTGCCTGACATGTTTCGAGCTGCAGCAACCTTGACGAACACAACTCATGTCTGCCTGCTGATGCTGCATTGCAAGTGTCTTACTCTGTGTGCTTTCAGGCGCTGGAGACATTCATGGGCATTGGCATCAACCTAGTGTCAGTCTCCATGAACTACACAGCGCCTGCTGAAGCCATCTACAACATTGTTCTCAGTAAGCCCACGCCCTTGCTTGCCCAGCACCACTCACCAGTCACATTGGAACAGTGAATTCTTGCGTTCTTGTGCTTTGAGCTTGTTGTATCCTCAGGTTGATGCATCTGCTGCATGCTGTCGTTTTCAAGACTTGCTGGTGTCAGCTGCAAATAGACTCAGCCTGAGCTCGAGACTCAACAAACTGTTTTGAGTCTTCCACACGCTTTGCAAGGGTTTTGAGCTGCGAGCGCAACGTATGAGGTCCCAGCTGTGCATGTCAACTTGACTCTTGGAGACTGGTGCTGCAGATGCGTCCCTGTGCTACAGATGCGTCCCTGTGCTCATTCACTCACCAGGCTGTGATGTTGATGCAGATGTAGAGGCAGCAGCACATTTCGACCATTGGCAACGTGCACAGCTGGATGACCTGAATGTACGCCAGGACCTATGGCCAGAAGCATTACGTAATGCACGTGTGATCCCTGCTGTTGAGTATATCCAGGTCAGTGCAGCCAATGCTCTTGCTGCCCAGGAGTCACTGATAACATCTATAATCATTGAAACGCTTTCTCGCTCATAATTAGCTAGGTACGTGCAGGACTTTCGGAAAACCAGGATTCACTGCTGCCTTTCCACTGAAGTTGCATTGATGCGCTGTTGTGCATAGGCCCGATAGCAAACAATTGAAGACCTCTCTGGTGGGGTGTATTTTGCTGACGGACTTTCATGCACATCTATATCACTATCATTTTGACTTTGCATGATCTGCAAGTATGCACCATTGAAGGCTACATTCATGTCGCTGCACAATCGCACTACCCGACTGCATGCATGGCTCTTTGAGTCAGTCACAAAATGCACATCTGCATTCACCTGACTGCACATGTCAATGCATTTGAGCCTTGTGATGCTGTTCATATAAGCTAAATTGTCTCAAATGATTGAGGAGCCTGTCTGTGCTGTTGTTGCAGGCAAACAGAGCTCGAACAGCTCTCATACAACAAATCGATGCATTCTTTGCTGGTAACGGACTGGATGCTTTCATTGGGCCTTCCACAAATGAGACATCTATGGGAAATGTGGTGAGTTTGCCTCAGATGGTCATCCCTGTGGACTTTGAGCCTGTGACACTTGGCAGTGCCAGACAGCAACCTGTGACTGTTGGCATCTATGCTTTGCCAAATCAGGACAGCAAGGTACGGCCTTGCTTACTTGTGCACCTTTGTCTCTCAGCCAGTTTGCTTTGCCAGGAATGTGATGTTTCTGGGCTAACTCCTTTGCCTGTACAGGAAATAGCTGCTGATACAACGGCAATACAAATGCACCTGATTTCTTCCCATACCCTTCTCTCTTGCTTTCTGATGTTTTGACACACGCTTCTGCGCAATCTGAGCATGCTCCCACGTACTTCTAAACAATTGTGTCTATGTCATACCAATAAGGGTTTGAGTTCCTAAAGGTTCAGCCCATACCCCTGACCAAGGATCTCAAAGGCTGCTGTCCCTGCAGGTGTTAGCCTTGGCAATGGCATACCAGTCTGTTACAACAGCACACCTGATGCGGCCACCGATCAATGAAGTAGAGCCAGAGATTGTACAGGAATGCTTGCAATACAGCAGGTGTGGTCAGGCCGAGGATTATAACTCCTCAGAGACAATCAACGCAACGTACATATCAGAGTCCGGTTGACAAGCACTTGGCTCAAGATATGCACTTGCCCACAAGCAGAATCAAGTGATGCTGCAGTAGAAATTGCACTTTGTAGGTAGCTGTTGGTAGCTGTTCAGGCTGGTTGTACAACATTAGATGCTGATAATCTTTATTGATGCTGAGCATCTGAATGACTCTCTTCCTGATTGTATTGCTGACACATTTTGCTTGCTACATCTAAATTTCCATGATTAGCCAGGCCTGCTGGCAGTTGTTTGTATTATAGCAGTCACTTAACTGTAACAGGCACTTTGTGAGGGTTTTGTGCGATCCTGTTGTACATTTGTGACATTTTGTTGCTCCGACACCCTCTGTGTTGACGTTTCACTATGATCTTCATAAGCAACAATGAAGATTTACTTGGTGTCCACTATTCACAAGGGACTCTCCAGCCTGGGCCAGCTAGAAGGAGGGCACAAGCTACTGCTGCTCCTTGGACAAACTGCTGAGGGTACATCTCACGCCCTCCTTTTAGATCCTGCTTGTGGGGGATGAAAAGGGGAATAAACAGAGTGATGTAAGGCGTGCTGAGAGGACTTCTTAACTTCCTCTGGATTTTCCCCATGTGGGGGAGTGAAAGGGGGTAAAACAAGGTGTTGTGACAGGGTATGAAGCCTGCCGCTAAACTTCTGCACAGACTATAAGCTTTCAAAGGAGTTTATGGGACTTCTGCACACAGTGATTCGAGGCATGCTGTTGGGACTTCAAAGTCCCAGAATTCTGCACACATTGCTGAATAAGACTTCTGCTGTGACATCTGCACAGACTGCAGACTGGGGCATTTGCTGGGAAGGTCATGGAGAGCGCAAACAATGCTGCTCTTGCTCAAACCCCTGCCACTGGCCGGCTTAGTTGTTATGAGTCTTTGATGTGCCTTATGCCCAGATACCGACAGGTATTGACAACTTGTGGTCATCAGGACACCTTGTGCCAAGTTGATTCTGTTACACTGAGTCCTGAGCACGGAGCGCGTAGCACTAATGACGAGTTACG
>JAABUW010008683.1_pt1 | contig 11795 bp, 9 predicted proteins | sample 5560081 | NCBI WGS metagenome assembly JAABUW01 (sample SAMN10711882, study PRJNA513363) | rock metagenome | isolation source: Antarctica rocks | place: Antarctica: Victoria Land, Knobhead sud | reverse complement strand
CGCTCCAAGAACTCCAACATGCACCGCTCCTCCGCCCACCCCGCCCCAGGCGCCATCACTCGCACCGACCAAATGGGTAATACCTACGTCACCAACGCCAAAAAAGAGGACTCATGGATGAAAATGCGCTCGGTAACCGAGCAAGGCGCGCTCGACGAGTTCCTCACTACAGCCGAGCTGGCAGGGACGGACTTCACGGCGGAGAAGATGAACAATGTCAAGATCATCCATCGGGACCAGAAGAACCCTTACTTGCTTTCGCGGGAGGAGGAGAGGGGCGTGATCAGAAAGCAGAATGCGAAGCGGGCGAGACTAACGGTACCGAGACGGCCGAAGTGGGATGAGAAAACCACAGCGCGCGAACTGGATGAGAAGGAACGGGCGAGTTTGCTTGAGTGGAGACGGGGACTGGCGGAGTTGCAGGAGGTGGATGATCTGCTTATGACGCCTTTTGAGCGGAACCTGGAGGTTTGGAGGCAGTTATGGAGAGTGATCGAGCGGTGTGATTTGGTGGTGCAGATTGTGGATGCGCGGAACCCGATGCTGTTTCGGTGCGAGGATTTGGAGCGGTATGTGAAGGAGGTGGATAAGCGGAAGAGGAATTTGTTGTTGGTGAATAAGGCGGATATGATGACTGAGGAGCAGAGGAGAGCTTGGGCGGAGTACTTTGTGGAGAAGGGTATTAACTTTCGGTTCTTCTCGGCGGAGTTGGCTAGGGAGATGAATGAGGCGAGGGAGAGTGGTGAGGAGGAAAATGTGGAAGGTGAAGATGGCGAAGAGGAGAGTGATGAGGAGGATGTATTGGATGAGAACGACGTCGCAGTAGAGATTGACGCGCAAGGCGGCTCCAAAATCGACGAAGAAGCCGCGAAGATATCCCTCCAAGACCAACAAGAAGACTCCGAAGACTGGGAAGACGAAGAAACTATCGACCCCGAACCCCACCCTGAGGCCGCCAACAGAGACGTCGAACTCGACAACATCCCCTTACCAATCGAAGAACAAACCCGCATCCTCACCACCTACGACCTCGAAGCCCTCTTCGTCCAACACTCGCCCTCTCCCGTCCCCTCCTCCCCCGACTTCAAGCAGCGAAAGACGCAAATCGGCCTTGTAGGCTACCCAAACGTCGGCAAGTCCTCCACAATCAACGCCCTGCTCGGCGCGAAGAAAGTCTCCGTCTCCGCCACGCCCGGCAAAACAAAGCATTTTCAAACCATCCACCTCTCCCCCCGCGTCATCCTCTGCGATTGTCCCGGCCTGGTCTTCCCCAATTTCGCCACCACAAAAGCTGAGCTCGTCTGCGCGGGCGTGCTGCCCATCGATCAGCTAAGGGAGTACACCGGCCCTGCTGCGTTAGTAGCGCAGCGGATCCCGAAAGGGTTTCTGGAAGCGGTGTATGGGTTAAAGATTGCGACGCGTCCCACGGAGGAAGGAGGTACGGGGCTGCCGACGGGGGAGGAGGTGCTGAGGGCTTACGCGAGGGCGAGAGGGTTCTTCACGACCGGGATAGGGCAGCCGGACGAGGCGAGGGCGGCAAGGACGGTGCTGAAGGATTACGTCAAAGGCAAGCTGCTCTTCGTGCACCCACCGCCTGCTAGCGTCGACAGCGTACCGAACGATGCGAAGACGTTCAACAGGGAACTTTACGACCTCGCACATTTGCCGCAGAGACGCAGAGCACAGTTTGCCGCGGACTCCGTGTCCCCCCTCCCGGATGACGCTACGGAACCTAGTCTCATGAACGACGACGACCCCGCGCCCGTGCCACAAGGCCGCAAAGGACGAACGCTCGATCAAGCGTTCTTCGGCGCCGGCCAGGGGAACGATGGACGCGTGAGCCGGCCGTTCCATTATCAGTACTCTGAGCAAGGGAGTAAGCAGCTCAGTGGGCGGAAACTGAAGGCTGTAGTTGCGGAGGAGCAGGGGATAGATCCAGCTGATTTGAAGGGGAAGAAGCATTTCAAGGCGAATAAGAAGGCGACGAAGAAGGGTGTCAAACTTGGGCCTAGGGGTGGGGCTGGGGACCCGGATTACTAGAGGCGTTGTGGGAGAGGTGTATAGATGGGATGATGGGATGGTTTGATGATAACGAAGTCTCACGTCTTGCGCAGATTCATTAGCAGAGATAATTCTTGCTATCTCAGGGCTGAGTACCGCAGACGCCTTTCGGTGATCTAGGTTGCTTCCCAAGCAAAGACTGGACATAGACGCCTCGCGCTATGCATAACCCTGGCCCCTGGTACCGTCCAGATCCGTGACGCCGTCGGTGATCGTGAGCCATAATCCTTCATCAGTCTATCATCCTTCTCCATAACATCCCAGTGGCCATTTCCTTTGCATGTCCAGTCTTCGGAGATCACTTCTTCTTCCTCAACGTATTCCCCTCCCCACTGAAATACGTCTTCTTCCCCTGCTCGTCATCCTCCATCGCCTTGTCCTTGTTCTGCAGCGGCTTGATCTCGTACCCGAAAAACAGTTTCCCAGGCGGTAGCCTCAGCGGTTGAGGTCCGTTCTGCTGCTTCCGCACTGTCTTTCCCGTGGACGTCGCTCCAGGTACCGGCGTCGATGTCCCAGTCGACACCGGCGTAGACGCAAGACTGCTCTTCCCCTTCTTCGACGCCACCAACTTCTGTCCCGAGCCTGAAAAGTGTGACATTACTTTCGCGTGCCCCTTCGCCACCGTGTCGGCGCTCGGTGCGATAGACGAATAGTTGATTGCCTGCGCCATCGTGCCCTCCGTATGCATCACTCCTCCCTTCTTCGCCATCTCACTCCCAATACTCCTCGGCGTGCTCGTGCCACTCCCCGCCGTCAGGCGCGTGGGCTCCACGTACCCAACCGGCGGCGCGAAATCGACTTCCAGATCCGTTTCCACTACCGAGATGGCGTGGCTGCCGCTGTCGTCGGGTTTGACTTCCAGCACCGCGATCTCGTAGACTGTGTCGTTGTACTCGAACGTGAAGACGTCGCCTACTGTAAGACAGCTGAAGTTCCGGAAAGCGGTTTCCAGTACAGCCTTGGGATCGCTAATCTCCAAAAAGTTGACGCTCTGCGGCTGCAATTTCACAAACCGCCCCAACGGGATATCCGTGCTCTTCACCTGCCCTAAATCCCCCGTGCCTAACCCAAGCACCTGCATCAGCCACCACGGTAGATAACACCTCCCTTCCTCTGCCGTGAATTCCAGCACTCCTGCGTGGCTGACTCTGCCAGCGGCGCCGTTGTGCAGCTCGAACAGCATGGGATAGGTGATGTGGAGCTGGGTGAGCTTGTCGAGGGCGGAGGCCGGGAGGAAGATTTTGCCGCCGTGGTTGGCGGTCGGGCGGTCGGGGCCTTGCATCATGGCGGTGGGGTAGACGCGGTAGTATTCGTCGAAGCGGCGGGGGCGGCCGCCGCGGGAGGCCATGGCGGCGGCGTAGAGGGCGGAGGGGTCGGGGTAGTAGGACTGTGGGGTGTTAGTGAGGGAGGAAGGGGAAGGGAGGGGTGGTGTGGTTACCATGATGGTGGTGATGTGTAGAGAGGATGATGTTGAGGTTTGTTGAAGAGGTTGTGAGGTTGCGTGAGTGTTAAGAGGGAGAGGTTGCCTTGCTAGCTCGGATTTCACATGCACAAAATGACAGCATACTCCACTTCTTCGGCCTTCTCTCCATCATTTTCAAGGAACCCTCACTTATTTCCCAACATCACGTGAAGAGAGCGGTGGCCTCAGTCACTCAGGCGTATCGACGAGAAGCTGGCGAACACAACCTGAAATCCCGGACTCCCGCAACAACGAGATGCCTTTCTCAGCCACTCAATCTTGCCAGCAAGCATCTTTTCTTCTTCACTTTACAAACATGTGTTCCCAAAGTTTCCTAGCTCCAATGCATGAGCTGCGTGGTCCCAGTCCTTTTGGCGATAATGCAGCCATGCCAGGTATCTACTTCTGCCTTCTAGAGGAGAAAGAGTGCTTGTGGACGAAACTTAGACAAGCTTTGTACGCATCTTGCAACAATGCCACGCTTTGATCTGGAGGCTTCTATAAGGCTGGAGAACTCCTCCGCCTTGTGGAAGACGCAAACTAGTCTGGTGGACAGGTAGGATATAAGAAGTCCTTCATCATGTGTTTTCAGATGATTACCATCGCCACCACTGCTCACAAGCTACTCTCAAGACAACACCTCAAGACTACACTACAGCATGGCGACTCCGGAACTCCTTCTGAACAGACCGAATTCCGACCCTCCTGCACCCAAGCCAACTGTCATCGGTGTGTACGGTCTTCCTGGATGCGGCAAGTCGACACTCTTGGACAAGTTGAAGCTGCACTTCGTCAACAATGAGTTCCGGTTCTTCGAAGGCTCAGAGGAGCTTGCCAGCAACTTTGAGAACAACAACCTCCAACTCTTCGAAGGCCTTCCCTCGGGGTCGAGGGATATCTGGCGCCGATACGCGATTCAGTCCATAGCCAAGAAGTGTGCAGAAGCTGGAAAGCCTGGAGTCGTCGCTGGTCACTTGATGCTCTGGGACAAAGACAAGAAATCAACATTCGAAGTGTGCACCACTGAAGACTGGAAGAGGTACACGCACCTCGTCTACCTGGAGACGGACCCCGATCTCATATGCCGACAGACAAAAGCTGATACAGCTCGTGAGCGCGATGCGGTCGGCGTAGATCAGCTCAGTGGATGGCAAGACGCAGAGATCAGCCGGCTTCGATCACTTTGTTACGAAAATCGCATTCTATTCACGATCGTTCGCGCGGAAAGAGATGAGCGGCTACCCAAGGTTGCAGGTCTTTTGACCAAGTTCTTGCACGACAACCAAGAAGAAGAATGCCGTGCTATTGTGCAGAAGTTGAGCGATGACATCCGCACAAATCACGTAGACACCAGCACGATCTTGGTCATTGATGGAGACAAGACTTTGGTCGCTCAAGATACTGGAATGCTCTTCTGGGAAAAGGAAGGGCATTCATTGGCGTTGAAGACGATGTTCGAGAGTTACAAATACACCCGCGAAGGCTTTCTACAGGCTGCGCTACTGTACGAAGAGCTCGATGAAGAAGAATTCGACAGACTGTGTGAGATAGTCGCCCAGAATATCATGGTGCGTCCGGAGTTTGTCCGCATACTCAAGCTCGTGAAGGCAACACCACGCCTGACAGTTGTGATCGCCACTTGTGGTCTGCGCAGAGTGTTCGAGAAGATCTTGAAGAAGGACGGGTTGTCTGACGCCGTTGTCGCGGTGGTTGGAGGCGGAAGGCTCAGTGCTGATAAAGCTGTGATGCCTGAAGTCAAGGCTGCGCTGGTTCAGCATCTGAGGACCGAGATGCACATGCGTGTCTGGGCTTTCGGCGACAGTATCCTGGACATGCCAATGCTTCGAAAGGCAGATCGGGCCATCGTTGTTGTCGGCGTGGATCACAAACGGAAGCAAAACGATAGTATGGCAGAGACCTTGCGGCATGCTATCAAATCCGATGGGTTGGATGTTCGACAATTCGTCATTCCAAGCCTTACCACTCCACCCTTCAACATCGATGGCCTCCAATCCATCGACGGAGATGATATCGAGTTCCTGCTCAGCGGCCTGAAGATCCACCACGCCACCCACAGAACCTCGGCCAAACTCCTAATGACACCAACAAGAGACTTTTCGTTCGCCGGTCCAGAGCTCAGAGAAGCCCATTGCCGAATCGGTCGATACTTGGCTACCGAATTTGTGTCTGACATCGTCGGAATCGAAAGCTATGCCATCACCAATGTGCATGGAAAAGCCGATGTTGGCCACCGTCTCAAGAACGAGAGCAAAACTCTCATCGTCCGGCTCATGCGCGGTGGCGAACCGATGGCTTTCGGCCTTAGCGAAGCCTTCCCACTCGCGATGTTCCTCCATGCGAAGCAGCCAGCTGACCTTACTCTCGAGCACATGGATGCGGCTTCAACCATCGTGTTGGTGGATGGAGTGATCAACAACGGCGATTCTATCTTGGAGTTCATGCAGCACATCCGCAGGCACAGCCCGACAACACCAATCGTGGTGGTTGCTGGTGTTGTTCAAGCGGGCGCAGTAGGCCCAGAGAGTCTCCTCACGCGCGGTGTCTGGCAGATGAAGAATGTGGAGATCGTGGCGCTGAGGACTTCCATGCACAAGTACACTGGCCAGGGGAAGACTGATACTGGTGCGCGACTGTTTAACATTACGGAGCTGGAGAATTGATGAGGAGTGTTGTTGGGCTGTGTGTGTTCGATTGTGCGCAACGAGACGATTCACTGACGAGATGTACAATATCTGATAGACTTTGCTGGCTGACTGCGATGATAGCTGATCGGCTTTGCTGGCTGACTGCGAAGTAGCTGATGGACTTTGCTGGCTTATTGCGAACTTTTAGAATAGGCAACGAAACCGAATGGAAAATGCTCTTGATGTCTGGAATGGAAGAAGTCTCCTAGAAACTGGGAACTCCGTGACGATGCAGATCTTGTGCAGCAAGCCAGCAGTGGTGCCTTGTCGGAACACTCCCAGCAAGCAGACAGGCAGCAACAGCCTTGATTAATAAGCTCATAGCCAACGTGTCCTCATGACGCCTTATCCAATGTATACTCCAGCCTCCCTGTCATCACGTAGCCTGCGCATAAGCGCTCGAGCTCGACTTGGACACATCTTGACAAGCATCGTACACCTTCATCATCCCATTCGGCTTTTTCTATTACCACCATTAGCACACACCATCAAAGCTCTCCTATCGTGCCACATCACTTACCGGCAACCCAGCCCTAGTACAACTAGCAGTAAAATTCCCTATATCCGACAACCACGCCCCACTGTTGAACTCAGAGAAGACCGTAACCATCTGCCACGGCTGCTCGCTGCTGCTTCCTGCAGGATTCGGCGCCGTCTCAATCGCCACAATACCTGTAACGGGCAGTTCCGGCGTCACCGGTCCAGGGGCAGAGGAGCGCCAGCGAAGGTGCACGGAGTCGCAGGTGGACCAGAGGTTAAGGATCTCAAACCTACACATTTTCAATCAGCACTCCTTGTCTAGCCGGAGGAGCGATTGAAAAGACTTACGGAATAGGCGCCTGAGTACCCTGCCCCTTCACAAACTCCTCCCTCGACCTAAACGTCGCCTCCCCCAACGTATTAGGTCCAGGACATCCAGCATTGATCAGCTCATTCACACCATCCGAGAAGTCCTGGAAAGTCGGCACCATAGCTTCTTCAGCTAGTGTGGTGTTGAAAGGCAGGTTGATCAGATCTTTGAAGTTCTGGGCGACTTTGCGGGCTTCGGAGTTGCTCATACAGGCGCTAGAGCGCGGCTTGGGGTTGAGCCACGACTCTGCTGATGCGAAGGTACCAAGGGCTAGGAGGGCCAAAGAGCTAAGGCCGGTGGAGCGCATGGTGGGTGCTGAGGGGGATGAGGTAGAGACTTTGGAAACGGGTGTGAGAGATATGTACGAATGCTCGGAAGACGAGGTAGAGGATGAAGGCTTGAACGAGATATGAGAGCAGCTGCGGCAGAGCAAAAGGTGGTAGAAACAAGACGGAAGATCTGTTCTTGTACTACACAGCCTTCAAAGCGTTGCGTATGGGATGTGAGACGAATAAGGGGCCGGTAGGACAAGAATAGAGCTTGAGGAGGATTGAAAGGCTTTGTTCTATGTCGGGCAGTGTTGGACTGACTCGACAATGGCCTTGTTATAGGCTGCGGATCGAAGGTTCTCCCTTGTCCTTCCAGCAACGAAGGGAAGGAAGTAATAAGGCTGGGGCCAAGATACGCGCCCGCTGCAATCCGCTATAAGGCTGCGACAAGGCGATCGGTGAGCCTTGCGAGAGCCATGGTGAGGAAAAGGGCAGACGTCTCTCCAACATGGCCCAATCAACGAGATTGAGGTGCTGCAACCTTCCTTCCTTGGTAAAACGGCATTGCGGCCAGCAAAAATGAAGTTGAAGTGAAATGGTAGGGAAGTATGCAGGATTGGGGGCTGATAAGAATCTCGTACCTCAGCTAAGCCTCGTAAGCACTGCAAGCCTTGCCCCAGGAATTCTTAACAATGCTATTGTTGGCAAAGGACGACGAGGCAGTGCTCTCATCGATCTGGTCCCCCAGAGTATTGCACACTAGCTCTGATGCCGGGTTGGTCGAAGCATGAGGTGGAGAAAGCCTTGTTTTACCTTTGATTCCGTCTAGGCTCCAAAGTCCTCACATCGATTTCTTGCACGTGAACGATGACGAGGAAGGATGCACAGCGATAACGCAGGCCACGATGTAAAAGTTTCCACTTTCGATACTACTTACAACGCACCATATGCATTCCACGCCTCCCAAACACCCACGCTATGCTTGCAACACCCTGTCCGTCCATGCTCCTGTCATCACAGACCCTAAACTCCCGTCCGCCCCGCTTATCGGTAACCCCAGCTCGGGCCAAACTACTTCCCAAATTGGAACCCTCCGAAGCCGCCCTGCCCAAGACTTCCATGATTGAAGTGCCCGCCCCCACCAGGCGGACCAGGTGTCTGCGTCGATAGTCCTGCGTGAGATCCCGTAGGCGTGGAAGGGTTGTTGGGTGTGAAGCCTTGACCTAACACGCTTGCTGCCGCGCTCGCCATGCCGTTGACTTGTTGCGACTGATGTTGTGGTGTCCCCTGCGCCGCGAAGAACTCGTCACGGATGTGCTGAGCAGCGGGAGGCAGCACGCCGTGGAGACCGTAGATTTGGTCAGCGAGGTCTTCGTCCAGGTTGCCGTTGAAGATCTTGTTCTTGAGTCCGAAGAAAACACTTCCTGTGAGCCATGCGTCTGAACCACCGGTATGCGCAACGCCAATGCGCTGGACTTGCAGTTCGTCCGCGAGATCCTGTAAGCCCGATTTCGTGCCCAGTGAGTCGACTATCCGGCTCCCTTCAACACCGAGACGACCTTGGCCTCGCTTTCGCTGAGCATCGCGAAGGAGGAATTTGATGTCCCAGAGTTTTGGGAAGAATGTCTTGACCTGCTCGAAGAACTCGTTCTGGTCGTGAGGTAATGCATCGTCGCTCAGCAGCTTGATGAGGTAGCCGAAGTCGTAGCCGGAGTGGAAGCTGAGCCAATTCACTTCCTCACAGAACACAAGTCCAGAAGTCGTCAATAGCGCGCCGAATGCATCGAGACTGATGCCCTGCTCATTGTGCCGCGCGAAGTCAACACCACTCGTCTTGAGCAGTTCGATGGACGATTCCGCGTACATGTCCTCATCCAGATTGAACTGAAAGTTGAACACCCACGTGCACGGCAGGTACATCAGATTGTTCGGATACGGCGTCTTGCCGTTCATTCGTGATAGCAGCTCTGCGTCAGGTTGCTGGGGTGGCAGCTCGCCCTCGGAGGTCCACAATGTGATGCCGACTTGGATTGGCTTCAGGATGTCAACGTTGCATCGGAGTGTCTGGTAATGATATTCAGCCTTCGAACCCGCGAAATGGCCAATCGGCCTGGCAACGATGCCCGGAAACTCAGCATCCATGCTGACGTAGGGATATTTGATGATCAGTTGGCGTAGTACGGCCATTTCTTGGTCGAGGTTGTGTCTCCACACTTCGCGTATCCTGCCCATAGCTCCAGATTTGACACCCAAGAGCCCTGCTTCTGCCGCCGCATGGGAGTGCTCTTGCATTGCTGCTCCTCGCGCGAAACCTTGCTGTGCTGCTACGCTTGCCAGACCTTGTCCCTGCCCTCCGAGCACACCACCATTGAATGTCGAAGCCGCCGCTCCTGGCATACTGCTGAAGGCACTACCTCCATATGCTGAGCTCGGTGTGAAAGGTGATATGCCGCCATTGAGTGCATTGCTGCCGAAGGCATGTTGTGGGTTGAATGCGCCAGGTAGGTGTTGCGATTGGCTTTGGTAGTGTGATGTCTGTTGCGGGATGGAGTGTTGTGGGTTGAGATGTTGAAAAGGGTTGGACATGTGGCTGGGATGCATGCGCGACACTGCGGGAGGCATGTTGTAGGACCAGCGTGGAGGTGGTTGAGGGTGGGATGATGGTTGTGGGTGTCCGCTTGACGGGCGAAACTCACTCGCTTGTCCGTCAAGCGTCGTCTGTTGCGACTGGACCTCCTGGATAGGACGCTGGCCTGATACTCCAGAGTCGATTCGGAGAGGCCGATCTGCAAGAGCTGCCTGTCCCTTCGCTTCGAACTGAGAGAAGGAAAGGTGATGATGAGAGCGATTCAAGGTCGGAGTGGGCTGACCTTGGCTTTGGGAGTGAGGGTGGGCTCCAGGGTGGGAAAAGCTAGGGTCGGTGTAGATGCGGCGATGATGGCAGAATGGCGTCTGCAACTCGCGGTAGTTGGGTGTAAAGTCGCGGTTCACCTGTCCCAGAGCTGTGTGGGGCAGTATGTAGCCCTGGTGTTGTATGTGGCCCTGGTGGACGGGTGTATTCTCTTGTAGGTGAGCTCGGCTTCGAGGATCTGCGGTGGGATGGGCTGGTTGAGTGGACCATAGGGCAGAAGGTGTGCTCGTGACTCGTCGCTCTCGGGTCGGAGTGGAAGTGGGAGGCTGAGAGTAGTAGCACGTTCGATCGTTGATGTAGTGAAGGTTGTATGGTTGACGGTTGAGATCTTGTCTCTTAGGCTCCCGGCGGTGATTCACTTGGGTCACGCCGTGTTAGCAACGACGTCGTGATCATCTGAGAAACCGGTACTGTTGGGTATTGCTTGAGCTGCTGCTCTTCAGGTGTTGTGCGCGGGTCGCTGTCATATGAATCTCGGACTGTGTCTCATGTTGTTGTTCTGCTGAGGTCTCCGGAGTGCAGATGAACGAGATATGGCCTTGCTCATCCCACGCTTGCTTGCTCTGCGTCGAATCTGGAGAAGTGGCAGGCGCGAGCAAAAGCGGAGGGAAGGTGCGGCGAATCAAGCTTGGCATATCTGTCGGCGCGGACAAGCTTCACTCCTCGGGCTCACTTCAATCTGCAGCGCGACGGCCATTGCGATCAGGAACGTAAGAATGTTCCACCACTGAACACGAAGCTTCCAAGCTCACAGCCAGCAGCACGCGCCATGCCTGCGGGAAAAACGAATCTCACCGGGTTCGACCCTCGGAAGTTCGCAGCAGCGAGTGGGCAGCCGGCGAACGATCCTTGGGCGAGACAGTACGATCGGCTCTCTCCATCTTCGACAGAGGATACTTGACTGACGTACATTTAACTGCAGTGAAGCATGGCGGTACACAGGACCATTCACACGGCGAAACCGACTGAAGGGACTCTTCCCCGGCTTTGGGATCGGACTGGCGGCATTTGCAGGATACATGGTATATGAGCAGATCTTCATAAGCTCAGCCCACGGACATGGAGAAGCGCACGGCGAGGAACATCACTGAGCTCGGGAGAAGGCATGAAGCTGGAATGCTGAGGAGGACTTGTACAGTGCATTGGGATGGCGTTCAAGGGCGTGCGGCCTCGACTACTACGACAACCACATCACCGACTAGAGCACCACTACAACCACGACAAAGAGACACTCTTGTGGCCAGAGCATTGTTGCAGCCGGGACAAGGTCTTCGCATTACTGGGATGGAGGTGCGGTCGACCTCAAACATATCTGTAAATACCATACCAAAACATCTTCAAAGCCTTGCTTCGTTTTAGCCCCCTATAGTGCCATTGCCTTAGATCATTGGGCCTCGATCAGACGATATCTTAGCTTGATTGTATACCTGTGTAGCCATTTCTAATCAAATATTTGGTTGATCTTTCTGAACCGCTTCCCCGCTCTACGCAGTCGCACCAGCTGCTGCAACGGACTCCATCCTTTCCTCGACACCGT
>JAABUW010008682.1_pt1 | contig 11795 bp, 6 predicted proteins | sample 5560081 | NCBI WGS metagenome assembly JAABUW01 (sample SAMN10711882, study PRJNA513363) | rock metagenome | isolation source: Antarctica rocks | place: Antarctica: Victoria Land, Knobhead sud | reverse complement strand
CATGCAAGACTGATGACCTTTCTGAAATGACTCTGTGGGGCCCAAGACCTCAATGTGGACAACTTACTGTGCCAGAAACGCAATGTGATTGCAATTGAAACGCAATGTGATGATCCTGCAATCGTGCACCTCACCTGTTGCACAGCTCCAACGACTAAGAGGGCTTCTAATATGACAATGCAAGAACAGAAGAAGTTGAGCCCAAGTGCACTGTAGCTGTAGTGCTTCAGGAAGGTCATAAGGAACCCAAAGCCTACAAAAATCATGATGGCCACCTGCAGGCACGCGTTTTTGCAGTCTAAAATGCATATAGACTATGCTGCAGCACCATGCCTGCATCCAGATGCCTGCCCCACAAGGCATGGTTCACGTGGCATACCTCTGCTGATAATAAACCTGTAACATGTACATTGCAGGCAAGAAAAATTGGATTCTGCAAACTTTCAACCAGTGCAGCAGATTGCTCGAAGGAGTGGCATGGTAAGGCTCAGCATGAAATATGAGGAGAGAATCTTACATGCAAGTACCACGTGTAAAACCTCTGCACATCGTCGTCAGTTTGGTGCTTTTCTGTGTACTTTGTAAACACTGCCAGTAAGACGAGAAGCACAGCCAGAATGGCCGAAGTAGATGTCGCAAACACGCTACGCGATTTGGGCCTGATGCCACCCAACAAGGATGATGCTAGACCATGCTCGCTCGCCATGACAAACGGATGTTGAAGGCACCGATCAGCTGCTCCCGTGGCTTATTCTGCTGTAGCCCGGTGTGCAAGGATCTCCGAAAGACGCTTTGAACGGCGCAGACGTCGGCGATTGAAGGAAAGACAGCTACAGAACAAGCACAGATGCAGCCAAGGTGGTCTCAGATGCTATTGAGGAGCACTCCAGCCCTGACGAGCGCGATGTGGGACAATAGGCCTGCGTAGGGACCACTTTTCTGTTGCATAGTCAAATCTGTCCATTTGACCGGCAACTAATCTGAAGCAGCTGAGTGAGCAGCTGACAGGGTATGCAGCTGAAATGTTCGTGCCATAGTCTTTGCCCACAGCACGCACAATAAAGTGGTTGCCTGAATCACTGTCATCGTATAAGGCCCATGAGTATTACGGAAAATGTAGTTGCCAAAATGTTTTTGAGCAGACTGTGGTACGAAACATATCCGCAGTACTGGTAATTACAGTATATAAGGAAGTCTACCCATGGCACAGAAACGCCCTTTAAACTTGTACTATACAGTAATACAGTGGCCACGTCAGAAACACCAACAGACTTCGCTTGTTAGCTAGAGGCAGGGCTGATTGCAGCTTTAGAAGGTGCGCCTGCGAGACCAGATTGTACCTCTCTGTACACATGTGTATGTGAAGCTATACCCTAGATTGACCTCCAGCAAAGCACTAAAAAGTAAATACAGTAATGGAGCCTGGTGTAGCAGGGTACAAATTGTACCGTACAATGAGCTAAGGGACATCAAATGCGCACTGTGGGGTTTCACCCTACAACACCTGGCACTTTCAAAAGTGGTTGAGTGTTGCACATAGATGACACCTACAGCTGTAAAACTTGCAAGACTCTCTCAGGAAACTCTTTCAGGCATGCACTATCAAGCCTCAATAACTTCAAGTGAGTGAGCTGTCCAAATCAGGCAAACGTGAGGATGTCATCCAAGTCTGCTGTGTTGATCTGGCAGGTTAGCTTTGAAATCCTGCTGGACAACATGTAGCAGCTATCAGCAACTCCAGCATTAAATCTGATCCTGTGCAGACAAAGAAAATGGTGTTGACTTGCAAGAGCTAACACAGCTGAAGACTTACATAAACACTGAATAGGAGGATATATCTGTGGTGAAATACAGATCGGTTTTGATGTCCACCCTTGGGCCAGGAAGAAAATCCGTACTGACGGTATAGGGGTTAGTGCCAAAATCTGAGCAGTGCGACAACCCTTGTCGCCATTCGCCAAAAGCCAGACTTTGCTTGCGCCAACACACTGCTGTGCTAGCCATACAGGAAAGCAGCGTTGCTGTGGAGACATGCCTGTCTCCAGAGATGGCAGCTGTGTTGTAGACCCACATGCAGCCACCAAAGTCAGAAATGATCTTAATGTGGAGGTTCCCTCCCAATTCCTCTATCGTTCTGCTCCATATACCCTCCTCTGTCAGTGCAAGCCATTGTTGCTGCATTAGTCATCGCAAATGGCAAGTTTTACTGTTTGCAAAACAGCATTTGTCACAGTTGTTTAATGATGCTTCTTGCATGATCAATGCATCAATGGCAATACTGACTGCTGCAATTGGCAGTAAACATGCACTGCAGGTGCTATGATGTCCAAGTGATTGTTGCTGCTGCTGCTTTAACTCAAGCAGATTGAAGATGATGCTGAAGCTCTGACTACCAGTCGCTGCTGCCAACGATCAAGTGTGGATTGCATGTGTGTACTTGCAGTGAGCTTCAAGTAATGTGTACAGTAAGTTACACTGAGTCACCATTGCTATTGAAGCTCTGCGGCTGCATTGAGGCTTGTGTCCAGATCATTTGGCACAATAAGCTGGATGAGACCTACGTAAGTGGCTGGAACTGCTCTATAATTAGTCAAAGAAAAGGCTTCAGTTGGTGTTTAAACAGTCTTGCATGTGACAAAGCATTTGCTGCCATTAATGCAATATTGGGCGGTCCAACAACTTTGTATGACAGCTCATGCTGCAAGCCACCGGCCGATGCTAAGAAGCAGACACCCGGGTGAAGCAAGCACAAATGTTTGGTACCACAACACGTACTGCCGTGCCTGGTTGCCAAGTCAATCAGGCACTGCTCGCGGAATGAAGACTGAAGTTGTGCAGGACGACAAGCTTTGCTTGAAAGAACCCACACGGCCGCGAGCGTGCTACATCAGGAGACACGCCAGCAATACAGTGACACCGGCTTGCACTACCGTTGTGAGCGCCACGGGTCCGCGCTAGGAACGCGACAGGTTTGACTGCGGGAGCGTTGACCAGAGCGTTGACCAGCCAAGCGCGTCAACAAGCGATGACTAATAAGTCCGAAACCTATCTGCGAAACCCACCCGAGTATACATGAATGCAGCTTGAACTCTGAGAGTCTCGAGACTCGTTGAGGCTGGCAATTCAGCAGACCATTGAAGCAACATGCGTGTCTGAGCTCGAGCTCGGACATCACGCCTGAGTACAGTGCAGCTTGTGTACAACCGTGCTTGTGCGGTTGAACGGTTTCTTTGGCCAAGCCGGCAGGTCAGAGTGCAGGCATTCCGTGCAGCGCATGGTTCTTGGGAAGGGTATCGGCATACCGGCTAAAAGTGCAGTTTGAGCCTGGCCATGTCCTGTCTCGCGGTTCATGACCTATCGCTATGTGGCAAACGTCAACTTTGCAGGTGAAACAGCAGATTTTGGCAGCTTCTGTTCCCACAGAGTACGCACACACATACACAATCTTATTTGCTTACTTCGAGTGTTGCCGAGCGTTTTTAGTGTTGCTCTGCTGATGGGTCTGCAGGCAACATCACAGCTGGCTGCGGCCTTATCGAAGACAGACAGTCGCGGACAGTTTAAGCTACAGTCAAAAAAGGTTCAGTCAGCCACAGACAGGTGGGACTTGTTGCGCAACTTGGCAAGGTTGAACTCAAAGCAGTGTTGGCCTGAAATGCAACAATGCTGCTGCAGGCTCCGGAGTGTGTTGCAAGGCCACAGCAGCACATTCACAGCAGCAGCAGCAAGGCAAAAGCCTGAAGTCAGGCTTGCCAGACATCAGTGAGCTCAGCCCCCAGCTGCAGCAAGAGTGGCACCCCGACAACAATGATGTGCTTGGCGGCATCAAGATTAAGCCAAACAGCGGCCTGAAAGTCATGTGGTCATGCCCCAACTGTCCAGCAGGATGCCCTCATATCTGGAAGACAACTGTGTACAGCCGCACAGGAGGCAACCAATGCCCATATTGTGCAGGGAGAAGAGTATGTCAGCACAACTCTCTTGCTACCAAGGCACCGAGACAGACACGATACTGGAACCATGACAAGAATGCCAAATCACCTGAGCAGACGCTTGCTGGCAGTAACCTCAGAGCTGAGTGGAAGTGCCCAACATGCAGCTACGAGTGGCAAGCTGCAGTGGCTAAACGTGTGCAAAACGACAGCGGATGTGCTCATTGCAATAAGAGAGCTGCTGGAAGGAAAACAATGCTGCCAACATTTGAAGCAGCACAACATCAGCTGCTGCGTGAATGGGACTATGAGTGCAATGCTGCAGATGGCATTCATCCTCATAACACCACCCTTGGCAGCAAAAAGCTGGTGCATTGGGTCTGCCACAACTGCCCTAAGGGAACACTGCACCTGTACCGAATGACGCCCAATGATCGTACCAACAGGCAAAGAGCAGGTTGCCCGTATTGTGCTGGCAAGCAAGTGTGCAAATGCAATTCTTTGCAAACTCATTACCCCATGGTTTCAGCAGAGTGGGACTTTGCCAGAAATGACCTAACGCCAGCTCAAGTCACTTCTCAGTCTCATCAAGTCGTCTGGTGGGTGAATTCTATGCGAGGCAGCTGGGCACAACAGATTAATGAGCGCACAAAGCCTCGTCTCAACCCCAAATGACGGTGGGACATCTCTTAAATTTCTTTGGTTGTTGCACAACACTTTGACAACATGTTAATGCAGGCTTGTGCATTTCCCTTGTACATTGGCATGACATTGCGGGTTGAGCTGTGTTTGATTGCATGGTGCAACGGTTGCACAAGCGCCTACACCGGTGAGCATGCGTTGCCTTGTCGCTTACATTCATTGTGACTTGTCATTGTTTGTTGTACCATGAATGCTGAATAGACCTGTGATGTTTTGATTGACATGTACCACCCTTGGTGTCCTAAGCTGATATGCATGTTGTGACACACCCTGTGCTTTCTGTCCAGGTGTGATGTCATCAACAATGCTCCCCAGCTCAACGCTGGCAGGCAAAGGGGATGGACATCTTTCCCAGATGCATTGGATAACAGGGATATACCACTGCTTGTGGTGAGTTTGCTGTGGGCAACGTTGTTTTTGTTAGACCATTCATTGACAGCTCATGGGCTTGCGTAAGTACTTGAAGGGATTCCATCAAATGGGTTGCCTCAGATGTAGCCCCTTTTTTGTGTGTGGTGATTGCGTCGTCTTTACTTATGCATGCAATGCTGGCATCTCTGTTGCTAGCGCAACTTTGAGCATGGAGAACTGCTGAGACCGCTGTTGCTAGTACAAATGCTTTGGTGTTGCAAGCGCTTGTTGCTGCTGCTGCTATTGTTGCAACCAGCAGTCTGAAGCTTTGCTGCAGCTCTGACAACCGCTCTGACATTCCAGTGCTTGTTGCTGCTGCTGCTGTTGTAACATGCACACTGAAGCTTCTGCTGTAGCTCCGAGCGTTGCCGACTACTGCTGCTGCTATGACTACAACTATTTCTGCCGTTGTGTTGTCAGAACATTGCATGTCTGAAAACTGCATGTCTGCATCACAATGACCATCATACTCATGTGGCCTTCTGAGCATTCAAACTTTCATTGCTTTTGTTGACGGTGCTTTTACCCTGCAACAGGTGGCACTGCAAGACATTGCTCATGTGAGTGGCAGGGGCACTAGAAGGAACATTGAGCGCCCTGAATTGGTCTGCTTCCAGTCGAGTTGCTCTCTTCATGAGAGGCTTTGTGAAGCAGTGTACAGGCACCACCCTGTTTCTAGTGCCTCTAGGTGACATTGCAAGCACATTGCTACATGCTGATGTTGTTACATCAGTCATTGCCACTGGTAGAGTGACGGCAAAAGTTCCACTGTTGGCAGAACAGCACTACCTCAGCTATCAGACATGCTACTTGCTTGATAGATGCATCAGTGGCTACTGCTTGACAAACGCATCACTGGCTACTGCTTGATTGCACTGCATTTGCAGTGTCTTTGCTGCATATTGAGTGTTGCTATGTTAGTGGCTTTTGCCACCCTTACTCTCTGCAGCCTTCCAAGCATCCTTGCTCGTTCTGCAGACCCCTTGGCAGAGCCTAAACCCTGACACCTTCTGGGGAATGGTGTGTCAGATTCCAGCTTGCGGCTGAGTGAGCAGATGGGGATAGAAGAAGAGCTGGAGTAAGGGGCCTTTAATGACAAGTACTGCGGTCACCTCGAGATTACAAGTGATTGTGGCTGCTGCGGTTGTGATCAACAGCTGAAGCTTATGCTATGTTTGTGGTCAATGCTATTCATGTGCACATCACATATAGATATTGCAGACCATCATGCTATGAACCCATTTGGATCCCCAAGCAATTGAGTCGTTGCTGGAGATGTGAGGCTGCATCGTGGCTTCTGTCTTGCGTGTACAGCACAGGATTATATAATCATATATGCCACTACATTTTGACAACACTGCTATGGGCTGCTGTTCTGCAGCTGCCCGACAAGAATAGTTAGGCATGTTTGATCACCGTATGGAAAGGCCGCATCGCTAAAGGACAGTATTGGTACAATCGTTTGCATGTGTGACAACATTTGCTGCCGTGAACTGTCTGACTGGTGTATGTGTGACAACGTTTGATCAAATTGCACGATTCGTCTCCTTATCTGCATCTCGCAAGTCGTCCGACTGTCGTCGTGATGCAACTCGGTTAACACAAGCTGTGAAGCGAAGCATCGAGTGAGCAAGAGCCTGGGAACGTCTGCGTGGGCAGTGCAGCTCGTTGGTGCCGTGCTCTTATATCTCACCGACTCCGGTGGCAAATAGGTTGGAGTGCTGTCTCTCTGTTCAGTTTGTAACCCTTTGCTCTTACGAGGGTCGCAGAAATAACAGCGTGCCAAAGTCCCAAATGAGCCTGGCAATGTCCTCCCTCGCGACTCGTGACCAATTGTTATATGGGAAACAACAACCTTGCAGGTAAAAGACAGGTCCTTGTCAGCTTTTTATTCCCATCTTTCTGAGTGTTCTTTTGTTGGGTCTGCAGGCAACAGCACGTTGGGCTGCGGGCTTGTCGGAGAAGCACTGCTGCAGGCAAATCCAGCGCCAATAATTTGAATTTCGGTCAGCTGCAAAAGGGTAAGGCTTGTTGTGCAGCTTAGCTTTCAACTCTGAGCAGTGATGGTCTCATGTAAAACAATAATGCTGCAGCCTCCGGAGTGTATTGCATTGCCACAGCAGCACATTCACAGAAGCAGCAAGGCAAAAGCCTGAAACCAGGCTTGCCAGACATCAGTGAGCTCAGCTCCCAGCTGCAGCAAGAGTGGCACCCTGACAACAATGATCTGCTTGGCGGCATCCTGGTGACGCCAGGCAGCAGCCTGAAAGTCATGTGGTCATGCCCCAACTGTCCAGCAGGATGCCCTCATATCTGGAAGACAACTGTGTACAGCCGCACAAGAGGCAGCCAATGCCCATATTGTGCAGGGAGAACAGTATGTCAGCACAACTCTCTTGCTACCAAGGCACCGAGACAGACACGATACTGGAACCACAACAAGAATGCCAAATCACCTGAGCAGACGCTTGCTGGCAGTCGCCTCAGAGCTGAGTGGAAGTGCCCTATCTGCAGCCATGAGTGGCAAGCTGAAGTGGCTAAACGTGTGCTATATGACCGTGGTTGTCCTCGCTGTATTAACAATGGTCCTAGAAGGCAAACAAAGCAGCCCACGTTTGTAGGAACGCAACATGAGCTGCTGCTTGAATGGGACTATGAGCGCAATGCTGCAGATGGTATTCATCCCGATAACACCACCCTTTGCAGCAACAAGCATGTGCATTGGGTGTGCCAGAAGTGTCCAAAGGGACAGCTGCACAAGTACCAAATGCCTCCTTTCCATCGCGTTGGAAAGCAAGCTTCAGGGTGTCCATACTGTGCGGGCCAGCAAGCTTGTGAGTGCAATTCCTTGCAAGCTCATTACCCATGGATATCAGCAGAGTGGGACTTTGCCAAGAATGACCTCACCCCAGCTCAAGTCACCAGTAGGTCTCACCATGTTGCTTGGTGGGTGAACTCTGTGCGCGGCAGTTGGTCTCAAAGGATCAACGACCGCACAGCCGCTCAAGCCAACCCCAGATGATGGTGAGACATCAATCTTTGGGTGACTGTACACACAGCCATTTTGCCTAGCTGTTGTTGCACAACAAATTGACAATGGCATTGCAGACTTGAACTTTTTTTGTGTATACTTGGCTTTGCATTGCAACATGGGTTGTGAGTTATTGCGTGATGTAGCAAGGCTGATGCACTCACATTTGGCGCATGACGTTGCCAGAGGAAGATTGCAGACTTTATGCGTGCCATGATGTCTGCAATGATGTTTCTCAGGCAGTATGATGGAGGGGCTATTTTTCTTGCATGGAGTGCATGAGTCTTGATCAGTTGAAGCCTTGCAAGGGGGCCGAGTCGGTCTGTTTCTAGCCAAGTTGCCCTTCTCTTCAAAGCTGTAACAATTATTGGATAGGTGTGGTTTGATTCCTTGTGCCCTTAAGTGGTTGTTGCAAGCAAACCTGCCATGGTTGTTTTTGTCATTGCCATTGGCAGAGTGGGGAGTTGCACTATCCGCAAAACAGCATGTGTCACAATTCTCAATGATGCTTGTGCCTGTTCAATGCATTGAAGGCATTGCTGACTGTACCGCAGTTGGCAGATGTCCTTGCTGAGTGTCGGGTGCTGCCATGTTCGTGGCTGTTGTTGCATGCATGTAACATGTTGCTGTTGCCGGGCGCATTGCATGCTGTGCTGTTGCTGCCGCTTTGGCAGTGTGTGTCGCAGGTTGTTGTTGCTGCGGCTGTTGCTGCTCCGTTTTTTAGTGTTGCTGCTTACTCTATCTGTGTTGCAACGGGTCTCTCACTCCTAGCATCTTCACTTGTTTTGCAGCAATCTTGGCAGCGTCTTTCTCAGAACTCTTGAAGAACAGTGTGTCAAGAGCTGACTTGCAGCTGCTTTGACAGATCTGGGCTGGGGATACAGATGAGTTTGACTGAGAGGCCTTTGATAACAACAGCTGTAGCTGCTATGCTGGTCCAAGTGGCTGTTGCCGCTGCTGCCGCTGCTACAATATCAGCAAACTGAAGCTTATGCTGGAGCTCTGAGCCGTAATTGGTGCTGCCACTGCTGTAAAAGGGCATGTTATGATGGTGCCATTGTTCAGGTGCATTTTTTATATGTATATTGTAGTGACTGATAATTTCATGAGCAAGTACCATGTGCTTTTTAAGCATTCGAGTGACCAGTACTGTGGAAGATTTGAGGCTGCACTAAAGCTGCTGTCTTGTGCATATGCATGCGGCACCAGAAGCTGGATTACACCAGTCTCATCCTGATGTCACTGCCTTGGGCTGCTGTGTTGCTCAACAAGAGCTACTTGACATGATTGACCACTATGCATAGTAATATGACATGCATAGGAATATGAGCATAGTCATATGACAGGAAAGGTTTGAACTATCATCGAGACAGTCTACATATGCCAATGCATTTGCTGCCGTTGCGTAGCCCGTGTGCCAACCATGCCTGAGTGCATGTTGTACAAGTATCCTGCTTTAAATTTAGATCTCAATGTTCCAGGCCGAAATGTAGCAGCCTTTGCAGACCAATGCATCCTCGGTGATTTTTGGTAGGTCCAGTAGTTCACAAGGCTCCTGTTGCCATGCATGGTCGGCGTTGAAATGTGTGAAAATGTGCGTGGCACATGACAGTCAGATCAACTTGAAGTGCAGCAGCAGCAACACTGGATAGAGCAGACAAATGCATCTCCTGTAGGAGTTCACGCCTGAGTGTGAACCTATAGCTTAGAGTGCTGGCATGCATCTTTCTTAGAATGATCAGCACTTACGAGAGTCACCAAGGTAATGGCGTGCTAAAGTCCCACTTGGGCCTGGCAATGTTCTGCCTCGCATATCATGACCTTCTGGTATGTGGCAAACATCAGCATTGCAGGTAACACGGCTCTAGTTCCAATTGGTGTACCCCCTATCGGGTGGTGCTTGAAGATGACTCAGCAAGCCACAACTGTTGTTACAAGTTTGGCTGCAAGCCTTTGGAAGACACATTATTGCAGTCAGCCTCAGCATCAAAGAAAGGGGTTTCAGTCAGCTGCAAAGAGGTGAGGCTTGTTGTGCAACGTGCATATAAATCCAGAGTAACATCGACCTGAAGTGAAACAATACTGCTGCAGCCCATGGAGTACACCGCAGTGCCACAGCACATCCACAGAAGCATTAAGGCAAACACCTGAAGCTGGGCTTGCCAGACATCAGTACGCTCAGTCGCCAGCTGTAGGAAGAGTGCCACTCTGACAACACTGCTCTGCCAATATTGCTGCTGCTGCTGTCGCTGTGTGTGAGGCTGTTAATGCCAGTTTGATGGTTAACATCAGTGCGACAGAGTATAAATTCTGTGTTGCAATGACGCTCTCAATCTTGCTCAGTGCAGCATTTTAAGCATCTTACCTTGTTTTGCAGCACCCCTGGCGGAGTCATTCACGAAACCCCTTGACTGAGTCATTTACAAAACTCATTCCAGAGAATATGGTGTCAAAAACCGGCTTGCGCCTGACTTGGCAGATCTAGATGACAATGATCAAGGACTTTACTGAGGAGCCTATGTTGGAAAGTAGTGCAGCTACTTTGACGACCCAAGGTGTTGCCGCGGCTGCTGCTTGTACAACACATGTGCCAATTTTGTCACAAGGACTGAAGTATATTCTATAGCTCTGAGCAGCAGCACTGCTGTTGTTGTGCTACCACCAATGTTCATGTACGCTCTGTACTTGAGTCACTGTCAGAGAGTTGGGGCTGCATTGACGCTTTTAGCACCTGTAGCATAGAAAGATGCAGTGACTGCATCTGTACTGTACACCAGTATATTTCGATGTCACTAGTGCCCTTGGCTGCTGTCTTGGTAAACAAGAGCTTGTGGCATGAGTGACCACAGGAAAGCAATGTGGTAGCGTTGAATTGTTTTGCGTGTGACAAAGCATCTGCTGCCATGCATGACTGTGCAAATTGTGTGTCATGCAGCAGACGCTTCATCTGCTGATTCAGCTCCTGATCTGCACTCGTTAGTTAGCTATAGTCTGAAGCAACATCGCGAAGAAGTGTATGTGAGCAGGAGCTCGATGATCACGTCTGAGTGTGCAGGGCAGCTCTCTTGATGGCTTGCTTGTGCGTGTGAACGATTCCGCTGGCCAAAATACAGGGCCAGCGCGCTACTCAGCGTGCATCCCTTGAATCCTGCGAGTATTGTCAAGATTACGGCGTTTTAGGATTCCCAGTGGGACCTGGCAATGTCTTGTCGTGCGCCTCAAGGCGTTTTGGTATGTGGCGAACATCACTGCTGCAGGTGAAGCAGTTGTCCTTGTCAGGTGCTATCCTCCTTGGGTGTGCACACTCAGATATGCTCTGCTTATGGGTCTGCAGGCAACAGCACGTTTGGCTGCGACCCTATCGAAGACAGACTGTTGCAGGCAAACGCATGGTGAGCCAAAGGAGGTTCAGTCAGCAGCACACAGGTGGGGCTTGTTGTGCAACTTGGAAATGCACTCAGAGCATGCGTCGGCATCAAATGAAACAATGCTGCTGCAGCTCCTGAAGTGTATTGCAATACCACAGCAGCACGTCCACAGAAGCAGCAAGGCAACCGCCTGAAGCTGGGTTTGCCAGATATCAGTGAGCTCGGCCCCCAGCTGCAGCAAGAGTGGCATCCCGACAACAACGCTCTGCTTGGCGGCATCAAGGTGAAGCCAGGCAGCGGCAGAAGGGTCACGTGGTCATGCCCCAACTGTCCAGCAGGATGCCCTCATAT
>JAABUW010008681.1_pt1 | contig 11795 bp, 9 predicted proteins | sample 5560081 | NCBI WGS metagenome assembly JAABUW01 (sample SAMN10711882, study PRJNA513363) | rock metagenome | isolation source: Antarctica rocks | place: Antarctica: Victoria Land, Knobhead sud | reverse complement strand
TGTTTCGTTCAGATAGACTTAGTAGTGTAGTCGTAGTAAGAATTATCTTTCGAGAGAGCTCGAAGATGATATCATTAGAAGACATATCAAGATATTCTATAGGTCGAGTATTTACTGCGTATGAGGATTTGCTTAGAACCTCATCCCAATTCTGATTCTGCTTTCTAAGCACGTCTTCTAGCAATCTGTTTGAGATCTCTATCATGCCCGTACTTTTCGAAGCACCAGAAGGACTGTAAGTGATGGATATTCCTAGATCTTTTAGGAACGAACGCATCTTTGAATTGTCAAAGTGCTGGCCTCGATCGCAGTAGATTGCCACAGGCCTTCGGAACAACGAAAAGACCTGTTCTAAACTTGATATTGCATCTGCCACGCTTGCTGAGGGAGTGGCAAAAGGGCCTCAAAGAAAGCAGTACAACTAGATGTTGACTAGTAATGCGCGCCTGGAGTCATTCTCGTTGTTTGGACCGGGCCCGTTCTTCGGAACTGTTCCGTCGCTTTATTCCACTTCTAAGCTCATGTTCGAGCTTGGTTTCTAGGCGTCTATCTGGGGCATACTTTCTGACTGGCAAAATCCTTAAGAAAAGGCTCTCTGTGTTGTTCTGGTTCACTTTGTTGCCCCGAGTTTCTGGATTTCCGAGTCATTCGCAATATTGAATAAGATAGGTGTAAGCTGTCGTTTGTCCGCTGAACTTGAAGTAAGCTGCCCTCTCTTGATTAGCCCCTGTCGATTCGCCGTGGTGTAGCGCAGAAGTCAGACTAAGACCTCGACATTAGGCTCGTTATCTGTGATCTTGTCATTCTTGGTTCGTCCTTTACGTTCCCTGCCTTTGCCCTTTGGTGAGGCAAGAAACTTCACTTCCACCTTTTCCTCTCTTGACGTTGTGTTTTTTTGGCTTCACATTAACTTTAAATTTCCAAGGAAGCTCAGTTTCAAACAATGTTTGAACTTCAAAGGTTGTTTAAGTGCTAATATCACGGTCAGCAAGTCATGTTCGTCTGATGCGTTCTTGGAGAACGGTCGAGCCCGGATCCATGTGTTCGAAGTTTGCCTGATCCTCAAGGTAGCGTCCACTAGAAAGCATCATCCAATCCATTGAAGATGTTGAACGTTTACGTTTGGTCCTTCAAGGATCTCATAGATCGATAGTAGAAGAAATTTCGTGTGTCCGCACTTATCAAAATCGGACGGTGCAGAGACTCTAGCCGCCTAACTATTCCCGTCCTTGATCGACTAATGAACCCAACTCCTTGGCCGTTTTGAGGTTTCTTCCTTGAGCATGTCGTAATCTTGGGCAAAGAGTACAGGACAAATAAAATACGAAATACGAGATATAGCGTATATTGTGTTTGGCGTGGTCGGCCGGAATCTAGGGGACCCTTGAGGGTTGACTGGTGTGAACGAAGATGATCTTATTGGACGTGATTGACCCGCCTCAGAGGAAATCGAATTCCAAAGACCTCATGGTTGTGAAAAGGCCTTCAACGTCAAATTAAATCTTTAGCGAGGGTGACGTTGGGAAGTGTGAGGGTGTTGCTATGCCATAAGCAGGATCTGATAGTGAAAGGGTCATTGAAAAACAAGACTCTATCTGACTCATTATTCTCTTAGTTCTCTATCATAGTTCGGACTTTGGGAGCGGTGGCTATCAACACGGTCATGAACCACGTGTATTTTTTTCGGTCTCGATAGCCCAACTCCTAACCTAGTCTTGGCAGACGTAGTGTTTGCCAGATATCGTACAAGGAATGCTTGTATGAACTTGCAATTGTCGCCAACATAGTATTAATTAGTTTAGTTCTCTACGCTGGGAGGATGTTAACTCCCGTAGTGGGTAGACCGGCTTCGATATGCATGGCTGAGGAAAGGAAGGTACAAATGTAACGCAAAGGAGGTAGTCTCTCTAAAAGCTGTAGTTAAGAAGAGGTATAGTATACTCTTTGAAAGCAGTACCCAGAAGAAAGTAGTTGAATATTGGTAACAGAACGGCTTGATACGATCAGAGACGAGAAACGAGCCAAAGTGCAAAGTTGGCAGGTTTCTGACTGGGAGACAGAGAGTCCGTGCAACGCAATGACTTTATTTTGTTCTATTCCTACATGAGTCTAATTCTCTTGGCATGATAGTTTGTGATTGTTCCGTTGACTTGTTTCGACTAATCTTGGTGTGGTACTGCACGAGTATACCTAATTTTGAGAGCGTTCGAAGGTTTTGTGATCTTCCAGACGGCATTACTTCTTAGATGCGGATTGAGGGCTACAGTTTTCGAAATCGGAAAGCTCCGAGTTGGTCGCCTTGAATTCTTTCGGACCGGAAATCCAAGTTATCCAAGGGTTTAACAGTTCATTACGTAGATTGACGACTCCTCTGTCATCGAGATTTGCTTCTCAAGGATGTCAAGGTAGTCAGCGGTGTCATGAGCTTCAAACAGGTATTGACGTGACAATGAAGCAGATTCAAAAGAATGCTTCGAAAGGCTTGGCAAACCCGGATGCCCCAGTAGACGTGAATAGCCAAAGACCATAGAGGCTTTAACTTGGACGTCCCTGTCCTTGAATCAGCTGCCTCCATGAAAAGGTAATCATGTGGTGATGCGACTCGTTGGGTAGCTCGGCTAGAAAGTCTTTCCTGCTGTTCAATTCACGCCTCGTAGAGGAGCTGAAGAGTGGGTAGCAATTTACTGGGTAATTATAAGACCACAATTTTTTTAATGCTATGGCTCAGTGCTCTTGCTCGAGGTTTCGATGGGTACCGAAGAGACCGATTTAAGCGCAGATGACAAATAAAACGGTGGAGTTGATGCAGACTTAATGCAGGAGCTGGAACAAACACGGCTGATGCCCGGCTGAAGATAGGTTCAGCGAGATGATGGTCTGATGATGGTATGCAATAAATGTGCTCACAGCATCGAGGTTTCAGCTGGTTGTATAGGACCCAACGGAGATTTGACAGAAGCCTTTGTTGTCTGAAAGCAATTGTGCACGCAAATCCACTAAATGCATAAAACCGAAGATAGCGGAGCGTGTCAAATGTTAGCTGTTTCCCCCCCTTAATTAGATTGATGTGGCTGAGACTGCTAAAAATGAAACTCCGGAGGGCGGTGACTGTGCACCATCTGGTTTGATCGCTTCGAATAGGCGCTTGTCCATCTTCAGTGCCGAACTAGCACGTTTCTCCTCTAGAAGCTCGAGCTCCCAAGGAGCAGATCTTTTTCAGTATGAGCTTTATATCGATGATGAAAGAAAGCTGATGGTTTCGTATAGTAACTGTCCGCTTTAGGTTTTCCACCTCTATGAATCGTACAAACCTACTCACTTCTTCGCAGCTCTATAGCAGAGCGGTCATATTGATCTTGCAGTATGTCTAAGAAATCGCTATTGAGTAGTAAAATATTTGGTCTGCTGCGAGAATGTGAGCGGTGATGCTTGTGTTTTGAGCCATCTTTCTGTAGAAATAGCTGCAACTCAAATGAGCGATTTTGTAGAGAGGCTAGATGTTAGCTAGGTACGTGGGCGGGGAACCAAGATCGAAACATGAGAGCGCAAGGGAGAGTTGAAGTTAAAACAAAATCTGTGTTTCGCGCTCCCACAGTATATCCAATCAAGCCGCGCTTCCCTTGAATGGCTTTTAGCCACTCTAGCGTTCGAGTGACTTCTTCATCTGACGCTCAAGCAATGCAGCTGGCGGACCTTCCCTGATTATGAAGGCGTTTATAGAGGAAGAGGACGATGGCGTTGGGACGGTAGTGTCCATGAAGATACCGCGGGTGTAGAAGGGATGTATCTTTCTTCCCGGTACCGAGTATGTAAAGTATATAGAGTCGAGGTTGCATGGTACGCTGCCCCGAGGTGCTCTTATTATATCATCGATGCCCAGGGAGAGAAGTCAGCAAATATTGTGGTGCGCAGGAACATGTTCCCGATGTATTACATGTATAGATATGAACCATCAAAGCAAAAACAAAAACAAAGGTTGTTGTTCTAAGTAATGGAAGTAGAAAATGTTGTGAGTAAGAGGGAGTGATGTGGAAGCAGCCGATTATATACTCCAGGATGAACACCAACAGCTAAGATGGAATGAGTGATAGCTGATTCATTCTGTGTTCCCATAAGGAACGCATGAACGCAGTATTAGGATATGTGAATTAGAGGAGCTGAAAGACTAACAAATTTGCTTCATGACTTTCATGCAGAGTCAAAACTTCTTCAATATATCCGTCGGAGGCGATTGGTAGATATCTCTATTAGATAGGTACCAAGAGGTCAGCACTCGTGAATCTCGGCATGCCTTTCCACGTCAGCACACGCCAACACCGTATTCAGCAATTAAAAAAATGCCCGCCCTTTGCTGCGGTTGATGGCACGGAACGATGCATAGTAAGTTGGTAAGCCCATTGGTGAGCATCATATTCATGGTGCGAGGATTTTGCATAATTCTCACCAACAACTCCCGATGGAGGACCGAAACGTCCAACAACTTTAGAGTACGTGCCACCTCTCCTGATGGTGTACATTTCGTGAAGAGGGTGGCTGCTCGATTATGGTCCATCCGAGGAAGCCCATTTTCACACATTGGCTAAGGAGAGTCGTCGATGGTTACTTGCGGTAGGCGGCGTAGAGCGAGGTTCCATGTGTATGCGGAGGCAGATGAGTCCTGTTCAATGGAATGGATTGGCACATCGTGTGATGAACTGCGATGGCTCCTAGCCCAAGCAAAGTCTCTTTTGTCTCGTGCCCCTCTAGTATAGCCAATCAGCGCTGGGTTCCCAGGATCGTTACGCTTGGCTTATGTGAGATTAAGCTCCCAAGTCTTCGAGTTCAGGCTGGCTCCTCGTTGGTGTCTGATATTGAACTTTACGCGGTCGTCCAACCAGTTGAGTGCATCAAGATCTCTCGAGAAATTCCGAGTTAGATTGCCAACCAGTTCACCGGTCTCGGAATTCACAAGTAAAAATCTTGATCTTCTGTCAACATGCTGAAGCATAATGGTGTCCAAGACTTTAACATCTCTAAGAGTTTCTCGACCTTTTGAGCGATCGTTTATTAGCCTCCTTGTTCGATTTTCTTCTTGCCAAAGATGAACTATCTCGTTGGTCTCTGCCATCCATATCTTAGCCAGAGGGTACGCCACTTCGAGCCTCTTGACCAAGACCCTAGGGATATAAGCTAAGAAACTGTCATGCTCTGGTCTTGATTGCAACCGTAAAGGACCGCCCTCTAAAGACATGGCTTACATACGAATGTTTGAAATGTCTCTCCGTAAAACTGAAAATTGAGGATTCCGTTTGTAAATGATGGTTTGTGATGCTGTCTATTTCAGTTACGCGAGTAATATAGACAAAATGAATGCCGAAAAGCTTTGTTTCGTAGTGGCGATCCTAACACAAGCGGATATTGTTCTGAGTTACAGAAGAGCAACATCATGTGCTGCGTCGTACGAACACCTGGGCTGGACATTGTATGGTAACAGCTGTTATTCTTTGTACATTGAAGATATCCTAGCAATGCTACGCGGATTGGAGGCTGCAGTCATGATTTTGACACCGGACCAAGGCGCAAGCTTTTTGTAAGTGTATTTAAATTGTGGGAAATCAGAGGCTGCGATCAGGCGGCCATGCCATTACGTCCATCAAGCGTACCGTCTTGTTCTAGATACGAAGTGAAACAGGCTATAGAGAAAAAGACTCGACTGTTCAATGGCTGGGACTGGTATGAGCGGTTTGGGACATAACATATTTCTTAGATGAGGCAGACTAAACGATCGGGATGTCGAGACAACATGTCTCCATGACTATCAGAGTATCAAACGGCCGTGATCAAGCATAGACCCCCTGGCCTCCTGGCATGAAGGTGCTCGGGCCATTGACGCTATTAGGATCTGGCAATTTCGAAAAATTTTTTAGAATAGACGTAGGTACTGTATGACAAACTTTTTTTACTTTCTCCTTAAACAGTTTGCCGTGTAGCCGAAAACAGCCTGCGATACGGGCGACCATGGGATGAATGTGCTGAAGGTAATTCTGAATAGTTGGATCTTCGTGACCACTAACTCGATTGCCGCTTTTCGCATATCATGAAGAAGGCGGAAACTAGAGCACGATGTTTTTGCTATCGAGCCTATGAGTACTCGGTCGGAAACCGTATAGATCAGACAAGTCGTTGAGAAGACTTAATGTCAAGAAGATCAAGCGGTCGTACATTGGTGACCATAAAACGAAACTTGGTTCGTACTGTAAGCGCTGAAAAGAAAACACAGCTGTCGATTTATATCTTGGGGCCGAGAATGAATTGTGGGAAAGAATCATAGCCAGCCGTGCTCCTTATTGAACTTATCGGCTACAGCTTTCGTGGTCTTGACGATTTCTAGACAACCTGGAGAATCGGAATGGCAACAGATCGAGATTGGATAGTCCTTAACAGGAAGATGGACTTTACTTCCGTCTACAGCTGTGACAGTCTCGGTCGTGACCTGTTGAGTCACGCGCTGTTCAATATCCTCTAATTTCCATGGTCTATATTGTGATCAGTTTCCAAGCACGTCTTTGGGTTTGAAGACAAACTTTTTAATTCTGTCGATTACCAACATTCCATCAGCATTGTATTTAACGTCCGCATACATCTCGGCCCAGAACTCGATCCCCAGATTATTAGCAGCCTTCTCCATGTTTGTTCCTGCAAGACCAAACACTGGTACTCGTTTCGGTATTCCCCGCCATACTGCTTCCGCCACTTCGTAGTCTCGACACATCATGCCATATAGCACACCATGGGGCTTCACATGGCTTAGTGGGACCATTTCGCGGTCGAGAAAGCCTTTCAGTGCGCCTACTTGGTAAACAGTGATGGCGGTAAGTTCTTCAGGTTGTAGCTTCATTTCGCGGCGGCCAAAGCCCTGCAGATCTGGAAGTCCCGGATGAGCGCCGACCTGAACACCGTGGGATTTACAGAGCCGGACTGTGTCCATCATGATAAGTGGGTCGCCTGAGTGAAAGCCACATGCTACGTTGGCATGGGAGATGAAGGGGATGAGCTCCTCGTCAGGCCCCTAGACAGCGGAACGATCGTGAGCAATGTTCAACGACTGTGAAGAGGAGAAATACCGACACATTTCAAGTTCCCATAGCCTTCGCCAAGATCAACATTGATGAGAGCCTTGTGTTTGATGGGACCCATGCTGTCTGCTTCACTCTTTGCTGAGCCCTTGTCTGCTTTAGCAGTAATGGGAGTCGACTCAACCTGCGGAACAGAAGTCTAACTTGGCTCCAAAGATGGCTGGCCGGAAGGCGAGAGTTTAAACCTTGTGAACCTAGAACCCCACCTACGTACTATGTGCATCTCCATCAGTCCTGTACGTAGTTCTCTTTCTAGCCCTTATCATCCCCACCCCCGCATCCAGAAGTTACCCTGGAAAAGCGGGCTATCTTATTGCTTCTTGGCTTCTAATATAGAGGTCGCCCTCTCCCAGAATCATCAATGGATTATTTGGACCCTCTGCCGACTATTCTCTTCTTCCAATATTATTTGCAAGTATGGAGAAATTGAAGACCTTGCTGGTTGCAAATAGGGCTGAGATTGCGACAAGGATAACAAAGACCGCTAAGTGAGCAGCACGTGACCCCGCCTTTACTTTCTTGATCTTTGACTTTGAGAATTAAAGAAAACTTGGGATACGTACAATCGCTATATATACCGAAGCGGATGCAGCATCTTCTCATGTGGTTGACGCTGATAAGGCAGTTCTGCTCCCTGGCGATGACGCCAAAGGATATCTGGATGGGTAAGGCAATTTCGTCTTATCCCAGTGCTTCATGTTTGCGAGTTTTCTCGCATTGTTGAGGTTGGACCGTGAAATTTTCTACATTATAAGGGTATTCGACAAACCAAATCATCAATCTTGTATCCTGAAATCCTACTGGCTTGTTTTTTGCCGCTAGATTATATGTGATATTGTGCTACTGTTGAAATCACTTCTAGATAATTCAGTCTAATCATACCGAACATGGTTTAGAGACGGAATCATAAAGATAGCCAAGCATGAAGGGGCAGACGCTATTATACCAGGCTATGGCTTTCTGTCTGAAAATGCAGACTTTGCAAGGTCTGTTGCGGCTGCTGGTATGGCCTGGGTGGGACCAAGCCCTGAAAGTATTGAGTCTTTTGGGATAAAACATACGGCGAGAGATTTAGCAACAAGGGCAGGAGTGCCAGTGGTACCAGGCACTAAAGGACTTGTTGATAGTGAAGATGAAGCCGTAACGGAAAGTGAGCGGCTAGGATTTCCGGTTATGCTCAAAGCAACAGCTGGTGGCGGTGGCATGGGACTTTCAACTTGCAAGGATGTGGCTGAAGTCAAGGAGTCTTTTGCCACGGTTAAGTCTCGTGGGGAAAACCTCTTCAAGAACGCTGGTGTTTTTATAGAGCGCTTTTATCCTGACAGCCATCACATCGAAGTGCAAGTATTCGGCAATGGTAAAGGGAGTGCTATCCACTTTGGTGAGAGAGAATGTTCGATTCAACGAAGACATCAAAAAGTCATCGAAGAATGCCCCAGTCCTTTCGTCACTGGACACGCCGGTGAGTCATCTCAACGCAAAGTGCAAGAACATGATTGACCATATTCAGATATTAGAGGAAAATTGTGTTCAGCAGCTGTGCGCTTGGCAGAGTCAATTAAATATGGTTCGGCAGGAACAATTGAATACTTGGTGGATGACAAGACTGCGGACTTCTTCTTTCTCGAGATGAACACGCGGCTACAGGTTGAGCACGGCATCACAGAACTTTGTTACGATGTCGACTTGGTTCAATTGATGCTTAGACAGGCAGACGCCGAGCTAGCGGGTAAAGGCGGTCTTGATACTGAGGAACTTAAATCATTTCAACCCGCAGGACCCAAAGGTGCAGCTATAGAAGCTCGTGTGTACGCCGAGAACCCTGCTAGAGATTATGCTCCATCTCCGGGAACTCTTCAGATTGTAGACTGGAAAGCAAAGTCTGGCTCCAGGATCGATACCTGGGTTCGAACTGGGACCATTGTCTCATCACATTACGATCCTCTGCTTGCCAAAGTGATGTTCCATAGCCCAATGCGAGAGACCACGATTGAAGGCATGATCGAAATATTGTCTCGTTCCCGGATCTGTGGTCCCCCAACAAATCTTGACTTCCTCACGGCCATTTTGGAAGACACTCAATTCATTGCCGGAACAACTATGACTAAATTTCTCACCAACTTCAAATACTCTCCTGCCGCCATTGATGTGATTGCTGCTGGCGCGTACACCCAGGTTCAAGACTACCCTGGTAGACCAACCATGGGCAGGGGATTTCCCCATGCTGGGCCAATGGATCCGCTGGCATTCCAAATCGCGAACGCGCTGGTTGGTAACGAGTTGGGTAAGGAAGGGCTCGAAATTACCCTCGATGGGCCAACCCTTCATTTTCTGGGCGCCGCGGTCGTCGCAGTATGTGGCGCACCGATGGACGTCAAGCTGGATGGAAACCCCGTACCGATGTGGTCGAGGCTCCAAATCAATGCTGGACAGAGATTGATCATTGGTAAGACTACAGGCGGCGGCTGCAGATCTTATCTTGTCGTCTATGGTGGATTCCCAAGCGTTGCCGAGTGGTTTGGTTCAAAGGCCACTTCGCCTGGCGTGGCCGTAGGTGGCTATCAGGGTAGACAGCTTGCTGCAAGCGATCTTCTAGCGATTGCGAAAGATTTTCCCGGACACCTTTCCAAGCCACTCAGTATACCTGACAGACTCATCCCTCAGTATATCAGCCACTGGGACATACTAGCGATGGTGGGACCCTATGATGTTGGGTATCTTCTCGATGAAGATATCAAGATGATTTACGACACCAAATGGCAGATCTCCCATAACGCTGCCAGAGGTGGTATCCGTCTTATTGGACCGAAACCCAGATGGGCCCGGGCTGACGGTGGTGAGGGAGGTGCGCACCCTTCCAATGTTGTGGAATATGGCTATCCAGTAGGTGCCCTAAATTGGACTGGTGATGATCCATGTATCTTTCCTGTCGACTGTCCGGATTTCGGTGGATTTGTCTCAAGCACAACCATTATCAAAGCCGATTTCTGGAGACTAGGGCAGATGAAGGCAGGAGACACTATGCAGTACAAGAGGGTTTCGCTGGCAGACGCCTTGTCAATGCGGAAGCGGGTGAATGACTTCATCGAACAGATTGCTGGGGTGTGCTCTGGTAGCGGTTCATTTGACCAGATTGTGCCTCTTAATTACTCAGAATTGGTTCCCTCTGCCTCTTCGGGGGACCATGGAAAGGCCATTGTCCACCAAATTGACGCTAAAGGCAACCAACCTTTGACTTACTATCGACAAGGTGCTGACGATTATCTTCTGGTTGAATATGGCGACGGAACGTTCGACCTCAATCATCGATGCAGAGTCACCGCCTTAATAAAGGCACTTAGGGATCCTGAAAGCGACATCAACTTTTCAAAGGGTATCATCAATACCGTAGGATGTTGTACATGTAAGCCTTTCTCCCAACCGCATCAGACTACAGCTAATACTTCCCTTACCTAGCCCTTTTAATCTACTACAACGGATTTCGAGTTCCCCAGCAAAAATTAGTCTCCCACCTCGTCAACCTAGAAGCCCAGCTCGGCGACCTCAGCCGCGCCAAGGTCCCCAGCCGCATCTTTAAGCTCCCCATCATCTTCGATAGCCCTCGCCAAACAGCCGCCCTGCAACGCTACATGGAGACCCAGCGCCCCTATGCCTCTTACCTCCCCGACAACATGGAATTCGTCGCTAAAAATAACGGTCTCGAGCGCAGAGATCTTGAGAAAATTCTGACGACTGCAAAGCTAATGGCCGTTTCTGTTGGATTTTTCGCCGCATTGCCTTTATGCCTCCCGGTCGATCCACGCCAGAGACTGAACTGTCCGAAAATGAACCCCTCACGCGTCTTCACCCCCGAAGGCCAAGTCTCCTGGGGCGGCTCCTGCATGGCTCTCTACAACGTCGAATCTCCCGGCGGCTACCAGATGACCGGCTTGACCATTCCCGGCGTCGACATCCTTGGGTCAAAGAAAGGCTATTCCCTCCAGCGCCCCTGGCTTTTCGAAGACTTTGACCAATTGACTTTCCACGAAGTTAGCGAAGAGGAGTATGAGCGGCAACTAGCGCTGTTCCACAGTGGAAGATATGAGTACGAGGTCGAGGACTGCATCTTTGACATGGCGGAGCATAATGAATTTTTGAAAGCGACGAAGGGGGAAGTGGAGGATATACGCAAGAAGCAGCGGAAAGCTCAAGAAGAAATGGGCCAACTCGAGAAAGACCTTATGGAAAAATGGACCGAAGAAAAAGCGGCCGGCAAAATTCCAATGGACAAAGTCGAAGCCTTACTTAACGGTACTGTCCCCTCCCCTACCCTCCCCTACCCTCTTACACCCCTCTCCACCCCGTTTCCATCCCCACACAACTAACCCCCCTTCCCACTTATCTAGACCCCACAATCTCCAAAATTTCCAGCCCCCTAAACGCCAACGTCTGGAAAGTCGTCGCCCAAGAAGGCGAAACGGTCGAAGCAAACGGCGTGGTCGCAATCCTCGAAGCGATGAAATTGGAGATTTCGGTTAGGGCAGATGATGGGTTAGATGGAGGAAAGGTGGAAAAGTTGTTGGTGAGGCCGGGGGATGTTGTCAAGGCGGGGGATTCTCTGGTGTTGGTTCGGAAGGGGGAGGAGTAGGCTTGTTGTATGGGTCTATGGACGGTTGCTGTACGGAGTATTTTCTCCTTTCT
>JAABUW010008680.1_pt1 | contig 11796 bp, 16 predicted proteins | sample 5560081 | NCBI WGS metagenome assembly JAABUW01 (sample SAMN10711882, study PRJNA513363) | rock metagenome | isolation source: Antarctica rocks | place: Antarctica: Victoria Land, Knobhead sud | reverse complement strand
CTCCCCAATGTCCTTGTGCAATATTAGCTTGTTTAGCTTTTTCGGCCGGTACTGCATAGCAAGTTCTCAGACGCATAAGTCCAGTGTACAGTGGGTCCAAATACTTGCCCGATCGTGGCACATCAAACGACCAGATATAGTATATACACCTGATCAACCCAGAGCATCGTTGGTCGCTTTCAGCCGCGACACCGTCCAGACTCGAGCTTTATATCGGCCAACAGCTGCTGAAAATTCGCCAGCAAGGCACCTCGCGGACAGAGTCAGCTCAACTCTTGGCGCGGACTGATCACCGGCCCTCAGTTGAAAGATGTGCAGTCGGAGCAAGGGGTGCAGTGATCTCAGCGCTATATGTGTAAGAGTATGTGGTGACTCTGCAGATGCTCAACACTTGCGAGCAGTCGTGTCCAAGCTGGACGTGCCCGCAAAAGAAAAGGGTGTTTTCACAGGCACAGCATGCAGAAAAGATGTAGAGGAAAGTACCACTCCTTCTGCAGCAAAGTGGATTTGATTGCACAATCGAGCAGACTTTATAGTGTGCTTTTCGTCATACCAAGATGATGTTGAAACAATCAGCTGTGACTTGTTTGAAATACGCAGCAGTGCAGGCCGCAAACTGCTGGGTGCAAGACAACTTAGCCTTGCAGCTTTGCTTTAATGTCTTTTTATCGATGCAGTTTGTTGAGGTCAACATAATATACACAGCAGTGAGAGTCCAGATAGAACTTGTCACAGCTCAGACACATATCTGAGCACCCTAGCCTCATGAATGTGCAGCAAGAGACACACAATTTCCTAGGTACGCTGTATACAGCCCTGACCACAAGGTGCAACCCAAGGACCAACTGAGTACTTCGACGTGACTGCGTGTGATACACAGTGCATGCAGCTGAAACATGAACTAAGCTGTCCAAGTCTGGTGCTGAAGGCCTTAAGGCCTGACCATAGCATATCTCAGGACAGAATTGAGCACGCTTTACCAAGGCAGTGAGACACCACTCCAATACACATTCTTGCCAGAAGACGGCTGGACACATGCACCCAGGTAGCAGATAAGTCAACAAGGCTCAACTGAGCAAAAACATGGAACATGAGGGGACCTTCCCCCAATCCTTTTGCAAGGGTGCACAGCACGCATTCATGTTTACCAATTTCACATATGTGACTGAAGATGGAGTGCTTGCACAGTGGCATAGCACACTGCACCAGTCGTTATGCCATGCAGCTCCACACAGCTGTTTTAACTCAGCAGGTAACGCTGTCAAAACAGCTTGATCTCAGCCATTGCCTCTTTGCGCATAGGAGAATACCACACAGCGCCCCTTGCAATCCCACTTGTACCTGCCACAGTTGAGCACTCAATGACAATGACATGTTTACCCAGCGCTTTGATGTAGCAACAGGCTTGTGCAACAAATGTATGCCATTGCTCATGTCCTGCTAAAAGCACTTATGACTGCAGCACTTGCAGGATCAGGTGAGCATTTGGCTGCCTGTGCTTTTGACTCCAGCTCATGACTTGACGTAAGATTTAGGCGGATGCTCAGCTGCATGAGTGACAAATAAGACTACAAGCAGTTTGAGCAACAGCCACTGTGACATTACAACTTGGCAGTTGCAAGGGTTTGCTTACCAGGGATGATGACGTCCAAGCCATACACTGTCTCAAGCAGCGTTGGCCTTGTCTTGCCCGCTGCCTCAAGGATGTTGTGCCAACTGCGCTTGCCATCTGGACCCTGTTGTACACACGCAGCCTTGGTGTGTTTGTTGAATATACCGTTTCTCCTTTATTTTGTTGCGATGTATCATGCTCAAGCGATGCCAAAATTCCAGACGCACATACTTTTGCACCTTTTATTCAAGCTGCAACTGAGCCAGTCTTGCCACATCTACTGTCTATCTCAAATGCTACCACATCCAAACTTCAAGTACACCACTTGAGCACATGTACACCAGTTGACCACGAGACAGTCAAGACTGTAACTGTAATAGGTGTCCCTCCATGCTGCAGCTGTTTGCTGGACATGAGCCATGGCCATCACAGCATTGAACCACTGAGTCAGGTTGTAAGCAGAGATGCAAAGAGCGCAGAGCAGGCGGTCACCTGCGGTATACTGCTGGGCAGATCTAAAGCATATCTGAAGTCTGCTCGTGCACGCACAGGCCCAATGACCTGCTGGGTGATAGAAGCACTGAGTGCATGCCAAATCCCTCGGCCCTCCAACGCAAAAGCCCTGCACAACACTTCAGCCCATGTAAATTGGCAGCTTGGCAATTCGGCTCTCTGCTTAAGCAGCATAAGTCAACAGCCAAGTTGTAGAATGTGCAGCTGTACGCGCTGTGAAGCTTGTGTTTGCAATTTGAGTTTGTGTTAGCCACATCTGTGCCAGTGAGATGCAGATGCAGTAGGCATTGCAAATATATGTCAACATGGGTGCAGTATCTGACTCGGGGTGCCTTTGAAGTAGCAGCAAGCTGAAGGGAGCAAAGGCAGAACAGGGCTCACCGGTTCTTGAAGCGGGTTGAGGCCAGAGTGTTGCTTGACGTGGCCTCATCTGGGTCAGCAGCATCCAGGTGGTCTTCCTTGGGGTTGAACACCGACAGGTTCCCATAGCTGGATGCTGCTGCCGCAGTGTTGACATGATGCGGTGATGTCAGCCCAAAGTCCAGCCTCACACTACCTGCATAGAGTTGCACACAACCTTCACAGCTCGAAGGCATGGCAAGGTCATGCATGATCCTGGCATCTCACCCATTGACTGTGTCACCTGCCAATGCTCTGGAAGCTGATTGCCATCTGTGTCAAATACTAGCCTTGTCAGGTGGGAGCATTTGGACCAGATGACACTCTGCTGCACTGTAGGATTGGTTGGGGATGAGAGTGAATTTGTGGATGTGTACTCAACATGGAGCTTTCGTTGTTTGGACATATTCCATGTGAAAGTGAAGCTATTGTGGTGCTGCCATGCAACTATTGTAATGTCTGGGAAGTTGCCTAGGAAGGGCTGTGCCTGAAAAACTTTTACGCCTGTCGGCGTTCCCGGGTGCAAGCCCGGAGCAACCCTGGTACCGGAGACCAGGGTGGCCGCTGCACGACATGTATATAGTTTCCAGGCAGAGCCTGTACCTACTTGACCCGCCGTCAGCTCATAAACCAAGTTCCGAAAAACTAGGATTTGAACCGCCGACCGCCTGCTTTTTGAAGGCAGACGCTTAAACCACAGGCTAGGTGGTCCTGTGGGGGTTTGTGCCTGAAACATAGGGGCCAAGTTCAGTATCGCGCTTGATGTTGTCTAAGCAGAAACGCAGCATTGCGGCTGGCTTAAGAACAACTTTGTCAAAAACGCTTTCAGCGCATATACTTTGCACATCTTGTCCAGCTAACAACTTTATGTGGGGCATGTTGACATTTGACAGGTCTGCATGTTTGATACATGACTGCTTTGTCCATGATCCTTGTGTTCCCTCCCCTAGGTTTGCATTGCTCTGGATCATGCCCATTCAGTTATTTAGTTCATTATGTACTTTTGCTTTGCAGAGCCTGCTTTGCTGTTCTGTTGCATCCTTGGTTCATCCTTGGTTCAGGTTGCATCCTTGAATGGATCTTGAGGCAATGCAAAATCGTAACCCAGTTTCAGAAAGCTTGGTAGTGCTAGCTGCATACCATAACTGTTCCACACTAGCCTGAGTATGCTACTGCTGGGCTTGTAGACATGCTCGCAATTGCTTTTTGTCACTTCTGCACCAATGCCTGCTTGCATGGCTGCAGGCATCGTGATCTTGCCGTTTGTTGCACTGCTGCTTAGCGGATCTAGGCTCTGAGTCAGAGGACTGCTTCATTATTGCAGCTTGCTTGTCCAGCATGTTGCTCACAACCCAAAAGCCAGTACAGCCTTAGCTAGCAATGAATCACAGCCCAGCACGGGTTGTACTTGCATGCAAGATATGGTCAAGACAGGATGTCTAGACTATGTTGTGTAACAATGATCAGGCAAGCTTGGTATGCCACATCAGCAGTATAGTCCCTACTGTTTTGTTGCATAGTCTTTTGCATGCACATTTGAACAGAGTTGTAGCAACATACTGACAAGCACCTGCGTACAGGAATGCGCCCCGTGCACTCAAGGGACAACATGGCTGATATTTCTGTTCTCAAAACTGTGTGACAGCGCTATAGTGCCAGCAGCACTACAGAGACGCCACACAGCGCAACACAGGATCATCAGCCATGCCATCCCATGAGTGCACTGGTCAAACTCCTGCTAGCCAAAACTGTAGCAGCATTCGCTGCAGAGCCCAAAGATGTTGATGGGCAGGGCTTGCAAGCATGTACAAAGACACCCCCAGCTGATGATCTAAAAACAATCGATAATGGAGCGATCCAGTGCAAGAAGTCATGATCATCACATAGCAGCCTTGCGTGTTACAGCCATATCTGTAGCAGGCTACCAGCCATGCTGGAGACATCAAACGCAGGCAGGTACAATGCTGACCTGCAGTGAAGTCCAGCACAGGCCGACAGAAGTGGCCCAGCTGGCCTGTCACACCCACCGAGCCAAACACCCTCAGGGCAGTGTCTCTCAGGTAGGGCGCCCACAGCTCTGACGCAAACCTGGAAGATGCCCTGTCCAAGGGTTGCTGGGGTTGATTGTTGGCTGCAGTTGGCTGGCTTGTGTGATGTATGGGCCGGAAGGCATTGTGAGGCAGTGGCATGCGAGCCAGGCAGCCAACAGCAGCATTCACCTGTGGAGACATCAGGCATGATCTGAGCTGAGCAGGCTCAACAACAACCAACCACTTTGAAACAGCAGGCTGGTTGCAAATGCAGACCAGTGGGGTAGCCTGCTCTGTCGATGAAGGTCAATAGCTGACGCTAACAGTGCAGATTTTGTCGACCGGCTCCAATGACATACCCAACACAGTCAAGTTCGGCAATGTCTCGGGCTGACTGCGGTATGTTGAACATAAAGAGCTCAAAAGCTACTGCGCACATACAGTCTGCAGAAGCATGCTGCCATGACAGTCCCCAGAGCAAGCACATGTCTTCCTGGAAAGCAAGCTGCAGTAACATGCATGCCATGCATGCATACCTTGAGGAAGGGCTGGGAAAGCCAAGGGCTGTACGGCACAGGCCTGAGCTTACGAGACAGTGCCAGCTGGCGTTGGTGCTGCTGCTGAGCCCTGCCCTCCTGCACCCCACTTGTTACAGCATCCAGTACTTGCCGCAGCTTCACTACATTTGATTGTGCATCCTTAATACCTGTGCAGCACAAACAGATGCCACTCAAAGGGGCTGGCGCAACATGTCATTTTAGCAACCAGTGCATGCACCTTCTTTTACAGTCTTTGTGTGACAATGCCAAACAACGCCATCACAGTCACCCTGCTAGCCTGGTTTCCAATCTGGTTATACTTGACTACACTTTCAGAAGTCAGGACAAGCATGAGTCACCTGACTGAATCTGCTTGGCATTGATGCCTCCAAGCAAGGAACCAGGCTGCTGGGGCTGCTCATCCTCAGAAGTGTCTGAGTCAGACACAACAGAGCTGTAGTTGTCGATGAGTACCCCACTGCTCCCATCTGCCCTCCTGCGCCGCACAAGGGGCCAAGCACGCCGTGCCTGTGCCTTGCCTGCAGCCCTGTCAGGCGCTGACGTGCTAGCCTGTGTTTGCAAGGAGCTTGCATCGGCTTGACGCCTTTCTGCGTCGTTTGCAGCATGCGCACCACTGTCCTGAGACTGTGCAGCATTGCTTGAGGCAGCTGCTGAACTGAATGAGGGTACTGTTGCGTTACTTGCTGGTGATGATGTGCTGGTCTGAGCTGCTGCTGACCTGCTCAGGTCTGAGGAAGACATGCCAGCAGGTTGCTGAGCATCAGCTGGCTGCTTGGTGGCATGAGCTTGAGCTTCTTTGGAGTGTGCTTGAGGCCACAAGCATCTGTCAGGCTGTGTTGTGGCAGCACTGTGTGCTTTGCTGGCAGCAGGGGTGGCTGGCCCGGCTGGTGGCTGAGGCTGGCCAGGTGTGACTGTGCCTGATGCTGGTTCCAGATTGACTGCTGAGCCTTTGGCAGCAGCCTGTCCTGGATTTGGAATTGATGGCTGTGCTTGCTCTGGAACGCCTGCACAATGGACAAATATTCTACGCCATGCACAACATCATGTGCAACAAGCACGTGCCAAATGTGCAATCACTTCTGACCACAATGTACATCTTGCTGTTGTTGCTGCATGCTGATCAAGACTGTCGCTTGATGTGAGCCTGAATGTTCGCACAACATGAGCAGCCTGTGAAATGCACAACACAGTAGCTGGACAGTGTGCCACAGAGTTGCAGCAAAAACACACCAGCTGCTTTGCTGTCCTGACTGCCAGCAGGTGAATCATCCATTGTTGAGCTCGGAGTGGTCTGTGCAGGCTGAACTGAGGCGGAAGCAGGGGCATCTTGTGCTGCTGTGGGGCTGCCCCGTCTGCTGGGCCTCCACAAATGTCCCTCACCCTCTACAGCTACGGCTCCCTAAATCCAGAGAGAAGCTTTGCTCATGGCTGGCCAACAAAAATGTACAGAACAAGGTGCTAAGGTAGGCAGCTGAGTATGAGACATGGCACACTGCATCTTGCAAATCTGCAGTCTGCTCAACACATTAGGTAACATAGTGGGCTGGATGCATGTAGTCTTCAGGTCAGAGGTGCATTGCACCAGGCAAACCATGCAAGGACAATGCATAATGCAGGAGGAGATGTGAACAGCTGCACTGCTGTACCTGTACATGCAGAGATGAGCGGAAGCATGCCGCTGAGCTGGATGTTGCTTCCTCAGGGCCACACATTTGGCTGCCTTCCACCTCGAGTGCTGACACCTGTCAAGCAAGCATTGTCAACGTACAAAGTGCACTAAGCTGTCGCAATGGTGGCCCCACATGTCTGGCCATGCAGGTTTTTTCATGGCTCAAACAGCAAGCAGATGATGTTTCTCACTTAATGGCACCCAAAAGCAGCACACAAAGCCTGACAGTCCAAACACCGTCACAAGCCGGTAAAATTGCAGCAACTTATCTGATGGAGAGGGGGAGGTGTAGCAGTCTGCATGACCAGGCTTGCTTTTGAGTTGCAGTCGGAAGCAACAAGTACCTGATGCAATCCAACTCTATACTGGATGCCGTCAGGCCTGTCCTTGGAGGCCAAGTCAAGTGACAGGGCCATGGGTACAGTGCTGTAGTTTGCTGCACTGTCCAAGTACTCCTGGTTCCAGGCTGTGCTGCCAACAAGATCATGCCCTGGCAGCTGATACTTAGCCCATGCTTGTGACTTCAGAGCTGGCTTGCTCCTTCCTGCATGGCGCTTTTTGGTGCCCTTGCCTGCTTTGCTTTTGATGCTGTCACAAAGGTCATGGGCATTTGGTGCCTCCAGGACCCAGTTCAATGTTCCATTCCTGCAAGAAGTTTTTTGTCTTGGCGTTGCTGCTTGGATATGGATGCTGCGTCATGTTGCGGAGCATATTTGCGCCCAACAATCAGTCCAAAAGTATCAAACTAGGCTATTTATATGCAGCAAAGCTTGATGAGGTTTAAAAGCTGTGTTGTGCACTAGGTTGACAGAGGACATACCTGCCAAGTGCAAATCTGGTTCTCGCATTGAGGCCATAGCTGTTCAAGTTCTTCAAAGCGTCACCCTGAGCAATCAAGTTAAGATCAGCAGGACTCAAATGTCAGAAATGCTGGAAAAGGTACAGCGATGATCCTACTACAACATCAACAACATGCAGTTCTGTCAAAGTATGCAACAATGATGAGGCAAGCACATAAGAAGCCAAAGTCCACAGCCACCCAACTATGGCCTGAGATCAAAGGCTACTTACCACTTTAGCACCGCCGCGGTGTGCAGTCCACATCTGTTGAGCTTTTGCTCTGCCAGACAGGTTTGCCCACCACTCTTTTCCTCCCACCTTGGCAATCACCCTGTCCAGCACCTGTGTAAGTCTATAGCTGCTTTGACTTGATGTCAGGCATGTGCCGCAACTTAGCGAATGTGCTGTGAATCAGTTTCAAACAGCAACAATGCTGATTGACATTTTCCCTTTTTGGATTTTAAATTGGCATGTTAAATTGGCAGACTGTGCTATTGCTCAAGTGAGAGCCTCACGAAGGCACTCACCACACCCCCGTCGTGCCTACTGAAGCCAGGCAGAACAGGAAGTCCTGCAGCCTGAGCTATCAACAGTTGCTGTGGTCGTAGGAGGCCGCTGGCAGCTGTTTGTCCGACGGGAGGGGGCTCGCAAGGAAGGGTTCTGGCCATGCCGTCCAACGACCTCACGGAGTGTGCGGGCTGGTCCCAGAACTGTGAAGCAATGGCATTTCTGACTTCTTGCCGGCTGTTGAGCTTCTCGGGCACCAATGGCATGTCTGGTGATGGGAGCCCAAGCCTTTGCAGGCACCGGTCAAACCTGAGCTGACATCAATGCGCCGAATTGACAACGGCTTGTGTTCGGGCTGACTTGTATGCTCTGGGAATTGAGACTTCCGGCGCAATTCTGAGTGTTGTTAAGTGCCTGACCAGGCTCAACGGCATCTTGAACAGGAACTGCTTGCCTATATAGACCCTACCTGTATCTAACCCTATACTCACAACCCTAGCGCACGGACAAGCTTCAGGCAGTTCGCGTAGTCGCAGCAAGTTTGCTGAGACTGAACTCTTGCCTACTAGGCAAGTCGCAGCACTCCGCCTCGCGTGATCTGCGTTTGCAGTCAAGCGAGCCGTTGAGCGGGTGCTGTGATGCAGTGAGTCTCGCTCAGCAGGGCTGTATAGTGTACACAGCTCCCTGCAAACGCCTTCGGCACATCGTTCAGATATTGTTAGTTGATTAGCAAGCATGGACAGGTTCACACATTCATCAGCACCCGTAAAGAAGGTCAAGGCGGTGCAGTTTGGTATCCTTGATCCCGACTTCATCGTAAGTGTGCACCTGTCTTGCGGTCATGTCGTGCCCAACAGTACAGTGTTTGTCAACACTTCCATTAGCAGCTGTTCAAACTCTCTGCGCACTCCTTGCAGCGGCGGTACTCGGTTGTCAAAGTTGAGGTCAGCCAGACATATGAAAAGGGCAAGCCCAAGCCTGGAGGCCTTAGCGACCTCAAAATGGGGACTTTAGACCGCAACCTCAAATGTGAGACAGATGGGGCAGGAGTGCAGGACAGTCCTGGCTATTTTGGCCACATTGAGCTGGCCAAACCCATGTTTCATATTGGCTTTGTGACAAATGTGGTGAAGGTCCTGCGCTGTGTCAGCTTTCACAGCTCTAAGTTGCTGTGCGGACCGGTGAGACACAGCTGGGTGCCCTGATGGTGCACGTGTGCGCGATGCTGCAAATGTGCACCCTGACCTACATATGCCTGTACCCTGTCCTGCGATGTCACATCCAAAAGTAAACATTCAGCAGACACTGTACCACTTGCACATTGCTCAGCATTTTGCGCATCGTTACTTTCAATGTTGTGCCATCAGCCCCTGGTTCTTATGCCAAAGGCAGATCTCCAGAAGCTTGAACGAGCCTGCAAGGATCATGCCTGCTTGTACAAGTTGGCCTTCACAACCAGGACGTGTATTGACATGAGTGAACAACACTGCAGGATCATGCCAAGTACAAGATAGCACAGCGCGCCAGGAAGCCTGAGGCCAAGTTGCGCACAATCCTGAGTGCCTGTCAAGGAGTCACCAAAGATGAGCTCAGTGGCGCACCACAGCCAAAATACAGGTGAGCAGCACTTGCTGTTCATGTGTATACCACTTTCTGCTTGCAACTACTCTACAAAACTAGCTAGCTATCCAGGTATTAGGGTCTGCCTTGTACTGATTCTACGAATGCAATCTAGCAAGCTTGATTCCAACATGCCAAGGTGTGCAGACAATGTGGCAAATATTGCCTCAAATTTGATCTGGGCAAATTGGATGCTCCACCCGATACCAGACCATTCATGTTCACATCAGCAAATGTCAATGCATGCACAGCAGTGTCTGCTGCGCACATCATTCAATTCTCATACTTGAGAACCACCAATCCACTTTGTCACATGTCACACCAAATATTGTATACACCTGCATTTTGTTGCTATGCCTGCTGTGGCCATGCCAATTTATCATGTGCATGTTCAGTCATTGTCATGTGACTGATGCGCAAGCCACACAGGAGAACGCAGGTGCCACACTGCATCTTGCGTCTGCACTCATGTTAGTGTGGTCATGACCAGAATGCCATGAATGCATTACTCTCAGTAGCCATTTGAGATGGCAGGTGCTTGCATCAGGATAAACGAGCATGCAGCAAAATTGCTTTGCTCAACTGAGGATTCCACCGGGTGACCCGTGCTGTCACAATTTAACAAGCTGATCAAAGTTTCACCGGCTTGGTGATCCTTTGGGAGTTAGTCACGGTCATGTAACTGATGTCTGTCTCAAACCATGCATTGATGCAGCAGCTATATAGGCATAGACCTCAAAATGTGTCTTGTAGGCTTGATGGCTTGCGCATCATGATGGAGTTTCCAAAGCCAAAGGATGATGAAGAGCAGGCTGCAGAGAACATCACAGAGCGCAAGCAGGTTGGCACTCAATTCTTTGTCGCCTCACGCATTGCCAATGAAACCCAGCCAGAACTGAATATGCAAGGCTTGCTGCACATCACAGTCTTATCAAAGCCTTCAGGCTGCCTTTCACTGGTAAGGCTTGTTCACAGGAGCTGACAGCCGAGCGGGCATATGAGATCATGAAAAGGATAAGTGATGAAGACTGCCAAGTCATGGGCTTCAACCCTAAGTTTGCGCATCCCTCATGGATGGTGTTGACAGTCCTTCCAGTGCCGCCACCTGCTGTCAGGCCCAGTGTCCAGATGGACAGCAACTCCAGGTGCATCTACAGAAACAGCTTTCATTGCCTTGATACCAAAGTGTGCACAGTCAACATCAAAATAAAGCCAAAGTGCATGATTGTGCAGACATCTGTTCCATCCCAGCATGGCCTGCTGCAAGTGTCATCAATACTCTTCATTTGGCATGGACTTGTTGGTCTGTGAGCGCTTGAATCTTGCTTGGATCGTGCTGAATGTATAGAATTTATTGCATGGTTGACCAGAGTGCTGAGAAGGTTATCTTGCGACAGGTCTGAGGATGACCTAACACACAAGCTGGCTGAGATCATCAAGGCAAATAACAGGCTGAAACGTCAAGACCAGAATGGCTCCCCACAGCACATCATCAGGGAGTTCAGTCAGTTGCTGCAGTTTCACATCACCACCTACTTTGACAATACCAAGCCGGGACAACCAGTGGCTGCCCAGGTGGGTGGAAATTTCTGCAATGTAGATTATGTCTGGCAGAGACCACTCATGGGCAGTGTGTACATAGTGACCATGTAGAGAGCTACACAGTTTCTTCGATGTTGCAACAGCCCTGTGGTTTGTCCACTTTGCTTATGTGAACTGCTCAATTTGGCATTTGACAGGTATCTGGATCCCAACCTAGTTCTCATCAACTGCAGCATAATCTGCTCAAGACACACTATCATGACGCTGCATTTCTTCGTGCAGCGTTCCGGCAGGCCTCTGCTGTCAATTGGGCAGCGCCTGAAGGGCAAGTCAGGGCGTGTGAGAGGCAACCTGATGGGCAAGCGTGTTGACTTCTCAGCACGTACTGTCATATCAGGGGACCCCAACATAGCCATTGATGAACTGGGTGTGCCATGGAGCATTGCTCTCAACATGACATACCCAGAAATTGTCACCCAGCATAATTTTGAGCGGTAATTATCC
>JAABUW010008679.1_pt1 | contig 11796 bp, 6 predicted proteins | sample 5560081 | NCBI WGS metagenome assembly JAABUW01 (sample SAMN10711882, study PRJNA513363) | rock metagenome | isolation source: Antarctica rocks | place: Antarctica: Victoria Land, Knobhead sud | reverse complement strand
GAGGGCGTGGCTTTTGTGCGCAGACGAAGTTCAGAAAGTCAAATCAACACAGCTACGACTCATCACCAGGGACTGTGGACTGCATGTGAGCTCCCTCGGCAATACGTATAGTAGTGTTGTCGAGGTCTGGACCGTTGCGATGAAAACGATTCAAGACTTAGTTCTTGGCATGCCACAGAGGATAACAAAGGGCGCAGTACTAGTTGGGCTATCTGCATGGCATATCTATCCTGATATCAACGTCGTTGGGCCAATAGCCCACGTCAAATTCAACGACGAACTTATTGCTGCCGGAGGTGTCATCACCATAGGGCTCCAGAGTGTTTTCCAAGGGGAGCATAGGGGCGTTCAGTGGTCACTCTCACTCTCGCATCTCCGGTATTACGGAGATCCTGTAAGCCTTTCTGCTACGGCGGGCGATGCGAGTCTGAGGGTTACGATGCGAGAATTGCATTACGTTGCATTGGGAAGCTTGTTTGCAGCTTGGGTACCATACGTTAGCGACAACATTTCGGGTTGCGAGTTCTTGTTGGCTCTCCGTGATGTTGTCAAAACTTCCAAGGAGCTGGATCTCGCTTGGCTTCAACTTCTCTGGGATGCCTCCCAACAATTCCTAAATCTGTCAAAACCCTTGGAGAAAGACAATGCATCATCCTTGATGGCACTAGGGCGGCGAAAGGGTCATATCTTCTTTGGATGGCAAGAGGAGTCGCCGATTCCACTGCTCGGCTTGAACAACCAAGTGATCTGGGATTGGTTCTCTTGGACGACGCTACCGCACGTTGATAATGTGTTTGAATATACAATGAGCTGTATCGAGTTCTTCCGTGCAATGGCCGAGCGACAAGATCTTGGGTCGCATCAGTATCTGATTCGCTATTGCGCATATCACGGCCGTCCAACTTACCGAGGCCGTCCGTCTCGTGACAGCAAGTCTTACAAGCGCCGTGATTGGTATCACTATACCACGGTGCGTCCAATACAAATCCCTGGCCCGAAGAGGGATCGGTACGGCAACCGTCGAGTAGATTATAAGCACTGCCACTGGCTTTCTATCTCTTGTCCATATTCGTCGTTGGATGAAAGAATACGGCAGCTGGATGAGCACATGGTGCAGCTTGATGCTGAAGCCGATATATGGTTTCCCCATGGCATTTACGACGGCTTCTGGTTTGAATGGAGTCGACCTCCTAAACCATTTCAGAGAACAACTGTTGTCGTCGACAACAGGCAAGGCTCGTCTCATTACCGCAATATTGCTGAACACACTGCGTATGGCTCGTATCAAAAGTCCTTTGAAAATTCATTAGAATTTACCTACGTTGCTGGGAATTCAGAGGAAATCGCTCTATTTAGGGTGTGGGAAAAACAAAGCGAAGATTTTTCCGAACAAGCGCTTACTAAAGACACCCAGGCGACGAGCTTTTTACGATCCGGGAAAGCTAAGTCGGAAAAACTTGTAGAGTATTTGAAGTCGTATCAAGTCGCGGAAGAGGGTTCAACGTCCCAACAATATTTCGAAAAACCAACAATTCATGTGACTGACAGCATATCAAGCTTGGCACAAGCGACAGCACTTTACGATCAGTTGCCAGGCGCTACAGTGTCGATCTCCGTACTGAACGTGTCACTGAGAGAGGCTAAGTGGCGCAAATGCTACCACCGACGACAACGTACACATTTCAAACAACTATGCCGGTGTGAAAAGTTTGCTTGTATAGCTATGTTCGAATCAGGCAACCTGAACCTCGACCCGGACACAATCGACTCGGTCATGGCTATGTCCTCTGGTAATTCGATTTTCACTTTGTCAGCGCTTCTTCAAGATCCTTCCATCTCGGCATCGTCCTTGGGCGAGGTCACACGTATCCTGGGAAATCTTAATCGGCCTGGAATCGTTGTGCTTGTACCACCTTTGGCACCTTTGATCAGAAAATGCGATCCCAGTGCTTGGCGAGTAATTGCTCACACGCCATTCGATGGCAGACCAAAGGATGCCTTTGCGCATACTTCTCTCCATCTATCATTCACGCAATACGAGATGCCTCTCATTGTGCGAACTGGGACCGTTGATGCCGAAGTCACTGTCCTGGAGTCTTTGGTGTCTGTTTATGATGGACAAAGATGGACAGGTGACATCGACGTTGTCAATTCGACATTCGAGCATTATGACAGCTTTGCTAGGGTCTATGCTAATGAATCTGGTATTGGCTGGTCGGCTTGCGGTCATGTGCCAAGCAGCAGCACAGTCTCGTCAGAAACCTTCATCAAGCGACTTGCCACAGTTCATCGTCGCCAGCTAATCTCGATCGATAGCTGGGACGAGCTGCTCGATCCGCCTGAGAAACTGGGATCGCGAAATATTGGGGTTTTGAGAGCTGTAGGCAATTGGCAGGCGAAACTCGCAGCGCTCGGAGTCTGCCTACAGCTAGGCTATCGAACTTATCTGAAGCCTGAAAATAGGTGTGAGGAGTGCCTCTTGAACATCTGGTCATCGAAGCAAATGCAGATCTACATTCTATAACTTATCCACGCTGGGGCTTTAACAGGAACCAAACATTCACGGGCTGGTTATTTCCACTTGACCTTCGGCGACATACCCTGCTGCAAATTCACAATGGACAAAGTCAGAATCTAGCGCATCGTTTTATACTCCTGACTGATTCTTAGCGGTGCCGCTACTATGGCTGATAAAAGCGACACTCGGTATCCATTCTTTGAGGCGAGTCACCGCACCCTATCTGAGATATTCTTCAGGCATTGCAGGACCCCCATATAGAGGTAGGATTCATGACAAAGTTTCAAAAGGATCCTGGTGGCTTCTCGCGTGAAGCTCGTCGGTCATGCGTTCAGCGCGCGCCGCACAGCTCGGGTGCATTGCCTTTTCAAGCTGCGCTTTGACATCTGCGCATCATCCGGATCAATCATCCATCTCCTCCTGCTTGGTGCTGTTGGGTGCCTAATTTTTAGGCCGGAAGAAAATCCTTCAAAACGCTTCGGCTGTGAAAATTGAGCTGTGACCAAGCGTCGATGATCCTACCTCCCAACCGAGGCTTGCAGCAGGATCGTTTGTTGTAGAAGCACTTCTGATGTGCACCTATCAGAGCCAGTTGAGCTTGAAGAGTAAGAGTGTATCAAGCGCAGCATTCCATTACTGATCGTGCCGATATGTGCCATGAAAGCACAACAATCGAGAGCCCAACTGCAAGAAGGGTGTGCCGTAAGAGAAGTAATGGTTCGAGTCCAATATCGAATTATTCCCACGATATGACACTTACCTGCTGTTGTGGCCTGCTTTGGCTATCAGGCTTTCGCATTCCTCTCGATTGGAGACTTTTCGATCAGGGTCGTCGCGGAATCGAAAGACGACTCACGAGCCATCGGATTGCCGCGATCCGCTGATGAAGGTTCAATCAATACCTTTAATATCAGAGGCGGTCGCCTTACTCGTGACACCCTAGGCGAATTCAGCGATGCTGCCACAGTATCCCTTAGGAAACGTGTTCCATTTGGTAATTCCGACGTTGAAGTTGCCTTACTTGAGGTGAATTTCCGTCATGAATTTGACACGACTTTGTGCATCTTCAACCCCTGTAAGTCCAAGCATCCGGTCTCTTTTTGCTAGGCACAAATCATCATCTCTTCGTCTGGCAGAATTGTCCTGCACATGCCGCCCGCGAAATCGATTCAGATTCCCCAGAAGCTATTGTTGCATTGAGAAACGCTTGGTCTGGTAAGCGTGTCAACAGCAACCAAGGTCCTCGTTTGAATGATGATGCCGCCGGGATTCCGAATGCATACCTTATCGCTCTCAGCCCTCTCAGTGTCTACCAATCGTAGCTAGCTAACTTACTAACAGCCGTCGTGCAGTAACCGCCCAGTTTTCCGGCTGTCGCTACGTTCCCGCAAGCGACTGTTCGCAGGCGGGAAGCTGAGGTGGATCGGGGCTATGAGGTTTATGGATGCATTTACTACAACTCGGCTGCCAATAACTGAATGTGTAAGAACGCTACATTTACGTATTTAATGATCCACAAATTAGCACGGTAAATCCTTATTCTCTCTCCATCGAATTCTGTCCCGCAAGCAATCCAGCAGGCTAATCGGAGAAGAACAGGTGGACTACAACGAACGGAATGGAATATCGGGTTGGAACGTTTTCAACCCACACACTGTCGGCAGTCACTCTGACGATGGACGTCAGGGCGCCTACTCGCTTTGTGTCCAGACTATAGCTGGATGCAATGATACGCAGGCAGACTTCTACAGCCACTTTGCCGACCTATACACCGAGCCGCATTATGTCTTGGGCTGCAAGGAATGTCATGGTGTATCTAGCCGTGAGACCGATGTCCCTACACCTCCTTCGATTATACGCGTAGGTATTTCACTCCACCAGCGGCTCATCAAAGTCAGGGACCCAGAGACAGCTTGGTCCGCGGCCTCAAAGCTGGCTAGGATTGCCACTACTTCTCTGACGCGTGAGAGCTGAATCATCTGTTCAATTCCGTACCGAAGCGAGCTCAGGGGCGACTGCTTGAACCCAAGTTTAATGCATTGGCAGCGATGGATAGAGCCCTGCATGACAGGAGGGCTAGTCCCGGGGACGAGGGAGATTAAGGGGGCAGTGCTTGACCGTCCGCCATACCATTTAGTATGGTGACCGCCCACCGCACTTCTCTTCTCATTGCATTCGTCTCTTCTTGACCCGCTCTCCCACACCTTTTGCTCCTGTCTCCTAGATAGGGGTGAGTTAGTCAGCTTCGGAGAAGTCCTGGTGACCCTTCCGGTAGCTTTATGCCACCGGCAGCCTCTGCCATATGCCTTATTTGGCGGCGACGAGGTGCTACGAGGTTGACCGGTAACCCAAACACCTTTTTTATGTATAGAAAATGGTTTGTTTTCGCTTGTTTGAGTCCCAAAAGCAGTAGCCGGGACGCTTGATTGAACACGCTACCACTACCAGTACAATTTCTTTGGTATACGACTTTTCGCTCTGCTCTACCCCCAGATGAATCCCAAATCCAGTCCGAGGCTGCTGACACTTGATTCTTTGAGGAAGACTGCAAAGACATGACACATCATCGAAGATTTCAATGGTTGTAGCCTACACAAGAAACTTAGTCCACCCAAGCTGCTTAGTGGTCGACGATAGAGAGATGAGGCTGGCAAGGCTCACGTGGAGACTTTCGACCCGGCTGCTGAGAATATCACGATAGTCGAATTACGTTCGGGACTACGATCCAAGCTTTCGTGAAGGCACCCTGTTGAAGAGTCGAACGAAGGTGCGCAGGTTCTTTGAGAAGTCACCAAAGTAAGCAGAGTTCGCACTTTTTCCCTTAACAGATCAGCACCTTGGTAAATGCGCCATACTGATGCTTTCTATCATGTAACCTGTCGGAGCCGCCAAGATGTCGAGCGTATCGAGTCGAGTACTGGACGTGACTCGGAGCGATGACTAGAAGCTCCCTTCCATTGCCGCGCTTTGGTGAAGGGAACGAATGTATTTCAAGAGTGACTTGCTGATGCGATTCGCCGGTACTGCTACATGGATCAGGCGATAGGACAGTCTTAAGAGGTATTGGACGAAACCTCGTCGCCCATGCTGTTGTGCCACTGTGACATCCAAAGGTCGTCTTTGCTGAACAGCATTGCTTTCCTAGCCACGATCCGGGTTACGGTAACCTCTATGCCGCCATGCGAAGTAAGCTCGCCGCTCTTGACTTTCTGCGCGAATCCCTCGATGGCGAGTATCTCTTGTTCAAGCTGCTCAGATACTACTGAGGCCGTGCCTGGCTCCTTAGCCAGAGCCGATCGCCTAGCTGCACCACTCTGTAAGAGTTGAACCAGGACTGTGGTTTGCCACTGTTTATTGAATTGTCTGACCTCTGGAGAAGGATGATGATAGGTCGAGAGGGTCTCTATCTGGTATATTCGAAGAAGGTCATCAGTCCAGCTCATTGGGCTTATAAGACCTTGGCTCGTTGGTATAGACCGCGACTGTAACGTCCTGATAAGGGGGCCGGTAATTCTGGTACCCTCATGTACATTTCAGTTGAGGTGGATGGGTGTTCGAGAAGATCTTACGCTGGTGTGAGGCCTCGAACAATTCTCTCCGCTATGATCCAGGATACGAGCTGCTGTAATGCCAAGGTCGGCGAGGGCGACCAGGCGTCAATCCCATCGATCTCTTGCCATTGAAGATAACCTCCGGGCCCTAACGTGCCGTGTGAGTACGTAGTGCATCCGTAACAAGGCGCATCCAGACTCACGAATGATTTGTGATACAGAGTCAACGAAGTCTTCAAGCTGGTGTGCCTTTATGCCGTAACTTAGAAATCGGACGTGGACTAGGTCAAACCTGCTGTGGTATTCTTGTGGGAACGGTCGAACAGCGTCGTGGACAAGGTACTCGTGGTTTACAGGTCTCTGGATAGGAAACTGGTCATCGGAAACATCGACACCAACAAATTGTACGGATTGGTCTCCCGGCTTTGAGTCAAGCTCTTGTTGAACCTCTCTCATCCAGACTCCGGTTCCAGTGCCAACATCAGCAACTGCGTGAAGCTTGTCAAGAGGTATTGAAGAGTGGAGCAAACGGCGATGGAAGAGAGCGTGTAGGAAGCTTGATTGTTCCTCAAGGCGATTTGATTCAACCTGATCCCTCTCTAGCATGTAGACTTTGTTTTCCCCCATTCTTGGGTTCTGATGAGTTCCTCGAGGCCGAGAGATGGCGTATGTTGTGCGAACAATGGAAGATCACGTGGAAGATCGCATTCAGAATCAGCCCAAAATGGCGCCATTGTGATAAACGATGAATACGGAAGAAACCCACCCCGGGGAACAGCCAGCGTCAGCCGCTGAGGCTTGGCTGAATCGTATGACGATTTGATGCATCGAAAACGTTTAACAAGAAGGATCTGTCCTTGTCAAATTACGGGTTTAACGAGTTACAGGGCTCCCTGTCATATTCCGTCCAACTGCCTGATCGGGCTGCATGTCCGTTGCATTGCATGACCAGGATCGCGTTATCGCAGAAATACTAGCTGCGCATGTGGAGACCCTCACACACACCTAGTGATGGACGGCCGTCACTTACCACTTCGCTTACTAGCGGTAAATTACCGTCAGTGACGATAAATGAACATCCTCATTTACGATCAATGACGTACTAGCAAGGGGGGAGGACTATTAATAGTATTTCTGATGCTTGACGATAGTAGATAGTCATTATATTGGGAGGTTTATTGCCATCGACGAAGAACATTAAGATAGCATAGCATCTAGAGAAAAAAATTGAGAAATTTCAAAGTTTTTAATGTGTTTTTAGTGAAGATTTGATCGTTTCTTATGAAAATCTCGAAGATACATTATTATTTGTATGTTTATTGAGCAAACTTTATAGAAAATATATTAAAAACATAAGAATAATAAGATATTCTTCTCTTTTTTGATGCAAACACTATTGAAAATCCAAAAGAAGTAGCTAGCATCTCAATAGATATATAGACATGTTCTATAGATAATTATTGAAGCAATTATAAATTATACAATATTTATTTTGTGCAACTCTAACGAGAATTTAAGAAAGAATATAAGCAAATTTGCCTATAATATCATTAAAAGTTATATATATTTTCGAAAATCTTTTTGACACGAAATTTAAAAATAAATCTAAATCTAAAACATATAATATAAATAGCTTATAAATGCTTAGAATTTTAATCTTAGATTATTAAATTAGAACTTTAAAGTTATATCGATTAAAACTTCGCAAATATTGCGAAATTTTTTATTATTATTAACAATTAAAAGTCTTTATCAAGAAATCGACAAATTAGTATTTGATTTACAATAATATTTTTGTTATTGTCGTATTTCTTGCGATCGTATTTGTCTAAAACAACAATATTCATAAACTAAAAACAATATTTAATATTTATTTTTTTGTTATTCGTTATAGTTAATCAACTTTGTTATTGTTTATTTTTTTAATATTTTAGAACGAGATCGTTTATAAACAAGAATTAAAATATATTTGCACAATTAATTAGTAATCGATTGCGAGTTTTGCTATAAATAAAGTTTATTGTTAAAAAGATTTGTTTAAAAGATACAAAATTTGTTAGCGTTTAATATAATTGTTTTGCAAGAGTCGCTAAATAAGAATTAATAACAAAAAATATCTATTAAAACAATAAAAAGTTGTTTATTTCGCTTTATATATAATTATTAGTTAGTTATAATTTTATGCGTAATTTAAACTAATAATATTGTTTACGAATTACACGAAAGATCTTCTTCGTATATATATATCTCTTTAGACATTTAAGTAGTGTTATTTCTTTATTAATTGTCGCGACAATATACTAATTAGTTGAATCAAAATAGTAGATTGCAAAATGTATATTAATTATTTGCTTATTAAATCGATCGTTTTAAAGATAAATCAAATCGCTCTTTGCATTAAAATAAGATATAAATATTGTTCGTATTTTATTTGCATAAAAATAGTTTATATAAGTAATCAGTTATTATAAAGAAGTTGCAATCTTTTTTTATCTAGTAATTACATAGTCTAGATGTGCTTTATTAGACTCTAATATCTTTTGCTACTTATATATAAGTTGTAGCATTTTCTTAACGTTTTTAAAGTTGTTTTAGAAACGATAATTAAACAATTAAGTCTTAATAAATTCGCTAGCATTTAAGTTTTTAGTATTGTTGATAACATAAATCTTTAAGACGATCTTGCTACAAATAAAAAAGTTAATAAAATCGATCTACAAAATTATCGCATATTAGTATTGATTTTAATTAAAACTAGATACTTTGCAAAGCATTCTTACTTGCATTTCTTAACAAGTAATAATTAAAAAAGTAATAGAGTAATATTATTTATACTTACGCATTTAATAATATCGAAGCATTGTTATTTGCTTGTTGCTTCAATTAAAGTAATTAATTATTGCGAAAACAATTTTAAAGATCTTTGCAAATTATAAAAGCTTTGCAATATTACACATTAATAATTAAAGATCGTAACTATTACAAGATATTCAAAAGATATATTTGAAGTTGTTCAATAAGCTTAATATAATATAAACAACTCGCATTTTGTTTTTTATATCGATCGCATAAGAGTTAATTCTAAAAGATTGTTTATCGCAATAATAAAGTATTTAATCGCGCATTTATAATGCTAGAAGCTAAATATCATGCTTAAAGTTTAATATATTCTTATTGCATAGATAGAAAAAGATATTATCGATACTAGCAAATAGATTAATAATTTTTTGCTAATTAATATTATTAAAATTGTTAATAACGAAATTGATACAATCGTTGCTTTGCATTAAAGATATAATTTTCTACTTTATTTTTTTGTATATTTAAGTTAATAATATTTTTAAAATAAGAGTACGAGACGTTACTCTAAAGATCGAGTTCAATTTAAAGAGAAATTGTCGTTATTGATCGCTTTTAAATAGACTAATTTTGTTGCTTATACAATATATAGTTATTGTCGCAAGCTTATCGATCTCTTCTTAATTTATTTTGCTAAATTTTGAATAACAAAACATCAACTACATTAATAGAGAAGTAGAAATAAAAATACTAGCGATTAAACTATCTAATTTAAACGACGAAAAAGTATCTAATCGAAAAGATAAAAAAATAAGACTCTAATTTCGTTGTTTGATATTTATAACAATATTATCTAAGATAATTGATAAATAATTAATGTAAACTTTGCATCGTTCTAGATGTATTTTTATTCTAAATATATTAGTTGTTATCTTTTCTTTATCGTAGTATTTGCATTGAACGAAATCAAATAATTCGTTTAGCTATCTAAAAAATATAGTGAATGCTACCTAAAGCGTTATATTTGCTTTAGAAGATATGTTATCGTCAATAAGAATGTAAAATAAAGCAATATAAGACGAATAATGCAAAAAATGTAATAGATTCGTGAGAGAGAAACAATGATCGCGTTTTGCGCTAACCTTAATAGAAAGACGCTAAGTCTATTAAAGTAATCCACTAGGCCTAATGCTACTAGCGCGTTATTTACACTTACCGGTCGGATTTCTCGTTATTTACGTCAGTGACGGTCAGAGATCGATGCTTACGGTAAATAACCATCACTACACACACCACTCAATTTGTTGTGAAACACGGCATCTTCCCAGCCTAGAGCAACCAGATACGAAAACCGAAGTAGAGAGGGCGGGATTGGTCCAGAGCCGTTGGGTAACCTTCATCTTGTTAGCGAGAGTCGCGCGATTGAGTGCTTCCGCAAGTGATTCGAGGGTCAAGCGGTCGGCAGGAGTAAGAGGGCGTCTGCCGACCGCTTAACCACGGGCTTCGACTACCTTGATATGGCTAGCGCCTAGGAGGTGGGTCGAAGCCTGCATCAAAAGCTTTCCCTGCCATCGACGTACTTTTGTTGTAGGATTTTGATCGCACTCTGCGATCCTGACCCGGCGCGCATTGATCCGGTCCAATGATCAGCTTTTGTCGATCCTTTAGGTCGCATATCCCACTTCGGACGGCGTTGAATGCGTTGGTGGCTTGGCTAGGACAGCCTCTCTCGTTTGGACCCCCTAATGCATCTGACCCAGTAATGCATCGCACTAGTAGTTTATACAGTAACCCTAGGATTTGCATAGGGAATAAATTACCGGGGCAGATGCATTAGGGAGTCTAAACGAGTATAGTCTAGCTTTTAGGTAACCATTGGTCGCACACTACCCTACTTCTCTTGCACAATACTCTACTTCTCTCGCATATTATCTCTGCTTTGCTTTAACTCTTCTAAATTAAGTTTAATCAAGTAATTTTAAGAAGTTTACGCGTAGATTGTTTATATTATTGTTTATATTATTGTTATTATTTTTCTTATTATTTTTCTATATTTGCGCTATTATCTATCTGCTTTATATTAATAGCTCTATTAATTTAAATCTTTAATTAATATTTTAAAATATATATTTTAGATTTATAATCTTCTTAGTCTTAGATTGATTGTTCGGGTCGGTTTTTCCCTAAAATCGAAAACTCGATCCGAAAGTTATATCTAATTAGACCAAACTTTAATCTAATATAGTTAGTAATTTTATAATTTATAAAATTTGGTTCCAAATTTATAAAAATTTGGTTCTAAACAATTAGTCTTCTTAGTCTTCTTAGAGAAGCAAGCAAAATAGTATATTAAACTTGATAGTATTTAGACAATATTATACGTATCTTTTATTGTCTTTTACTATTAAGAAGTGTTATATAATATTGTTTAAATATAGAGTTATTTTACTATTTTAATTAAGTCTAGCGCGAATTACAAGATATCGAAATAATATATTAATATTAATAACGTTTACTAGTAAAGCTATATATTTTTCTAATAGGTTCAATTTCAAGGACAATATGAATTCTGTTGAGCTGTTGGTTATTGTAGTCATTACAGGGTGCGGGATAGTTATGGAAGTCCTTTTTTGTTGATGCTCGTGGAAAGCACCTGTGCGACAAGGGGAGAGGCACAGTTTTTAGCTCATCCTTCAAAACGTAGATGAGTTAATGCTCGCTCCCTTCAGATTCTGGATACAGCGCAATTCGGTTCCCCAAGATGGCATCAACTGCACCTCCCGGCATCGATCTCTATGGTAATGCGCAAGGGGCAATAGCAGGATTTGTAGCCAGCACATGGGCTCTTGCTGTCATTGCGGTCATTCTTCGTTTCGTTTCTCGAAGGATAGCAAGAGCCGGATACTGGATCGATGACTGGCTCATGCT
>JAABUW010008678.1_pt1 | contig 11797 bp, 19 predicted proteins | sample 5560081 | NCBI WGS metagenome assembly JAABUW01 (sample SAMN10711882, study PRJNA513363) | rock metagenome | isolation source: Antarctica rocks | place: Antarctica: Victoria Land, Knobhead sud | reverse complement strand
CTGAGAACTGAAGTGTATGCGGAGAAAAGAGCGATGGCGACTTGCCAGCCCCTTACCCATATAGGGTAAGGGCAGCCAAGCCCTGCCTCGCACTCTTACCCATATAGGGTAAGAATTGTGCCTCGCCGAAAGACCTCCTCGTGCCTGAGCTCACTTGGCAGCCAGTCAGACCAGGTTCTGCAACACACAAAAGTCCACATTCGTACACCGTAACGCTGGCTGGCAGGCCACAATCTTGGCTCTCGGGCGGGACTCGCGTGGAGCAGGAGCTGCTACCGGACTGGGAGGGCCCGTAGTGACGACGCGCTTTGCAGGTCAGTTAGCTACCCCGCCTGACCCCGCAACGTCTGGTGATTGGATCGCAGCAGCGCGTTGGCCCCCTTTCAAGCAGTCCAGTGCTGCAGAGTGCGGCGCGCAAGTGGGCCACGTCTCAGTTGAGCATGCTGCCGGCGGATGTGAAGTGGCAATAGGGAGGGGGCACCTTGCCGCGTTGACTGCAGCGGATGCCTACGGCTGGTCGATGTAATCATTCATGTTCAATCAGAGCAGGCAGCCGGTGCAAGCTCGCACTCGACTGCATGACGGGCGGCAGTGGACAGTCCACTCCGACGTGGAGTGGGTGCTGCCGCCCTGACGTTGTTCTTGCAGTATGCTGCGGAGCTACACGGGGCTGTTGGCTTGCCTCAGCTGTTGAACATAGAGTAGTGTTGCTCTTTGGAGGGCGGCCCCCGCTGCCGCTCTGAGGGAAGGGGGCCGTCTCCAGCTTCCGATATTCCGCGGGACGTCTGATTGCCAGCTGAGGGAAGGCGGGGCGTCGCAACGCCGCCAGAATGTCTCGCCTTCCATCTCTATGTCCAAAGGGGCGCCTGTTTGAGGCCTGCATCTCCTGCTCGTTGTTTCGTACCAGTCGATGCTCGCCAGACTGACCAGGTAGACTGTGCACCCAGAACATGCACGTTTGCGAACAAGCAGGAAGGAAAGAAGTGATCCCTTGCGTTTGCACCCGCGACATGGCCTCCAGGACTATCCGAGGCTGCCGAACGGACTTGTGAGCCAGGGCGCATGTGGGGTCCAGCCAGCTGTCATACGCTGGCGCTGGCTGCATGCTGCAGCCTCTGAGTTTTAGGACAACTCCAACAGCTGGCCTCGAATGCAGGTGCATGATCAAGGGTGCCTCGGAGATAGGCGTCTAAATGCGTCGCCTGCCTATTTTGTCCGACACCAGGTGTGCGCACGTTCTCACAGGGGAGTCGTCGCGTTGAAGCAGAGGCAGGGGGCCGCGTCAAAGCACAGGCAGGCTCAGCACGTCACGCGCAGTCTGGAGCATCGACGGGAATAGTCGCTAGCTCCTCAGCGGCCACGATGCGGGCGTGCCTCATGCTCGCGGCGGCGGCGGCGCTGGCGGCGCTGCCGCAAGCGCTGGCGCATGGCTACATGATGGTGAGCACGTGCAAGTGCACATAAAAATGCCATGCAATTGTTTCTTGAGTCTGGCTTTACACCATGCAATATGCTGACTTCGTTCAACCCGGCACGCACCCATACGATGACATGCATCGTTGCTGACTCGGCTGGCCCTGTCTCATGCAACATGCTGAAGGCTTTTAACCTGGCTGCCTTCCACCATGGCTGCTCCGGTGTGTCGCAGCAACCGGCAGCGAGGAATTGGCTGGTGGCGGGTCAGCGACAGAAGAATTCCCACTCCGCGCAAAACTTCTACACGCCCATGTCCCTGAACAGGTGTGTGATTCTCCCATCTTTTACTATAGTACTACTGTTGTCTTGTGAGACGTGAGGTGGAAACCCAAGGCATCACCAGGTGGTGGCCGTCGCAGCGCGGCGGTCTCAAGGATTTCTGTCATCTGTTCGCAGGCCGGGCAGGCCGGTCAACGGCGCCACATGCGGCGGCCTGTACACCGGCGATGGCACATTCGACGTCGGTGAGCCTAATAACACAAACGATCTCTAGCTCTTTACATTCAACCGACTGGATCGTGGCACCTTACTCCTGCTGCACCTGCACCTGCTGTCATGCAAACAGACCATGGTCCGGGCTGATGCATAACGCCGGCTGATGACCACCGGGTTATTGTGCGGCAGGCGGCCGCTTCGCAAATCGCAGGATCACCGCCAGCTACAAGGCCGGACGTACCATCAGTGTCACGATCAGGGTGAGCAGCTGCTGCGTTGGCGTTGACGACGTGAGTGGCTCGAAGCAGCATGGTTTGGGTTGATTTCCATTGCACCAGAGTTTTGAGTGCATCGTGTTGCCGCGTGTAGATTACGAACAACCACTGGGGGTATTTTGGCCTGCGGCTGTGCCCGCTAAAGGGCACCAGCGACTCCGCAGAGCGCAGCCGCCTGTCTGAATCCTGCTTCCAGAGGTACATTCTCAAGCAGGCAAATGGCTCCGGCCCAAAGTACTGGCTGTACCGGGGCGCTCCAGGTGTGTCATCGAGTCAGGCTTTGCAGTCGTGCTTGGCAATGTCCTGCTTTGCAGTCGTGCTTGGCAATGTCCTGCTTTGCAGTCGTGTTTGGCAATGTCCTGTTCGTGCATTGAATGCACGGTTTGCTGCAGTCATCTGCCTGTGTGTTCAATTGATTTTCTATTCTATTTTCCCCCAGCAATTGGCACGCTGGCGTCGATTGGCGCAGTCGCGTCGATACTCTGTGACATTGAGATTCGTTTGCAACCTACTGCAGGCTCCCAGTACACAGTGACATCATCGTGGAAGCTGCCCCAGGGAATCCGCTGCCCGCGATGCGTGCTGCAGTGGCGCTACGTGTCGGGGCACATGTGCTAGTAAGCGCTCTACGTGCACTGCACACTACACAACCGTGCACGTCTCACAGCTGACTGCACGCTCTCACACCAGTGATGCCCATGCATGCTGTTTGCATCTGCAATGTGCTGCGCTGACATGCTTTATGTCTCTTGCAGCCTGCCGGGCGTCGACAAGAAGAGGATGCTGAGGCTGCAGCCGGGCGGAAACAAGCCCTGCCCCTCCAACTACGCGAGCCTGAACGCCGTTCCGGCGGAGAAGTTTTGGAACTGCGCCGACATCCGCATCACCTGAAGCCGACGCCCGACACCAAATGGCACCTCGCCGGCAGGGCCGCACCGCCGTCGCCGACTTTCTCCGTCTGCCTATGACGCAATGGCGGCGCCGTCACCAGAGAGTGATGTTCCCAGCCCGCAGCATGTCGGCACAGCCTAGCGTTTTTGGAAAAATTCGCCAGATTGATCCCCGCCATGGCTTGAGGAAGCGTACTGAGCGTGAGCGCCGTGGTCGGTGCACGGCCTCAGCAGTCAATTGGTTTGGTTCAGTGATCCGCCTTTGATTCCCGATGCCTCGACAGGACGGCTTTATTGGGGAGCTCCGTCAAACGCCAAACCATCCGCTCAGGGCACCACCCTGAGCCTGGTTTGTGCGTTTGACACTCTGGAACGGAAGTAGCAGAGAGACTGGAACTTCCGGCTGTTCTGGCCGTAGAGTCGAGGCGGACCACACCGAATTCCCTTTTTTACTCTAGATATTAATTGAATTTCAGTCGCGGCGAGTGCTTCTTGCTGGTATTGATTCGTTTTGATTTTGTTCTGGTTTGTCCAACCTACCCTGGCAAATGTGTTGAGCTTCGATTTGACACTTCTGAACTTTAAGGAATGTCACTGCCGCGCCGATGCGGAATGCCAGCGAAAGAATTATTGAAAACACTGGTATGACTGGCAGCATCACCTCGCCAGCCTGGGCTCTACTTCATTGATAAGCGAGGATAGGCACCAAGCAGTTGCGATGCATCAACAGGATCTTAGTGCTTCCAAGACACGGCCATCTGTTTTAAGTGTGCCAGAGATCCAGCGCAAGCGGTGGATACCCTATGTTTTCCTCAAGCTAACCGGACCACAACTGGCAATACCGCCACAAACTTCGCAGACGAAAGAATGTCAAGGCAACCGCGAGAGTCCCCCCGCAGATGACAGTGCATGCCAAAATCCTGATTTTGGCACGGCGCTGCTATGTGGCAGCAGCCTCATACATCCTGAATTCCTGAACGCTCCTAACCTGAACCTCTTGACCAAACCGCATTGAAAGTCTTTGGACCTCCAGCCAAACCGCGTGACAAGTCCCGATTTGTCTTGCGGTGACAGCAGCCACAGTCACTTTGCCGGGTCAACCCTACGGCCAAATCTTGGGCCGCCTCCCGAACCGAGCCGCCATGCCATCGCGTCGCCGCGCCAGAAGGGTGATGCCGCCTTCTCACGCTGCCCTCGCCAGAGGCACACCAGACACACAAGTGTTCTTCCGGGTGCGGCCCCCTCCCTCCATCCGGCCGAGGGTGTTTGCGTCCCCGTGATCCCCCGCCGCCGCTCACAGCTGATCGGTGAGCGCCGCAACCTGCGGCGCGTAGTGCGACAGGATGGCGGCGCGCCTCGGCTTCATGGTGCGCGTCAGCGTGCCGGCCTCTGGGCTGTACGGCTCCGCCAGCACCTGCAGAAAGTCGGGCAACATTTGGTTTACAAATGCTCGTATTTGGCAAAAGTTCGGCTTCACCGTGCTCGTCAGCGTACCCGCCTCCGGGCTGCATGGCTCTGCCAGCACCTGCATAAGACAGTAGGCCTTTGGTCCCCAGATTGTTCCTCCGATGTTTGATTTTGGGCTCGGTTGTTGCTTCATGGTGCGCGTCAACGTGCCCGCCTCTGGACTGCACTGTTGCGCCAGCGCCGCCTGCATCAGACATGGGCTTTTAGTTTCACACCGTCTTTTAGTTTCATAGACATCTCGCTGCATGCAGTGTGCCCTCAGTAGGGTTGGCAGTTACCGGAAGTTAGGGCCGGTTATGGTTACGGTTAACGGTTACTACGGTTAATCACCAAATCCGGTGAAATAGCCGGTTACCTCCGCGTTTCGTAAAAAACTCCTCGGAAATGAGCTCCTCTCAGCTTGCTGATCACTTTGTATGGGGCATTTTTTGCATGCGAGGTCATTTGCTAGTTGCATATTTCCAGGTGGTCTTTGCCATGGATTGACACCCGACAGCATGTATTGCCTCCTAGAAGCGTGCAATGGCACGGCAGAGGGAACAGACCCATCTAGGATATGCTTCTTTGTCATTCTGCAGCATTTGTGGCGCCTCAGAGCGGCGTGTAAGGCTCCATTCGGCGTGCCGCTCGGGGCGCCCGCCACTGTTGCCCCTGGCGGGCCTCGTCTGACATGAGATTCCACAGGAGTAGAATGGGGAACGACCTTGGTAACCGGAAGCAACCGTAAATCCTGGCCCAATTACGGTTGGGTAACCGCGGTTACTTCGGTTGGGGTGACCTAAGTTACCGGTTACCTGCCAAACCTAGCCCTCAGCGTGTCAGAACCAAACTGTGCGGCTCCGCCAGCACTCGCAGGCAGGGCAGACCATGGTGTCATCTATGGTTGAAAATGGAGGTGTGCGGCTTGTCTTTGGGTTTACTGTTTCACTGTTTGGTGCCGCACACAAGCAGTGCCAGATTTGCACAGCATCTGGGGAAGTTTCGACGGCATAGACGCGCCTCAAAGAGCCGGATGTGCTCGCGCGAGGTGCGCTTTGCGGTGGCCGCCGTGATCTCCTCCCGCACCATACCCCGCACCCGTTCCGCCGGCAGCTCCTCCACGCCTGCGGCGCATAATCGAGAAGGCGTTGTTCAAATAATTTGTTCGGTTCATCGACAGTACCTGACGGCCACAGTGCTGTCCTCCCAGTGCTCTCCTCCCGCACCAGCTTCCACGCCTGAAAGGGACGCAACATAGTTTTGCTGCGTGTTTGATGTCGTGGTTTTGCTGCGGACTGCTGACCAGACCTGTTCACCGCACCGACGCGTCGGTAAAGGTCGCGACGAGCCACCCGGGCGCTTGCCCGTCGCACCCTGGCACTACCCCGACTGTGCTGGCCGCTGTGAAACATAGGTAACGAGGAGTTCAAAGCCCACCTGCCGCCATTGCCGTCCCTGCGAGCGCATCGGGTCCGTCACGATCAGCGCGCCCAGGTGCTTGCGATTTCGTTCAAGATTTTTCCTGTTTCTGATACGTACATGTTCCTGGAACATCAAAGGGCCGCCTCTGGCGCATCGGGTCCGTCGCGATCAGCGCGCCCAGGTGCTTGCAGCTCCTCGACCTTGTGTCAGTTTAGAGACTGTTCTGAACTGCTGTGGAAAAGTCGAAAGCACCTTGTGCCTTTGCCGCCTCTGCGAGCGCGTCCGGGTCCGTCACGATCAGCGCGCCCAGGTGCTTGCAGTCCTGGCCGATGACGGTGGCAAACTTGATGAGCGGCGACACGCACAGAGCGTCCTCGATGGGCTGTGGCTCGATGTTCTCGCCGGATGCCAGCACGATGGTGTCCTTGGCGCGGCCCGTAAGCACGACGCAGCCGCCCATGCGGCTGCCGCGCACGCCCTGCGGGTGTTCGTAATATATATATAGATAAGATGCAGGAAACTGGTAGTTACCCCAGGGAGATCGGGTAGCCATGCGGCTGTCAAAGGGCTGGGAGCAGGGACAACATGGCGGGATGCGGCACTTGATGTCGGGCGCTGAGCCCGCATCACCCCAGGCTTCTCAGTGTGCCAGGAGCGTAAAGCAGGGCTGGGCATTCGTTCCGCTGCCGCTGCCGCTGGGCGCCGCACCTCGGGGCAGCGCCAGCCAAGGTCCCCGGTGTCGAACCAGCCCTCGCCGGCCGCAAACGCCGCCGCCGTTGACGCCTCGTCATCAAAGTAGCCGCCCGTGACGCCGGGACCTCGCGCCAGCAGCAGCCCCTGCTCCCCGTCGGGCACGTCTGCTTTTGTTTCCGGGTTCACCAGCCGCAGCTGCGTGCCTGGGATGGGCCTGCCTGCAGGGTTTGGACAAAGAGGGGGTAAGTGCAGCAGTGTCTGCGAGATGTCACGTCTCTCCGGGTGCACCACTCGCAGCTGCATGCCTGGGATGGGCCTGCCTGCAGGATTCCGGTGAGGAGAGGGTTTTGCCAATACGAGGGCCAAGGCGTGACACTCACATTCTTCAGGGATATACGAAGCCTGCTGCAGACACTTCTGCTAACTCGTGCAATTCGAAAGCGACTTTGCCGCATGGTAGCAGCGGCCTACGCCATGCCTGAGCTGGCTGGCTCAGGTTCGATCCGCATATGCGGCTCTCAGGCACCCTTCTCAGTGTGGCGCAGCATGTAAAATATGTTCTATACCCCCCAAACATCAGTAAAATTGGAGCCAGACAACGATGCGCACCTACAGTGCCGCGCACGTTCCCCAGCTCGGAATCCTCCCGGCACGCAAGCACGGGCGAAGTCTCCTGCACAGCACACGTGTCGTCGCATCAGCACCCGCACTCGCCAGCAGAGCAGCAGTCGCGCGCTTCCACTCATGTGGGAAATCTGCTTTCTGCGCTGCTGACGTGCTGAGCGCGAAACAGGAGTGTTTTCATTTTACAGCACCTTTCAGCGCTTCCCCAGGGTGCCAAACCAGGACTCCGATGCCGGCGCCAACGGCAGCATGCACCGCCGGGTCCCAGCCGCTGAGCACAATCAGGCGATGGTTCGGGACTTGAGTCGCCAGGGTGTCAGGGTTTTGGCGTTCTTGATGTTTTCAGAATCAAGCGTTCGGGCGCGCCGCCAGCAGCGCACCAAGAGGCCGCAGCCGTTGAGCACGGTCAGGCCGTGGAACTGGTTCAGGTGGAGCGCAAGAATTTCCAGGTTACTGACATCTCGGCATCTGGGTGATTATCACTCATGCGCACCGAGAGGCCCCAGCCATCGAGCACAGTCAGGCCGATGGTCTCGTAAAAATGGTCCAGGTGGGGCGCCAACAAGTCCAGGGTGTAACATGGGGGTGTAGGGGGGTTTCGGTAGCAGCGCACCGAGAGGCCCCAGCCGTTAAGCACGGTCAGGCCAATGGTCTCGTAGAACAGGTCCAGGTGGGGCGCGAGGCTGCCGCCGCCGCTGATGACGGCGCGCCGCACGCCCAGCGCCTCCCGGATCTTGCCGTACACCAGCACCTGCGCCAGCCTGCGTGACAATACAGGCAAGATATCAGTTTCATGGCAATAGAGGGCCCTCGAAGTTTGCTGTTTCAGCGCTGGTGACGCCGCATGCCCAGCGCCTCCCGGACAGATTCCAGACTCGCATCATCTTCCATACTGAGATGGAGTTCTGGGCGGCCCATAGGGCACATGGAACACCCTACCAAGCCTCCCTAGCCTCCCGCTCACTGCATCGGAGTGTCACCTTCCTTCTGAGGAACTGAAAGTGCTGCATCGGACCGTCGCTGACCGTCACTGGACCCATGCCCTCCGGATCATCTGCTCGATGGATGCACTGCACAGAGCTCAAAACTCTTACTTGTGCAGCGGCGCCAGCACGGTGGCGACGACCAGCGCCCAGAGGTATGCCAGCACGGGTCGCGGCTCCACCGCATACTGCAGCGCTGTCCCTTGCGTGATGCGCTTCGCGCGGATGTAGGCGCCGCCGATGGCCAGGAAAGCACCTGCAAGAGCGCGCTTGATTGCGGAACCCCGCTTGAGCGTCTGCTGCACCTGTGGAGGCAGGCAACGACTGCATTTGAGGGCTTGGCACGGCTGAGCATGTGTTCGAGTATGCTCGAGGTGTGTTGGGGGGACTATGCAGTGGCAAGGCGACACCATCACCAAGCTCCTGGCGGCTGCAGGCCCTTCAATGCCATGGCCCTGCCGAGTGGCAGCATTGCGGCACCGCAGTGCTCGGTGCAATTTATTGCAACATGTGGCGCGCCAAGCTCATATCTTACCCGCGTGTGCAGCGTGTCCAGCACTAGCGGGACGCAGATGAAGAAGCTCGGCGGGAAGGCCGTCAAATCCTCCCTGCGCCACAAAGGCCGGAGCATTGGATTGTTGTCCTGCAATCTGATCAGGCAAGATGGATCATTGTGGAAAACTCTGCATCCTTCAAAAGGTGCGCGCGTCAGTTGCGCAATGCTGCAACACAACTGATTGCCCTCACCTGAACTTCTTGATGTTGCTGTACGCCTGCGCATTTGCACAAATGACAGATGTAAGGTACCAATCAGCTATCGGCACCCATGGAAAGACTGTCGAATCTTGTGCCAGCGACATCCAACAAGGATGTCGCTCTAAAGCACAATAGAGTATGCATCCTTCCAGATTGTGACGTCACCTGGGTGCAGCCCTGCTGGAAGATGAAGTAGCCGGTGGTGCGCTCGTAGATGTGCCACGGCGGCAGCAGCGACAGCGTCTTGTCCCCTGGCTGCGGCTCCACGTAGGTGGAGAAGTTGCGCAGCTGGCTCACGATGTTGGCGTGCGACAGCATCACGCCCTGCGAGCGCATACAGCAGACTTTGCAAGTTGACCCTTTTTGAAAAGGCGTGTGTCGCCGCTGCAACCCTTGGCGACACACGCCTTGCAGCCCCCGCAATGTTTGCATGCGACGGCATCACGCCCTGCGGCAGGGCACCCGCCACAAATCAGACAGGGTCGACTGGCTGACTGATTGGCTTATGAGCTTGTCGCTGCACCTCTGTTGCCGCTGCTTGTTGCTGCGTCCAGGCTGCAGTTTGACGATTGATGTGGCGCGGAGTGAGTTGGTGCGTGCCACCCTAATGCTGTGGAGCAACCTTGACGGGGGCCACATGGCCATCAGCCGGTGCTCACCAAACATCTTATGTTTCTGCAACATGACCAGGTTTGCTGAGCGGCAGGCAACAATTACGAGTCCCACCTTGGGGCTGCCGGTTGTGCCGGAAGTGTACACCAGCGTGGCCAGGCTGTCCGGTCGGATGGCCGCGAGGTCGGCGGAGCTGGGAACCGCATTCTGGTGGTCCCGCCCCCAGCCGAGCACATCGTCAAAGGACAGCACCGGGCAGTCCAGCGCTTCTGCCGCCGCTGCCGACACGCCGCCCCACAGCACCACCACGAATGCTAGCTTCTGCGAGAAAAATAGAATGGTTAAGTGGCGAGTTCGTCAGAGTCAGCCAGCGCCTCCGCTGCCACAAAAGACAGATCCGCCTCACAGCACCACCACAAAAGACAGCACAGGAATCTTCTGTGCACACAAGATGCCCGTGTCTTTGGCACTTGCTGCAGCAGCCGACCGGCTTGCACTGGTGTGCGTGGTCCGCGCCGCTGCCGTTGCCGCCGCTGCCGCTGCCGTTCTCGGCGCCGCTGCCATTGCCTCCGGGCCCGCTGCCATAGCCGCCGCTGTCTCCGCGGATGTGGGGAAGCAAGCGCTCTAGGGAGGCGCTGTCCTGGATGACTAGGCCGCTGCTGCGGGAGTGCCGTAGAATGTACGCCTGCTCCTCCACTGGCGTCGTAGACCCGCGCACCTGCATATTGGCAGAGTGAGAGTTGCACAATGACTTTTGACCAAATGGTCAACACCTGAGCGTCTGGACGCCGACAGACCGGTGGCATGCACGAACGTCTGTGGCCACTGCACGGCACGAGCAGTTTCAAGCTCGATGTGCTGCCGATGGCATTGCAGGGAACAACGCCAGGTAAGGAAGTGTGCACTTCCACATTGCGAGGAGGCACTTGGAGGGCAGGCAGCTCACCGCGTCGGCGGCACCGAGCATCATGACGCCCTGGTCCGCGACGAGCCAGCGGCTCGAGTTCTCGCTGAACAACGACACGCGGTCCCCGGCGTGCAGCCCCAGCGACTGCAGCCCTGCCGCGAACGCCTGCATCTGCCCATGCAGCTCCCTGTGCGTCAGCATCAGCAGCGGTGCCACTCAGTCCGCCAGGTCAGTCCGCAAGCGTTTTTGGTGCAGACTCTGTATGATCACAGCAGCAAGACACTGGGTGTTGTGAGAGGACTGTCACCAAAGCCCTATGCAGCCCTACGCATGTGCATGCGGCAGACGCGGCAGGTGCAACCCATGCGCATGCATCCGCGGCAGCAAGCCTCGTAAAAGGTTGCCGGCTGACTGTCACTTCGATGCGAGCGCCAGCCACACGTTGCCTACCGGTAGCTGAGTTTGATTTCTGGCTTCTGGTGGGGGTCATGCACGGCGGGGCGGTCGCCGAATTTGGCAGCGAGCGTGGCCCACAACTGCGGCACCACCTGCACGCCGTCACATTGCACCGCTTGCGGAGCCGCCGGCTGGGAGTGCTGCGCGCCGGGCCGCTCCGCTGTCTGGCTGGAGCCGTGCTGCTGCTGGAATGCCTGCGGCATAGGTGCACAAGCGTCGCGGAGGCAGCAGGAGCCGAGTCCTTGTTCCTTTTTGGAGAGGTCACCTCACAGGGATACCGTGCGGACATAACATCTCCAGCTCTCGCGATGGGTTGTGGCGTGGCTCCGCAACAGAACGAAGGCAGGGTGGGACGGATAAGCCTGTCTACCTGAACGGGCAAGCCTCTGCGTGCAGGCCGGCTGTGACTGAAGCTGTTGTGTGCAGTTTGCTTCTGCCGGAGCCTGCTGTGCCGACGCGCCAAGCCGCTTCCGACATACGGTGTCGGAGTCGTCGAATTGCGTGTCGCCTGCTGCAAACGCCCGGCGCCCTGGTGTGCCTGCAGCGGCACCGCCATGCTGCTCGCTGCGCACGAGCTTGGTTCTCTGGTAAAGCTTGTGGCTCGCCGCTGTCTGCCCGCGCTTCCTCAAAGTCGCAGCGTGTCGACGACGGGGGAAGGGCACTTGCTCATGCTTCCCCCCCTGAGAATGTTCATGACAGTGTGGGCAGTGTAATTAATTCGTTATTAACAAAGGTTGTTATTAACATGTTATTAACAGATTCCAAACACAGGCCATGTTTGGAATTCGTTGTTATTAACACCCGCATGTGATTAATGCATTT
>JAABUW010008674.1_pt1 | contig 11804 bp, 18 predicted proteins | sample 5560081 | NCBI WGS metagenome assembly JAABUW01 (sample SAMN10711882, study PRJNA513363) | rock metagenome | isolation source: Antarctica rocks | place: Antarctica: Victoria Land, Knobhead sud | reverse complement strand
TCCTCCCCGACCCCCGATCGATGACCGTCAGGGTCTTTCTGGCCGTCCGTCTGCAAACTGTGTAAGCAGCAGCGCGAGTGCCAGCGCGAGTGCCAGTAGCAATCTACAGTCAGGCAGGTGAGGATCTGCCGTCCGTCTGCGGCGAGTGATGTGAGTCGATATGTGGGGGTGTGGAATGCTGATCAGAAGGAAGCAAACCATGACCAGTCACGGTGGCGAACTGCGTCAACTCGGCGACCCGCAGGTCAGGGCACGGTCCAGGGGACCAGCAATGACAACGAAACTATCCACGTGCGGCGGCTCAAAGTACCACGGATGCACGAGTCTGACATTTCGTGTTCCAAATTTTGGTTGTAGTCTAGCCCCGAGGCGGCCGGCACGCACCGACGCGAGGGCGCCGCCCGCCACGAACAGCAGACCGATGACCGTCGAGAAGGCCGCTACTCGCATGGCCGCCATGTCTGGAGTCGCAAAACGGCACCTGCACTAGCAAAATACCACCCGCATAAGCTCCTCCATACAGTGGCACATAGAGATGCCGCATGCCGTGACGCCGGACTGGCATGGCGGGGCCGACAGGGCTGGTCCGCGGCGCCCATTGCAGGCACAATCATGTTGATCGGCGTCGGGGGCGGCTGCTCTTGAGTCTGACCCAAAGGAATTTTGGGTGACCTCTATCTGCGCGCCCCGCAAGATCCAGGAGCTTGCAGGGGCGGATCGCCATCGCTACAGGCTCAGTTCACCCGATCTATTCTATATGGTATCGAGGCGGCCCCTGCGTGAGCTGGCTTGGCTGTCGCGTGTCCGGTTTGGTTCGATCTCCTAGTGGACGCGCTGTGAAGCCACCCGGCGGAGCCCTCGATAGCACTTGACCGGGGGCACGATTGAAAGGGCTCTAGACTCCAGCAAGGTGCACGCGATCCGATCGAGATATTGTGCTGTCTGGCATGCTGCGTGCTCACCTCGAGTCGAGCCTTGCTAGACGGAAAGTGGGGAGTGGCGCGAGCTGCGTGTCAACGGCGGCAGACGTGTTGGTCGTGGATGTGAAGGTGGCGGAGGTGGAGGCTGACGCAGTCTGCAATTCAGCTGTGCAATTATAGCTGGGCGGACCAGGAGGAAAAGAAGGCATCAACGAAGTTACAATGGGTCGAATGGGAAAACTTCGCCAGCTGAGCGCCAGCTGGAAAACTTGAACATTCTTATACGTCCCGCCGCACAGGTGGGATGGTCCCCCAGCACCGCGGCGGTTATCGCAGGCACCAGAAATCTTGGCTGGTGCCAGACGACATAGAGGCATGGTGTATGCGTTGCTGCATATGACCGCCGTCACACTGCTGTATCTTGTGCGGCAGCGCTGTGCGTGGCTGCAGATGCACGGTGACCGCGGCGTTGCTGGTACCTGTAGACACAGGTTTGCTCATGCTGGTTCACAGCTTACATTCAATCAATCGGAGGATTTCACGCATACAATACACAACCTGTGTATGAACATCCTCACTGCAAAAGCACACCGCGGTTCGGCCGAAGCAACATGTGCGCAAAATAACACGGGCTATTGCTATGTCAGGACAAAGTTCAATACAACAATTCCGTACACTCAACATTCGCTTCCCAGTTCCACGCGACAGACCCTCGTCGAGTGCCCTTTCATCGAATAGTTTCCGCCGCTCATTGCCGCAAGCCACGGTGGGCTGCGCGCAGCTGTTCCTAGGCCTGTCGCCATACGACTTCAAGCCTGAGCCCTTGGCGGGAAGGCCACCGAGCATCCGTAATTAGCTAGCTAGAGCACGGCTGGCCCGCAGCCCGCAGGCTGCAGTTCAGAGTCTACACCCGCCAAAGTCAGCCTCTAGAGGCAGCCTCTAGAGGCCAGCACGCCAAAGTCAGAGGCCAGCACGCCAGCACGCCAAAGTCAGCCTCTAGAGGCAGCCTCTAGAGGCCAGCACAACGTGCAGCCTGCGCTTCCTAGCAAACAGTCGTCACCACCCGATGCGCAGCTTCTGCACGCAGTTATGCGCCTTACGCTCCTGGCGTCCCCGCCATTGCTGCTAGCTGCGCAGGTGTTACCTGCCGCTGCATCACCTCTGCTCCGCCCTCGCCTTCCCTTCGTGCCACAACACTCATAAATGCCCGTCTAGTTGAATAGTCCTCTGCTGCCTGTTGCGCCGCTTGCTGTGCCGCTTGCGAACAGCGCATCTCTGTTGCATTGCCTGCAGAGCCGTCTGCGCCGCTTGGGGCGCCCTGCCGACGGTCAGTAACGCCATCTGAAAGGCCCAGTGGGACGAGGGCGTGCCAGTGCAGGCGCGGTGCGACCGGCGCGTCGCGAGTTGTGCGCTTTCGTTTGCGGCCGCCGGTGAGACTGGCGCCAGACGACAGGACCGTCTGCCAGTTGCGAGGTCATGGCGAGACTTGACTCTGGAATTGGCCCAACCAGTTGCCTGTGCACGTCAGGCACAGCATGCGTCGGCGGCGCCGCAGTTGTAGGTGTGATAGCGAGGGACATGCCAAGTATCTACAGTCGTCGCAGCTGCTTGCCAGCTTGATATGACCAGGCAGACCTACTGCACGCATGGGATGGCCTGCTCTGTGAACGGCATACGGCACAGCATGACTGCTGCACCGGGCAGCAGCACATGGTGAGGCAGTGTAGCACCTAGCCAGCCATGGATCGGTCATGCCAATGCAAACAGCACGTTGTGGTAGCCCCGATACATGCACATCCTACTAGAAATAACAAACCAGAAATGTAGCTGGCGCACCTGACGGGAAGTACCGGCAGCTGTACATGCGGCCGCCGCCGCACGCGTTGGTGTTGGCGCAGCCGACCTGCGTCGTGCTCCTCCACACGACCTGTCTGCACGTTGCGAAACAAAAGTCGGCACTGACTTCGCTTGTTCATGGCGCATGATGGGTAGTAGCGCACACCAAGGAAGCTGAGAAGCCGGCGCCAGGTTTTCACATTTTCTCAGAACGTTTGTCACTAGTTTGCTTAACCAAGCTCGCTGCAGCCTTTGGCTATCAGGGCGGCGGAGGACGGCCGCGCGAGCTGCGCAGCGCATATCAATGTGCCAAGCGGTGGTCCTCGTCAGGTCAAAGGAGCTCACGTGAAGTGGCCGGTTTCAGAAGAGAAGGCGGCGGCCTTGCAGTTGTACAGGGAACCCTCATCGGTCCACGCCTTGACGGCGGCCTGCCACACGGAGAAGCCCTGCGCCGATCATGGCGCGAACGCTGATCAACTGAGGGCCTCGTGCTCGTCCAACGTGAGAGGATGTGAGGTAAGGGTATGTCTTGTGCATGCCTCCTTGAACCTGTGACATCTAGTGGGGCAGATGCTGTCCGTGCATCGTACAAACAGCTCACCTGTGCCAGATTCTCGCCGTAGTTGGCGGCCCGCAGGTTGTTGAGGTCGTGGCTGAAGTTGCACTGGTCGGTCCAGGTCTGCGACTCAGACACGAGCACGCCAAGCTGAACATGAGCTTGCCGCAAGTCAGCTGTGCGAGCACTGTCAGCGCTTGCACGATGCATCGCCGAAGCGGCTCCTGTGCTCAGCGGCAGTGCAAGCATGTTCCGCGGCAACTGCCTGACACTCCATGGAAAGATATCTCTGCATCGAATTAGGATTCTTCTTGTATCTGTATCGAAGACCGTGCATCGAGATCCACAGGTGGACAGCCACACACAGGCAGCTCACCTGTGCAGATTCTGCGAGTGTGGAGCTCCAGGCGAGTGGCGCCGCGCCATGCTTGGCACGCACGTCGTTGTGGTACTTTAGGATGCGAGCGATGACCCTGGGATCCCGCTGACCAAGTGTCTGCCGCAAATACCACACAATGTGCCGCTCAGCACCTAACTGTGAAGATCAGATCAGTCGCCTTCAGCCGCCAAAGCTTGGCATCCCGTGGCCCGCTTGGCATGCCTTGACCAACGTAATCGCAACTTGCACGAATAGCAAGCTGGCGTGTTATACTGTCAGATGTGGTACACCACTACAGCATGCCACAAGTGGAGGTTCAGCCGGCACGCACCGATGCGAGGGCGCCGCTCGTCAAACAAATCAGCCCGATGGTCACCATTATCGCCGTGAGCTGCATGCCCGCCATGCCTGGAGGCGCGAATGTCTTCTGCACCTGTGGTCAAAGGGCGTCACAGCCCCCTACCACGATCGCCACGGCACGGATCGCCAGCAGGTGGCCTTCCGATACCTATATGGCACTTCAAAAACATCTTGTATGAGTACTCGATTGCATGTCGCTAGGTGCCAATGTGGGTACGGCGTCTGCACCACGAACAAACCCGTCTCCGCCTACGCGTGACGATGCCACGCGTAGGCGGACGGCAACGTTGGACGGCTTATACACTCAAGACCTAGCTTCTGTGATCGGCGGGCATATACGAAAGACCGGGATCCAAGCTGCAGCAGGCTGCGACCCCTCCGATCCCGGAAGGATGGCGGTAAGGCGGTAAGGCTTGGGGGAAGAGCTCGCGAACCCCACTACACGCCTGGGGCTGAGTACAGGAGATGAAATTGCCACCATTCATGGCGCAGGGTGATGCTTTGGGTGTGGAACACAGTAAAGTGGTACATGCTCGCGCACCTAAATCGACAGATAGCCTTGCACCGGATAAGCCGCGCTGGTCGGTCTGTGGCAGCAGATGAGGTGCAGAATGGCGATACTGATGGGCGTAGCGGAGTATCGATTGGGGTAGCGTAGTGCAGGCTGCAGCTGTGACCTGGGTGCTGACGCCAGGCCGCGGGGAGGTTCAGGCGGACCAGGGAGCGAGGAAAGAAACATCCAGACCAGAACGAGGCTCGAAAGGGTTGATCATATATTTGTATTATTGTAAATGAAATCCATTTCTGTTCGATATTATCAATTACTCTATGGATCCAGGCCTATGACATTGGGTACCCCTTGCCTTTACAAGGCACCGAAGGGCACCTTCCAGTACCTCTTACAGTGCCATTGCTAGATACATCGTGCAAGGCCAGTTCGTGGCGGCCGTTTTGGCGCGTGCAAGCGAGCTACACCATGTTGCGTCATAGTGCATGCAGTGGCGGTTGGGAACACGGTTGCAAGCTGCTGCGATGGTGCGCTGGAGAAGTGTTCACCAGGGCAGCAAGCAAGATCGAGACCAAGTAACGACCAGCAGCAGTCGAAGGTCTACGCTGTTCCTCGGCTGCAAGACGCCAAGCATTGCTAATGGATGCTGCCCCAGGCCGCAATCAGATCACCCTCACCCTCAGCTCAGCGAAGGCCGCCCTGCTGCCCGCTGCCGCCGCCGCTGCCAGGCCGCCCGCTGCTGCGCCCGAGGCCACAGAAAGACAGCGCACTTGATCACCGCCGGCTGCCCTGCTGCGAGCTGCTGCCGCCGCCGCTGCCGCCGCCGCCGCCGCCGCCGCCGCCGGGCTGCCCGCTGTTGCGCCCGAGGCCGCTGAAAGACAGCATCTTCATGGACGCAAACGATTCACGCATGCGGTCCGTCGCGGACCCCGCCGCCGCCTGCGCCCGCTGCGCCGCCGTGTTGGCGTTGCTGCGGAAGCGCGATGCGAACTCCTGCGGGGCACCACGCAGCCAGGGCTTCAAAGCGCAGCGCGCTTTGGAGCGACGCCCCAGTGTCGGAGAGCACAATCCTTACTGTTGAAGACAGCACAATGGGTGGCAGGGCGCAGCTGTGCGACTAGAAAGCTGCAGCTGCCCCAGTCCTGCATTTGTTCGCGCACACGGCACAGGCGTTCACAGCAGTCAGGGGCGTCATGTCAGCTGGAGTACAGCGTGGGTTATACATGATGTATTGTATATTCTGTAATTGTATAGGAACTGCACCTGGGTCGAAGCCTGCACCCGCGCCGCCGCGGCGGCGGATGACGGGCCGCCGCCGAAGGGCGCGCCGGGCGATGAGATTGGCGGCATGCGCGGCAGCAGCCCGGCGCCGCCGCCGCCGCTGCTGGGAGGTGCCCCCGCGTGGCTGGCACGCCGGTTGTAGGCGTCAATGAGCGCTGCGGCGTCCGACTTTTTGAGCACCTGCATTTGTTGGATTCGGGGGTTCACAGCCATCATTGAGGGTCCGAAGCTGCTGTTGGTGAGCGCCGCGATGTCCGGCTCATTGTGCGCCTGGGAATGTGGCGTCGACAGGAGCACAGCAGTCAAGGCTGAGGTGTCGGAGCAGTTCGGAGCAGTCATGAGCGAATGGGCAGCAATCATCGGTCTCTGGGCGCCATGAGGCACTGGCCAGCGGCGGCCGTGCAGACTGCTGCAGGCAGCGGCAGGTGTGGTGGTCATGCTGAAACATCCACCACGATTGCGGCGCCACGTTCTGATCGATCGACGGGGGACGACACCGTGCTGCCGCGGGGTCCACGAGTTGTTGCAGGCCGGCGGCCGGTGAAATGGACAAGAGGGACTCGTCATGATTGCAGCAGGAGGGGCATAAGGGATAAGATGAAAGTCTATCTAATCACCTTGAGCTCCACGATGCGCTGGAAGTCGGAAGCGGTGCCGCCCGGAAGCAGTGTTGCGAAATTCTGCAGCAGCGTGTCCGGCCGCGAGCCCACCACCTGCACGCGCAGAGGATAGTGTTTCAGCCGCATTGATTGGACACAGAACAAATATGAAGTTTCCAAATTTTACGGTCTTGTGTCACAAGCAGCGTCGCGAAGTCGTGCATTGTCCGTCCGCGAGTCCACCACCTGCTGCACAACCATCACATTTCGATCAGACTTGCTGCAGTCTGAATGTCTGCAGTCATTGTCCCCTCTGTTGCGGTGTGCCTGGCATTCTGCGCCGCAGCATGTCCGGCCATGAGCCCACCACCTGCATGCACGGCCGGGGAGCACAACCCTAAATAAAAACATCGTGCATAGTTTGCAGTGGTCTTGTGATGATCGCTTAGCATAGACGCAGACTCGCATGGGCTCGGCAGCAGATTTGCTTTGGACATGTTGCCGCTGCATGCTAGTCTCGTCTGAAGCCCAGGACAAGAGCTGTCAGGACCATGAGGAAACCCTAAACCCTAAACCCTAAAACCACCACCTGTACGCGAAGCTGCCGCTTTACCGCGACACAAGTCATCCATGGGCCGTAGTCCTTGGCACTAATGCTGAACCCTAGCGTCCTTTGGGCACAAGCGCCAAGTCGCAGAGATCCTTGATACGGCATCGGGCGTCGCAAGGTCACCTTGAGCAGCGCCTCGATCTGCCCGAGCTCCCACTTGACCGCGGCGGTTGGTTGCGGCGGTTGGTTCTGAAGCCAGATCTCAGATGTGCTGGATGCAACCGCCAATTCCTAGGGGAACTTTCGCAACCAACACGGCGCCCCAAAGTCACCTTGAGCAGCGCCTCCGTCCGCCCCAGCTCCCGATTGACCGCGGCCGAAAACATCGTCGGTGGCTGGTCCCCGGGCCGGCCTGCGGAACAGCGCAAGTCTACATTTCAGCAAATTAGTGCAAATTAGCGCAAATTAGCTGCCACATGTGGGCAAGCACACCGACACAGTCGAGGCACTGGCACAGGCTACATGGGCGCTAGCAACAGTTGCACTGCTGCTGGGGGGGTTCCCTGCTGGCCAGTGACACTGAGCAGCAGCCCGCGCACGGCGTGTGCGTCCAGCAGCAGCTGCTAACTGTGGACACTTTGGGCACGCTGAAACTGCAGCGCACCAGCGAGAAGAACCGGGTCAATAGTGGATCGAATTTCCACCTGAGGCGGGGAAGGTGAGCAGCAGCCCGCGCACGGCGTGCGTGTCCAGCAGCAGCTGCTGGCTGCCGGCCTCGCCGATCTTCCGGCAGCGGGACACGGCATCGCCAAAGCGCCGCCCAAAGTTGCCCCCCAGCTTGTCGCACAGGTACGCAAAGTGGTGCTCCGGCAGCGCGCCGCCCGCCGGCGGCCCAAACTCTTGCAGTGCGCGGCCGATGGCGGTCACAAAGTCGGACTGGTCGCCCACCTGCACGAGTTGGAAGACACTCCGTTCAAGTCGTGTTTTGGGACCTTCTCGAACTCGCAAAGGTAGGCAAAGGCAAGGTGGTGCTCCGGCAGCGCGCAAACCAATATAACCAATATAATCACTAATAACATAAAATCTTATTTCTTTCTTGGGCCGTCGGCAGCTCAAACTCCCGGTGCGGACGCCAAATGGCGAAGTCATACTCCGACTGATAGTTTTTCGACCAGTCGGAAACAGTTTATGCCCCGCGTCAGCACGGCGCGCGTATGATCCTCAGCAGGGCTCGCTTCGGGGGAGCTCTGCTCCGCTTCTTGGACTGTCGATCCGTCGATGACTGGACGGACGCCAGCTCGGGGCGCATCACAAGCTGCCCAGCTGCGCAGGCACCTTGGCTCTCTCGCCGACGCATCACGGGAGTTTCTCGTAGAGCATTTCGTAGAGGGCTTAATGCTGTTCCTCACCGACTCGACAGACGCCCAGTTGGCGCGCATGAGGCTGCCGAGGCACGCGTCCAGCTTCGTCTCCAGGCCCAGTAGCAAGATGTTGAGCGCCGCGGTAGCTACGTCCGCAAAAGCTTCCTCCTCCTCTGCAGCATCCACCTGCATTACACAGGAGTTGAGCAAGTTTCAGCGTATGATTCGCGGACGAAGCAGCCGAATGTTTGTTGCCGCGGTGGTAACACCCACGAAAGCTGTCCTCCCCGCCAGGTTCACCTGCATGTGCCAAATGTGCTCGGGAGTTGGAGCCCAACTGTATATCTCAAGTCGCCAGCGCCCACTGAGCAGCAGGAGGTTGAGCGCCGCGGTGGCAACGCTCGCAAATGCTACCTCCGTGAATGCTTCCTCCGTGAGTGCTTCCCACCCCTTTGCTATGTCCACCTGCGGTCGAGCTGGAAGTGTCAGCACAACGATGCGCACAGGATAAATCTGGAAAGTGATCTCATGCTGCAGCATGCCGAGCGCCATGGTCGCGATGCCCGCAACGCCTCCTTCCTTCCTCTGTCACGACCACCCGGCGTGTACAGGGAACTAAGTTGGGTGTTCCAACAAAACCCCGTTCACCCCAGTGCCCAGTTCAACAGTACCCAGTTCAAAGCGGTAATCAGTCGAACCAGCACCCAGTTCGACCCAGTACCCACTTTGACCCAGTACCTGGGTACAAAGAAAGGAGGTTCGCAGAGCAGCAGCCCTCTGAGCGCCGCGGTGGCGATGCATCGCTTTCCGACTTGAGGTTTCCTTCGGAACCGAACTCGGGTAGCTGATCAGACAGGTGGCAGCGCCCGCACACGCCTCCGATGATATGGTACCAGAATGTCGGAGAGTACCAGCTCGGCCAAGCAAGGCACGCGACTCGCAAAGCAATGCCTGGACTTCCCACCTAATCGCCGAGCGGCGGCTCAAGGAGCTTCGCAATGCTGCGTGCACGCTAGCGGCGTTCATGCATCACTCGAAGGATACATGGACTCTCTCCATCCTTTGCCTTTGGTGTTTTTTGTGTTTTCGTTTCTCCTACCTGCTCACCGAGCGGCGGATCCAGCAGCTTCGCCACTGAGCGACCCAGCGCGCCGATGGCTTCGGTGCAGTACTCGCAGGTCGTCACCACGGCGCAGGCGGCAGCCACGTCGCCGTCGCCAAGCCGCACGTGCCAGTCCTGGGTGGCCAAAGTGGGCGTGCCCGAGGCGCCGCCGGCGGCCGTCTTGGGCAGCCGCGCCGCCAGCCGAGCCGAGTAGGCGCGCACCACCCTCTACGTGAACCCAGGAAAGCAAATGTTTGAAAACTCCGAAATGCGTGCATGTGGTAGTGTCTTGACTCACCGCGCCATCAGCCACATGGGCGCGCCACACCCTAAACCCTAAACCCAGCCGCGGTCTGGCAACGCAACTGCTTGGCACTCACTCGCCTGGAATGTGGCCATCAGCTGGAGCAGCGCGGGGCCGCGCGTGATGTACTTGCTGCAGCGCAGCAGCGACGTCTTGATCGCGCCAAACAGGCTGCTGGCCGACCGCAGGACACCTGCGCCCCCCGCCTCGTCCGCCGGCGCCCACGTTTCCTCCGCCACCAAAGTGTCCAGCGTGCCGAGCAGCTCCTTTTCCTGCGCCTCCACATAGTACCTGCGCGACAGTGTGATGAACGAGATCAGCAGTGCGTGGCTTTGTAGAGTGATACCAGAAAGATGTAGAGACCGCTGCCCGCCGGCGCCCTCCGCCTCGTCCGCTGGCGCCCACGTCTCTTCTGTTACCGAAGAGCCCGGCATGCCGAGCAGCTCCTTCTGACGCGCCTTCACATAGTGCCTGCGGCGCAGCAAGACACTGTATCGGTGTGGACATTAGTAAGGAAAGAGCCCAAGAAGACAATTGAGAAAGGCAGCTCCGCTGGTATGGCGCTGTCCATGCCGAGCAGCCCCACTCCTGCGCGTCAATGAAATACCTGCACATCTGCACATCGGGATGGCAAACATTTCGTACACGTGGCAATTTGCACATGACACATGGACACCAGCAAACGGTGCCACCAGCAGCACCTGGGTGGCAATATCGCCCCCGCCTGCCGCAAGCAAAATTTCGTGTCGTCAAGCTTGTCTGCAGTCACGCTCTGCAGATGTGGACCAGCCACTGGCGCTTCTTGGAACAGTCTGGACGACTCTTTTTCGGACAGTGTCTTGACATCAGATCTGCTTGCAGCAGAGTATAACCATATGCAGAACACTTGCACAGAGTGGCTGGTGCAGAAGAGGAAGTCGTGGCTGGATCGACGCGACAAGGAGAAGCAACAGCCAAGTATCAGGCCACCAACAGGCCGCTCTGGCCATGGGGGGAAAAAGGAATCGCGGGCAATGCTGGCAAGCCCTGGCAAACTCCCGCGGGCAATGCTGGCAAGCCCTGGCAAACGCTGTGCCCTAGGATCATCTGGGGTGTGAGCCTCATTGAGTGGGCTCACGAGAGGTGGCCCGTTGACGACGGTGGAGACGAAACCGCGGAGCAGTTCCCGAGTTGCACGGTTCACGGTTTCCAGGTGCAGTTTCGTGGGGAGACTCACGAGAGGTGCTTGGTGAAGACGGTGGAGACGGAGCCCTGGAAAGGGGTGCGCCCACCAGCAGCGCCTGGGCGTGGCGGCGTGACACCGCCTTCGTCGCCGCCACCGTCCGGCGCCGGCGGCCCCGCCGCGGCTGCCTGCCGCTCGCGGAACAGCCGCTCGTACCGGCTGCGCACTCCTGACGACAACACGGAAGACGTTGTGTCAACACAAAGGTGCTGCAGACGGAAAACACCAACCGCAGGCACACTGAGAGTGAGGGCTAAGTGCAGAGTGAGGTGTGGCCCACGCCTGCAGAGCGCGGACTGTTGCACATGGGTGGTCTATGGGTTATCTGTGGAGCCAAGGTGCTCTACGCAAGCAGTGATGTGAAGAGCGTGTTGGATGTGCCACGCAGCTCAGGCGGTGTACACCAGCAGGCGGTGACGCAAGAGAATGATGCAGGCACGCAGCATAATAGCGGAGCGCAATGTTGCTAGCTGGAAGCAGGAGGTACCCGAGGCAGACATGCCGTCGTCCGCTGCTGGACCGCCGTCATTGCCATCCTCGTCGTCCTGTGCGTCGCACATTCCAAGAAATTTCGTGCGGCATTCCAAGGGACAGCTCTGAAAGCTTCGCCGGTCCAATTGCTACAGCGTGAAGCGACTGCGGCAGGTATGCTGGCTGATGTCGAGCTTCATCATCTGCGGCGCTTGAACGCCGCATCTCTCAGAGGGGAAGGACTCTCCGAAGCGGGCAGCGAGCTCGTTCTCGACGTTGTCGGTGGCATCAGCACCAAGAGTCTTGTTGGGCAGTTTTTGGACGCGGCAGGGCAGGGCAGAACCCGCACCTCGAC
>JAABUW010008672.1_pt1 | contig 11808 bp, 10 predicted proteins | sample 5560081 | NCBI WGS metagenome assembly JAABUW01 (sample SAMN10711882, study PRJNA513363) | rock metagenome | isolation source: Antarctica rocks | place: Antarctica: Victoria Land, Knobhead sud | reverse complement strand
AAAAACAGAAACGTACAGTCCTCTGTATGTTGCATCTTCTTGGAGAGGACATGTGATCAGCGCAGATTGTCCGTAGTCTGATTCTTGAAGTGCTGCACTGCGCTGCACAAGTCCATTAATCCAACCACAGAAAAGGATGGCATGATGGAGCCCATCCATATTGGGGTTTTGCAGGAATGCATTGATCACTGAGCTGTACTAACTTGGGCTGTGTCAATCTGCCACAAAACTTATTTTCAGGTGTAAGTGTGCAAACTAAAGTCAGTTGCACACAAATGTTTGAAAACCAGGTTTATGGCATGGTGACACAACCCAAGGCACAAATGGTCGTACAGAGATATGTGCTTCTGTCAGCTCTCCACCTGGGCAAGCATCAAAATGCCAGAACATGAGACTGCGTGCAGCCATTGTTGCAAACCTTTTAGCATTTTGATGTTTGAGAGAGAGCAAAGGGAAACCAAGAGCGAGCGACAAATGATGTGCTTTCACCTGTGCTTTCAAGCCAGGATGTCTGATGAGTCATAACTGGCGACACACCCCAGACTGTCAGGTATAGAATGGAAATGAATTATGCGTCACACATCTTTTTGGTATGCAGGATGCTGTCTTGCGTGGGTGGTTCCGAACCAACCGCAGCCCCACTTCAGGACAGCCAGACCTGCGCACTGTGGCCATGACTGCTCTGGAAATTGCATCAGCTATGGTCTTCCTTCACAGCAACAACGTGGTCCATGGGGTACGTTGACACCCTCATAATTTTTCTTTATTTTCTGGGCAGGAGAGCTGTTCATTACACATACATGCAATGGAAGAAACCATTCTCATTGTTTGCTGCTGGTTTTGCAAAGATGATAGCTTGTTGACTGTCTCAGAACCCTTCCATTGAGACTTTGCCGGCTGCATGGCTTTATGATTGCTGCGTGCGTCTTCTGTTCTGGGTCTGACCCTGCAGGTGGGTGCAGTCATGCACACAAGTGAATTTTCCTCACTCAAAACCTAAAGGATTTGAAACACAAGACCTGTTTTGTCAGACAAATCACACAGTGATGACTGTTTGTAGCAGGCATCCATGCAAGCCTGATTGTCACCCAGTGAACCTGCCTACAGCAGGCACATCAGCTTTGACACTCAGGCTTGCCAGCAGTCTCAGGGCACAGACCCCTGTCTGTGTGGGGATGAGCCCTTGGGTCAGCTTGCAATTCTGAGGCTTGGTGCTATCTGCAGGACCTCTCTGGTGGCAATGTCATGTTGACATCCTGTTCCATCAACCCCCATGGATTCCAAGCCAAAGTTGGGGACTTTGGCCTGTCCCGTGATGCTGACGCTTCTGCCAGAATCGCTGGCAATCTGTATGGCACTATCAGTCACATGGCCCCTGAAGTCATGCTGGAAGCACAGCTTGGGCCGGTGAGTGCTCTGCATGATTGCTTCTCAACTTTGATGCAAGTCAGAAGTAGGCAACATTTCAAGGCTTGTTTTGGCTAACTCGCAACTGCATTGGCTTCAAGGCTGCTTGAGCTGACACCCTGTGTGTTGCTTACAGCCGGCCGACGTGTATTCCTTTGGAGTGCTTCTGTGGGAGATGCTGACCTCCAGCAGAGCTTGGGCAGGACTTCGCCACGTTCACATCATCTGCATGGTCGGGGTCCAGAGTCAGAGCTTGGCTACTCCTGAAGGCCTGCATCCCGTCCTGGCGCAGCTGTTGGAGCAGTGTTTGCAGCGAGCGCCAGAAGACCGGCCGACTTTCAAGGAGGTTGCCGAGACACTGTCACGCTTCGTGCAAGTCACGCGTGGCACGGAGGAGGACTCCCAGGCCGATGAGCTGTTGAGGATCGAAGGTTGTTGCTGTCGTGCTGGAGCACAGCCCAGTGCACTGTGCCGACACAATAGTGACTCTCCTCATCTGGAGTCGTCAGGACAGGGCAAAATGGGCACACCAGAGGCTGAGGATCACTGCACCAGCTATAAAGCTGAAGCTGTACAGCCTTGCCAGCACCAGGAAGATACACTAATGCACAGTCAGGAAGATACTCTAATGCAGAGTCAGGAAGATGTTCTAATGCACCGTGAAGTCAGCACGCCAGATACACAGGAAGCAGTTGTAGACAGAGCAGATCAGGGCAAGCCCAGTTTTTCTCCACGGCAGAGCGGCAAAGGCATCAAGCGCACCTCTGAAACCATAGTGCCCTAGATTTTGACAACTAAAATTTGATGAGCAGCAGTTCAATCTATTCAGCCTGTCGGTCTAACCGTTGTGTCGGGTGATGTGGATGGGGACCGTTGTCTCGGGTGATGTGGATGGGGAAAGTCCAGAAAATTCATGAGTACATTAGTTAGCCAATGCCACCACCAATTTTGACAGCATAGGTGTGGTGCAGCACAGCAGTTCAAGGCAGATCAGACCAGGTTCATTGTCACATTGAGCAGGCAGTTCGTGCTTGTCTGCAAGTGCTTGGTATGTCCCGTTTTTGACTAGCTGGGTGAAACATATTCATGGCAGTCACGCTATGTCTTTGCTGGTGTTGCTTTCATACCGTCATTTGTGGGCATGTATCTGTAGCATGCTTTTGCATTGAATTTCATGGCATGTCTCTGTCAGTATGTGTAAAGTAGTCCAAACATATGAAGATGAGACATTTCATGCTGATGAACCAACATTATATGCTGATGAACCTGTTTGACATAGCCTTCAAGGCTTCAAGATGTAAGTATATGATGTATCTGATATCCATACTATTAATTGCGTCTGCTGCAATTCGACATTGGACAGCATGATTGTGTGATCATGATCTAATTTAAGCGCTGTCAGCCTGGATGGCTTGCAAGCGTCCAGAGGAGCCTTGACGGCTTGCAAGCGTCCAGAGGAGCATTGACCAACTAAGCCGCAATTCAGTCAGCACCTGGTCTGTGTAATTTTGAACACACTGAGTCACAGGTTCGTGATGAAGAAGAAGATTAGCGCTCGGCTGGACTGTTATTGTTGCGTTGTCAGAGCGCAGTTGCGCGCTGCTGTTTCTATTTAATTGCTGAGATGTCAGGAGAAGATGACGACTGGCGCTCGGAGATGCTGGATGACGAAGGAAATTACATTCAAGAACGTAGTGCATACGATCTGCCTGCGACTGTAAACAGAGGCACCGCACCGCAAAGGCTGAACATGCAACACGGCTTCATGAAACACATTGTAAGCCGTACCTGTAATTTCATGTGCACCATGCGAGTGCCTGAAGGAACGCTGAAGCCCTGCTGTGTTCAGGAACATAACCAGATGGCCAGGCAAAACTACGAGACGCAGAATCCGTCTGACAGGATGCAACAGCGGTACTTGGAGTCTCGCGAGTAAGCATAACATGAGGCAAAGATGTGGTCAGATAGTCGCTGTGTCCTGACATACTCAAAATAACTGATCGCATCTCAGCAACTGTACATATACAGGCCGAAGATATGGCGAAGACGGCCTGACGAGCTTTCTACTGCCGAAGCAGAGAGGTACCGAGCTGGCTTGGATGATAGCAACAGGTGAGACTAAATATCACTGGTTGCTTCTTGCACAGCTTGGGCTCAAACTTGCTTGCTGAGAGAGTGCACATGTTCCAGATATGTCCCGCCTCATATGCGAGAAGACTCTGGGTCAGCACTGTCAACACAAAACGGCAGCCTAGACAGAGGTCCTCAGCGTAAGCACGCCTCAAGTCAGGGTCATAACAGTCAGCACTCGCCTGCCCCTCAAAAGGCAAAAGCAGACTCTCCAAGCCTCCCGCCTGGCATGCCCTCTTTGGCCAGGAATTCAGCTGTGCAATCTTCGTCCAACACAGGATCAGAACCTGCTCACAGACAGAGTTCTCTTGACACAGCTGCATATGCTGCTGCCTCAAACCACAATGACAGTCGTCAGCTTGTCGTTACACGCTCAGACGTATCTCTGACAATGGCTGACATGGCAAGTGGCTCTTCTGCTGACCAAGACACTGACGTGACTCTGCATGCTGACTCAGCAGCTGCAAATGAAGAGGGAAGGAGGCAAAGGAAGTTCAGAGAAGGGTTTGGAGCTTACACTGCACCACCAGTTCTTGGCAAACTTCAGCGTGCCTCTAAGCCTGCATTGGTGAGTCTCGTCTCCAGACCAGCGAATGCCTGTGGTGTGCGCGCATATCCTATGACTGCTTTGCAATGACTGAGGTTTCACGTTGGTCTTTCACACAGAACTTGCTGCACAATGCTGTACTGCACGCCCCTGTGTGCAAGCATCTTGACTTGTCTGTATCTGTCAATGCAGTGACTGTGCTTTCACATCAGGCTTTCGCACAGTTTTTGCTGCATAGACTGTACTGCATGCCCCTGGCACGCAAGTATCTCAACCTGTCTGCATCTGTCATTGCTTTTGGCACATGCTGCATAGCTGAACACTGAGCCTTAAGTCCAGTATATGCCCCAGTGCAGTATGTGTAACATTTCCTTGGGTTCCCATACAGGCGACTGCTGCACAGACCAAAGCTTCTGCTGGTGGTAGGTCCCCTTTGTCAGCTAATCAGGCTTTGGCTCCACCAGCATCAGCGCAACATCAAGCGCCCTTGAGGGCAGTAATAGCTCTGCCTCAGACGCGCTCTCCGTTACCAGCCAATGGCAGAAGCTCAGCCATGCCAAGCATGGGTGAGCACCTGCAAGCGTCTTCTCCAGCGTCTCACGCAGCAAAGCCATCATCTTCTGCGTCACACAGCAGGGAGTTGGCCGGCAGTGCACCGCAGCAGCAGCAGCCAGAGCAGGCTGCTAGCAGGCCACGCACTGTGTCTCAGACTCGGCCACCAGCACATGCCAGTCAGTTTGCTGCCGAGTCAAACAGCACTGCACCTCCGCCTGGGTTCAAGCCTGCAGACACAGTACAGGCGCAAGGCAGTCCTGATGTACCTGCTGTGTCATCCACTGCTGCAGTTGCTCATCACATCCCGCCAGGATTTGGGCCTCAGCACACACCCACAGACCAGCCTCAGCAAAGCCTCACGCCTGCAACCTCCTCAAGCAGAGCAACCGCATCCCCAGGGGCGAGGCAGGACCCTCCCCCTGCATCCCAGAGGCTCCCATACAGCACCCATCCTGCTTTGTCAGGCACAGATGACTACCCACCTGGCTTTACTCATCCCAGTGCGCCCATGACACAAGCACAGCCCAGCAATGCTGACGATGTTGCTGCTGTCATGCCCGCCAACAGCTCTGTCCAACACCCAAGGACTCAGTCGCTCGGCTCAAGGACTCATTCACACAGCTCTCCTGAGCCAGCAAATTCTTCTCAGCCATACATTGTGCTTCCCATACCCATCTCAGCTAAGACCACCAGCAGCAGCGTTCGCAGGAGCAGTCAGGCAGGGGCTGCTGCCCTCAGCCCTGCTGCATCAGCCTCCACAAGCAATACTTCTCATGGCTTACCCCCAGGCTTCGCTTCTGTCACTAAAGCTACTGCCAGCCAGCCGGCTGCTGATGCCCCCCCAGGCTTTGCACAGTCACAGAGCTTACCCCCCAGACATGCACAGTCACAGAGCCTTACCCCAGCGAGCAGCAGCAGGGCGCAAGTGGCTGCTGCAACTCCTGCTGAGCAAGGCGCTGCAGGCAAGTCTGGTCAAGGGGTATCTGACCTGCCTCCAGGCTTCAAGCCTGTAAGCCAGTTTGGCAGCAGTGACTTCAACAGCCGAGGCGACAGCAGCCGACAGAACACTCCTGCGGCATTGTCAGCAAGGCATCAGACACCATCAGTGTCAGGTGCTCTGCAACTGGCGCCCCCAGCACAGCAGCAGTGGGAAGATGAAGGCCAGGCACCAAACACTGCTGCTCAACAGAGTACAGCAACCCACCTGTCAGGATTGCAGAAGGCTGGAAGGGCTGAACCCCCACCTGGCTTCCCAGCAGCTTCCACACAAGCCCAGGTGGTAGGTCCTGCCTCACACCAGATGTCACTTTCCCGCCCAAGCCTGGCATCATCCTCCACCAGCCACAACGCACCAAAATTTGCCTCAGGTTTCCTTGTTCCAGACCGAGGGCAGCCACGCTCCAAGCCATTGCCTGCCCAGAGCAGGCCCACATCATCAAGGCCAGCTGCTCATGCAGCTTCTGATCTCCCGCCAGGGTTTGCCTCCTTGGCGATAGGCCAGGCGCCAAATCAAATGCCAGCAGCTTCTGATCTCCCGCCAGGGTTTGCCTCTTTGGCGATAGGCCAGGCGCCAAATCAGACGCCAAATGGCGTGGACAAGCCTGCTGAGCCTGCATCTTCTTCCACACTGACTGGGGATGCTCTCAGTTGGGCTGTGGCTGAGCAGCTGGTACTGCCAGTTCCTCAGCAACCAGTCATCACAATTATCCCAGTGGCCCCTGTGGCAGGTCACTCCCCTTGGAGGGACCCTGGGAAGGCAGTGAAGAAGAATGGCGTACAGCCCTCTGCCTCCAAAGTACACACCCCTGCAGAAAATGTGAAGTGCCTGGATGAATGTCTGAGACACGACTGTCCTATGATGTGCTTTCTGTCATGCAAGACTTCATCATCAGCAGCTACTACTTATGTTTCCTTGCCTTCTTTTGCTTTTTGGTTGCCTTTTTTGTTGTTGGTGGTGTCTTGTGTGCACACTAATGCCTGTACATTGCAGCAAGCCTCCCAACGCCCAAATGTCATCTCCTGACATTTCACTCTGCTGCAATATTGCACTGTATCATAGGGAATGCTGGATCATTGTCCTCAGGCATATCTGAATCTACGTCGCGATGATGTTTCTGAGTCCTCATGATGGTGTGTCTGAGTTCTCATGATGATTTTACTGTGTCCTCATGATGATGTTTCTAAGTCCTCACTAGGATGTTTCCGAGTGCTCATAATGATGTCTCTGCATCTTGAAGAGCTCCAACTGCAATGCAGACCACGAGGGAAGACCTTGATGACTTGCCACCTGGCTTTGCGCCAGCCCCACCTCAGCAGCCAGCTGGGGCCACAGCTGCGCTGCCCTCTTCAGCCAAGCAGCTTCCTGGGTCCACAGCTGTGCTGCAGGGTGCTGCAGCTGTGGGCAGGAGTCTGCCCAGACACTCCCAGCCTGCCCAGGAGGCACCCCTGAGGCAAGGAAGGCAGCAAGAGGCATTAAGAGAAGCTGAGCTTCCGCCTGGATTTGCAACCCCAGCTAAGCAAGATCACCCAGCAAATCAAGGTAAGACCTCCTGAAAATATGCATGCTGTTTGGAAGTGTATGTGACATGTTGCGTTGCTTTCTCGGGAAGCATGCCTCCAAATGCATGGCATAGCAAACCACTGTACATGGGCTCTCTGTTGTTCTGTCCACTAGGCAGCTTGTTTACCTTGTCCACTGTCAGGTGGACAAGCAATGTATGCACTCACAGTGTTGCTTTACAAGCCATGTCATGACAATGCAGGCACTTTGCCATCTGTCACGATGCAATACAAGAGTTTGCGAGTCTACAACACAGAGAACCGATTCATGTGTTTATGTACTGGCATCATGTATCTATGCACATTTGTGATATTACAACAGTGCATGCAAAGACAAAACCCTTTCACTGCTGTCCACCTGTTACAGCTGTTACCAGACAAGCAATTGTTCTTTCATATGCTGGCGTTACAAGAATATAGATATTCACAACACACACCAGTATACTTCGACAAAACGCTCATGCTGTCATCCACCTGTTTCAGGCCCTGGCAGGCGGCCTCCTGCTCAGCAGACTCCGTCAGCTGCAGTTGACCTTCCTCCTGGCTTCACTCCTTCCCCTGCCAATGGCTTGCCAATAGGCAGGCCCAGTCAGCCTCCTTCACAGCTGCCTCCTGACTTGCCCCCAGGCTTTGGCCTTCCCTCTGCAACTGGCTCACCCATGCCAAGACCCAGCCAGCAGCCAGCACAGCGCACTGAAATGTCCTCAGGCTCTGATGTGGTGCCCAGACCAAAATCGCCTCCTGCAATGCAAAGTGGGACGAGGTCCAGTCAAAACAGGTCCAGTCAGGCAAATGCCAGGGTAGCGATTTCCAGTCAGGCAAATCTCAGCCAGGCAAACCCCATTCCTGCAACTTCCAGTCAAGCAGAGTCCAGTAAAGCAGCAGAGTCCAGTAAAGCAGCATCAGATCAGTCAGAGTCCCGTCAGGGCCCCCAAGCTGCACCCCATGCAGCACCCCACGCAGCACCCCAAGCAGCAGACAGGGCTGTGGCGTCCAGTCAGGCTGTTGCCTCACAGCATGTCGAGCTGCCACCCGGCTTCAGTGTTCCCTTTGGGCAGCACACATTACAGTCTGCTGCTTTGCAAGGTACTGCAGCACAGCCGGGCAGCGACTCTGGTGCGGTGATGGTTGAAGACCACAGGCAAAGACAGCAGCAGGTAGCACAGTTACAATGATACCTTCACTGACATTCTGTTCTGATCCCAGTCGTTGCTTGCAGCTTGCACAACCTTGAAAGCCTTGTTGTATTCAGTGTTAGGGTTTGGGCGCCGGAGACTATGTCGTGCCATCAACCATGCTTTGTGACCTTGTACTGGCAGCATGTGTGCACATGGGGGAATTGCGTGCATGGTGTGTGGCTTTCAATTCTGACCATGCTCGGTGCACCGATGATAGACCTTGCATTTTGCATGTATCATGTATCCTACAGGTTGAGTGTGTGTTGCCACAAATTTGATACAGGCTGATCTTGTCTGACATCTTGCTCCACAGTGGACTGCTGGCCCAGCACTTCCCACTCATTCTGCATTGTAGGCAGTAGGCATGGTCCTGATGACAGTCCATTTCCATTGCAGGCACTTAACCCGTAAGTCCCTCGCTTGCAGGCGCCTAGATCTGTCTCACCCTGTGTGTCATCTGTCAGCCCTGTTTGGGCTCGCCCAAATGTGCAAGATGTCCGGCAGAGTGTGTATGATGTGCCACAGCGCCCCATAGCTGTGGCCACCATGCTGTGCGTGGCAGGCAGAGATGTCAGACAGAGTGTGTACGACAGTGCGCAAGCAGCTGCCAGCGAAAGGTCTGACCCATACGCTGCTTCGTCAAGTAGGCAAGTGTTTGAGGAAAACAGTCATCAGCCAGGAGTACATGACAGTCATACTGCTGATGGTCATGATGCCTATCATGGGAGTTCATGTCCAGCGTCAGAGCATGCTTTGGATGCTGACAGCTGGCAGGGCGCAGGTGAACATCCAATTCCAGCACATGACTATGATCACAGTGAGTCATCCAGATTGCTGCCTAGTCAGCCTGCTTCAGCTTCCCATCAGCAGCAGGCACCTGACACTGATTACAGCAGATCATCCAGATCAATGCCCAGTCAACCTGCTTCAGCTTCCTATCAGCAGCAGGCACCCTACACCGATCACAGCAGATCATCCAGATTGCTGGACAGTCAGCGTGTTTCTTCAGCTTCCCATCAGCAGCAGGCACGCTCTCATCCTGTGGCTGTGAACTATACCAGTGAGAATGCCGTCGATGGCTGGGATATGAACAGTCCAGTCACGCATGGTCTGGACAGATACAGGCTTAGCAACGATGGCTCTCTGGCCCCTGAAGATGAGTCACAGTCGGCCTATACAGCAGAGGACTATGCTTGGGCTCAAGGGGAACCTGAAGTCAGCCTGCCCAGTCAGCTGACCAGTCAGCAGCAGCAGCATCCCTGGGCCACTGGACCAGCCTTTTCTTGGGATCAAGCTGATCCCCACCCTGTCCCAGACAAGCACCAGCATGCCACTCATCGGTCTAGTCAACAGTCCAGTCAGCTAAGCCATCTCTCCAGTCATCAGGTCTGGCAGCCATCCAGTCAGCAGCATGGTCATTCCTCTGCACAGAGACTGCCTGGTCATCAGTCCAGTCAGCCAGGTCATCTGTCCGGTCATCAGGTCTGGCAGCCATCCAGTCAGCAGCATGGTCAGAGACTGCCTGGTCAACAGTCTGGTCGGCCACCTGCCTATGCTCAGGTCAAGCAAGGCTACAGACACAGGCCTGAGGCACAGTCAGACTTTCAGCTGCAGCAGGGCAGCTTGCAGTCAGGGCATACATCTGAAGCAGGCGCCCTTGAAGAAGAGTCCAGCGCTGCTAGCATTGGCATGGCTCATCAGCCGCCACGAAAGCTGTCAGAGGTCAGCGTCTTGTGATAGCTGAACATTGACACCTGTCTACACAGTCAGTCTAGCCAAGCACAGTAACCCAACCTTTGTTGTGTTTTTTGTTCATTATCTGCAGTAGTGGCAAAAAGACAGATTGAATAGCGTTGCTGAATCCAACACAAGCTGAGGGCTGTGCTTTTCCCGCCAGAAGCGCCCTCCTGTGCTTCACGCTTGCATGTGATAACCCCTGGCTGGAAAACCTCAGACATGCTTGAACCTGCACCTCTTGATCAAACATCCCTCTGTCACAAGGCACTTGCAGAAAATGTTCTGAGTCACATAACAGAAAGAATGCATGCATTTACACCATGAAAACCTTTGTTTGTCGTTATCGATGGAGTTCTTACTGTGACAGGTGATTGGGTTGATGTCATGGGTGATGCCCAAGCCCACCCCTTCTGAGAAGCTGGAGAGCGTGGGCTGGGAAGGGGAGGGGCGCACAGGGCCCCCCTGGAAGCAGCTGCGGGCTCTCAACAAGGGCGAAAAGAGGGTATGCACAAAACTTTCAGATGTCTTCATGGGCGACAGTTGACCTCTGCACTGGTTCCCAAGCATTCCTGAGTTTGGATTGCCAGTGTGAGGTGTCTGTTTGGCTTTGGCCTGTGGTCATAGCTCTGGGCTGCCGCCTTAGGAGGCTCCCATCATGATCGCTGAAAAGCGTAACCTTTTCTTTTACTTTTCTTTTCTTTTCTCATGTGGGTGTTTCCTTGAACCACCGTGACATTCCTGCATCCTCAAAAGGGTCAAGGCAACCGCTGTCTACATCATGCACCATCGCGCCCGGTGAGTGGATGCTAGATAAAGCATTGATACGTAACTACAGCAGTTCTTTCGGTGCTCTATTGTCGAACGCCTTGAACAATGAGTGCTGAATGTATGTTGTTTTCCCAATTGTTGTCTGTCCCAGAAAATGTAAATTGATTCGTGGGTGGTTGGTCGGTCAGTTGATCAGTTGGTTGGTTGATTGATTGACTGACTGACTGATTGTTTGATTCATTGATTGTTGATTCATTGATTGATTCATTGATTGAGCCAAGTTGGCGGAGTCAGCACCCATTTTGCTGTGACACTCTGTAGGAAGTATCCTGGCTGAACATCAAGCCTGCACAGTCATTGCTTGCTTGGCCCTCACTCTCTGTAGGTGGCATTTTGCCTGAACATTGACCGTTCCCGTTTCACATTTAATTGTCTGAATGAAAGGCGGGCTTCAGGAGTCAGCAAGCATTCTGCCATCATAGGTGAGCAGCATCTGCCTTTCAGAAGCAACATTCACACCCCACCATGTACCATCTACTGCCAAGTGCACAAGGCCGTTGATACACACTGCTAATGATGAACAAAACTGATAAACGCTCACTACTGATGCTGTTGATCAAGTGAACGACAGCCCTGGCACATGTGTACAACCTGGATGGTTGACTGAAGATGTCATTATGTCTCTCCTCTGTTGCTGTGCTACAGCACACCGTGTAACAGCTATTAAGAGCATGGTGTCAGCCATGAGTGCCAACCAAGTGCCAAGTTAGTGCTGACCGAGTGCTGACAGAGTGCTTCCTGAGTGCATGACATGGATACACCTGTGATTCTAAGCCAAGATGTCTATGCGTCACAAGTGGCTCCACATCCCAGACTGTAAAGTATAAAATGACAATGAAAATGAAGGTGAAAAAAGAAAGGAAAAAA
>JAABUW010008667.1_pt1 | contig 11812 bp, 5 predicted proteins | sample 5560081 | NCBI WGS metagenome assembly JAABUW01 (sample SAMN10711882, study PRJNA513363) | rock metagenome | isolation source: Antarctica rocks | place: Antarctica: Victoria Land, Knobhead sud | reverse complement strand
AATCGACTCTTGCGCTTCTACCCTAATCCTAATTTCTCACCCGATTTCAAAGGAATCGACTCGATTCCTTCGTCTACTACCCTGAGCATCCTCGCGTGCCGCGGGCTTGTCGCTTTGCTCCGGGGCCGCCCGACGGGTTCGGGGGGTACTCTCTTTCTCTTCCTCGCCCCCCTTGCTGAAAACTTAGATCTTAGTACTAAACACTTATAACCCTAACCCTAAGAACTAAGAACTCTAGAACTAAGAACTCTAGAACTAAGAACTCTAGAACTAAGAACTTAGAACTAAGAACTCTAGAACTAAGAACTCTAGAACTAAGAACTCTAAGCTCGGAACTTAGAACTCCGAGCTTAGAGCTTAGCCTTCTAAGTTCTTCTCGCCTCTTTCCTAACCTAAGCGCTCTCCTACTCCTTCTACCTTTATCCTCTCCCTCCCTAACTAAAGCGCTCTCGCCTACCGCGGGCCTACTAGTCTACGCCGCCGGTACCCTAAGACGAGTTCGCCCGCGCTCTACTCTCTCCTTCCCTTCCTACCCCTATCTACGTACGAGCTCCTCTATCCCGCTACTCCTCCTTCCCTTCCTTACTATCTCTCGTCGGAACCGTCCTTCTAGTATCTCGAATCCTCCTCTCCCCTCCTTCTCCTCTCGCTCTAATACCTCGTCCTTTGCTACCTACTCTCGTACCGCCTCCGGTCCTACGTATACGAGCGCGATCGCTACCTCTCCTATTAGCTTATACTAATTATACTCTCCCCGACTTCCCGGACTCCCCCTATCGTACCCGTACTACTAGATTTACTCCTACCCCCCCTACTACTCTATCTCCCTAATATACTCGATCCCCTTCTTTACTATTTCTCTTTAGAACTTATCCTCTTCCCCGTCCCCCGCTCCCTAGTATTCCTCCTATCTATGCCCGCTCTCTACTACTCCCCGTACTACTCGATATATTAAATATACTCTATCCTATTCCTATAGTATTTCTATAACTTCGCTCTATAAGTCCTTCTACCCTTACTTACTCTCTTACTCCTACCTCTCCTATCTCTCGATTATCGTCGCGACTATTATAGCCGTTATATTACTTATAACTTCGCCCTATACTCGCCGCCGATGTCGCTACCCTAGCTAACGTCTATACTTCTACTCCTCTCTATCCTCCTCTTCGTCGCCCTTAAATCCGACTCTCCGTAATACCGTCTACCCTTTAGCCGTCTTCTATAGCCCTCGTACGATCGGTACTAGTATATTCGGCTATTAACACTTTACCTTATTGTCTTGTCTCGTCGTATAAAGCCTCTAACTAATACTATACCGATAATAGCTATGACTCTTCGATTCGCCTTATATTGTCCCTCGGAATCGATCGTACTCGGCCTTGTCTAGCCCGATCTCCTACCTCTTCCGTACTATGTACTCTAATACCGCGTACCTCTACGCTTTCGACATTACCTAGTACGCCCTATATCTATCTACTAACTTATCTAGCGTCTACTCTACTATTCGACGCTCTTATACTACCTTATGATGCTCTCTTTCTAGCGCCGTAATACCCTCGCCGTAGTTGTCGCACCTCGCTATTACTCCGTCGCCGTCCTCGTAGTAGATATCCTACCCGTCTAAATACGAGCTTATTACCCGCCGCCGACAACTCCTTATCTTTACGAACTCCGCTATTATATCGTCGTCTACCCCGCGTAAGTATCTCTACATTATCTACGTACGATTGTCGGCGACGATAATAACGGAATCTACGTCCTTACCGCTACGTCTAGCTCGTCCGGACTCTTATACGAAATCGATTATTCTATACGGCAAATCGATATGTAACACGAACACTACGTCTAGGAAATCTACCCCGGTCCCTAGTACTAATATTACTACGATGAAACCTCCCTTCTCGAGCTACCCCGCTAACCGTTCTTCGTTGTCGACGGTACCGGCGTAATAATAAGTACTTTCTAACTCGGCGGCGAAGCTCTCGTATTAAGTACGACTCCGGCTATATACTACGCCTTTACGGAAGCCTAAATGCTTCTATATCCGCCGGTATAACCGGAGCGCCTCTTCTTGTACCTCTCCGGGCTTATATTGCTATACCGTATACCTCGTTCGTACGCGTATTATTACGGCGCGAATGTATCTCGCTATCGCGGCTACTATACTTACTTCTAGCTCGAACTCGCATACTACGGGTAACGTCGCCGTTAGTAAGATCGTCGGACATCGTAGCCCTCTTATACTACGTAGCTACGCTAGCTTCGGTCTCTAGTCGCTCGCGGTGAACGTCAAATAACACTTATCTACGAATATTCGCCGTAATATGCCTTTCCCCTATAGTAACCGCGTATAGCTTAAAAACCCCGTAAACGGCACGAAGTCGGCACTAACGTATACTAGCGCTACCGCGTTAACTTCCTCGGGCCGCTACTCGATATAATCGATACCTAGCTTATTTGCCTTGTCTACTAGATCGTTAATTAACGACCGAAACGGCACTACTACGATCGTTACGCCCGGATCGTTTATATAAGCCGGCGCTATGAATAGTAGACTCTTACCCCCTCTAGTCGGTAGTACTACTACTAATACCCTACGATCCTACTCTCGTACTATCCGGCGTAATGCTTCTCCCTACTCTTTCGACCGGAACGAAAAGTTTTCGTACTATAATACCTTCCGTACTACTACCTACATTCGTTCTTCCGCCTACTGCCCTCTATCTTTACCCTCTCTCTCGATATCTACTACCGCCGACGTCGTATTCGGCGTACTATACCTCGCTATCGCCTCTTACTATCCCCTAATCCCGTTCTTACGTAGCGCTAGTACTATCCTACGCTCTTCCTACGTTACTTCCTACTCTATAATCGCGCTATTACTCCTCTCCTCCCGCCCTCGTTTTCGCCCTATACCGCCGTAACTACTTAACCCTAGAAACTCGTACCACTTCTCACTTAATAGCCGGAATGTGTCTACGGTACAACTACTGAGATGCTTAATTACATCTACCGATACACCGTATCGATTTATTCCGACCTTACTACCTCTTCCGGCCGACATCTCTAGTGCATTATTACCCTCGATCTCCGGCTCTTCGATGTCGGCTATCTCCTCTACGTACCCGTAAGCGAATCCATCTCCGATAACTCTTCGACCGATGCTAATCGCTATATGTCGATAATCGTACGTTATTAATCTTACGCCTAGCCGGCTCTCCGTCTCGCGCGTAATAACTTTCGTTAAGCGATCCGTCTCCTACGGGCCCTTTTCGTTCGCCTATACGTAGTCGCTCTATCCGTAGCCCTTTACCTACACCGATAGATACTCCTAAAACGACTACACGTACACGAGATACACGGCTAGCAACTGTCCTACCCGCTACGGTAGAAAGCGCGGGATTACCTTCGGCTTGTCTAGCTACGACTATGACTTGTGATATCGGGTGACGACTACTATCTGCCCGTGTATCACGAAGATATTGCGGTCCTACGCGTACCCGTTCCGGAACCGTACCGTACTGATCTCTGTCCCTCGTGCGGGTTGTCTACCGGTCAAGTGTATACAAAGCAATAGAATCTCGCGGAATCGATCGACCTCGCGTAGATATGTACGCACCTGTCGCATCACCTACTCGCCGCGGCGGTGCATCCTTTTTCCGGCCGCTGTATCGAACGCCCGGGTTAACATCCACTCCCGCTTGTCCTCGAGACCGTTCTTCCCATTGTTAACGAACGAGATGCCGCGCTTCGTGAACGTTACATCGTCCGTCAACTTATCGAGCGGGATCTCTATCCGCTCTCGATCTTTCGTCTACATTAGCTTCCTCTATAGCATGTCCTCTACCTCGCTAACCACATTGTGAACCATTTTTTGAAACTGCGTGAGTCGGATCGGCATCCCTCGAATCGCTATTTCCTTGCCGTCTCTCGACTATAGCACTATACCGGCGTTGCCGTGATTTAAAGCGATGTGCTTCCCGTAAGCTAATAGACTAAGTATCTTACTCATCGGACTAAACGAGCTATCCGTAAGATATTCCTGCCGCTATTGAAGAAATCGCCGGTCGTCGTCTACGGTCTACTCGTCCCTCTCTACCGACGGTAGTAATATTTCGATAGCTAATACTCTCGAGCAATAAACTACGCCTGCTAACATATACGAAAAATCATTGCCTCCTCGTGAGCGATTCGTGTCTTCATTAATGCCGAGCACCGTAAGAAAATGCATAAGCGTGCTGTCGAATATTTTCCCGCGAACTTTCTAAAATATCAACTCTTGAAAAAAAATTGAAATTGCTTGTAACTGCTGTTCCTTACTATCCCTACGCTTAATCGATTCCTAAATATTTTTCAAAATCTCTTTAACGTTGTCTTGCTATAGGAAAAGTCGTTTCGTATCGCTAAAAAAATCATTTGCGGTGTTGATATCCTCGTCGTCGTCGCTACTCCCTCCGCTTTCATCGTCGGACTCGCTCCTACTTCCGCTTTCGTCTTTACTCCGACTTCTATCCCGACCCTCTCTTTCCTTACCCTCTTGACTCTCCCAATTTTTATATACCCTTATACTATAGCACACTAACCGCTATATGTATCGGGCGTACGTTACTTGACTCTTAGCATTTTGCAGCCTTAACAACGGCCGTATATCCGGCTCGTATAGCTTCGCACTTCGTAGCTAACGTCGAATTTCATCGTCGAGAGTCGCTAACCTACTTACCGATCGCTCTAACAGCTATGCTACTAATTGCACAATCTACTAAAGCTCCGTTTCGTCACGATCCGGTAGTCGAGTCGCGTGACTAAGATGCCGTAGATTACAGTCCGCTAGATGCTCCGGCTAGCGAGTACGTGAGAACTAGCTAGTACGATCCGTTTTTACTAGCTTAGAATCGGCCTTCTCCTGCGCTAGCTTCTGCTTTTCGAGCGCTTGATCCTACTCTTGAAGTACGCTCGTAACTTGTAGCGACGTCGAAGCGGTCGCTACTCCTCTATTACTCTGCCCGCGATTTTCTACATCGTTCTGCTCTTCGCTCTCCTCGTAATTAACTGTAAAATACCGCTGGAATCCTCTAGTCGAGAAGAAGCTCTATACCTAAACGGGATGCTAATACCGATCGTTAGTATACGACGACTTCTATCTATACACCTAATTGCTGTGCTATCGGATTGTGTCGTCATTAATACTGATCTTTTCGCATTCCGGCTCCTTATAGATCTACGCTTTCTTCGGTCTTCTAAGCACCTTAAACGGCTCTCTAAGCGGTGTGGGTAGCGGAATCTTAGACGGTTTATAGAGTTCGTACTATCGGAACAAATCGATAATAGCCCTTCTCTCTTTCGCTAGGATACTGTGAAACTCTCGGAGATAATACGCTAGATTGCGCACTACGTAGTTGTGTACACTACAAACTAGCGCCCTATGTTTCTCTAAGTATTGAAGTATAGTCTTAGCATTCTCTATAGTGATCTTAACGTTCTTACAAAGCGGATTTGCAGCGTCGTCGCTAACTTGCGGGTGTGTAATCTAGTGTTGCTCTTCGGTCGCAAAAGCGGCTTCCCCGCGGCGTTCTAACATTTCAGTAGTGAAAACCCGATAACAACAACGTCGATTATAAACCTTAATACGGCGAATTCGACCCTACTCTTCCGTGTCCGATGTTTTCAAGTGTTGTACAAGCGAACTATGATTGTTTTAAGTAGATTCGAAGTAGCGGTCAGCTTGATTCCTACTATACGATTCCTACTTACTTTAGGGCCCGTACCCCGCCGCCCTAGCCGTTTTCGGCGCGATTTCTAGTAGAAATCGGGGCCTTATATTGGCTAGGATAGACTAGTATAGTACGCGACGATATCTTTCTAAAGTATAAGTAGCTAGTCTTAGTAGTAATCTTTTAGATACTACGCTATACTATCTTTAGGTACTATATACTACTAATACGCTACGTAGATTACGACTTAGTAGTCTTTATTATATAGAATCTAGCTTAGGGTAGGGCCGCCCTTAGCTACCCTAGCTTCTAGTACCCCCTTTACTATAAGGTGTACTAACTAGCTTACGTACGAGTAGATAGACTCTTTAAAGTTTCTAGAGGCGGTTATATACTACTAGAATACCTATAGAGGCGCTAGGGTAAGTATACGGGTCCGTAGAGGTATAAGAAGGAGACCGTTAGAAAGAGACTACCCTTTTAGCCCTAGGGTTAGTACTTAGAGTATAGTATTCGCGGTAACCCTAATAGAAGGATACCGTCCTTTACACTATAATAGCGCCTAGAACTTTCCTTTTAAAAAGTATAGTAAATAAGTAATAATATTTTAGTAAAGAAATATTAGTAGTATTATAGTTAAGATAGCTTTAGAGAAAGGGTAACTATTAACGCCGTTAACGTATATTCGAACCCTATAGTACGCTTTTTAAATAGTACTATAAAAATATTATATTTAACTTTAAAATTAACTTATCTATACTCTTATAGTAGATATTAACTACTATAATCCTAAATATAGAAGTTTTAAAATAAAGATTAAAATATATCTTAGTATAGGATACGTCTTAATATATAGGAATAGACGTTACTACGCTACTTTTATAGGGTTAGAAGCTATAGTTAATTAACTCCTTATAGTAAGAGTAGTTATATATACGTATAAAGGTATTATAGGTAGATACCTAAACTATAGATAATTAGATAAAAGTAACTAGTTTAGGGCTTATATCTTACTATCCTTTAAGCGAGATACTATAGGAGTTATATAACGGTACTTAACTACTCGATAGTAAGATAGTAAGTACTACTTAACGTTCTTATAGTAAGATAATCGAGATAGAGATACTTACTTAGATATATAGGAGTACGAGAAAGTCTTAGATATTTTTATATTTAACTTATATTATAATCTTACTAAAAGGTCTATAGCTATTTATATATATTAAGTTATCTTACCTATAATACCTATTACTACCTACTTTTTAAAGAAGTACTTACGTAATACTACCTTTTACGATCGTAATAAAAGGGTTCTATAGTAACGCGCTATAGGTAGTATTAGCTAGAGGCTATAAGAAGGTAGTTTAAATACTAATAGATACTAAGGTAGATATAGATATATAGAAAGAGTTCTATAATAATACGCTATAAGTAGTATTAGCTAGAGGCTAAGAAAAGGTAGTATAGATACTAATAGATAGTAAGGTAAATATAAATAATTAGAAAGGGTTTTATAGTAATACGCTATAGGTAGTATTAGAGTAAGGCTATAAGAAGGTAATATAAATACTTTTAAATACTAAGGTAGACGTAAATACTTAGAGTACTAACTTAACTATATAGGTTAATAGTTATTAAGCTTAAAATAAGGACTATTTAGGCCTAAGGTAATACTTTCTACTTAATTAATTAGTAATATAGTTATAGACTCTTTTAAAAGCTTATTTACGCTATATATAGTATAGAGCTATAAGCTTTTTCTTAGCCCGACGTTAGCAACTAAATAGTTACTTACCTTATTTTAAAAGGTACCTTTAGCCTAGCTAGCTAATAGAAAGATAACTAGTACCTAAGCTTTTAAGCTTTACTCTCTATAAGTACTAGTTAATTATTTTTCTTATCCTTATAATAGCGTAAGTATTATCTATATTAGTTCTAACGTAGATTATAAATAATAGTTTATAGGTCTAGCTATTTATAGACTAGTATTTAAACTCCTTATAAATCCTTAAATATACTATAGTATATAGTAAAGGTTTATAATAAAATAGTCTATAGACTTTAAAGGCGTATATATAAGCTTAGAGTATACCGTTTAGTATAAGAGTAAGTAGAGATAATAGATAAAGAGGAAGAGAAAAGAATATTAACTAAGATAAAGATAAAAAAAATAAAAGAGTAGTAAGATATTTCGTATTTATATCTTAGGACGGGAGTGTCCCGCAACGCTAGGATAGACGTTACTAATAGATATAAGTTATAGCCTATAATTACTATTACGACTATAAGTACTAGCTCCGTTCTATATATATAAATTATCTATATAATATAAACTATACTTTGTCTACTTTCGTATTACTTAGTATTTAATAAATCTCTAGGACTAAGCGCTATTACTTTCTAGTCCTTTCTATAGATTAGCTTAGGCTCGATAAAGTTGTGGCCCCGGACGAGGTAAAACACAATGCCGATTACTACTACTCCAAAGTATAGTACTACTGCCTAATTCATCGAGGTCAAATAAACTAGGATGGTGAGTAGGAAGAAAGAGAAGATGAAGACAATAACAATGTAAATCAGCGTCAGGATATTGACGATGAGACTAGGTGTCGTGCTAATAGTCTAGGGTCCTAGCGGGGGTGCGGTGCCTGTGAGCTTGCGCCAGGTCAGGGGAGCGATTACATTGAAGTAGGAGCTATAGAAGGAGGCTACGACAAGAGAGATCACGGCGTTGAAAGCCGTCGAGCTGCTAATGTTGATGAGACCTAGTAGCATTGTGATAACAACACTCAGTCCCAAAGCCTAGAGTGGAAGTTTCGTTCGTTCGTGCAGATGTCCGATGTAGCTCGAGAAGGGAAGACCATTGTCTCGGGCGAAGGCGTAGGTCCTTCGGGATGCTGCAGCTAACACGGCAACATTAGCGAACATGAGGAGCACAAGCAGGATACTCGTATATGCTGTCGCCCACAGCAAGGAGTGCAGCGACTGCAAGAAAGCTTCAATGAATGGGAACCCGGTCTTGGAGCCCATAATGTCGCCCTGGTAGTAAAGCAGCGCAATGAGCATCCCAAAGCCGAGGAATCCATTGAGGGTAATGCTCGTGATCAGGGCCCATGGAATGGTCGTCCTAGGCTCCGCTACTTCCTCACTCATATGCGTGGCGCCGTCTGCACCCATGAAGGCAAAAACTGGCCCGATTAAGCCAACGAAGAAGCTCATACCGCTTTGCGAATAACCGCCAAGATCGAGCCACAGACCCTAGACCTCTTCGTTCGAATGGTGCGGACCCATAACGATGACGGAAATGAGGATTGCGAACCAGCCCAAGATGTGGATCGCGAGGATCGTACCTTCTGCAAAAGGCAGCAGGCGGGCAAGCAGGGTATTAAAGAAGAAGGCGAAGAGAACGACGGCGTAGAGGATGAGCGTGCCCTGGTAAGCGTCAGCATCTCAGTGTGTGGCGAAACAAAGTGTGAGATCCCAGCTTACCTGCCAACGCTCAACCTGATATTCAGGGTAATTGAGCGCCGCAACACCTTGAATGATCACGCCGCCTAAGTATGCCGCGCTCGCGAGATCGGCTTGCCATCACAGTACGAGGAGCTAACCAGTCATGTATGACAGTGGTCTACGTAAACTTCTAGGCGCAAGCTCGGAAGTCCAATCTGATCGCCTCGGTCTCAGTAATCGCTCATGAGTATTGGTAGGGTTAAAAACATACGATACTACCCACCAGCTGTCGGGAAGATAATGTTCAGCTCTCCCAAACACAACGCCACGAGCGTGTAGCCGATCCAGCAGAAGATGTATCCTCGCGATGGGGTGGACGAGGAGCAGCTTGTGCATTGTGGGTACACTCCGTGTCCACTAGGGATGAATACCATCATATCTAGGCTGCTTAAGTCTCAGCTTCGCCCATTTTTGTAGCGCCTTCCGCGGCCAACTTCCTTAAATCCTCGCTAAGCTCGCTCGACGATGAGAGCTCGGTGAACCGTTGCTTCCACAAGGTCCAACGTTCTTTGCAAAACCCATGCTGCCCATTCCACAAAGGCCCTCCCCTTCCTCGATCTGATAAGTTCACGCCGTATGGAAACTCGTAATCCCATGAATACATCTCTGGTCCTAAGATCGAGACCCATGCTACTGCTGCTGGAATCAATGCTTCGGGAAGTTGAATTTCTAGGTTGAATTCTAGACTTTCGAGCGCCTCGCGCATAACAACTATAGCCCAGAAGTCAAAGCTAGCGAAGGTTGGGTGGTGAGTGCGCATTAGCGTGGCTTCAAATTTGTTCAGGTTCACAAAGATAGTGATGATCTCCTGACGCTCTGATCCTTCGCTTAAGAGACTAACTAAGAATGTGGTTAGCAAGTGAACGGTGGAGAAGTCGTTCTTAAAAGATGGGACCATACGTTGCTGGGTATCGTCATAGATATCCCGTATTCTATAACCGAACAGAGGAAGATCATCTGTAGTCAATGCATCAATTACATATTTTTATACCTGAAGGTCAGAACACCGCTCCGACTTACCCCAGATTCGATTGTTGTTTATCGTGAGCTGATTCCCTTCGTCATCTCTCGCGGGTGGCAAACTTGCGATGGTAGCTAGTAACTCTGACAATATCTGATGATAGGCAGCAGAATGTTCTGCGTCCCAGTGAATGACAGACCAGGTATCTAGAAGACCGGCTCCTAGGTCATCTCCCTCCAAGCTTAGCGATGCCAGCCTTTCTGCAGCAAGCCGAAGGGTTATGCGGCCGGAATAAAGACTCTGCAAGACGATTCCGCGCTCGCCAGAGTCATCGTCCTCATGCTCGGGGGGAAGACCTGGTGGTGGCAATGGCTCATCCATCGCAGACGTAAGTATAGTGCGAGTGTTGTTGAATTTGCAACTGATTCTGAGTACTGTGCCGCCCACTCGGCTGAAAGTTGTCGAAATGCCTGTAGGTTGTGTGATTGAGTCAACTGTAAGGCCGATACCGCGTGATCCTGCTGTTGCGTTGAGCCTGCAGGACAAAGAAGCTGTTCGGTTTCGTAAACCGAGCACTGATCTAGAGCGCGAATTCAAAATTCAACGAGAGGGGAAAATCTGGACGAAGAACCATGGAGGGTTAGCCATCATTTGGCTGAGTGATTGGTTGGTTAGAGTTTAGGCTAGAGATACGCTATTGTCTGCTAGCGTCGTTTGTTGGATCTTACTGTGCCTGTACGCGTAGCAAGAGGGACCAGACGGGACACAGGCTGGAAGACAGAGATGCATGTGGCTATGATCATTGGTGTCCGCTCTTCTTGCACAGTGCTGAATTTATGAGACACACTGTCAGCTGCTAGTCGCCGATCGGTGTTGGTTCCAACGTCACTAAGCCTCAATGCTTCTCTCCTATCTTGGTGAGCTTGACCGCTTTGGCTGCCCAGGTTTGCCTGTGGGTAGGCTTTCTATGGGTGGCTGAATTACAAAAACTGGAAGCAGGCTCACCTCGTTTGGGTCAGATGATCGTGAGTCCGGTTCTGGGAAATCAACAACAATGGTGCACGATCGTGAGACCGATACAACTTGGAGGTACTTGGTTGCTCAACTTACGTAGTGACCTAGCTCTTTGCCTCACCACTACTGATCCTCGGACCTTACTCCTTACCTCATTGCACATCCAAGTTCGGAGTGAGGTAGTCGTCTCTTCTCGTCAGGTGTTCATAAGCTGAAGAAGATTCACAATACGCGCGTTTAGGTCTACGCCTAGAGCATTGAATGCAAGCTCCACGCAAACCCAAGAGCAAGCGAATATCACTGGACTAGAGCCTGGAGGCCGCGGGACGTGCCGCTGTCTGAAATGCAGAGAAGTCTCAAGAACACTTTGACTATTTTTAGGCCGCCGAGTTATCGTCATATGGAGACCCGCATATGCTACTAAGCTCTTGTATATGTTACGTGTCCTCCGTAATGTACTTTACGTACAAATCCTACTTATTGCGACCGCATAAGAGGGTCCACTATGTAAATCAGGTCGACCTAGCAATTCGCTCTTGACATTCAAAAAGCACCCGAATCGAGAGACATGATCTAAAAGCACTTCCTGAGGGCATGATAATTACATGTGGTAAGG
>JAABUW010008665.1_pt1 | contig 11812 bp, 11 predicted proteins | sample 5560081 | NCBI WGS metagenome assembly JAABUW01 (sample SAMN10711882, study PRJNA513363) | rock metagenome | isolation source: Antarctica rocks | place: Antarctica: Victoria Land, Knobhead sud | reverse complement strand
AGCATGCTGGACAGCCTATACCAATGCAGTTCTTGGGACATGTCATGATGCAGATTTGCTGTGCAATACCAGAAAGTGTATCTGGGAGTGGCAGAGCATGGTCCCCAGGGCGAGGGGGGGGTTGGTCTGCCAGGCTCTGCTGTAGCATGACTTCCAGCTCAAAATGGGAAAGGCTGCTCAGCTTCTGCCCTTTGTGCAGCCTGCCATACAGGGCAGAGGCAAAGGGCATGAGCAAAGGGCAGCCCAATAGGAAGACATTGCGCAATATGGTGAGCTGGTGCATCAGGCCCCACTCCCCCAGTAGCCTGGCCAGCAACACTCCTCCCACCATGTCTACCTGCAAGACCCCAGTTTGAGTCAGCATGGCCCCCACTGCAAGGCAAATTGATACACGCGAGGAGCCCTTCAAGCGGCAAAACCACGTCTACCCAAAGAGGCAGGCTTGCAGCAAGCCGTGGAATAACATTTTTGATAACGGTGACATGCTGCATGAGACAACAGTGCGTCAGTTGCATGGCAAAACGTGATGTGACAGCACTTGCACCTAGAAAAAACACATACAGCCCTAAAGAAGTGCTAAAAAGGAGTCCTCCAATGTAGCTGAAAGGCACTTGGCACCAGGGCAGACAAGTGTGGACAAGGATGGTGCCTAGGGCTAACTAGCCTGCCAGTCCAGCCAATCATTGCTGAATTATCCCATGCTTGACTTGGACCACAGCACAGCGTGTATTGGTCTTGAGGATGCATGTGTCATTGCAATGGCATACCTGCTCCTGTATGGGTTGTATGAGACACTCATCCAGCAGGTGATCAACAGGAGGCAGATCCACATCTTGCAGGCTTTGAAGCCAACGCCTGTCCTCCTCCCACTTGTTGTCGGGCTGCTGGCTCAGGCTGAACATTCCCCTTCCTGCATACACAGGAAAGTCACCAATCAGTCACGTATTGTTTCCCATCTGTAGAAGTCATCAGGAGAACGACAACCCAGACTGTTTTGTGCATGCCTCAAGCGATGATGGCAAAGCACAGACAAAATCATCTCCATACAGATGACAACAACTCAGAAAGGAGATCGAGCATGTTCAGTCGCAAGTGACAGCCGCTACACTCTGGATACATGCTTGTGTACAAGCATATGCAACTTTATGCTAGACTCTGTTCTTGATTGATGTCTGTGATTGTGTGGCGGCAGATGCATGTCGCAAATGGGCACTGTGTTTGTGCAAAGCCCCCTTGAGACCTTGACAATGAAAGAAAGAGGACAGGCCTGTCACCAGCACTGTGCTAGCAATACCACGACCATCATTTCTTACAGATGTGATCATGATCATTATCAAGACCATTGCTTGACTGTGAAGTATCAATGGTCCAAGGAGAACAGCAGCACCTGAGTAAGCTGGCAGGATGGTGAGGCCTGTCTGCAGACTGCCAGGCAAGGCAGCCTGCATGAGCGCTGCCTCACCAGGTGCAGCCGACAGTTGCAACAGCTCATCTGCTCTGCTACACCATTCCAGGACACTGCTGTCAGCCCGTGCTGACTGCTGTTGCTGTTGCGGCTGCTGCTGTTGCGGCTGCTGCTGGTTGACCAAGATGCCTGATTCCAAGCTGGCTTGTGGTTGATGACCACTTGCAGGGCCAGCCTCAGCAGCATGCATGCCTGCTTGCTGCATGTTTTCTGCTGAGTCTGTGTTGAAGTGGTGAAGCAGCTGTGCTGTATGGGAGAGCGCAGGAGTAGCTGTGCTTTCATGCTGCGATGACTCCATGGGCATGCCAGTTGACACCTCAGACTGTGAATGCAACTCGGTATGCTGCTGATGGCGACCAGCATGTGGCCTAGCTGCTGAGGGGGTCTGACAGCCCTGATGCCTGCTGTCTTGCATAGGCATTGAGTAGGCAGCTGCAGAAGGGGCAGAGGAGGCGACGATAGGCCAAGTGCCAACTGGGAGGGGCTGCCAGGATGCTTGGCTCTGAGCCATCTTCTGCCCTAGGCTGGGGTCACAGCCATTGCCAATAACAGCCTCCATACTGGAGCTGCCATCAGCAGTAGCCCCATGCATCTCAGCAGCAACAGCTCTGAGCTTAGAGGTTGGGCTGTTGCTAGTAGCGGCCCCTGGGCAGGGGACCGGGCTGTTGCCAGCAGGGCTGCCTGCTGGCAAGCTCCTTGACTGCACAGAAGATCTCAGCTTGTGCAGAAAGCATTGGCTCACGCTGCCTTGTGAGGCCTGTTGTCGGCGCTGCAGAGCACCAGGGAAATTGCTCACTGGCTTCCTTTGCATACCTTCCTGCAGAGATGCTGGTGTCGCTGATGTCCTGCATGCATTGCTTTGTGTTGGTGACTGTCCAGTATTTTAAGATGTGCCACTTGTGAATGGTGCAGAGACAAAACAGCTGTGCAATGGGCTTTTGCTATGTGCAGGCTGCAAAAGGGGTGTCACAAAAGAAGCGTTAATGCTTTTGTCAGAGACCAGGCAGGTAGCACAGCGCAGCATGAGCCTTAAATGGCACAACACAATTTGCAGAACAGCCTCCAGGCGCATGCTGACTTACAGATCAACAGATTCAGCATTCACCTGGTGTGCAAGTCTTGGTGTGCTCTCAGCAGGATCAAACTCTTGCCTGTCGACAGTATGCCTTCAACAAGGGGCTGCAGAAACTCTGGGCATGCAACGTCTCCTGTTGCTGTCCGCCGCAATGTGAAGGCTTCGTTCCAGAAGTAAGGAGAATCCACCGACACATTCTGATCTGCACAAACAATTGCTGAGAGCTGCTCACAGGAATGATTGCAGCAAGTCTTCTACCAGGGACCAAGCATTGCAACTGGCAAATTTTAGCTGGTAGCTCTGGCCCATGTTTGAGTATACAGGGGCTGCTGCAACAGTTGCTTACAGAAGCTTCACTGCATGCCCGTCAGATTGAAATGTTGCATTGCTTAAGCATGCAGGCATAGCACAAGTGTCCCCTGACTGTGACAACCTTTCAGCGCTTCAGTTGATGAAGTGCAGCTTGCTCTCACCTTCACATATGAAGAAATTGTGAGGGGAGCCCTGCAGCAAGCCATCATTCAGCCACGCCTGTAGTGCAGCAAGCAGCGGCTGCATGCTCTGTGTCCAGAGGCGTAGTATGACAGCCGCCTCCTGTCTGCCTGTGGGTCACAGAGAGCACAATGGATGGCAGCGGCTTTGCAGGCTATGGTAAAGAGGCTGCAGCATGCTGAAGGGTTCATGTTGAATGGCTGAAGCATTGATGAAGGGCTTATGTTGAATGGCTGAGGATTTGTGCTGCATGAATCAAATGAGGAGCACTGCTGCTGTCTTGCCAGCATCTATGCATGCGGTCACCATGATGTAAATCCAATCTGTGTCACAGACGAGCTCTGCTTGCTGCCATGTTGCTAGCTGAGGCGACAATATCGTGGTGAGTGTAAAAAAAGCTGATGCTCTGCACTTTGGGAGTACATGCTGTGCTGCTAGTGCCAGCACTTCTGCAGAATCACCCAATACAGATTCAGGGTTTGGCAGCAAACCCACCACGTGGACCCCCCTGGAGACTGTAATAGTGCAGCATGCTCTTCAGCTTGGTCAGCAGGTCACAGCTCAGCTGGGCTGCAGTGACAGGGCGATCTCTGGAGTGGCCCTCTGTGCTCAGGGCCTCCTGCCAGACATCCTTCAACAGCCCAATGCGCCGCAAAACGCCCTGCTTGCACAAACATCTTCCACTTGACTGCTATGGCGTTGCAAGCAACACCAGAGAACGGGTGATGCTCAGTTGACATGCAACGGAGAGTATACAGAACAGGCAAATGCACTAAGCCAGCAATAATTTGGTTGCATGATTGCAAGCAATACCAGAGAGTGAGTCACACTCAGTTGACATGCGACAGAGAGCATGCAGAACATGCACTAAGCAAGCAGTGATGCGGTGGCGTGATTGAATCAACGGTTGGTACAAAAGACTGCAGCAGTTGATTAGGTCAGAATGGGCTCAGAATCTGAAAGTCTGTTAGGAGCAGTCACAGGGGGTGTCTGTGCAGGACTTGGAACTGACCTGGAGCTGATACTCTAGGTGCAATAAGGCAACTGTGATTAAAGTGTCTGTCATCCCTAGGGACTCTTCAATCTCCACCAGCTTAGCCCACATGGGATGCATTTGATCAGCCAGGGCAACTGCAAAGGCAGCTAGTGTAGGGCTGACTGAAGACTGGGCTCTGGACGCTTGCCAAGATTGGGAGCTCACTGCAGATTGGACTTTGTTCACAAAGGTCTGCAACCTGCATTGTTGTCATCATGCTGACGTCATTGCATAACAATCCACCCTTTAGATGCACCTACGTAGTGCATACAAACTAGACTGCCAGCCAGCAGCGCCCATAACAGCTACTGCACTGTTGCACAGGCCAATAACCAATTCTCTTGCAGTAGATCTCAACTGTCAACGCAAGTGCTAAATCCAAACCCTGAATGCTCAACCCTAAACCGTCATGCACTTGCTCACCCTGAATCTCACCCTGACTGTTGACACACATGCTCACAGCAAGGAATGCCGTCACACAAGGGAACTTTGAAAGCTTGCATATGCTTTGAACACATGTGCAGATACTTTGTGATCATGTACATATGCCACTGAGTTACACTACACTGCGCAAATCAGGCATAGGATGACAGGCAACAAGCAAGGTACTGATGCCTGGTGTTGCTTTAAAACATCTGAGCACAGGAGGGCCTACTTGAGCAGGTCTGTGCCAGCAGCTGCAAAGCTACCCAGCATGTGGTGCAGGCTGCTGTGTGACAGGTGGGGAACATGAGTGTCTGAGTTAGCTGTGAAGCTGCCAGATCTTCTATCCAGGCGGAAGGCAGGCCCAGGATCCTGCGCACCTCTGAGCATGCGTATGACCTGCATAGCACTCATCAGGATGACCAAACCCAGCCAAAAACACAAGCAAGACTTCTTCATTGCCGCTGTGACACCCCAAATTTGAGGCCAATGTGGAGTGCGGGACCTTGGCCCTGAGACACACAGTCGTGAGTGCTCACAGAGTGCTCGATGCTCAGCAAGCTGCCTGTCCTGATGGCAGTGCGCTACTGGGATTCATGGAAGATGAGTGTACTGCAGCTGGTACATGTGCAAACCTGTTGAGCAAGGTCTGCTTCAGTGGTGCAGTGAATGGCTGGGGGGAGGGTATCCTCAGAGCCCTGAGCAGCTGCAACACTCAGCAGCAGGCACCCCGTGTGAAGTCTTCTCATCTGCTGTGGTTTGGGCAGGTGCACAGCCAGCTTCTGCCTCAGCTGCTTGATCAGATCCAGCGGAGAGGAACTTTGCTGTGCTTCAGCATCTGTGGTAAAAACAATAATGGTGTGGATGAAGGGATACAAGACATGATTTTGATAGGGAATGATGCAAAATGATGATTGTACATGCAAAAGTTGACAATAGGGGCTGGTGATAGCCTGCTAGTTCAGCATGTGTATGTCCTGATGTTTGCCTAGTAAGGCTCGTCTTACCTGCAGCTGCTTGCTCTACAGCCTGGCTGTGAGACTGTGAGTCTGTGTAAGCTGCATATGTGTCCCTGGGTTCCTCCCAGTCTGACAGCTCAGAGTCACTGCTATACACTGCTGCATCATTCCCCCAATCAGACAGATGGTCATCCTCTGATACCTCATCAGGTGAACCTGCAACCATAGCAGAGAGCTTGACATCCAACATGAACTTCCAGGATGTGCTCATCGACAGGTGGATCAAGGTGCAGACATTTCAAGTTGTGCTGACCTTGATTGTATGTTGTTTTTGCCTAAAACGATCAGTTGCAGACTAACTAGTGACAGAAGTTTTCGGTATTACCAGTGTTGCTGTTGATGGGAACAAGGAAGTGTCATTAGCAGACCTGAATGAGTGTCGCTGGGTTCATCTGAAGGTATATATGCTGACTCCAGAGGCCGCCGAGCAAGCCAGTACACCAGTGACAGTAAATTGTGGTGAGGTTCTAGTTGCTGGGAGTCCAGCTTACAGGCTAACAGGGCAGCAACTAGCTTTTGAAGAGCCCTTTGTTTCTGTAGCTGGGAGTGACTTCCCAGCCGCTCGCTCAGCCTGCAGGTGCAGCACAAACAGCAGCGCATCAGGTACACATTTATGTTTCATGATGCTTTCAAGTGAGCTCAAATTGCAGCAAACGCTTGAAAAACAGCTTACCCTCCATACAGTCTCTCGACTGACGCTGGGTCAACATCACCAAACCTGTGCTGCTCCAGATTCTGCAAGCAGTACTCCATTGCAAGCCCATGATTGCCGTCTTCAGCCTGCAACCTCACACTGAAATTACACCAGTCCCTTGCAAGCTGTAGCTTCCTTGTAAAGCCAATGCAAAAGAGGGTGCACCTGCACAGGGAGGAGTTTACAAACAAGCCTTGAACACAGATCCTCTCGATCTGCTTGCATCTGCCAGCCAAAGCTGGACAATGCACTCATGCTGCCCGACTACAGCTGTTCCCGATAGGCTGATGAGATCGATTTTGCCTCCGTGATCAGCAGAGTGGTCTCGCCGTGTAGGACCTCAGGAAAGCTGAGCATGACATGCTGAGGCCCTCGATCACAAGTAAGTGTTGAGCGTATGCTTCGGCCGACGCTTGGACGCTCGGACTGTGCGTCTGTTAACAGTAGCTGCGATCTAACCGCAGCAGGAGCTGAGACTTCTGTAACTTGGATACCTTATCATGCGTGAGTCTCAGGCAGGAAGATCCAGACTTTCGTCCAGGGCGTGGTCCAAGGCTGCATCTCGGCGGGGCTTTGAGCGCTTGACAAACTGCACATCGAAACCAAGTCGAGCGTGCAGCTGAGCGTGCTTGTTGTCATGCACGCATTGCGTGTTCTAGGCCAAAACCTCTACTTCTTCTGTAGAGGCTTCCACCTGCATGCACAGCCACGAGTGGGCTTCTGTACTGTACTCGACCTTGCAGCAAGCATCGAGTGCCAACTACACTGTGCTTGATCGTTGTAGCAAGCAATATATCGGTATGTCTGTCCAAAGCTCGCTGCTTGGCACCAGCCTACACACAGCGTCATTGTCTCGGAGTGCCAAACGCTGCGCGAAACAGCGCACATGCTGCTTCAAGGCCTCTGACACAGGCATACAGAGTCAACAGACGGGTGCTAATGATCAGCTGCCAGTTGAGTCCACCCGGTACGAGCCCTAGCGTTTGCGCTATATACAAAAGGGAATGTAGTGATCACCGCTGTGCGGCTCTGCACTTTGCTCTGCTTTTGCGCACACCGTCGGCGGTCAGCACTGGCAGCATGCTGCATGCACTGGTGATGCGTCAGCGTACATACGACTAAGCGTCTCACAGTGATCACTGGAGCGTTGCTGTAGACCAGCAAGTGGCTGACTCAGCGTGCTGCATCTGCAGGGGTGGAAGGAGAGCAAGCTCGCGACTGGTGCAGACCCTCCAGAAGCAGGTGGAATGCAGATGGACATGCCTTGCAACGATGCAAAAAATGTGCTTGGTGCAACCTAAGCAAGTGACTTCTGTTGTAGGTGCAGAAGGAGACAGTGCCATGGTTTCAGGGCATGCTGCAGCCATGGCTAGATGGTGTTCCTCCACCCCTCACAGATACAGTCCCCCCTGAGCAGCTAGCAGACTTTGACAGCAAGTTTGTCACAGTGGACAGTGTCCGCCTTCATTACAAAGAAGCAGGCACAGCCGGCCCTGGCAAGCCAACTGTCCTCCTCATGCATGGTCTGAACGGATCCACCTTCAGTTGGTGAGCCTCGATGAGTTGTGCAAGATGCTCAAGCATGATACTGGAATATGCTAGGCACGGCTGCCCTATGAGGTCACATAGTCTCCTCATGCACAAGCGAGCATGCATATGTAGGCGAGATGTGCTGCAACCTCTATCTGAGCAAGGTGGTAGTAAGGGCTGCAGAGTGATTGCCTTTGACAGACCGCCTTACGGCCTCAGTGAACGACCTTTGACCTGGCCAGCAGGCCCAGAGGGCAACCCATACACATCCGAGGTGATTGTCCCAATTCATACTGCATATGTATTGCCATCAGTAGCAGTGCCAGGAATGATCATACATATGATGGCTTTGGATGTCTTATTGAAGTACCAGCATTGCTGCACAGATGCTGTTTCCTTAGTGCCACTTTCATTGTTGGACACCGCTGCAATATGCATTGTATAATGACTGAAGCGCACAGAAGAAATGGCCATGCATAGACACAGCCCAGTGACTGCCTTCCTGTATTGGGCAATGAAGTAAAGTCACACACATTGCTTATCTAGGCAGGAGCACGATATGCAGAAGGTCTGTTGAAGGCACTGGGGATCCCACAGGCCATTGTGGTCGGTCATTCTGCTGGTGCTCTCACAGCTATGGAGCTTTTCAAGAGGTATGTGCTCCTGCTCATCTTTGCTTGTTGGGGCAGACAGCACCCATGGTGCATAGTGCAGGTTGCCTGGCCCAGTCTCTGTGTGCATAGCCTCTGATGAAGGGCATCGTATGTGACCCATACAGATCAAGTGTATCATGCTTTGAGAGCAGAAGCAGTATCTCCATTTGTCATTTCAATCGCTGCTGAGCGCTCAGCAGGCATCAGCATGTGTAGCGTGTCATGCAGCTGAGGACTTTGTCGTGACCAATTTTGAGTTGCAATGGTTGATGGCGCAAAACTTCGGCTGAGAAGCACTGCTGGGTCTTGCAGGAACCCAAGCATCATACGTGGCTTTGTCTTTGTTGCTCCAGCTTTGCCTTCGACCTCGACCAAGAGGGTCCAGACCGAGCAGAAGAGGAAGCAAGACAGCAAAGACAGTTTCATCTGGAGGGCAAGCCTAGGGCAGCAGCTGCAGCGGCTGTACATGCGAGCCCTGCTGCAAAGCGAGAATGCAGGCCTTAACTACATCAGGAAGAACTTGCAGAAGCGGCGAGACGAGGTGGCTCTGGGCAAGCTGCAGGTGTATGCAGATGCTGAGCAGGAGGTCAAGCAGGTGATGCTTTGTGTCCGTATCAGATTCATGGGGTGTGAAATGCGTTCTGCTGTATCAGCGCAGCAAGCACATGTATGCTCAAGGTGGTGCTAAGCAGTGTGCAGCAGTGTCCATAGCTGGCTTGCACATGCATCTGTCCTGGGTGTATGCATGCCTGTAAGGTCTGTAATCCAGCTGATGGATGGCAAGGCACGTGCTGTGTGAATGTATCAGTCACTAGTATGTACAATTGCACAACAGCTCATGAACAGCTGCTGCAGTCCAGTTATTGATACGCCATGCCTTACTCATTTTGCAATCTGCTATTTGTTGGTAGTTGGCAGAAGGTGTTCATGCGGCCAGAGCCACAGGCAACATGACAGGCAGCAATATGACTCATAACTCCCATTGTGCCACAATGCTGGAGTAATATGTCATGCTACAGGCAGTGATTGAGGGGTATCTGAGACCAATGTTAGCAGACAACTGGGACAGAGGGAGCTTGTACAGCTACAGGGCTTTCTCCTTCCCTTCAGATATGCCCTACGAGGAAATTCGGCAGCCTGTCATGTTCATTACTGGGGAGAAGGATGGTGCCCTCACGCGAGGAGCCAAAAAGGTTTGCACTCAGCAGCAGATCCCCTGTGTCTGCTGCACATCACAATCATGCTTTGGAAGCCACAGCTACCATTGTGTTCAGTACTTTGCATGTTGCTATTGCATTTTGTACTTTGCTCAACCTTTTCAGACTTTGGGACAGCCTGTTAAGCAAAGTTTGAAATTGCCCTTGCCTTTGCTTGCTTGTGTCATCCAATCCCAGCAGAGAAACATGACAGACAAATCGCCTTAGGAGAAGCTTTCATTGCTCATTGCTTAATGCTTTTTTACAATCCCGCATCTATGCAATGGTATATTTGCAAAAGCAGCAGTTGTACAAGGCCAAAGAGCCACAGAAAAATGTGGGTTAAACCTTACAGACCAACTGGTTGTTTGTAGTTGTACTCATGCACATCATCTGCCAAGATTTTGTTGTCTGGGTGCTGTTGACAGTGCTCTTGACGTTACAGGTTGTTGACTTATTAAAGGCTGAAGGGCAATGCAGCACAGAGTATGTGGAGTACGAGAGGTGTGGGCATGTGCCTATGGATGAGAGGCCAGAAGAGTTTCTGCATGACTTACAGCGCTTTGTGACTGATGTTGGCTCAGAAAGGCAGCCCACACCAGATGCAGATTCCCTGACAGACGGTGTGGATGATGCCCCTTTGCCACTGTATCCACCCTCAAAAACAGCGCCAGTCCAGGGATGATTGTGACTGCAGTCTTTGCTGTGAGGGCTGAATGTGCAGGGTTCTGTATTTCTTACATGTGTGTCTCTATACCGTGCTTTAAATGGTTTGTTGGTGTTCTGCCTGTAACGTAGGGATGATGAGTGCCTGCTGTGCTGAGTCTTTGTGTGTTCCAGACAAGTTGTTCTGTCTATCTCAGACCATTTGTGTTTTCTGTTTCAGTCTCCTTGAATCTGAGAACGCTCGCGTGACAGAGCAGGACATGCTTTTTAATGCAGAGCTAGCCGCTGTTCCATTATCATACAAGACTACTATGCAATGTATTGTAGCCATCACGGCATGTAGCACTGTCAGGTGAGAATGACGCAGCAACAACAGATGCCTTATCCCTCACAGCCAGTGTGTTGCACTCGAAAGGGTGTTTGAATGTAAGGAGCGGTGCACATTTCTGCTGATAAGGACGTGTGTTACAGACTTGTTGTCGTCATTGAACCTTTAGCTGAATCAGCTGTCAAGGCCAGCGGTTTTGACAAGTGCCAGACACCTCATATGACTCAGATAAGAGAGCTGTTTACTTTGACCAGCCGTGGACAGACGGCGCAGCACCAAGTCTTGGACCTGAGACTAGCAACTGTCATTACACACACCGCACTTGGCATCAGAGTATGAACGGAGTTTCACGGTACCAGAATGGCTTATGTGATGGTTGAAAGGCTGTCTGTACGCACCAGAGCACTCGCATGCTAGCATGAAAGGGTATACACATAAGTTGTTCTGTTGACTCAAATCTTGCAGAGCCAAGGAGATGCAGTTGCATAAGCACAATTTGCCAATAACAGCATTCAAAATCGTCCAGGCAAAACACTATCTATATCTGTTCTACAGCGCTTCCTTGAAACTCTGGTCTAGGCAGGCGTGCCTTGAGGCAATGCATGGGCTTTATTAGTGTCATACCCATTGGCATGCTCAGAACCATCATATTCTGGTGAGCGTTTCCTCTTGTTGACAGCATGAGGAGCTTTCCCATCAACTGTTCCTGGTACAATGCAGTTTGATGCTGAAGCACCGTGCCCATTCGTTTGTTCATCACCAAGACTATTGCCATTGGCATGAGACAATGCATCACTATCATGCATGTCATCTGCTGCTCCTGCAATGATGCCATCAGGTAAGACCTCACCATCCTCAATTTCACCATCTTCTAAACTATCAGCATCATCATCATCATCATCAGCTGTGGCACTCTGATGGCCATTCTGGTGTTCATGAGCAGGCTCTGCCTCATGCTGCTGATGGCTTTCAGGATGAGCGCTGTGACCAATTGTCTGAGGAGCTGCTGGGTGTATGCTGGATGGTCCACCCTTGTGCAGCAGGGGCTGTTGCGCAGAGCGCTCAGAGTCACCGAGGTGGCTCTTGGCACGCCCTGGCCTATCAGATGGTGGTGCAGCTGCCCAACTGTTACCTTCAGCAGAAGCTAAGACAGCAGCTGCTGGTGAACCTGATCTGGGCCGCGATGTGGCATCTCTTGCAGGCAGAGCTCTGACAGGATATGCAAAGGAGGGCTG
>JAABUW010008662.1_pt1 | contig 11818 bp, 5 predicted proteins | sample 5560081 | NCBI WGS metagenome assembly JAABUW01 (sample SAMN10711882, study PRJNA513363) | rock metagenome | isolation source: Antarctica rocks | place: Antarctica: Victoria Land, Knobhead sud | reverse complement strand
GATGCGATTGGTAAAGGTCTTGATTCATTTGCATCATGCTGATGCGTTTGCTGTCATGCTGGGGCTTGTCCTCTTTTTCCCACCAAGACCCTGAGCTGTCGAGCTTGGGCCGTTGAAAAACAACGCTGAAGTTTGTGCTCGCAACCCTACCCGTAAATAGGCGCGGTTTAAGGTGCCCCTCCCCCCCGCCAAGGGCTTGTAACATTGCATCGCGTATCTCGGAAATCATTGCGACACCGCTTGGTTAGCACGTTAGGTTATCAATAAGTGAATGAGCAATCATGAGTCAAGACGACGATGAGAAGCTGTAAGAAACGTCTTCTAAAATGCTGAGTTGTCAGTGCGTAGACCACTGATTCTGGGTTAGCGAATTGCCCAGTGATACTCTTGCAGTGTTGCATGAGTTCTTCTCCGACAGAGAATCTCAAGAGAGATGGACCGAGGATCTGAGAGCGGAAGTCGATCTCCATACATCTCGGTCTCAATTGTCGATGGACATGTTCTCGGAAGATTGGAACGCAAGCCAATTCTGGGTATTCTACTCGTCCCGACGAACAACCTCATATACCTTGTTCTCATAATTTCAGTACAGTGATGAGACAGCTACGATACTAGCAAAACAGCTTCTTGAAGACGCTACTGCCTCTATGAAGATTTGTATTGTATCCGCTCCGAGTGTTTTTGTGCAACTTAAGAATCTCCTCGTCGGTCTTCCAATCAAGAAAGGATGCGTACGATTCAATGCGTTGACTGGATCTAGGCTTCAAGGGGGAATGAAAGACCCGAAATCAGTCTACTTGAGTTCGACAATCGATTTGATATTTTCAAGGAATTTGTTCATTACGATTTCAAACGTCCTCTCACCCTCCCAGGTCGGTGGAACTCGCACTTCTGGAACTCAACAGCTGAGATGGAACTAGACACTATGAAAGGGGAGTATGATCGGATCCTCTGCGATCCCCCCTTTTTGAGCCCCGATTGTCAAACTAAAGGTTGGCGACCTTGGCGATGCTCACAGCGACATCCCTAGCTAATATATGGACGAAAGCTGCTATGACAGTTCGATGGCTTTCTAAGAGTACATCTACCAGATCGGAGCAGGTGGGTACACGCACCATCGTCTGCACAGGTGAGAGGATGGAAAGCCTGATCCTGAAGCTATATCCTGGAATACAAACAACGACATTCGAGCCCAGGCATGCCCAGAACAGGCTGAGCAATGACTTCAAATGCTACGCTAATTTCGAATGCCACAATTGGTTATGGCGATGAGTCATGAATGGCGAGATTGTGACGCAGTGAGCGCCCGTGTGACAGGTTCAGTGAATCCGCTGACTTAGGAGCTTAGTGCCCATTCGTGGAATTCCATCAGAAGTGTGCTAGATACTGCAGCCCAAGTGATGAGGCTTCCAACGAGCCGACTTCCAAGGTACGGAGTTAAGCAGGGAGCCAATAAGCCGGTCTCAGCCGATGGAACTTTGGTCATGAGGCCTTCACCGCAGAAAAGTTGACCGTAATGATTACTGGATTTCCCTCAGACTTTCGCCAACGGTCGCGAGCGCCCTCTCGGGCCATGGTATCGGTGGCATTAATGAATAGCTGTGTAGAGCCGAGAAAACTGTTTTTGATTTGTAAATTTGGATTACATATTTTGCGCACACCAGACATGCACCTGAGCAACGTTGCTCGGCACTCACTACTTTACGGAGCACTGACTGCACGCTACACTGGTAGCCGCCTGACAGAATTCCCGCTACTTTAGGGGAAGAGGGGAGGAAGGGTGCATTGTCCATGTTTGCAGATCATCGATATTTGATCAAAGTCCCATGTGAAATGGACCTCTCGGGATGGCGAAAGCTCCGTTCAAGGGACAGCCAAAGAGCTAGAAGGGCTGCTTCGGCACGCGAGAAATCCGCCCGACCCGACATGGAGATTCACCGACTCAGCAACTGCATGCCTCCATACACTTTGATGCCATTGGCAATTCCGATTTTTTCCATGTGCTTCCGCACTCGCCTTACCTTCTTGAAGTTGTTTCCTTTGAGTCACTGACTAGATATGAAGCTTCCGACTATCACCGCCGGAATGCTGCTGACATATCGCTGTCAGCAGCTGCCGAGGGTGCCTCTCACATATAGTATACGTGAGCTCCCACTACCAGCTTCGGCTTTGCTCACTCGCCTGCACCTCAAGTCTTCCGACGGCCTTGTTCATAGCCTTCATCCTATGATTAACCTCATCTCGACTCACTACTTGCTCGACCTTCAAGAGCACCTTCTGCAAACGGGGAAGATACCTCTGCACTCGTCTCTGAGGTCAAGGATCCAGTAGCAAAGTCTTTGGAAGGAAAACCCCCATGCTAAATATGAGGGGCTTGACTTACATTGCGCTACTTATTTTACTTGATGTGATACCTCGGGCGCTGACCCATGGCCATGACGGCCATAGAGGGACGGCAACAGATATGGGATCCTTGAAAGTGTCGCATCTAAGCTCAAGCCTAAATTCTACAGGCGGGTCATCGCAGAGTTACTTCGCATATCCGAAACATGGGGGCTTCATGCTGGCACACAGTGGGCTCATGATCGTTGCGTGGGTTTTCATCCTCCCTATAGGTGAGTGTGTCTTACGAGACATGGCGATTTGCGTTGCTGATCATATGGCAATTTCCAGGGCTAATGCTGAGCATCGCTCAATTCCGGCTTGCTCTCCTTGTCCAATTCTTATTCTTAGGGGTGCACAGCGTTGCGTTGTTGCCAGGGGCCCGCTACAGAAGCAAGACTCCAAATCTATACAAGAACAATGCCCACAATAAGGTTGGCTGGATCGTGACTGGGATGATTCTGGCACAATGCGTCCTCCGGGTTGTGAAACTCGTCGCCAGTGTTGGAAGGTCGGAAGCAAGATCAGAGGAGCAGGAAGCGTTCTTGCAATTCGCGAGCGAAGACTTGGCTCAACAGGAACAGATACACGCGTACAGGTACTCTAACGACAGCGGTCACTTTACCGCTTCTGTATCATCTCGAAGCCAATCTATTTCTTCGATGCTGGACCCGCATGGGGAAGAACAGCAGCGGAAGCTACATGAATACGAGAATACTCCCCCAGTTGCTGTGGCAGACTATACCGAGAAGCTGTGCTTGCCAGGCAACGCGAAAGTCCAACGACTTGCTTCGCGTATATCCGCCAAGTTGTGCAGGCGAACAATTAAGATTTTAGACGTTATAGACAGTACCGTTGACTGCACAAGCCTACTACTTGGCTTCGTTGCCATCATAAGTGGCGCTGTGGTATATGGGGGTGTCTTCCGTGGCAATAGTGTATTCAACGGTCTGGCACATAGTGTGAAGGGCGGTATCTTCTTCTGGTATGGCCTACTTACTCTCGGACGTTGGATGGGATGCTTTGCCGATATGGGTTGGGCGTGGAATCTCAAGCCTCCTGTCGGGATGGTCAGTCATCGTTTAGCCCGCATGCCGTCAGCCGAGTTTGTCGAATCGTTCGTCATTTTTTTGTACGGAGCATCCAATGTCTGGCTCGAGCATCTTGCTGCATGGGGTTCTGCCTGGAGTGCCCAGGACTATGAGCATGTGTCAATCTCCATTTTGTTCTTCGGTGGCGGTCTTTGCGGGATGCTCGTAGAATCGGAAAAGGTCCGTGACTTCCTCAACACCACGGTTGTGGCTTCTCCTGCTGCGCATGGATCCCAGCGTACTGGGGAATTACTCACAGCCCCAAAGTCCTACGCGTTCTCATTGAATCCTCTCCCAGGACTTATCATTCTCCTGTTGGGCGTGATGATGAGCTCCCACCACCAATCATCGATGGTCTCCACAGCGGTACACAAGCAATGGGGCATACTCTTTGTTGGCTTCGGTCTTGCGAGAGCAGTCACCTATATCATGATTTACATTTCTCCACCAACGTCTTACTTACCCTCTCGGCCTCCTTCGGAGCTTATCAGCTCATTCTGCCTTATTTCTGGGGGTCTCATCTTCATAGCTAGTAACAAGGACACCGTGGCCGCGATGGAGCAGTACAACATTCACGCCATGTTCCCATTTACGGTTACAATGGGCTTTACCGCTTTTTTGATGGCGTGGGAAATCATTGCCCTCGCGGTGAAGGGATGGGCACTGAGACAGACGCAAAGACCGAACACTGGGTTGAGCGCGGCTTGATCTATTTGAAGCGACTACAAAGATTTAGATTCCTCTGCTGAGCGATTTAGCCTAACTAGCTTATGCATTTCTCTCGTTCAGAAACGAGTGTGGATGTTGGCGTCGAGCACTGGACATGATCAGTACCACTCCGAATCTGTCGACAACGTCTGAGTTATTCTTGTTCTTTTTATAAACACTAGAGATGAAATCAATTAAATACCCTAAGCCTGAGCTTCGTGACATTGCAAGATTAGTAGTGCGCTTTATAGTCGCTCCAAATCCTTGATAGTTCCTCCGATTTTATCGCTGATCAACTTCATCTTAAAAAACCGGTACTTCTCTACGGAGCTACGGTGAAGTGGCCTACCAATGCTACACCGCGCTCTCATCAAAACGCACCATATGACCTCGCGGAAGAAAATTACAGCCATTAACAAAGCGGCCAAGAAGTACGACTGTGCTGTGTATCTCAAGACCGGGGCGCGGCCCCCAGGATGTATGATTGCAGAATCGGAAGGAGAAGAGGGAGTGAGGGCTTGGGTTGCCAGTGTCAAGGTCAGAGATGCGCTCTCATCTATGTTGACGAAGTTTCTATGCTGGGCTCTAGCCCCACTTGGTTGCCTGGTGTACTCGATTGAAGGGTAGAGGATCTAAGGTTACCGAACCCCAGCCCTCGAGGGGTCGATGTCAGACATGCACAAGCCAATTCTACTGGATACTTGTCTCAAGGCTATGCCATTTCTATCCTGAGCATTGCTAAGATAACTCTGTATCTGCATCTTGCTAATGCAATACTATACAGCTGTTAAGGTACAAAGATTACAAGCTTCTACGTGCAGAAATTGTTGACCGAGGCCGACTTCACGTTGAGCCTGGCAGTGTGAAGGAATTTGACTCCATGAAGGCGTTGGTACAAGGATTGGCTGAGTGCGACATCTTAGATGTAAGTCATGTTTTTAGATGCACCGACTCCTAAAAGTGATCATGCGTCATGGGACAAGTTTCAAAGGGGTTTGCTTTCAGGGACGTGTCTGATGGCTCGGATTCTTGTCATGCTAGAGAGACGCTGACTTGCCAATCATGTAGTGGTGGAAAGTGAACATGGGATTCACGGAGCCGGAGGACTAGGAACCAGGTTTATGGTCAAATGAATAGCCTGAAACGAGCGGCGTCGGGGTTTTGGGAAGCACGTTCCATCGATGTAGGATGAGAGAACGCAGCTGATCATCTACATATCTGGCACGGCAGCATTCCGTCCTTATTCGTGAATCTCCGTAGGATACGTCTCAAGATTTCCGCGTTGCATCAGAACTCGAGGCGGCCGTGCCTCTTGTGCACTGTGGAGAGGGCCTTTGAGATGGAGGCGGCGGAGGTGACGTCGAGCTTCATTGGCTCGATGGAGAGGTTTCGCAGGGTAGCGATTGCGGCTTCTCGCCTGTGGAGACAGCCCATAAAAGCAAGGGACGACGGGTTGTCTATAGAAGGGTTCACCTAGTAACCGTCCACACCTAGTAACCGTCCAGCCTTATAGGGTTGGTACCCTAAAATTTAGGGCCAAAATCTGTAAATCCAATCCATGACGTGGATTTCATATTATAAATTGATAATCAGACTATTTCTAAGGTATCTACGTCATAATTTACGACCTCGTCTTTGACGCATAGCTCTTCCTGATTGGCTGACTACTCCGGTCACGTGACCTCCTTCCTGCTGGATTTGCCCATGTCGCCCCTGTTCTAACTCCGCCGTGGTTACCCTGATTAGTAGCCTAACAATAAGCTTTTTAGGTCGCTTTGCTACTGCACGGACCCTCTTACTTGGTGTTACTTATATCGCGATAGGACGGGCTACTGTTCTACTTGATATAGCTGTCGCGGAGGTGGTTATAAGCGATGCGACAGGAGTGTCTATCGCCGTCCTGATTAGGGCAGGTAATTGTCTCTTTCTTGGAGTAGGACGTAGTTTTGGTGCGAGGATATCAGGACCGAATCTTATAAGGGAGGTAATAGCGGTTTTCTATTCCTTAGTAGCCTGACTAGCCTATTATTCCTAAATAACGGCTTAGTTTATAAACCTAGTAGCCCCGTAGTTACCCTTTAAGTAAGTAGACTTCTATTATTTACATTAGTTAAGTTCTATAAGTTTAGAGTTAATAATACCCTAGATTATAGACTCCGCTATTACTTAGATAGCCGCTTTACTTACTTTCTAAAGCACTTAATTAAGATCGGGTTATTAAGTATAGCATGCGCCCTTAGTTATATACTATAGAATCTACTATATCTATAGAGTATTAGCTGGCGTTAAGGCGACGTAGAAATTACTATTAGGGCCGGTAGAGGTAATTATAGCTTCAGGAGGTATAGTAGGACGGATCTTAATATTATACTACTATAAGGCCTAAGTCATAGAAAATTACTAGAGGACTAATTCTAGACTAAATAATAAAAGTCTTGATACGGCCTATACTTTCTTTATATTTATTAGTATTATCGCCTTGTATCGGGCTAATTAATAGATTTTTAGAAAGTCGACTTTATCGATGTAGTAGTTACCTCCTAGGCGTGTAATTCGCTAGATATAAGACTTATAAGCAGTCGCTAAGGGCGAGAAAATACTGATATCTAATAGCTGGAGTAGATATATTATATATAACGGTAGGTATAGAAGAATAATCTTATAGTCTACGTAGTACTAAATTACTATAGTCGTAATATAAGAAGTATAACTATTGATTAATAGCATTCTATACTCGCCTTTCTAATAGGATTTTATCTCTTAACCGAAACCTTTCTAAAGCCATTTATAATTAATAGAATTATTAGTCTAGCCATTCTTATTAATAATAATTTCGCCTGATTTTAGAGCTTCCTTCTAAGCTTTTTAAATTAATTTACCTTTAAAAATAATTTATAAGGATAAATATCTTCTATCTATTAATATATATTTAATAAGCGAGACTTATTTATAATTCTTATATTATATTATATAAGCTTTCTTTTTATTATACTTAGAGACTATAACTTTATATTTAGTAATAACCCCTTATATAAAGCCCTTTTCACCTATATTATAAATATCTCTTTCATCTACTTCATATATTATTTTAGTTTATAGATAGAGGTTAAACTAGCCTAATAGGATTTCAGGATTTTAAGCTATAGCTTATTCCTTATCTAATAGCGGGATATAGGCTATCTTTACTTCTAGGTACTAGGTTATAAATTTTTAAGGCTAATTAGGTTTAATAGGCTTCTTATTACCTTTTATAAGAAGGATTTCGTTCGCTATAGATCGTACTTACTATATCCTTGCTAGCTAACCCTATACTTAGAGACGGAGAACCTAGGCTAAAAGAGCTACTTCTTCTCTAGAATTAAGTCGTTATTAATCCTTATAAGCTACTGAATTTAATTAGCTACTATTAACTTAATTAATTAGTATACTTTTTAATATTCTATACTATTTTACTACCTTTATTATAGATAAAATCTAATTACTTATACCGCCGGCTTTTAATCAGGCTATATAAGCTAGCTCTATACGATCCTCCCTAGATAATTTAGCCTCCTATGAAGGAGGAAGAGGCTCTGGAAGTATAGTAGATATAATGAACGAATAGGACGATTTATAGTATAAGAAAGGTATCATGGACTAGATTTCCAGGTATACGTCCTAGAGCTATAGGGTACTAACCCTATAAGGCTGGACGGTTACTAGGTATAAACGGTTACTAGGTGAACCCTTCTAGCACGTTCCTTGCAGGTTTCAGAGCCTACCCCCTTAGCCTAACTACAGTAAAGCATGATACCCTTGAGAACGTCCATGCATTATAGGTAACTTACTTGACTGGAGGAGACTTGAACCTAGACTTAGATAACAGATGGTGAACGAAACGAGGCTGTCAGATAGCTAGAGAGGGAGAACAGGCCAACGATATAAAGAGCTACGGCGCGTTATATACTATCGTTTTGCAGACTTTTATGAACACAGCTAAAGTTATCCTATTGTTCAAAAGATCGCTCGGTCTTAACATACGGCTAGGAGCTTCCAATCATGCTATAAGATGTGAAATGTAGTCAAGAAAAATCCGCGATAGAAGGGTTCACCTAGTAACCGTTTATACCTAGTAACCGTCTAGCCTTATAGGGTTAGTACCCTATAGCTCTAGGACGTATACCTGGAAATTTAGTCTATAATACCTTTCTTATACTATAAATCGTCCTATTCGTTCATTATATCTATTATACTTCTAGAGCCTCTTCCTCCTTTATAGGAGGCTGAATTATCTAGGAAGGATTATATAGAGCTAGCTTATATAGCCTAGTTAAAGGCTAGCGGTATAAGTAATCAGATTTTATCTATAATAAAGGTAGTAAAATAATATAGAATATTAAAAAGTATATTAGTCGACTAAGTTAATAGTAGCTAATTAAATTTAGTAGCTTATAAGGATTAATAACAACTTAGTTCTAGAGAAGAAATAGCTTTTTTAGCCTAGGTTCTCTATCTCTAAGTATAGGGTTAGCTAGTAAGAGTATAATAAATATAATCTATAATAAATGAAATCCTTTTTATAAAGGATAATAAGAAGCCTATTAAACCTAATTAGCCTTAAAAATTCATGACCTAATACCTAGAGGTAAAGATAGCTTATATTCTACTATTAAATAAGGAATAAGCTATAGCTTAAAATCCTGAAATCCTATTAGGCTAGTTTAACCTCTATCTATAAACTAAAATAATGTATGAAGTAGATAAAAGAGATATTTATAATATAGATAAAAAGGGCTTTATATAAGAGGTTATTACTAAATATAAAGTTATAGTCTTTAAGTATAATAAAAAGAAAGCCTATATAATATAATATAAGAACTATAAATAGGTCTTACTTATTAAATATATATTAATAGATAGAAGATATTTACCCTTATAGATTATTTTTAAAGGTAAATTAATTTAAAAAGCTTGAAAGGAAGCTTTAAAATCAGGCGAAATTACTATTAGTAAGAATAGCTAGACTAATAATTCTATTAGTTATAAATAGCTTTAGAAAGGTTTTAGTTAAGAGATAAAATCCTATTAGAAAGGCGAGTATAAAATACTATTAATTAATAGCTACGCTTCTTATATCACGATTATAGTAATTTAGTACTACGTAGACTATAAGATTATTCTTCTATACCTACCGCTATATATAATATATCTGCTTCAGCTATTAGATATCGGTATTTTCTCGCCCTTAGTAACTACTTATAAGTCTTATATCTAGTGAATTACACGCCTAGGAGGTAGCTACTATATCGATAAAGTTAACTTTCTGAAAATCTATTAATTAGCCCGATACGAGGCGATAATATTAATAAATATAAAGAAAGTATAGGCTATATTAAGACTTTTACTATTTAGTCTAGAATTAGTCCTCTAGTAATTTTCTATGACTTAGGCCTTATAGTAGTATAATATTAAGATCCGTCCTATTATACCTCCTTATTACAGCCTGAACCCGCGGTTCTTGTACTACGCTTAGACGAAGTACTTCTTATTACGATCAGTGGTATCAGTACTAATCTAACTGATCTAGACAAGTTAGTAGTATTAGTACTAATCTAACTGATCTAGACAAGTTAGTAGTATTAGTACTAATCCAACTGATCTAGACAAGTTAGTAGTATTAGCACTAATCTAGCTAATCTAGACAAGTTAGTAGTATTAGTACTAATCCAACTAATCTAGTATTTCCTATGTCTATATAAGTGGCGATGCTTTCCCGTAGATAGGAGCTTCGTGTTTAACTCATATTATTAACCTAGCTATCTCCTAGATACTAAATATAATATACTTTATACTAGACTAGCCTAGTACGAAGCCTACCTATCCCGTCCTTAATACTCCTCTTTAAGAGATTAATCCTAGACCCTAATTAACCCCTAGATAATAGGGTCGTAACACTTTAAGCACCCTTAAGATAAGTACCTTAGGATGAAACCCTACCCTAAGTAAGTAAGGATAACGACCTCCTACTCGTAATAAAGACGATAAAATCAGGGTTATTAAACTAGATATATACTACGGAGAACGAGATAAACTAGAGAAGTGGCTATTATAAGTATAATTATATTTTAAGTTTAATATTATAGTATAAGTTAAGTAACCCCTTTTTACTATTTCCTATTTAAGAGGGCGAGCCTAAGAGTAGTCCGCCCCTCTACTAAAAAGATACTTGGAAGACCCTGACGACGACGAAAATAAAGATATTAAAAGATGGATAGAAAGCTTCTTAAGGTTCCGCGTCAAGATATAATGAAATTTCGGACCTTCTAATGAAAATAACGTCGCGGTACGAGTAATATAACACCTTATTTAAAGGAAGTTAGTAGTAGAGTACTCCACGCAGTTTTAATAGTACTTAGCTTGAACCGATTAAGATAATAAAGTACTTATGATTATATATTAAAGAGGACTTAAGGCCAATATTAAAGAAGAACTTATACGAGTAGAAGTAGGAGTAGTAATTAACGACCTTGAAACTCTTATAAAGACTATGATTAGAATTGATAATAGACTCTATAAGCTGGCTATAAAAAAACGATATGATAGCGGCTTAATAGGATTTCGGCCAAGTAGAAACTTCGGAGGAGGTTTTCACGCAAAGAAAACGATACACTGAGATCCTTATAAGCATGTGCCTATGGAACTCGACTTCACATAGCAAAAAGGAAGACCTAAGGGGAAGAAGTAGTATAATAGGGGTAAGAGAGTAATACTTTACTATAGTTATAGTAAGCCGGGCCATATTACTAGGAACTATAGGTTAAAAAACATGATGTAACGACTATAATTAAATATACTACGAAGAGTACTACTCAGGAAGAATAGACCTTCAGAAGATCCGCCCAAGGCAGAATATAATAACGAGGAACTTAACGTAATCATATATGATTTACTCGTAGTATTCAACACGCCTAAGGCAGATATCAGAGAACTCTAGTAGCGATATAAAGAATTAGAAAAGGAAGTCATCAAGAAGGAAAAGAATATTACGCAGATAGAGGCACGACTTAGAACCATTCAAGATCGACTAAGAGAACTGGACTCTAACGACGACGGTAAGGATCAGAAGGAAAAGCCTAATCAAGGACAGGGAATCAAAGGAGACTTAGACTGGGACTATATAAGTACTAGCGAATCAGCAGAAGAAGAAGAAGAAGTACCACGCTTCAGACTAAGTATCTCCGTACCTTATACCTCCGCGTTAATAGATTAATAGAAAGATGACTCTAAGGAACGATTAGAATCTTATCAAGAGAAAGTTTCGGACAAGTTACTAATACAGGAGTATCGTAACGATTCGAATCATCCGGAATATAGAGTCATGTACTGGAGCGCTTATATAGATGACTATTACAAGACTTATTAGGCCGTATAGACTTACGAAGGACGGACGCCAATGACTCCCGCATGTAGACACCGTGACTAGAGAAACTATTAGAAGTTAGACTACACGTGGCATCTAGTAATAAAAAGAGGACAAAGTTTCTTTCTAGGATATAATAACAAGTGGCATCAGTACCTTCATACCTACCTCAGGCACGAGATGGATACTAAGGAATGCCACTTGACGGAATGGTACGCATGCTTACATGACTAGTACT
>JAABUW010008657.1_pt1 | contig 11819 bp, 3 predicted proteins | sample 5560081 | NCBI WGS metagenome assembly JAABUW01 (sample SAMN10711882, study PRJNA513363) | rock metagenome | isolation source: Antarctica rocks | place: Antarctica: Victoria Land, Knobhead sud | reverse complement strand
AAGTCTCTCTTTCGAAATTGTTGATATAAGAAGATGCGACATACGAAGTCTCTTGTAATTGCGTCGTTATTGTTTGTTAAATTATTTAATAAATTTCGCTCTTTATTATCTTGCAAATATTATTAATTTTAAGATTTTTAAAAGCTTGTATCAAAATATTTAGAGTTTTGTTAATTTTCGTATTTTCGATTGCAATTATTAACGATATCAAAAAAGCAAAAATTGTCTTTAACGTAATTTTCTTCTTTATTAAATCTTGCTTTTTGCTTATTATATTTATTAATTTATTTATATTAATGTTCGCAATTTGCTAAGCAATTTAATTGCTATTAATGTTTATTTCTCGCATAATTGTCTTATTTTTAATCAATTTTATAATTGTCTTGTATAACGATTTAAATATTATAATAATTGTGTTGTTTAAATTAATTTTATGTTTTCGCATTATCTTAGTGCAAATATTGCGAAAAAGATTCTCCAAATATTACGAGAACTTAATGTATTTATCGACTTAATTAAATTTAATAAGCTTCGAGAAAATAACTTTAAATTGTTAACTATATTGTTACGCTAGTACTTCCTTCGAAGGTATTAGAGTAGATTGTGTTATTGAAGAGATTTATAGACGTCTTCAAGCAATGCAAGCAATCACTTGGTAACAAAAGTTGCAACTATAGGCAATTCCTATGTTCAATGAACCTTGAAACAAGTTCTATGAATCAAAGTAACAATAAGTAAAAATCTATGATGAGTTGAACACGATTCATAAGAGAGTCGTGTCCTAGTTCCTATATACTAAGAAAATACGAATTACTCGCCTTGTTCGTTCGTCAAACATAGCGAGCATGATTGCTCGCAATGTTCGCTCGTCAAGCATGTTAAACATCATGCTTAGAATGTTCGCTTCTCGAACATGTCGAGCATGATAATAGGTTCGCCCCAAAGGCGTAGAACCTAAACCACTAGTATAGTTTTGGTAAGCTCGTAACATATATTTACGAATGTTATTCGACTTTGCTTTTAATATGTCTTTCAAAAACTTTAAGAAAGCATAAGAGTTAATGTTTTAATTTAAATTCTTATCTTTATTTTTTTTTTAATTTATTTATTATTTTAAATTACTTTTTATTTGCTTAGATAACAATAAACTTAATAAAATTCTTTATAAGCTTATCGCAATATCGAGACAACTTAATAATCTTATGCTAAGAAATAACTTTATACTTATTATAAAAATTCAAAAATTAATTTAAAAAGTTAATAATATTAAATTTATTAAAGTGCGATACTTTTAGAGTTTCTAAGAAAAACATAAAGATTACGTAGTAATAAAATTTCACAATTTTTATAAAATTATTAAGTAAGCTTGTTGTTAACGTAAATATATTAAAAGAAAGTCTTACAATCTTTTTATTGTTTTAAGATATTATTTTTAAAAGAATAGCTTAATAATAAATAGTAAAAGTAACAACTACTAAATCAAAAAAACTAATAATAATAATTAATTTAAAAAATAATGTTTTTAATTTGTAAATCTTTTCTTTTTTTTTGCAAAAACATCGAAAAGAGATTTTTTTTTTTTCTTAATTTTGCGTTGTTTTTTTGTTTATTGCTTCTTTATTTTTTTGATTGTTTATAAATAGACGTTCTTAATCTATTGCTTTTTTAATTAATTGTTAATTTATTATTAACGAATATTTTTGCGTTAAAGATTTACTTTAATCTTTATTAAAAAAAAGAGTTTAAATAGCGTTTTCGCTTTTAAACAAATAAATTAATTAGATTGATAAAAAGTTTCTTTTAATAATATTATTATAGTTAGCAAGCAATTTATTGTTTTAATAATAAATATTAGTTGCAATTTTAATAAGATATTTTAATCTTTAAATTTACAATTTTTATTATTATTTTTAATGTTTTAATTTTGTCTCTTTTTTTTTTGCTTTTTAATTTAATAATATTTTGATTTCTAAATTGTTAATTTTGTGTTTTTGATTTTTGAAATTTTTAATTTTAATAATTCGTTAAAATTAATTTGTTTTTTACATTCTTTTTTTGAAATTTTTGAGTTTTTAAATTTTTAAATTTCTAAGATTGTTTTTAGAGATATATTAATAGTTTGTTGTTTTAATGTTTGTTGTTGTAATTAAATTCTTGCGTTAAGCTTCAATATAACAAGATAAAAATAAAATTCTAGTTAGTAGACAATTATAATAATAGAGACTTATTGCAATATATATATAAATCGCACTATACAATTTAATAATATATTAAGTAGCTAAGATTCTAAGATCTTAATAGAAGAGATCGCATATATATTGTAGATAGATTGCTAATACTAATAATAAGCATTCTTAAGTTTATAGTCTAATATTACTTGGTTATTCGACTACAATAACACTAGATATAAAAGTATATCTCGAATTATTTGCGTTAGCTTTGAAAAATTTAACGTATTGTTTCTTCAATATTTTTAGATTAAATATTTATTTTCTACAATATTAATGCGAAAATATCGATTGTTTTTATTTTAAATCGAACGAAGTTGTTAAAATTGTCGAAGTAAGAATCTTGTAACAATTACAATAAATTATATTAATATTAGTAAAAGTATAAGATGCGAATGCGCCTGCTTCTCGCTAGCGCATTAAGATATAAAAGACGTAAGATATAATAGACTTGTATTACTATATCTCAACTATTTAAGATAGATAGTAGTAAAACTAATTGTTAAAGAACAACAAGAGACAAGCTTTCTCTCTATCTAATACTCGTTATAACGTGCGAATCTATTTCTCGCTATTTAACTAGAAAGAGGTGTTGTGCTATTTGAAACTTTTATAAATATTTAAAATTATATATCTTGTTATACTTTAAGGCGTTAGCGCATTGTTAACGCTACAATATTATAGTTATCTTCTCTCTTAAAGTATTGATTCTTAATAATGTAAAAAACTATATTAGTTTTATTAAAGACAAAAGCGCTTGTTAAGTATTAACGTTACAAGAGTTTGTTAAAAATCTTCTTAAATCTCTTTAAAAATTAGAAGAAAAAGAGTCTTTTGTTTAATAAAAATAAATTTATACTTTAATTTAACACAATTTGTAAAACAACGTAATAACAACAATAACAATTTATAATATATTATTGCTTTGTTGTTTGTTGTTGTTAGAGTTCTAATTAGAATTTAAGTAGAGCTAGCGTTGTGCAAACGCTAGATAAATTATAAATATAAATATTGTTGTTTCTTTTTTCTTTTCTTTCTTTCTTTTTATATTTTTCTTAATTGTAGTTGCTTTATTGCTATAAATAAATTGTCGCAAAAACAATAATATATAAAGTTTATATATATAGTGCAAATCTTAATTAATATATTTTTCGCTTCTTTTTTTTTGTCTCTTCAACTATATCTTTTAAGAAATCGAAGAAATAAAAGAGTAAACAATTTTGACATTTTGTTATTTGCAATATTAATATATTATAATTTGTAATAATTTCTTATATATAACTTGCGTAAACAAGTATATATACGTTTATAAAAAGAAAAATACTTATATTTGATACAAGATTTTTTATTGCAAATTAAATTGTTGTATTGTAATAAATTTTGTTTGCACTTACAATATAACAATTGCTAATATTTATTAATTTGTTAAACACTTTCGAAATAATATAAAGAATCTTGTTATCGATTATCTCAAAAAATTTAAAATAAAAAATTTAATTATTAAATATATAAAATATATACAAAAGAGTATAGTTTGCGCAATAAAAAGTTAACAATATAATAAAAAGTTTATTTTATTAATAACAAATTAAACTTAATTTTGTATTTAACAACTTAAATAAGATTTAACTTTCGCTTAAAAGTATTAAGTTAAATTCAAATAAAAGCTTGCAAAGATAAAAATAATTTAAAATAAAGCTTTTACTAAAACGCAACAACCAATTAATCTACTTTTTAAAAAAATATTAAAAATAAATATTTTTGTTTGCTTTTTAATATTTTATTAATATATATTTAGAATTTAAAGCAAAAAAGAAACAAAAACAAAAACAAGTTGTTAATAAAGATAAAGAAAATAAAATTAAAACAAATTGTCTTTAAACTTGTTATTAATTTAAATAAAACAAATTCGAAAAATTCTTTTGCGAAATTTTACAATTTTGCGACAAAATCTCTTATTAACTTTAAGTTGTTAACAAGATTATTAAATAAAAATATAATAAGTTTTATTTTAATTTCTTTTGCGTTTTGTTTGTTTATATATTTTTAAAAAATAACAAATATAAAGATATATATAAATAACAAAAGCAAATTTATAACAAAGACAAAGAAGATTGTGCAAAGCAAATTTTTTGCAATTTATTTTTCTTAAAATAATATAAGTACTTTAAATAATTTCGAAAACTTATCTATAATTAATTTTAAGAAATTTAACAACTTATTTTTAAATAAATTCAAAAACTTTTTTTAATTGTTTTAAGATAAATTTAATAAAATATTAAAAGCTTGTTAAGTTGTTGCAATATATTGTTAATTAATTAACAATAATAAAATAGCTTTGTTTTCGAATTATATTTTAAGCATTTATATTAAAAGAGACAATTTTATTATTTTTAACATTTTGTGTAACAAAATAAAGAGATCTTTTTATATAACTTAATTATACAACAACAATACAATAACAATTGTACAATATTCTATTAAGTAAATTATTATTAATATAATTGTTGTTATCGCAATATACGTTGCGCTATCTTTTTTACTTTTGTTTGTTATATATTTGTTTTTTAAAATTCTTTTACAACTTATTAATATTATTTAAGAACTTTTCTCTTAATTATTGATTGTACTTTTTGTCTTAATTTATTTATTTAATTTTATATTATATTTGTCTCTTTAATTTAGTTTTATTTAGAATTTTTTTAATCTTTTATTAAATTTTATTGTTAATAAGTTTCGAAGTTTGCAATATTTGTTTTGTTTATTTATTGTTAACGCAATGCAAATATAACTCTAGAAATAAAATATAAAAAGTATTATAAATTTAATAAATATTAAGTAAAGTAAAACAATAAATTTGTATTTTATTTTTATTTTTAATTCTAAATAATTTAATATATTTATATAATATCTTTTTGTTAAATCTCTTTTGCTTTAGATTTTTAATTAAGAGTATAATTAATTTTTTTACAACAAAGCTCTTTAATTTATATCTTTTATTATAGTATTTTGCTTGTTGCGCAACAACGTTTTTAAGATGTTTTGCTAGAATTTTTCTTAAATTATAAAGCTATTTTACGCGTTTTTGTGTCAATAATAGCTTTATTTTAATAAAGTTGTTCTTAACTTTATAGTAAATCTTTAAGTAATAATTGTATATTAAATAGAACAACAAAGCTTTAACTAAGACATAATAATTATTGTTATAAACAAATTTTATTATTAGCAATAGATTTGTTTATTTCGCTTGTTTAGCGTTAACGTAAATGCAAAGATAATATTCGAAAATTTAATTTTATTGTTCGATTAAATTATTTATCTAAAAATAAAAAACAATACTTAATTGTCTTTTAATTTGTATATAAAAATATATAACAAATTAAAAGATATTAATAAAGATAAATTCTTTATTACTTATTATGTTAACTAGCATTTCGAAATATAAAACAATTTTATTAAAAAATATTTTTGCTAGTTTTACAATATTGATTCTAGTAATTATAGATATATATTTGATTATTTTTGTATAGCAATTAACTATTACGAAAATCAAGTTATATACAACTTTATAACGTTTGTTCGAAGACAAGCTTATTACAAAGTTTATAATAATTTTCTTTTATAACTTCTTTGTTGCAAGTAAGAATCGAAGCTTATTATACAATTTATAACAAGAAACTTTGATATATTAATAAACATTACATATTTTAATATACGCTTTTACTTACTTAGCGCAAACAAATTAAAAATACTTTTACTAAAATAAATCTAAAGTTTTTTTAATCTTAAAATGTTTCGCCAATAAATTGTTATAATTTTTGCAAATTAATTTTTTTTAGTAATTGTATCTTTTAAAACATAAAGCAATTTGTTATATTTAACAAAATTCTTTTAATTTAAAGCTTATATTTTTTGTTTATAACAAAACAACTTTTTAATCTTAATTCGAATCTTTTCGATTTAAGTATCTTTAATTTAGAGATTCTTTATTAAGAATCTTATTAATTTTTGAGATTTTTTATATAATTTTTTTGATGTATTTTTAATTACTTTTTTTAAGATAACAATCTATACACTAGTTAGTTAAAATAAAGATGTTAATCTCTTAAGAACTTTCTTTCTACTTTATAATTGCAAAATTTTCGTATTATTAATAAATATTCTTGTTAGTTGTAATATAAGAGTTAAATTATTTAATATCTTTTGTTTGCTTTGCGTTAACAATTTTTCGTTAAATAACAACGTTAATTTATTTTAAAATATAAGAGTTAAATTACTTAACGTTTTTTGTTTGCTTTGCGCTAGCAAATTTTTGTTAAACAATAATATTAATTTGTTTTGCAATATTAATAGCAATTTTATATTTAATAACAAGATCTCTTTATAGTTAGAACATTTTAACAATTTATTTGTTAAATTTTTTTTATTTAAACAATAAAAGATTTTAAAGTTATAAACAATTAACTTAAGCGCTTAACAAACTTATCTTAAGTTTAGCTTCTTTTAATTTATAAACTCTCTAAGATTATTATAATTCGATTATATCTTAATAAGATAAGCATTGTTTTTTAAATAGTATTTCTATTGCTTAAAAGCGATTACAATAACTAGCAATTTCTAATTATATATTTTATAATTTTGCTTTGTTAAAATTATTTTTTGCGATTAAAACGTTATTAAATATTAATTTTTATTGTTATTTTGTTAACTTAAGATACTTGCGATTGCAAAGTTAGATATATTAATCTTTACTCTAATTTTTTTGTCTAAATTGTAGTAATAAAGTAGTAAAGCTAATATAAAGATATCGCAAAGTTAACAAAACGCTTGCTTTGCTTTATTGATCAAACAAAAAAATCATATTTTTTGTTATTTTTACTTTCTTTTAATAAATTAATAAAAAAAGTAACTTTTTTTAAATAGTAATATATAAAGCGTTTATAAAAGTTTACAAAGCTCAAAAATACTTAAAGCTTATAATAAGTTTTCGATTTAAATTACTTCTTAATTGTTTTAATTTTTTTTAAATTTATTTATATATCTTTTGAAAACACAATAAAGTTTAGAAATTCAATTTTAGTAATATTAAACTTACACTTTTTTAGATTGATGTATAGCAAATATTTGCAAAGATGTTTTAATATCTATCTAATATAACGTTAATACTTTGTTAAATTATTACTATATATAAATGTATTATTTATATAAATTACGCAAATTATATTGATCAATTCTCGCAATATCTTATTAATATAAATCTAAAAAATTGCGAATATATTTGCTAGTTCAAATAGCATAATTTAATATTCGAAATACTTATAGTATATACGAAACGTTATCTTCTATTTATTATTGCGTTTAATACAAATGCAATAATAGACGTTCTTTAAATTTAAGACAATAAAGCGCTTTGCTTTGCATAGATAATTTAGCGTTTTTATAATTAGAGACAATAAATGACGATTTTTAATAGTAATCACATTTAGATTTTTATAGTTAACGTATAAATATAATTCATTATTTAATTTTAATATAAATAGAATAGAGACGCTTATAAACAAAATTAAATACTTAATTTAATTTTTTGCTAACATATTATTAAGATATTGTCGAAGTATTGTTAGCTTGTTTTGTAAAAAATTATAAAAAAATTAAATAATAACTTTTTATTGTCTTAAAGCTTAATAGCGTAATTTTCTCTTTCTAATTTTAATAAAATTTTAGTTAATTTATTATTATAAACATCTTTTAGATCTCTTAATTTCTTAAAGATCTTAAATTTCGCTAATTTTTTGTTTAGCATCTTTGTAACGCTAGCGCAAACAATTATATAAATTGTATTATACTTAGCGAGATCTAAGACAAATTGCTTAAGATTAATTATTTTTAATTTTTTATCTAAGATTTTAAATTGTTAACTTTGCGTCTTTAAATCAATTAATATATCTTACTTAAATAACATTAATATATCTAATATAAGATTAAAACTTATATATTCTATTAAGTAAAACAAGATAGTATATTCTTAATATTAATTTTATAAATTAATTAAGTAATAAGTCAACTTATAGATATCGTAATAAAAACAATTATTGTTATTAAGAAAACTTAATATCGATAAAATAGCAAATGTAAGTTTCAATTCTTATTGTACTATATAGATATAATTAATAAGATTAATTTTAGCTTCTAGATTAATTAGATTTATAACTTAATATTTGTTATCTAGAAATCGAATTTAATCTTTTACTAAAATTAAATCTATTGTTTTTATTTATTTTTTTTGCTTTGTTTGCAAGATATTGACGAAGCTTAATCTTTTTTTGTATTTGTCGTAATAATAGTAGCAACAATAAACTTATCTTATTTGTATTTATTAAAATAGTTTGTTTTATAATATCTTTTTTTATAGCATTCAAAATATTTGATATTTCTTAAATAGTTTGTGTTACTAATTTTGTAAACTTGTTTACGCAACAACAACAAGTTTTTAAAAATATATAACTTCTTGCTCTTAATAAATTTGTTAACATTGTTTAAGTATTAATTTTAATAAAATTTGTCTAAAGAGATACTAAAACTCTTAATTATTTGTTAATTTTTAAAGTTGCTTGCGTTTGCTTTGCAAATACAATTTAATATTTGTTCTTATATAATAATTATAGTTAGAAACTTATTGCAAGTATTCGATATATTATTGATATCTAGAATTTTTAATTTTAAGTTTAACTTAAGTTTAATTAAAAATATATAGATTTTATACTTTTTCAAAAGCAATACTAGATAAATCTTTAGCTTATTTAGATATCTCTTAAAGACAATTATCTTTTAATTTGATTTCTATTTAGCAATCTTTTATTTTTCGTAGACAAGAAAACAACAATTAACAAAATTAGTTATTAAATTTAATAAAAATTTCCTAAATTCTTTAAAGATCTTACTTTTTAACTTAGCGTTATTGTTTGTTCTTAAATATTATTATATAGCAATATCGTTTTTCAAAAATAATATACAATAGAGAATTTTGTTCTTATTCGTAATAAAGTACGTCAAAAATCGCATTATATTAATGTTAATCTCTTAAAATTAGATAGTATATTTATCTACGTTTTAACTTTTATATAATTTTAGCTTTTTAAGCTTTAGAAACTTGAACATTATTAATAACAATACAATAATAAGTTAAGAAACTTAAGAATTTGTTTTTTTAATTGTTATAGCTTAAATCTATTAAGTATTTCGCAAATCTCAAATCTTTATTATTAAAATTTCTATCTACTAATATAAAGTTGAAGCTTTAATTATAACTAAACTATCTTCTTTATTGTTATTATATTAATATAAATTCTCTTTGTTAGCGTTTTGTAAACAATTATTGTTTTAAAAGACATTAAACTCTTTAAACTTTAATTTAATAATTAAATAGTTATCGTAACTTAAGCTATTATAATTTAATATAATATTATTACGCTTCAAGTCTTTCTTTTCGAAAGATAAAACAATTAGAATTGTAAAGTACAAATATGTTTACTTTTTGTTAACGCACTAAGATATAAAAGACGTAAAATATAATAGACTTGTATTACTATGTCTCAATTATTTAAAATAAATAATAGTAAGACTAATTGTTGAAGAACAACAAGAAACGAGCTTTCTCTCTATCTAATACTCGCTATAACGTATGAGTCTATTTCTTGTTATTTAACTAGAAAGAGATATCGTACCATTTAAGACTTCTATAGGCATTCGAGATTACGTGCCTTGCTATATCTTGAGACGCTAGCGCGTCGCTAGCGCTACGACATTACAAAAAGATTATATATATTATTATATTGTATTATCTTTTTAGCGATAGTTGTTCTTTGCGCTTTTGCTCTTAAACTAGTAGTTAAATTGTAATAACGTTAATAATAATTTTTAAATTTTGTCTTATATTTGTTCTCGTAATTGATAGTATTGTTGTTTTTTCTTTTATTTTATAATTTATAGAGACTAACTTTTTGCGTAAAATCTAGAATGTTAACGAAATTATATAATGTATCGCTTAATTCTTTTGTTCTCAAATAGTATTTCGCAAGCTTTGTCGAAACTTTATTGCAAATTTTAAGTACAATATCTCTTAAAAAATAAACATTAATTTTTTTTTTTTTTTTTAGATGTTTAAAATAATTAAACATTGCATCGAATATTCGAAATTTTAAATAAATATTTGCGTTAATTGTTCGCAAAACTATAAAAATGCATTTGTAAAAAAAAATTAATAGATTGTTAATAAACAAAACTAAGTTTTATTCGTTTTTGTCAAATTTAACTTGTTAAATCTTTGAATTTTAAAAATATTTTTTTACTTAAAGATTAATATAATTGCGTAATTAATATATTTGACAAAATATAAAATAAATAAAGTTTCAACAAATACAAATATTTTGTATTAGTTTTCGTAACTTTTTATTAATTTTCTTTTGAAAGACTCTAAATCGAAGTAAACGTTAAATTGAGTTATTAATAACAATTATAAAAGCGCAAATTTAATAAAAATAGCATATACATTATCTCTTTGCATTATTACAAATTTAAATATTTTTTTAATTATATTAAACAAGCTTGTACTTTTTGCAATATCTTGAAGTTGTTTATTCTTCAATTATATAACAATGTTATTATTTGTTACTTTTGATTTTATAGTTAAAATAAAATTTTAAGTTACAAAATCAATTATATAAGTTAAACAAAACTCAAAGTTTTGTTGTTTATTTTATTAAAACTTTCGTCGATTCAAAGTCTTTTTAAGTTTGTTTTTAAATGTGTCGTTATTACTTGCGTTATTAGTAATAATTTCAAAAAGTTTGTCTTTAATTTTAAAAGACTTTAAAATTTTTACAAACTTTAACATTAATTAACAATCTATATACTTAATATTAAAAGAAATAAATTTAATAAGATGTTCGCGAAATTAAAATATAATGTTCACTCAATATATTAATATTTTTAAATAAACAATTTTTTAAAAACTAGATTATACATTCAAAGCAATAGAGACACGTTAAATACTTCTAAGATTTATCTTAATTTTCTTACAAATTTAATTATATTTTGAGAGAATTATTTTAAATAGTTTAGTGCGACTTAAAAGCATCAAATTTGAACAAAGCATTTTTAACAACTTTCGAAAGTTAAAATTGTTAATAGTTCGAAAAGGCAAATTTAAATTTACGAAAATCTTACATAATTAATTTTCTCAATTATCTTAAGTAAAGAATAACGATAAATTAATATAACTTTTTTTCTAATAAATTGTTAATTATGCATTATTTATATATATTATTAATTGTAATTTACGCAATTAAAGATTAGATCAATTGTAATTTGCGATTAAGATTGTTTTTGTTTTAAACAAAAAAAAATAAAAGATGTTTCTTATATTTGATGTGTTCGAATAATTGTAAACAATAAAATAATTCAAAATTTTATAACAACTTTTATATACAATTTTTGAAATATTATTTACAATCGAAGCTATTTAAATATATTTGTTTCAAAGCTTAGATTATGCTTCTACATTAATTTTTTTTGCTTAACATAAATTGACAA
>JAABUW010008650.1_pt1 | contig 11825 bp, 9 predicted proteins | sample 5560081 | NCBI WGS metagenome assembly JAABUW01 (sample SAMN10711882, study PRJNA513363) | rock metagenome | isolation source: Antarctica rocks | place: Antarctica: Victoria Land, Knobhead sud | reverse complement strand
TACGACGGGCTGCGCGCGCCGCAGGACGGCGGCGACAAAGCGGGTTGAGGGACGGCCCCCGGGTCTCGAGTGGTGTGGCGTTTCCGCCTTGGCCCGGCCGACGTCGGGAGCAGCGCCTCGCAGCAGTTAGAGTGCTGCCCCTATGAGCACGTCGGCCGCCTCCCACCTCCCACCCGCCTTTCCGGGACGAGCGGCCTGGGGCACGGCCGAGAAGCTGCGCGCCTGGCAGGCCGCCGCGGTCACGGCATACCTGCGAGCCGACGCGCCTGACTTCCTCGCGGTGGCCACCCCGGGTGCCGGCAAGACGACCTACGCGCTGCGGCTGGCCACCGAGCTGATCGGCCGTGGTGTGGTCGAGCGGGTCACCGTCGTCGCGCCGACGGAGCACCTCAAGTCCCAGTGGGCCGATGCTGCCGGCCGCGTCGGCATCTCTCTCGACCCCAGGTTCTCGAACGCGGCCGGTCGCCACTCGGACGACTACCAGGGAATGGCCCTGACCTATGCCCAGGTCGCGGCCCGGCCGGGCCTGCACCGGCAGCTGACGACGGCTCGGCGCACCCTCGTGGTCCTCGACGAGATCCACCACGGCGGCGACGCGAAGTCGTGGGGGGAGGCGATCCGTGAGGCGTTCGAGCCGGCGACCCGGCGGCTCTCGCTCACGGGGACGCCCTTCCGGTCCGACACCTCGCCGATCCCGTTCGTCCGCTATGAGATGGACCACGCTGGCATCCTCACGTCGGCAGCCGACTATAGCTACGGCTATGCCGAGGCCCTGCGCGACGGCGTCGTGCGGCCGGTGCTCTTCCTCGCCTACGGCGGCGCGGTGCGGTGGCGGACGAGGGCGGGCGACGAGGTCGCCGCCAGCCTCGGCGAGCCGATGACCAAGGACATGGTCGCCCAGGCCTGGCGCACCGCTCTGGACCCCCACGGCGAGTGGGTCCTCGCCGTGCTCGCCGCCGCGGACCAGCGGCTCACGCAGGTGCGACGCCACGTCGAGGACGCCGGTGGGCTCGTCATCGCCTCGAACCAGACCCAGGCGCGCGCGTATGCCGCGATCCTCACCACCATCTGTGGCGAGAGGCCGACGGTCGTCCTGTCCGACGACGCCGGGTCGTCGAGCCGGATCGAGCAGTTCGGAGCAGGGAGGTCGCGCTGGATGGTCGCCGTGCGGATGGTCTCGGAGGGCGTCGACGTGCCGCGGCTTTGTGTCGGCGTCTACGCGACCTCGACCTCGACCCCCCTCTACTTCGCGCAGGCCGTGGGCCGGTTCGTGCGGGCACGTCGTCGGGGTGAGACCGCGTCGGTGTTCCTGCCGTCGGTGCCGGTCATCCTCGACCACGCCTCACGGATGGAGGAGCAGCGCGACCACGCACTGGACCGCACGGGTGGCCACGACGTCGCGTCCGTCTGGACGCAGGAGGGCTCCTCTCCCGAGGAGGGGCTCCTCGCCGAGGCGAACCGGTCCCAAGACGAGGCCGGGGTCGACGAGGCGGTGTTCGAGGCCCTGGAGTCGCAGGCGCACTTCGACCACGTGCTGTTCGACTCGGAGCAGTTCGGGATGCATGCGACGGTGGGGTCCCAGGAGGAGCAGGACTACCTCGGGCTGCCGGGTCTGCTGGAACCGGACCAGGTCGCGGTGCTCCTGCGCGAGCACCAGACGAAGCAGTCGGCGAGAAACCCCGCAGCCGCTGCGCCCGTGGCGGCGCACCGGGCCCTGGCGGCCCAGCGCAAGGAGCTCAACACGCTCGTCGGGGCGTACGCCCGGAAGACGTCGTCACCGCACGCCATGGTGCACAACGACCTGCGCCGGGCCTGTGGTGGCCCGACGCTCGACGCCGCGAACAGCGAGCAGGTCACCCAGCGGATCGACGCCGTCCGCCGGTGGCTCGTCGGCCGCCGCTGAGCCGACCGCTGCGGCTGGCCGTGCACCGGCCGTCCGCCTGGCTGCACACCAACCGTCCGACAGCTGGTTGGCCCGGCTGGCTGGCCCGGCTGGTTGGCCTGGCTGGTTGCCCGGCTGGTTGGCCAAACGTGCGGCTCCCCTCAGCCGGCGCCGGTCGCGGCCCGGACGAGCGGAAGGGTGCGGTGGTCGATCCGGCTGGCGAGCGAGATCGCCGTTGACGCGCGGATGACGTGGGAGTCGTCGACGACGAGGTCGATGACCCGCTGCAGGTCGGCGTTGTCCCGCGCCACCGCCCGGATCAGGAGGTCTCCAGACCCGGTGATCGTGTGGGCCTCGAGGACCTCCGGGATGGCGGAGAGGTGCTCGACGACGGGTCCGTGGCCGCGGCCCTGCCGGATCTCCAGCGTGCAGAAGGCCGTCACGGGATACCCCAGCGCCCCGGGATCGACCTGCGGCGCGAACGACCGGATGACGCCCCGCTCGACGAGCCGGTCCAGCCGGGCCTGGAGGGTGCCCCTCGCGACGCCGAGGCGCCGGGAGGCCCCGAGGACGCCGACCGCAGGGTCCTCGCTGAGCAGCTCGAGGATCCTGGCGTCCAGGTCGTCGATGTCTCCGCGAGGTCGGGTCATGGGCAAAGTGTCCACCAGTTCACGGCATACGGGCAACACTGTGCGCAGTGTGCCCACCCGGTTCGCCGCCTGTTGACCACCCAGCGTCCATCCGTCACCCTCAGGCCATGACCGACACCGCCGTGGACCTGACCGAGCAGGAGCTCGAGGCCAACCTCGACATCGAGCAGCTCAAGCAGCTCGTCGGCCTCGTCGCGTACCACGAGGACATGGACGTCTTCCCGGTGACCGGGTGGGACGCGATCGTCTTCGTTGTCGGCAACGCGACCCAGACCGCGCACTACTACCAGTCGGCGTGGGGCATGGAGCTCGTCGCCTACAGCGGCCCCGAGACCGGCAACCGCGACCACAAGTCGTACGTCCTGAGGTCAGGCTCCATCCGCTTCGTGGTCAACGGCGCCGTCGACCCGGACAGCCCCCTCGTCGAGCACCACCGCAGGCACGGGGACGGCGTGGTGGACATCGCCCTCGAGGTCCCCGACGTCGACCGGTGCATCGCCCAGGCACGTCGGGAGGGCGCGAGCGTGGTGCGCGAGCCGGAGGACCTCACCGACGAGCACGGCACGGTCCGGATCGCCGCCATCGCGACCTACGGCGAGACCCGGCACACCCTGGTCCAGCGGGTCGTGGGTGGTTCCGGCAAGCGGACGAGGTATGCCGGGGCCTACCTCCCGGGGTACGTCGAGCAGCGCAGCAGCTGGGTCAGGCGTGACGGCGAGCCCAAGCGGCTGTTCCAGGCGCTCGACCACATCGTCGGCAACGTCGAGCTCGGCCGGATGGACGAGTGGGTCGGGTTCTACAACAAGGTCATGGGCTTCGTGAATATGGCCGAGTTCATCGGCGACGACATCGCGACCGACTACTCGGCCCTGATGTCGAAGGTCGTGGCGAACGGCAACCACCGGGTCAAGTTCCCCCTCAACGAGCCGGCCATCGCCAAGCGCAGGAGCCAGATCGACGAGTACCTGGAGTTCTACCGCGGACCGGGGGCGCAGCACCTCGCCGTGGCCACGAACGACATTCTCGCGAGCGTGGATGCGTTGCGCGACAACGGCGTCGAGTTCCTCGACACCCCGGACTCCTACTACGAGGACGACGAGCTGCGCGAGCGGATCGGCAATGTCCGGGCGCCGATCGAGGAGCTGCAGAAGCGCAAGATCCTCGTCGACCGCGACGAGGACGGCTACCTCCTGCAGATCTTCACCAAGCCGCTCGGTGACCGGCCGACGGTCTTCTTCGAGCTCATCGAACGGCACGGCTCGCTCGGCTTCGGCAAGGGCAACTTCAAGGCTCTCTTCGAGGCCATCGAGCGCGAGCAGGACCTGCGCGGCAACCTCTGACCGCACCCCGAGCGGGGGAAATGGGGCTGACGGTTGGGGCCGCGCGGTCAGCAGATCGGGGAGCGCCACGTCTGGGTGGCCGGCCGGCCCCCGCTGCTGTGACATGCTCGGGCCCATGAGCCAGGCTGCCGGGTGGTACGACGATCCCGACGACCCCACCCAGCTGCGCTACTTCGACGGCATCCTCTGGACCGGCAACCGGGTGCCCAAGGCCTCGCCCACCGCAGCCCAGTCGACGATCGGCCGGGCCCAGACGGGCGGCAACGACCGGCCGGCGGGACGGTCCACCGAGCAGGTGTCCCGGCCGGGGCAGCAGCCCCCCGCCGGCCAGCCACAGGCCCCCTACGGGCAGCCGCCTCAGGGTGGCCAGCCCCCGTACGGGCAGTCCCCTGCTGACCAGTCCCCCTATGGGCAGCAGCCTCCGGGCCCCCACGGCCAGTACGGACCCGGTCCCTACGGGGGCAACCCCGGTCACGTGCCCGGGGGCTACGCTCTCGGCGCGCCAACCACCCCGGATGGGGAGCCGCTCGCCGGGTGGGGCACGCGGCTGTGGGCACGGGTCATCGACGGGGTCATCCTCGCCGTCCTGACCGGCATCCTCGGCTTCAGCTATGTCCGTGGTTACGCGGGCTGGTTCGAGCGGTACCTCCAGCAGGTGACCCAGGACGCCGCCCGCGGGGTGCAGACGCCGATGGACATGGTCGCCATGCAGGGGCAGATCTGGCAGTACTACCTGCCCCTCACCCTGATCGCCGTCGGCGCGGGGCTCGTCTACGAGACGTTCTTCCTCGTCCGGACCGGCGCGACCCCCGGCAAGATGGCCGCCGGGGTGCGCGTCCGCAGGCGGGACGACCCCGGCAGCCTCACCGTCGTGGACGCCCTCAAGCGACAGGCCCTGTGGGTGGTGTGCAACCTCGGCAGCCTGGTCCTCGGCCCGTTGAGCTTCGTGCCCGTCATCGACGGCATCTGGCCCCTGTGGGACGGCAAGCGCCAGGCCCTGCACGACAAGATCGCTGACACCAACGTGGTCCTTCGACGTCAGCGCTGACAGGGCTGCCCAGAGCGCCCGGCTTCCCGCGCCGACTGGTGCCTCAGCCGACTGGCCGCTCAGGCGGTCGCCGGGAGGATCGTGCCGGTCGCCTCACCGATTCCGACGCGGGCACCATCCAGCCCGGGAGCCCACGCGGTCAGGGTGACGGTGTCGCCGTCCTCGAGGAAGCCCCGGGACGTGCCGTCGTCGAGCGTGAGGGGCTCGGTGCCGTTCCACGTCAGCTCGAGCAGGCTCCCGCGGCTCTGTCTGGTCGGACCGCTGATCGTCCCCGACGCGAAGAGGTCGCCGTCGCGCAGGGAGGCACCGCCCACCGTGAGGTGCGCAAGCATCTGCGCGGGCGACCAGTACATGTCCGAGTGGCTCGGTGTGGCAACGACGGTGTCGTTGACGCGCACCTCGTAGCGCACGTCGAGGCCGAAGACCTCGTCCGCCGTCCCGCGCAGGTAGGGAAGGGGCTCGGGTTCCTGGCCCGGCAGCGGCACTCTCGCCGCCTCCAGGGCTGACAGGGGCGTCACCCACGCAGACACCGTTGTCGCGAAGGACTTTCCGAGGAACGGTCCCAGCGGGACGTACTCCCACGCCTGGATGTCCCGGGCCGACCAGTCGTTGACCAGGACGACGCCGAACAGGTGGTCCGCGGCCTCTCCCACGCCGACGCGCTGGCCCAGCGGGGTGGCACCACCGACGACGTAGCCGAGCTCCGCCTCGATGTCGAGCCGGGTGCTCGGACCGAAGACGGGTGCCGGGTCGGCCGGGCCCTTGCGCTGGCCCGTCGGCCGGACGATGTCGGTGCCGCTGACGACGACGGTGCCCGCCCGCCCGTGGTAGCCGATCGGCAGGTGCCTCCAGCTCGGCGGGAGTGCGGAGCTGTCCGGCCGGAAGACCTTGCCGACGTTCAGGGCGTGGTGCTCGCTGGCGTAGAAGTCCACGTAGTCCGCGACGTCGAAGGCCAGGTGCATGGTGAGGCTGGCGAGCGGGAGCAGGTGCGGCTCGACGGCGTCGCGGTAGGCCTCCTCGGTGAGCACCAGGGTCAGCCAGCTCCGCGCCGCGGCCCACGCCTGCGGACCCAGCGTCAGGAAGTGGTTGAGGCTAGGCTGCTCCCAGCACACGCCGGACTCCATCCCGGCGGCCTCCGCGGCGCGGGCCGCGTCGAGGACCCGGTCGCCGATGCGGACCCCGACCCGGCGGAGCTGCGGGTCGTCGGTCGAGAACACGCCGTAGGGAAGGGTGGCGATGCCGAAGGGGTGGTCGGCCGGGACGTCGAGCCAGGTCGGCATGTCACTCCTCCCCGAGCAGGCCCAGTGCGGCCAGCTCACCGATGGGGTCGCTCACCGTGCAACATCCGTATGCCGTGAAGCAGGCGCGGACCGCCCCAGCCTCCTCGGCCGCCATGCCTGCAGCGTCCGGCACCAGCGCATTCAGGTCCCGTTCGGCAAGGAGCGGGACGAGGTCGGCCTCGCGCCCACCCTGCAACGCCGATCGCACTGCCACGAGGACGTTGAGCAGACCGTGCTGCGGCTCGCCCCCGCCGCCTGCGGGGTGGTCGCCGCGGACCGCGTGGTGCAGCCCGCCGGTGAGCTTGAACCGCAGGTCGTGGTCGACGCACCCCTGCACGAACCGGGCCAGCTCCCGCTCGTCGGGCCATGCCCACGTCGGGGTCGCTCCGGTGCGGAGCTTCGCCTGTACCAGCGGGGCTGACGCTGAAGGCGCGTCGTGGGCGGCGGCGCCGACGTCGGCCATGGCGCCGGCGTGACCCTCGCGGGGGATCTCGACCGTCACGGGTACGCGAAGGCCAAGGAGGTCGCGCCAGTGCGTGGACCAGCCGACCTCCACGCCGGCGACCTCGACGCCCGGCTGCCGGGCGAGCAGCCTCACGCCCTCCCACACGGGCAGGTCGGATGCACCGGGACGGGCCACGAGCGCGACCCGCAGAGGCCGAGACGACGGGCGCGCCGATCGCGGCCGTGCCGCCGCCCAACCGCACGCCAGGGCCGCCAGCTCCCCCGCCGCGGTGGCGGGGACGATGAGCGGACCCACGAGGCCGGCGTACCGGGTGCGGGAGAGGTGGTCGGAGACCGCGCGTCCCAGCGGTGCCAGCCCCGGCGGGAAGACCGCCGCGTCGTCGACGAGGCCGCAGAACAGGGCTGGATCCGCCGGCCCCTGAGTGCGAGACCCGACCCCACGCGGGTCGATGGGCTCCACGGGGGAGGACGCTCCCCGTGTCTTCGTTGACATGCCTCGCAGGCTACTTCAAGGTGAGGAGGCGGGCACGAACGAGGTCTCACGAGGGCGACAGGGAGAAGGAGCAATGGCTCACTACCAGCGCATGGGCAGCGTTCCGCCCAAGCGGCACACCCAGCACCGGCGGCCCGTGCGGGGCAGGACGCCGGGTGAGCTCTACTACGAGGAGCTCATGGGTGAGGAGGGCTTCAGCAGCGACTCCTCCCTGCTCTACCACCGCAACATCCCGTCGACGCTCAGTGCCGTCCGGGAGGGCTTTGTGGGCGACCTGTCGACGACCGCGAACCACCCGCTCCAGCCGAGGCACCTCAAGCTTCACGACCTCTTCGACGCCTTGGCGACCCGCACCGGCGACCCGGTGACCGGCCGGCGGCTCGTCCTCGGCAACGGCGACGTGCGGATCTCGTATGCCGTGTCTGCGCGACCGAGCCCGTGGTACCGCAACGGCGTCGGGGACGAGTGCGTCTACGTCGAACGGGGGCGGGCCCGGGTCGAGACCGTGTTCGGGGCGTTCGAGGTTGGCGAGGGGGACTATGTCGTCATCCCGCGGTCGACGACGCATCGCTGGCTGCCGAAGCGCTCGACGAAGGACCCGCTGCGGACCTACTCCATCGAGGGGAATTCGCACATCACGCCGCCCCAACGCTACCTGTCGAAGTTCGGGCAGCTGCTCGAGCACTCGCCGTACTGTGAGCGCGACCTGCGGATGCCGAAGGGGCCCTTGCTCGCCGAGGACGTCGGCGAGCTGGCTACGGACGAGACCGAGGTCCTGATCAAGCACCGCGGCACCGGGCCTGGCGGGATCGTCGGGACGGTGCACACCCTGCCGTTCCACCCGCTCGACGTCGTCGGGTGGGACGGGTGTCTCTATCCCTACGTGTTCAACGTCCGCGACTTCGAACCGGTCACGGGGCGGGTCCACCAGCCGCCGCCGGTGCATCAGGTGTTCGAGGGTGGCGGCTTCGTCATCTGCAACTTCGTGCCCCGCAAGGTCGACTACCACCCGTTGGCGATCCCCGTCCCCTACTACCACTCGAACGTCGACAGCGACGAGATCATGTTCTACGTCGACGGCGACTACGAGGCACGCAAGGGCTCTGGCATCGGCAAGGGCTCGATCTCCGTGCACCCGGGCGGCCACCCGCACGGGCCGCAGCCGGGTGCGAGCGAGGGGTCGATCGGGATGCACTTCTTCGACGAGCTCGCGGTCATGGTGGACACGTTCCGGCCGTTGGAGCTGGGCGAGGCCGGCCTGGCCAGCGACGATGGTCACTACGCGATGTCGTGGAACCGAGCACGGCAGGGCACGGAGCTCGACGGCGCCGGCTGACCCGGTCTGAAGGACCTGCCGTGACACCGGAGCAGACGTTCCTCGACCTTGCGGGTGACCTGGATCTCGTCCAGCTCGTCGTCCTCGGTCACCGGATGCCGCCGGCCGGATCCGCGGGTCGGGCCGCAGCAGAAGAGACAGGTCTGACTCGTGGCGGCGGGATCTTCGATCCGGCCGCAGGGGACGAGACATGTCTGAGTTGTTGCGGCCAGCGTATGCCCGGGATGACCGCCCGGTGGGCCCCGCTCCGGTTGCGAGGCGGGTCCGCGCGGTGGACAGTCGTCGGAAGTCCCGGCACCCCGGCATACGACATGGGAGGTTCCCCTTGACCGCCACCACGACCGACGCCCGGCCACCACGGAGCGTCATCTCCAACGTCATCCGGGGCTCCCTCGGCAACCTCATCGAGTGGTACGACTGGTACGCCTACACGGCCTTCGCCATCTACTTCTCCAAGGTGTTCTTCCCGAGCGGGAACCCGACGGCGGAGCTGCTCAACACCGCGGGGGTCTTCGCCGTTGGCTTCGTCATGCGGCCGATCGGTGGCTGGCTCCTCGGCCGGTATGCCGACCGGTACGGCAGGCGCGCGGCGCTCACCCTGTCCGTGACGATGATGGCGGCCGGGTCGCTCATCATCGCGCTCTGTCCGGGCTACTCCTCGATCGGGGCCCTCGCGCCCACCATCCTCGTCATCGCCCGGCTCATCTAGGGGCTGTCGCTCGGCGGTGAGTACGGGACGTCGGCGACGTACCTGTCCGAGGTGGCGACTCCGGGCCGGTGGGGCTTCTACTCCTCCTTCCAGTACGTCACCCTCACCGGCGGCCAGCTCCTGGCGCTCGGCCTGCAGCTGATCCTCCAGCAGTTCCTCACCGAGCAGCAGATGGGCTCCTGGGGCTGGCGGATCGCCTTTGTCGTCGGTGCGCTCGCCGCGCTCACCGTGATGTGGCTGCGCCGGACGATGGACGAGTCCGCCCAGTTCAAGAACGCGGCCGCGCAGGGCTCCGAGCGCGGCACCGTGCGCCTGCTCCTGACCTACCCGCGGGAGGTCCTCACGGTCGTGGGCCTCACCCTCGGCGGGACGATCGCGTTCTACACGTTCACGACGTACATGCAGAAGTACATGATCAACACAGCCGGCATCGAGAAGACCACGGTGACCCGGATCAACTTCATCGCCCTGCTGGTCTTCGTCCTCCTCCAGCCGCTGGCCGGCATGCTCTCCGACCGGATCGGTCGACGGCCACTGCTGCTGTTCTTTCGGCGGCGCGGCGACCCTGCTGACCGTCCCGCTCATGACGGTCATTGGCAACACCAAGGCGGCGTTCCCCGCCTTCCTCCTCATGGTCGCCGGGCTGGTGATCGTCACCGGGTACATTTCGATCAACGCGGTGGTCAAGGCCGAGCTGTTCCCCGCGCGCATCCGGGCGCTCGGCGTCGGTCTGCCCTACGCCCTCACCGTCGCGATCTTCGGCGGGAGCACGGAGTACGTCGCCCTGTGGCTCAAGAGCGCCGGGCACGAGCCGGTCTTCTTCTGGTACGTCGCCGGGTGCGCGCTGATCTCTCTAATCGTCTACGGCTTCATGCGGGAGTCCTCGACGACCTCGCACATCGAGCGGGAGCACAGCGAGCTCCTGAAGGAGAGCCGGACGTGAAAGGGCAGCAGGTGCCCGCAAGTTGGACGTGCCGCAGCCACCCCTGCGGTGATCCAGGCAGGTAGGGTCGGCGGGTTCCGTTGCTCGGCAAGCCGGCGACCCGGGCATACCGGCTCGACTGTGGGAGAGACCATGACACACCAGCTCATCCAGACCCAGGCAACCCGTCGGCAGCTGCTGACCATGGCGACCGTGGGCGGCGCCGGCGTCTTCGCGGTGGCCGCGGCCGGACCCGCGGATGCGGCGAGGCCGGACCGCGAGCTCGGAAAGCATGACTACCGCCTCACCATCCTCGGCACGACCGATCTGCACGGCAACGTCTACAACTGGGACTACTTCAAGAATGCCGAGTACGACGACACGGCCCACAACGACATCGGAATTGCCAAGGCGGCCACTCTCATCCAGGCGGTCCGCGCCGAGCGCGGGGCAGACAGCTGCCTCACGCTGGACGCCGGCGACATCATCCAGGGAACGCCCCTCGCGTTCTACTACGCCACGATCGACCCCATCACCAAGGGGTCGACCCACCCGATGGCCTCTGCCATGAACGCGGTCGGCTACGACGCGGTTGCGTTGGGGAACCACGAGTACAACTACGGGCTCGACACCCTGCGGGCCTTCGAGAAGCAGTGCGACTTCCCCATCCTCAGCGCCAACTCGGTGGACTGGCACACGGGGGACCCGGTCTTCCAGCCCTACGTCATCAAGACCATCAAGGTCCATGGCCAGAAGCCGATCAAGGTCGGCATCCTCGGCCTCGTCACCCCGGGCGTCGCGATCTGGGACAAGGCCAACGTCGAGGGCAAGGTGAGGTTCCCCGGCATCGTCGAACAGGCCAAGGTCTTCGTCCCTCGACTCAAGGCGGCCGGTGCCGACGTCGTCATTGTCTCCTGTCATTCGGGGCCGAACACCTCGTCGTCCTACGGTGACGCGCTGCCCTACCCGGAGAACGCGAGCGCCCTGCTCGCTCAGCAGGTCCCGGACATCGACGCGATCCTCGTCGGGCACGCGCACATCGAGGTGCCCTCGCGGGTCCTGACGAACGAGAAGACCGGACGAGCGGTGCTGCTGTCCGAGCCGCTCTACTGGGGCATGCGGGTCTCCGTCATGGACCTGGACCTGAGCAAGGTCAGGGGTCAGTGGCAGGTCACCGGTCTCGGGGCCACGCTGCTCAACGCCAACAGCGCCCCTGAGGACCCGCACATCGTCGCGCTCGTCCGCCCGGCCCACGACAAGGTCCTCACCTACGTCAACGGCAAGGTGGGCACCTGCACGGCCGCGATGTCGGCGCGCACCTCGCGCTATGAGGACACGCCGGCGATCGACTTCATCAACTACGTCCAGGCGGACGCGGTCAAGCAGGCCCTGGCCGGCACCCCTGACGCGACGCTTCCGATCCTGTCCATCGCGGCCCCGTTCAACAAGGCGGCAACGATCCCGCAGGGGGAGGTGACAGTCCGCGACGTCGCGGGGCTCTACATCTACGACAACACGCTCCTGGCGATCAAGCTGACCGGAGCGCAGGTGAGGGTCTACCTCGAGAAGTCCGCCGAGTACTTCAAGCAGGTCAGCGGGACCGGGCCGTTCCGGGCGGTCGACGTGACCAACGCCGTCACCCCGTCTGCGCTGAACGGCACGCCCGACTACAACTACGACATCATGGGCGGCCTCGAAAA
>JAABUW010008649.1_pt1 | contig 11826 bp, 11 predicted proteins | sample 5560081 | NCBI WGS metagenome assembly JAABUW01 (sample SAMN10711882, study PRJNA513363) | rock metagenome | isolation source: Antarctica rocks | place: Antarctica: Victoria Land, Knobhead sud | reverse complement strand
GCCGCAAGCACCGGACCAGCAGCAAGCACCAACGCCAGTAGGATGATCAGTGGTTTGCAGTTCGGCATTCCTGCTCCTAGGCAAGCCGTCCAGCGGCTCCGCTGCCATATCGCCGACCTCCGCATGGGATGGCAACAGGCGTCGGACCAAGCGTGACGTTGCGCGTTCTACAAAGGAGGCAGAATAATTTGGGGGAATTCTGCCATGACTAAGATTATTACGGTACTCACCTTTTTGCTGATGTCCGCATCTGCGTTCGCGCAGGGTGGGTCGTCCCAATCGCCACCGGCGCCGAGCGGGGGACAGAGTACACCCCAGCCAGCAAATAGCCTGCCAACCGGGGCTGCAAACATGAACACGGGCAGCGCCAGCAACCCGAACGCGGGTGGCCCAGTGTCCACCACCATCGTTTCGCCGAGCGCGACAGCATCTCCTGTTCCGGCTGCCCCGGCAGGAAGCCAGCCGATGGCAAATACTGTCCCGGTGCCGGCCTCACGCTAGAACGTATGAGGTAGTTCCAAACCCCTGGCGCCGAGGCTATAGGGCAGGGGTGTCATCCCCTGGCGACGATCTCCTCTCCAGCGTTGCATATGACGAGCAGGTTGCTGTCATCTCGATGACAGCGCCTGCTCGGCGCAATGTGCTTTCGTTGGCAATGATAAGAGAGTTGTCGCGGGCGTTCGACCAGACCCGTATTGCCCGCGCAGTTGTTCTCAGGTCGGCTGCCGGCGCAGATGTCTGGTGCGCCGGCTTCGACATCGGGGCGCTCTTGCCTGGCTTCGACCCATTGGCTCAGGGTGGCGAACTGCAGGAGCTGTTCCGCCGTGTTCAAGATCATCCTGCGCCGGTGATTGCCATGATGCATGGGTCAGCATGGGGCGGCGGTACAGACTTGGCACTGCGATGTGATATCGTCATCGGCGATCCCACCTGCTCGCTTGCGTTCACTCCTGCGAGGCTCGGATTGCCCTATGATGCCAACGGGTTGCTAAACGTCGTAATGCGAGCCGGTCCTGCGGTCGCATTGGAGATGTTCAGCACCGCCGACCCGGTCCCCGCACAGCGCGCCCTGCAGTTGGGTCTGCTGAATCATCTGGTGCCGGAAGCAGACCTCGAGCTGTTCACCTTGGCGATGGCTCGGCGGATCGCCGATAACGCACCCTTGTCGGTAACCAGCGCAAAACAGCAGATCCGAGCGCTTGCCGCGGCGATAGCGTTGCCGCCCGCGACGGCGCAACGCCTTGCGGAAGGACGGCAAAGGGCGTTGCACAGTCACGATTTTGGCGAGGGCTTGGCCGCCTTCCGCGCCCGGCGTCCGCCAGACTTCCAGGGACGCTGAGACCAGACGTTCATACGGCCGGTGATTAGGATTACGATCCTAGTGGCTAGTGAAAGTCAGGATTGAACTAGCCGGCTGTCAGCCAGTCGCGGTCAATACCGGCAAAGCCGAACTGTTCCAATAAAACGCGAGCTGCCGGATGTCCCCATGGCCGCCGGTGCGTTAAGGGCCGATGGTGCTGCCGCTGCGGGCGCCGTTACCGAGTCTCAGAACCTAGCGTGTCCCGGCATTCCTCTGACGTGTGATGAATGCCCAGACTTCGTCCAATACCGGCGCACGGCTGCGAAATAGCGGCGCGAAGGCAGTGACGATCCCGATATGTCCGATGCCCGGGAGGATCCGGGCCTCGACACGGCCACCAGCGGCACGAATCTTTTCGGCTAGGGAAAGCGTGTTGCGTGGGTTGACGGTGGTGTCGGCATCGCCCGCCAGCAGCAGCATCGGCGGATTGAGTCCATCCACGTAACTGACGGGTTGGCTGAGCGGCCCGTCATCCACCGGCGCGAACACAGGTTTAATGTCGTCCCCAGTGATCGGCAGGAAGTCATAGGGGCCAGCAAGCCCTACGACTCCCACTAGGCGACGCCGGTCGTATCCGGCCGCCGCGAGCAGGCGTGGATCAAGCCCGAGCATCGCCGCATTGTAGGCGCCTGCGGAATGGCCAACCAGGAACACCCGGCTCGGATCGGCGCCAAGCTCCGGCGCGTGCGCAACCGCCCAAGCGACCGCGCGGGCGTTGTCGTCCAGGAATGCCGGAAATGCTACTTCGGGGTAAAGCCGGTAGTCGGGCACAACCACAACGGCGCCCCGCGCCGCGAGCGGCAATGCCACGAAGGGGTATTCCTCCTTACTCCCAGTCCGCCAGCTTCCACCGTAAAGAAACACGATGAGCGGCGCCCGCCCGCCGCCGCCGGGAGGGCGGTAGATATCAAGCCGGCGGCGTGGCCCATCGGCATAGGCCACATCCCGGGTGACACTGACACCATGCGACGGAACCGTCGCATTCAGCAGGGCAGCAGGGGAACAGGCCGGCAGCAACAGGGCGAGCAGGAGGATCAAACGCATGGCGGCACAAACACCACAATAGCATCAAAGGTTGCAGAAGACAGTTGTTGCCAAGAGCAAAAAGGGTATAGAGCGTAGAAGAAACCACCTAAGAGTGTGGGGCTTACCCGCAATGTTTGTAATGTTTTGTGATGCAATCCTAAATAAAGACAGTATATAGCAAGAATAAGTGATCTCGAGGAAATCAAAGCGTCAGCGTTTAGATAATACGCTTTAGGAACCGGCAAACAAGTGACATGAAGATGCAACCGGTCCTGCTAGATTTCGGAGACGTTCTCACTGTAGTTAGGTCTGGACTGTTCTTGCTCGAGTGGTTTCTTAGCCGCAATCCTGATCTTGCCAATCGCGGTATCGACCCGGTGACCCACTACTACCGCTATGGCTGGCGGGAGGGCCGCTTACCCAACCCATACTTCGACCCCGCATGGTATTTGCAGCGCAACCGGGACGTGCGGGAGTCCGGCGTCGAGCCGCTGCTGCATTATATCGAGTATGGCGAAGCCGAGGGTCGTCAGCCGATCGCCCATTTCGACCCGGCCTGGTATCGCGCCCATCACCGGTTGCTGCCGGGCCAAGGAAGCCTGCAGCACTTCCTGCAGCACCGATGCACCAGCGCGGTCAGCCCCTTGCCCGAGTTCGACGCGGCATTCTACCGGATGCAGTCGCCCGATGTCGTGCAGGCCGGCATGGACCCGTTCGAGCATTACCTGGTGCAGGGCGCCTGGGAAGGCAGGCCGGCCTCCGCCACGTTCGACACTGCTTGGTACCGGGACCGCTACCTGCAGGACCAGGACAGGGTAAATCCGCTGCTGCACTATCGCGCCCACCGCCATCTGCCTGGCTTTTTTCCGGCCCGGCCTGCTCAGGACACTGACATCCCGCGCGAGGTGCGCCGCAACACCGCCCCTAGCCCGTTGTTCGAGCCGGTGGAGCCGCTGCCGGCAGATGCGCGGCCCCGGGCGATGGTGCTGGCGTTCTACCTGCCGCAATTCCATCCCATACCGGAGAACGACGCCTGGTGGGGCGACGGCTTCACCGAATGGACCAATGTCGCCCGTGGGCTGCCGCGGTTCGCAGGGCATTATCAGCCGCGCCTGCCGCGGGACCTGGGCCATTACCGGCTTGAGGGAACGGCGACTCTACGTGCCCAAGTCGAACTGGCGCGCGGCGCCGGGCTGGGTGGCTTCGTTTACTACTTCTACTGGTTCAATGGTCGCCGCCTGCTGGACGGGCCGCTTGAGGCGATGCTGGCCGACCGCAGCATAGACTTCCCGTTCTGCCTGATGTGGGCCAACGAGAACTGGACCCGGCGCTGGGATGGGGCGGAACAGGAGGTCCTGATCGCCCAGGACTACCACGAAGCCGACGAGCCTGCATTAGCGGCGGAGCTGGCCCGGCACTTCGCCGACCCGCGCTATATCCGATTGCAGGGCCGGCCGGTGTTGATGGTTTACCGCGCTTCCCTCATCCCCGATGCCGCTGCCGCGACGGCCCGGTGGCGCGAGCAGTTCCGCGCCCTCGGCGAGGACCCGGTGTTCATCATGGCGCAAAGCTTCGGGGACCGTGACCCGCGCCGTTTCGGTATGGATGCCGCTGTCGAGTTTCCGCCGCACAAGCTTACGACCGGGCTGGAGCTGCTGAACCCGGGACTGCAAATCCTTGATCCCGCTGCAACGGCACAGGTCTATTGCTACGACGACGTTGCCGCTGCGTCCGGCACTGACCCGGCTGAGTATCCGCTGATCCGCACCGCGCTGCCAGGCTGGGACAACGACGCGCGGCGGCAAGGGCAGGGGATGGTGCTGCACGGGTCCACACCGGCCAAGTATCAGGCTTGGCTGGCCCGTCTGGTGAACGACGCGGTGGCCCACCCCTGCCTGGAATGAGTGGGCGGAGGGCGCCTACCTTGAGCCGGACGTGCATTTCGGCGGCGCTTACCTGAACGCGACCGGCCGGGCCGTCGCGGGCCTGGTGGAGGCGCCGGCGCGATTGCGGCTTCTGCTGGTTGGCCATGATGCGTTTCCAGCCGGTGCGCAACTGCTGCTGCTGAGCCTCGGCCGGCATCTTCAATCGGTGTCCGGGGTGGACGTAGCATTCCTGCTGCTGGGTAAGGGCGCCTTGGCCGAGGAGTATCAAGCGGTAGCGCCGACGACGGTCGCCACCCCGGCCGACCTGCCGCAGCTGGCGCGCCACTTCCAGGCCAAAGGATTCGGCGCCGCAGTGGTCAACAGCGCGGCGGCCGCTCATGCCTGCGCGCCGCTGGCGGCGGCCGGCCTGCGGTGCGTGCTGATGGTCCACGAACTGCCGCGCCTGCTGCATGAGCGCAACCTGCTGCGGCCGGCGCGGGAGGCGGTCGCCGTTTGCAGCCAAGTCGTGTTCGCGGCGCCGTCCGTCCGAGACCGCTTTGCCGAGCAGGTACCGTTGCCGGACGGCCGCGCCGTGGTGCTGCCGCAGGGGCTGTATCGCCCTGTGCTACCCTGCGCCGGTGCGCGCGACCGGGCGGCGTTGCGGAGCGCGTTGGGTGTTCCATCTGACGCGATGCTGGCAATGGGCCTGGGCTATGCCGATCTCCGCAAGGGGTTCGACCTGTTCCTGCAGGTCTGGCGCCTGGCCCATGCTGCCGGGGCAGCCATGCACCTGGTCTGGATCGGCGACATTGACCCATCGGTTCAGGTATACCTCGCGCAGGACATGGCTGTTGCGGCAGCCACCGGCACGTTCCATCACATGCCTCGCTGCGCCGACGCCGCGGACTGGCTGGCCTGTGCCGACGTTCATCTCGGTATTATGTAGCACCCGCCACCACAGCAAAGTAGAAGCGGCCCTGCCCCGGCGGTAAAATCTGGGCATGGACACAAGCAACCCCGTTCTATCCGGCCTGATCCGCAAGCGCCAGGAAGTCGCTTCTGACCTAGATGTGGCGCAGTCCAGGGTCAAGCAACTCATACTCGACATAGACGCTCTGGACGCCACTCTACGCCTGTTCCAGCCAGATATAGACTTGGACGTGGTGCGGGTCCGCCCCGTGCCGCGCCGACACCAAGCGCACCGGGGCGACACGTCCCGGTTGGTGCAAACGCTGCTACGGGAAGCCGGGCATCCTTTGACGCACCGAGAGATCACTCAGCGGGTGATGACGGCGCGCGGGTTGAACCTAGCCGACCGGGATCTGTGTCAGACGATGCGGGATCGGGTGGGGGCAAGCTTGCGCGGGATGCGGGAGCGCGGACGGCTGACCTCTGGCGAGGGGAACGGACCAGGGGTTCAGTGGACGCTGGCACTGTCCCAGCCTTACTCGCCCCTTTGAGGGCTTCTCTGGCGCCAGCCATGGCGACTTGCTTGAACAAGCCGCCAAGAACTAGTGACACCAATCCAAATGCGCTGGCGGCGGTTCCGCCAACAAGCGTAACTAAAACTGAAGTATCCAAGTTAAAGCCGTACCAATGGAAACCTTGTGCTAACAGCGTTATGGCGCAGAAAGATGAGAAGGCCCAGAGGTATATTAGGATTTGTCTGCTAAAACTCTTTCTAAGATCAATGTCTTGGCGGGCATTATGAGCTTCCGCGGCAAGCTTTTCTATCTCAATACTGTTCTTTTCAATGTTATGTTTATTCTGCTGTGATTGATACTCAAGTTGCCCTTGAACAAGCGCATTTGTCTCAAGTGCAACAAATCCTGCGCTCTCAACTGGTTTCGAGTCTGGCTTTTTATCGACTTCCCCTATAAGAGAGAAATCAACGCCACCATCACCCATGATTAGGCGGTTGCCCGCCTACGTTGAAGGAGATCATTAAAATGCTTAAGAATGAGTTCTTTACTAATCGGTTGATAAAGGCCTTTTTCCTTTGTGGTAATAGTCCATGGCGAGTCTTCTTGATGAGTCATTTCCGAAAGCTTATAAGCACTAAAGTTCTTGTAGGCGTCCCATACCGCATCCAACAAGCGCTTATCACCTTCAGATAGGTCTGCCGCAATGATTTCGCCACGCTCACCATCAAACCCGAACGCCGCTGCGCCATCGCCTTCATGGATAAAATCCTTGACTTGCCCAGCACCATATCGCTTCAATGCATCGTATAGTCCGCGATACACAGGGCCATAAGGGAATGCTCTAGGCTCTTCAGAAACCAAATCGCTTCCTGTAAGAGCAAGCCCCCAACCGTGAGCGATGTAGGGTAGTTTCTGCAATTGCATATTAGTCAAAGCGCGACCCTCAGCCTGGGCGCGCTTCACAAACTCGTTTGCAATTGCCTCAACTCGATACGCCGGCATCATACCCCTCTGTCAGTAGCGTTAGGTCAAGCCAGTCTTAATCCATACCAGCTTGTTCTCACTATTTTCTTGTAGAATACCATACAGCCCGCGCGCATAATAGCGTTATCGTGAGTGGATGCAGGCACAGGGTTGTTACACCGACCGCTGCCAGTATCCGCAGAAGTCCACACTGGGCCGGGCCTTCAACGCCAACCCAACGACGCCACGCACCTGCAAGCCGTTGTCGTCCCGGCGGTGGCCCTCACGCCATGCACTTTCCTGTGCGTAGCGGGCCAAGTAGATACCGGCAATATGGTGATGGTGTCCGGCCTCGGCGCGGCGCAGCCGGGAGAAGAAGGACTCTGCCCCGTTGGTGCAGGCGCCGTCCATGCTGTAAGCGATCTGGTGGTTGATGCGCTTCACGGCGTAATGGCCGTGCAGGTCGTTCCAGCTATTCGCGTCGTCCGCATGGACTTCGGTTCCGGCGGCGACGTGGTTGCGGATGTAGGCCAGGGCTGAACCTTCTGTGGGGAACGCAGACGGCATCACCATGCCATCCCGCTCGCGGATGACGACAACGCACTGGCGCTTGCCGTTTTGGTTCTTGGCCAGCCGGCGATCCCGGCGGTTCTCCTTGTGATTAGCCGGCTTCACGTAGCCGCCGAAGTAGGCACCATCCACCTCGACGGTCTTGCCTTCGCCGCCCAGCTTGTAGCCCTTGACCTCAGTGGCCATCGCCTCCCGCAGCTTGTGGGACATGACCCAGGCCGTCTTGTACTGCACATCCAGGTCCCGGCTTAGCGCCAGAGCGGACTTGCCTTTGACCTCGTTGCAGAAGATCACGACGGCGGCGAGGTAGGTCTGCAAGGGCAGCTTGTGGAAGGCGAACAGGGTGCCGCTGGTGAGGGAGAAATCCTTGCGGCACGCCTTGCAGCGGAACCGGAGCGCACCGGAAGGGCGGCGGGCCTCATAGGTGATGAAGCAGCCGCAGTGAGGGCACACCGGCTTGCCGGCGTTGTCGGGCCAGCGGATGCCGGCGAAGGTGGTTTCGGCCTCAAGATCGGACAGACGCAGCACCTTGGCCAGTGAAAGTGTCCGTGCCTTGGCAGAGAGGAGGAAATGACTGGCCATCTGTCGCATCCGCTAGTAACCTAGCGAATATGACAGGGTTGGCTGTCATGGTCAACAGGTATCTGTCACATATGACAGGAAACTTGTGGAGGCGATGGCTATGGGTATCGCGGCGACAGAGAAGGAGCTTGCGGGCAAGGCGGCTCGGTTCCTCAAGGCAGAGATGAAGCGGGCGGGCGTGACTTATGCGGAGCTGGCCCGGCGACTGGCCGACCATGGGTTGCAGGAAACAGAAGCGTCCATCACCAGCAAGCTCGCACGGGGGACCTTTGCCGCGACGTTCTTGCTGGCCGCGCTGGCAGCATTGGAGTTGGAAGGCATGACGTTGGACAGCCTGTGAGGCGGTTTCAGCGACCCCTGCTGATCCTGCTGCTAGCGGTCACCCTCGGTCTGGCGTCGTTTGCTGTTCGGCAGCCAGCCCAAGGCCCACAACAGGACGAACGTGGCGCAAGCGCTCAGCAAGAACAGCACACACAGGAAGGGAAGGAATCCCTCTGGCACCCTTCTACGTACGAACCGATCACCGCCCTTACGGTCGCCCTTGTCGTTTTCACTGCCGTCTTGGCTGTTGTAGCCATCATTCAAATCCGCTTTCTCGCTCGTGCTGACGAGACGGCGAGGATCGCCGCTAATGCAGCCAAGCGCAGTGCTGACGCCCTCATAACCCTTGAGCGTCCGTGGATGGTGGCCGTGGTAGATCAAGTGAGTCTTAGTGAGGGGATAGCGGCTGCCACTGAGGATGCCCCCTTCGACTTTGAAGTTCCCATCAAGTTTATCAATGAAGGAAGGACAACGGCTTTTATCGGAGTATTTCACGTCGAGTGTGCTGTGTCCGACTATCCCAGACCAGCGAAAGGCATCAAGCTTGAAGTCGAGATGGATGGCAGGGCCATTGGTCCTGGAGGAAGCGAGGAATTCCCACTGGGGATTGGACTTAGAATCTACAAACACATTGCCGATACGATACTGAGTGGCAATGATGTCATCTGGATGTTTGGATACTTGGAATACACCGACTTTTTTGGAGAGGAGCGACGGACCAACTTCTGTTTTGACCACAACATGGGCATGGGCTGCATCATGGCCTGGGGCGGAAAGAAGGAGAACTACATGACCTAGAGCCACTAGGCCCACCCTCACAGTCCGCATCCCAGACTGCAACCAGCCGCGGACCGCAGGCCCGGTGTGGTGGCGGGTGCTACATAATACCGGTTCATCTGCTGACGTCGCGGGAGGACCCGTTTCCAAGCGTCGTGCTGGAGGCAATGTCGGCCGGCGTCCCCACCGTCGCGTTCATGGGCGCAGGCGGCATTCCCGAATTGCTTCGCGACCGCAGCGCCGGTGTGTCCGTGCCGCTGGGCGACGCCGACGCCATGGTGCGGCAGATGCGCGCCCTGGTGGTACGCGTTTCTCCGGCCGACCGCGCCAGGCTCGCAGAGCGGACTCGGCTCGACTTCGAATTCGGCGCCTATGCCGCAGCCGTGCTGCGCCTTGCCGCGCCGGACGTGCTGGATGTCACCGCCGTCGTGCCGAACTTCAACTATGGCCGCTACCTCCCGGGCCGGATCGCCTCAATTGCGGCGCAAACCCATCCGGTGCGGGAGATCATCGTGCTGGACGACGCTTCGACGGACGGCAGCGAGGCGGCAGTGCGGGAGGCGGCTGCCAAGGCTGGGCGCAAGGTGTGCTGGGTGGGGTCGGACCGCAATTCAGGCTCGGTGTTCCGGCAGTGGCGGCGGGCAGTGGACCTGGCCCGAAGCGAATGGCTCTGGATTGCCGAGGCCGACGACATGGCGGAGCCTGGCTTCCTGGCGTCACTTGCGGCGGCCCTGCGGGACGTGCCGGACGGGGTGATGGCCTTCACCGACAGCCGGGCGGTGGACGCCGCGGGTGCGCCGATGTGGGGGGACCACCAGACCTACTACGCCCGGGTCGGGGCGCCGCTGCTGTCGCAAGACGGGGTTCATCCTGCGGCGGACGTGCTGCGTACCTGCCTGTCCCGGCGCAACCTGATCCTGAATGCCAGCGCCGTGCTGTGGCGGCAGGACGCGCTACGCCAGGCGCTGGACCGCTGCGGGGCGGAGCTGGACAGCTACACCATGGCGGGGGACTGGCGCGTCTATGCCGAGGTGCTGAGCGCGGGCGGCAGCGTTGCTTACGTGGCGCACCCGCTGAACGTGCATCGCCGCCATGCCGCGAGCGTCACCCACAGCTTGGCGCCGCGGCGGCACTTGGCCGAGGTGTCGCGGATGCAGCGCCATATGCGCGGCCTGCTGGGCGCGGACCCGGCGCTGCTGGCCGGGCAGCGCCGGGCGATGCGGGAAACGCGGCCGACTCTGATGGGCGCTGTCGCTGCTCCCTCTCCCCCTGGGAGAGGGCCGAGGTGAGGGAGGCGGCAAGGGCGGAACTTGGGCGTCCGGCGCCGGACGATGCTGCCAACGGTTGAAGCTGGGCGCTTGCGGCTTTCCTCACCTCGGCCCTCTCCCAGGGGGAGAGGAAGCAGCGGCAAGGCTACTCCTTCGGGCGGCGGTCCACCACGCGGCGGGCCTTGCCCAGGCTGCGTTCGATGCCGCCGGGCGGCAGGACCTGCACGGCGGCCGTCACCCCGATCCCCTTCTTGATCACCTGCATCAGCACCGGCCCGGCATCCGTGCTGCCGAACGCTTCGGGTTGTTCCACTCTGGCGTTGTCTGCCTGAGAACCCGCTTCATGACCTCTGACCTTGCGCGTGGGCCGGAGTAAACGGCGAGGGCTGGTGCCCGAAGTTGCTGCGTTTGGGACGCCCAAGGCGCCTGTCGGGAGCGCACCGTCCGAGGGTATCGGGAGTTGTAAGGCGGGTTCTGACAGCCAACACCGTGCGTCGTTCATGTTGCATTCATCCGACATGCTTAGTGTTGGGGGGCACCGAATGCCTCTCGCATCGGCGCTGAGGAGGCTGGCAACGGCATGGATGGATACCTGACCGCTACGGGCGAACGCGATGCTGCGCAAGTGCAACATGCGGACGTGTGCCCGCAACGCACTGCGCTGACCCAGGCCGTGCTGGATCGCGTGACGGCGGGCCTTGTCGGACTCGACGCAGACCTGCACGTCATTCTGTGTAACCACTCCGCAGCCGAGATGCTGGGCCTGACCGCACCGGAGTTGTGGTGCCCGGTGCCGTTCAAGCAGTTGCTGGCAAGAAGCAACAAGTTGGACGGCGCCGGGCGGATCACATTCGAGGCGGCGTTGCGCGCGGCTGTCGCCCCGGCGCACAGCAATGCTTCCGATACTGGCGACAGGCTGGCAAAGGTCTCCCTGACAGACAGGCGGATGCTGCACGTCACCGTCAGCAGAACGGCCGAGGGCTGTCAGCTTGCGACCTTGGCCATCCAGACCGCGGGCGTGCCGGCCGAGCGGATCGACGGCCTCACCAACCTGTCCGACCGTCAGTGGTTCCGCGAGCGCGTGGACGCGATGCTCATGGCCCCCGACCAGACCGACCAGGTTGCGGTGCTGATGATCGACCTCGACCACTTCAAGGCGGTGAACGACAGCCACGGCCACCCGGTAGGTGACGCCCTCCTGCAGGCCGTGGCACGGCGGCTGCGGTCCGCCATGCGCGACGGCGACGTGGTGAGCCGGCTGGGAGGCGACGAGTTTGCGGTGGCGATGCCTGCGGGCGCGGCGGCGGAGTCCCTGGGCGCGCGCCTGGTTGACCTGCTCAGCCGCCCCTACCTGATTGACGGCCATGTGGCGATCATCGGTGCCAGCGTCGGCATCGCCCTGGGTCCGCGGGATGGAACCGATACGGCAGCCCTGGTACGGGCAGCCGACCTCGCGCTCTATCAAGCCAAAGAGGACGGGCGCCATGTGGTCCGGGTGTTCGAGCAAGGGATGGATGTCCGCGCCCGCGCGCGCCATCTCCTGCTTGACGACCTCCGGTGAGCCCTCGCACTGCACCAGTTCGAGATACACTACCAGCCGCAGATCAACCTTGCGTCGCGCGAACTCGTGGGGTTCGAGGCGCTCGTGCGCTGGCGGCATCCCAAGCATG